>Ga0209156_10000181_pt1 | contig 50440 bp, 31 predicted proteins | sample GraSoiAngelo_124_FD_185881 | JGI IMG/M metagenome (GOLD analysis project Ga0209156, IMG submission 185881) | Grasslands soil microbial communities from the Angelo Coastal Reserve, California, USA - 14_0927_05_20cm (SPAdes) (version 2) | ecosystem: Environmental > Terrestrial > Soil > Grasslands... | reverse complement strand
ATCCTGACGGGGCGCTCGGTGACGTGGGCGAGCAACAACACGTCGGTGGCCACGGTGACCGGCACGGGGCTCGTGACCGGCAAGGTCGCCGGCTCGGCGACGATCACCGCCACGAGCGAAGGCCAGAACGGCACGGCGGCCATTACGGTGACGCCGGTCCCGGTCGCGTCGGTGACGGTCACGCCGGCCACGGCGGGCGTCGCCGTGGGAAGCACGGTGCAGCTCACCGCGACGCCCAAGGACGCGAACGGCAATCCGTTGACGGGCCGGGTCGTTACCTGGCAGTCGAGCAATAGCGCGATCGCCAGCGTGAACGGCAGCGGGCTCGTGAGCGGCGTGGCGGCGGGCGGGCCGGTGACGATCACCGCGACGAGCGAAGGCCGGAGCGGCACGTCGGCGATCACGGTGACGCCTCCCGGCACGTCGCAGTTCGGGCACGTGTTCATCGTGACCGAGGAGAACACCGACTACGTCGACGTCACGAGCTCGTCCATGCCGTACCTCACCGGCCTGGCAGCGCAGTACGGGCTGGCGACGCAGTACTACGCCAACACGCACCCGTCGATCGGCAACTACTTCGAGCTGTCGACGGGCCAGGTCCTTACGAACGACGACGGCTCGTCGACGATCGAGAACGTGCCGAACATCGTGCGCAGCCTCGTCGCCGCCGGGAAGACCTGGAAGTCGTACGCGGAGGACATCCCGAACGCCTGCTATCTCGGCGGGGACACGGGGAACTATGCCCGCAAGCACAACATCTTCCCGCTGCTCTCGGATGTGGCGAACGACGCGACGGGGCAGGGGTGCAACAACGTCCCCTTCACGCAGTTTGCGACGGACTTGGCGAACGGCACGCTGCCGACGTTCTCGAACATCGTGCCCAACCTGTGCAACGACGCACACGACTGCTCCTTGAGCACGGCCGACAGCTGGCTGCAGACCAACATCGCGCCGCTGATCGCCAGCCCGGTGTTCCAGCAGGACGGCCTGTTGATCATCGTGTTCGACGAGTCGGGCGGCGACAACACGCTGGGTGGTGGACGTGTGTACTGGGCGGCGATCAGTCCCAAGTCGAAGCGCGGATACCAGTCCACGACGACGTACCAGCACCCGAGCACGTTGCGGCTCATTCTCAAAGGCCTCGGCGTGAACGTCTTCCCCGGCGCTTCTGCCACGGCGCCCGACATGAGCGAGTTCTTCAATCCGTGACGCGCATACCCACGAGGGAGCGAGACCCATGACGTTCAAACACAAGCTGTCGTCGCGCCTGGCCCTGCTGAAGGACCGCGTTGTCCTGGCGTCCCTCGCGGGACTCGTCACGGCGGCGATCGTCGCGTGCGAGTTGCCCGTGCGGGCCACCGACCCGGGCGGTACGATTGCGGACCTGCTGGTCTCCCCCAAAATTCTCACCCTGCGCCAAAACGCGACCGCCGACTTCACGGCCGTCGGGTTCATGAGCACCGGCGACTCGGCGAGCATGGCGGTGAGCTGGAGCGTGACGGCCGGCAGCATCATCGACACGAGCAGCAACGGCAAGCGCCATTACGGACACTACAAGGCAGGGCCGAATCCCGGCCAATACAAGGTCGTCGCGACCGGCAGCCCAGGCGGCGTATCGGACACGGCGGTCGTTACGGTGACGGTGGCGCCGGTGTCCGCGGTGAGTGTGGCGCCGACGGCGGCGACCATCCTGATGGGCGCGACGACGCAGCTGCAGGCCACGACGACCGACTCCCTCGGCAACGTGCTGACGGGTCGCACCGTGACGTGGGCGAGCAACAACTCGGCGGTGACCGTCGGCGGCAACGGCCTCGCGACGGGTGCGGGAAGCGGCTCGGCCACGATCACGGCGACGAGCGAGGGGAAGAGCGGGACCGCGACCATCACGGTGACGAACGTGCCGGTGGCGACGGTCACGGTCGCGCCCACGTCCGCCAACCTGCAAACCGGGCAGACGGTGCAGCTCACCGCGACTGCGAGGGATGCGAGCGGCAACGTACTGTCGGGGCGTGTGATCACGTGGAGCAGCAGCAGTTCGTCAGTCGCGTCCGTCAACGGAAGCGGCCTGGTCACCGGCGCAGGCGCCGGCTCCGCCACGATCACGGCGACGAGCGAGGGACAAAGCGGCACATCCGGCGTTACCGTGACTTTCGTGCCGGTGGCCTCGGTCACCGTCAATCCGGCATCGGCGAGTGTGCAGGTCGGTCAGACCGTGCAGCTCACGGCCACGCCCAGGGACGCGAACGGGAATGCGCTGCCGGGTCGCACCGTGACGTGGGCCAGCACCAACACCACGGTCGCCACGGTGAACGGCCAGGGGCTCGTGACCACGAAGGTCGTTGGCTCGGCGACGATCACGGCGACGAGCGAAGGACAGAGCGGCAGCGCGGCCATCACGGTGACCGCGGCGCCGGTGGCCACGGTAACGGTGTCCCCGGCGGCGGCGGCGATCCAGCCAGGGCAAACCGCTCAACTGACCGCGATCACCAAGGATGCGAACGGCAACATACTGACCGGACGTACAATGACGTGGGCGAGCAATAACAACCCGGCCGGGACGGTGAGCTCCAGCGGCCTCGTGACGGGCGTCGCCACCGGCACGGCACTGATCACCGCCACGTCGGAAGGCAAGACCGGGAGCGCGATGATCGCCGTCGGGACGCCGCCGCCGCCGGCGACGTGCGGACCCACAGGCACGGGCCAGTGCTACTACGTGGACGGGGCCAGCGGGAACGACGGCAACCCCGGCGACAGCACCCGGCCGTTCCGGACGGTGCAGCAGGCCGCGGGCGTCGTGAATCCCGGAGACGTCGTCATCGTGCGGAATGGTGTGTACACCGGCGACGGCAACGCGGTTCTGTCCATTGGACGCGGCGGTAGCGCGGGGAACCTCGTCGTGTTCAAGTCGCAGAACAAGTGGGGGGCCGTGCTCGACGGGCAGAACAACTACTCGGCCAAAGTGATCGAGATCGGAACGAATTACGTCCGCGTCGAAGGGTTCGAGGTCAAGGGCTCGAATCACTACGGCGTGGACCCGAGCACCAGTACCCACGACATCGAGATCGTCGGGAACAACATTCATGACGTCGGTCGGTACTGCGAGTCCAGCGGCATCGGACTCTCGGCCATCGACGCGTACAGCGACAACCTGCTCATCGACGGCAACTGGGTCCACGACATCGGACGGTTCGGTGCCGGCGAGAACGGTTGCCAGCCGGGCAACGATTACTGGATGAACCACGACCATGGCGTCTACAACGGCCAGGGGACGAACGTCATCATCCGCAACAACGTGTTCTACAACATCACGCGCGGCTGGGGGATACAGCGCTACGGCTCGAGCGTGGATCAGCTGTACATCGTGAATAACACCTTCGCCTTCCCGAACCCGAACCGGGACGGTCAGATCATTCTCGCGGCCACGACGACGAACCTGTACATCCAGAACAACATCTTCTACCAGCCGGGCCAGAACGTCGGCATTTCGGGCACGACGAGCGGTGCGCACATCGACCACAACCTGAGCACGGGCACAGTGGGCGGCGGCGGGATCGGCTCCAACATCGAGAATACGGATCCCCAGTTCGTCAACCCGTCCGCTCTCGACTTCCGGCTCCAGCCCGGCAGCCCGGCCGTCGACGCCGGCACTATTCTGTCAATCGTGCTGGGCGACTTCCTCGGCATCATTCGGCCGCAAGGAGCCGGCTACGACATCGGAGCGTTTGAGTCTCACTGAGCAACGCGAGCGGTTGAGCGTCGTTGCAAGCGGGCGCCGGCACTCCAGCCGGCGCCCGCGGCGCTTCGGGAGCCCTACCGCGCTGTATCTCACCTGCCACAGTTCTGCACCTCTAGATCGTTGTTGCCAGCGGGCGCGACGCGGCGCGGCCCCGTCGCGCGAGCTATTCCGTTGTCAAGTGAGGAGTTGCATGCGTCGTGCGCGGGTGGAGCCGACGGAATCCGGCATGCTTCTTGAGTGATGCTCGTCACTACGATCTCGCCCGGGCTCAGGCGAGCGACCCACCCACGAGGGTAACGGCGGATGCGGACGCCCAGGCACGAGGAGCACGCCCCATGTGCGGGATCGTAGGCGCGGTCAGTCTGGGCCGCCCGATCGACGCGGCGGTCCTGCAGCGCATGAACGACCTCCAGGCGCACCGTGGACCGGACGGCGAGGGCTTCCTGCTCGGTTGGGTGAGCGAGGGTCAATTCCATCACGCCGTCGTACCGCACACCACGCACTGGAACGACGACACTGCGCTCAGCGTGGGGCTGGGGCACCGGCGACTGGCCATCCTCGACCTCTCCCCCCGCGGCGCGCAGCCGATGACGGCATGCGCTTCCCCGCAGTGGATCGTATTCAACGGCGAGATCTACAATCATCAAGACTTGCGGGCGCACCTCGAAGGGCTCGGCTACACCTTCACGACCCGGACCGACACCGAAGTGCTGCTGCAGGCCTACCGCCATTGGGGGGAAGGGTGCCTCGCCCGCCTCGACGGCATGTTTGCCTTCGCCATCTGGGACGGCGCGCGGGGCCGGCTGTTCTGCGCCCGCGATCGATTGGGCATCAAGCCCTTCTATTATGCCGTGCCGGCCGGCGCGTTCGTCTTTGCATCGGAGATCAAGGCACTGCTTGCGTTCCCCGGTGTGGACGCGACTCCCGACGACGAGGCCGTCGTCGCGTTCCTGGCCCACGCCAACTGTGACTATGGCGAGCGCACCCTGCTTCGCGCGGTCAAGGCGCTGGCGCCGGCGCACGCCCTGACGGTTGACGCCGCCACGGGGGACATCGCGACCCGGCCGTACTGGCAGCTTCTCCCCGGGGCGCCCAACGGCACCGGCGACCGCGAGCGGGTGGAGGGGTTGCGGACGCTCTTGGCGCAGACGACGCGCCGGCACCTCGTGAGCGACGTGCGCGTGGGAAGCTGCCTGAGCGGCGGGCTCGACTCCTCGACCGTCGTGGGACTGATGGGCAAGATCCGGCGCGAGCAGCCGGACGCCGCCAAGGCGCTGGGGGACCGCTTTCATACGTTCACCGCCTGCCACGAGGATCGCGCCTTCGACGAACGCGACTATGCGCTGGCCGTGGCAGAGGCGGTCGGCGCGACGCCACACCTCGCGTTTCCGTCGCCGGAGGACTTCTGGGAGAGGTTCGAGCGCATCGCTTGGCATCAGGACATGCCGTTCGGCGAGCTCACGTATTATGCCCAGTGGCGCGTGATGCAGGCCGCGAAGGAAGCGGGGGTGAAGGTGCTGCTGGACGGCCAGGGCGGCGACGAGGTCTTCGGCGGCTACGCGAAGTTCCGCTACGCGTATCTGGCCTCGCTCCTCAAGTCAGGCCGGCTGCCGAGCCTGCTGAAGGAATGCAGCACGATGGTGTTGCAGGGCGACCCGTACGTGCTGGACATCCGGAACGGGTATCGTTACCTGCCGCGGCAGCTCCGGCGGCTGCTCGGCGTCGACGGGCTGCTCCGGCGGGCCGTCCGCGCCGACTGGAATCGCGTCGTGGCTGGTGAGAGCACCCCGGCCACTCGGTGGTGGCGCTACGCGTCGCAGCAACGCCTCGGGGACTCGCACACAAGCATCATGCAGCGGATGCAGCTCGACGACATCTTCGTCGATACACTGCCGATGCTGCTCCGCATGGAGGACCGGTCCTCCATGGCGTTCTCACTCGAGGCGCGCGTGCCCCTGCTGGATCACCACGTGGTGGAGTACGGGGTTTCTCTGCCCGACGATCTCAAGATTCGCAACGGCTGGAGCAAGTTTGCCGTTCGCCGGGCGACGCAGGGTGTCGTCCCGGACGTGGTGCGCATGCGCAAGACGAAGCTGGGGTTTGCGGTCCCGGGACAGCGGTGGCTGGCGCGCGATCTCCGACCGCAGGTGACCGCCCTCCTCCAGGACACGCTCCGCTGCCAAAAGTACGTCGATCCGGCGTTTCTGCGTCGCTGGTATGCCGCGCCTGGTTCGGTGGCGGCGAGCCGGGAGACGTATCTCGGTCTGTTTCGAGTGTTGTCATTGGAGATGTGGATGCGGGCCTTCCACGTCAGCTAGGCGCTCCGCGATCACCGCGATCGTAACGCCTTGACGAAGACCTCGCGGGCGCCTTCCACCCACTCGCCCACGGCAGGCCACGGATCCGTGGGGTCCCAGACCTCGAGGCGCGTGCCGGGCGGTTGGCGACCGAACATCTCACGGAGGCCCTCGGCCACGGAGGGGTAGGCGCCGGGATACCCGGCCGGTCGGCCGGCGAGGATGTGGAGGAGCCGTTTCACGTCTCCCCAGAGCCACCGGAGCGTCACTCCCTCGCGGTACGCGGCAGGGGGTTGCACCGGTTTGGCGGTGAGGATCTCGATCCAGAGCCGCGGGAAGTCGCGGCCGGCGGCGATCGACAATTGCAGCGATCCCCAAAATCGCCCGTTCACCTCCATGAGCCAGGGTGCCCCGGTGCCGTCGTCCCGAAACTCCACCATCGCGGGGCCGTGCCACTGCATCTCGCAGAGCAGCCGCTCCGCGCGGGTCTGGAGGCGCGGATCCAGGGCCACCGAGCGCCGCAGGCTGCTTCCGGAGCCCGACGGCCGCACGTCGCGCAGCCGCTCGTGCGCGAACCAGGCCAGCGGCCGTCCGTGGTCGCACACGGTGAAAACACCCTTGCCCTGACCGGAGACGAAGGCCTGAATCAAGGGCCAGTACTCGCCTTGCCGACGCGACCGGACCGCGGCTTCGAGCTCCGCCGGGGTGTTCGCGTACGTGGGACCCAGGTCGGGGAGGAACCCGTGGCCGTTCCAGGCGCTGGTGAAGCGCGGCTTGACCACGCAGGGATATCCCAGGGCCGCCGCCGCCTCACGGCATTCGCTCAGTGAGGTCGGGAATCGGGTGGGCGGGATCTCCACACCGCACGCGGCGGCGCGCCGGAGCGTCTCGGCCTTGTCGAAGGCGCTCACGAGCACCGCGTCGGGCGCGCAGCCCACGACGATCCCCAGTGCCTCCCACTCGCCACGCTCCGCGTTGCACAACTGGCTGGTGGCCTCGGTGAGTGGCAGCACGACGCGCACCTCGTTCCGGTGCGCCCAGGTGCGCAGTGCGGCGAACCCAGCGAGCGTTTCCTTGGGGTAGTGGAAGCGCGCGCGACAATAGCGTGACCAGCTCGCCAGGGGCCACCGCAGCTTGCCGGCGACGGCGACCCAATACCCGGCCCGCCCCAGGGACCGCACGCACGCCAGGGCTTCGATCGTACGTCCATCCAGGACGAGGACGCGCTCGGACATCATTCCCTCGCGCCCACGTGTACCAAGGGCTTCGTCCGGACCGCGCCGGGGCGGGACGCCGAGGGCCGCTCCGTGGTCCGGGTCAATCTGCCGATGAGGCGGGCAGCGGCGACGAGAGGCAGCAGGCACAGCCGCCCGGCGCCGGTCCAGTCGCCTCTGCCAATCCGATGGCGCAACTGGCGCCACGCCAGCCGGCTGTTCGCTCTCACGATCGGAAGCCGATAGCTTCCGTCGCGAAACGCCATGCGTCCCCACCCGTGCAGCCCGAGAGAACGGCCGACCGCGTCCGGGAGCAAGGGTGCTCCCCAGACATCGTGGTGGATCTGATTCACATAGTCCAAATAGCCAGCCAGTCCCGGAAGCGCTGCGTGCTCCGTGGCCGTCGCAATCACGTAGTCCCAATCCAGCGCGGTGCGGCGCACCGTGGAAACGGTGAAGCTGATGTCGCAAAGGGCGATCCGGAGGCGCCCCGCGATCCGCTGCATGCCCTGAAGGACGATCTGATCCTCGGGCCGGGGGATGGCGACTTCCATCCCTCCGATTTGGCTCCGCCGGGCGTGCTGGATCAGCGTCGACGGAAAGGCACCGTACTCGCCCACTATGCCCAGACGGCCATGCTGCACGTCAAGCGAGATCGGACAAGCCGCGACGCGATACGTGGTCGCACCGGCGAGCCGCTCGCCCAAGTCGCGTTTCACCGGCGTGGCGGGCAGTGCGCCGACGATGGCACTGTCCACGCGGGCGGAGCGCGGGAGCACCAGGAGGTCCACGTCGTCTCCGAAGTCAGGATAATCCTGAAATGCCTTGGGAAACAGGAACGTGATGCCGTGGGCTTCGCAGGCGAGGCTGACGTGGCGCATCAGCTCGAGGGCGGAGCGGATCCGCTGGCGTTCCTGGGCGACCGCTGCCGCAAACCGGTCCGGGACCGTTACGCCTTGGGCCGCCAGTCGCTCCGCGGTGCGCACCAACACGCCGTTGGGTCGCGCCACGTGAAGCAGCAGGTCCCAGTCGAGCTCGGGGGGGAGCCCGTCTCGCGCGGCATCGGCCTCCCACAAGAGGCGCAACAGCCAGTGCGCGTGCTGCATCCTGGTATTCACGATTGGAGGTGAATGTGCAAAAGGCGTACGGTCCGGCTCCAGCCACAACACCTTGTCCGGCAGCGTGTTACGGTGCATGATCCAGCGGCGCTTTGGCGTCGTGTGGCAGGCCTGCCACAGCTTCGGAGCGAACTACGTGCGTCTCATCGGTGCCACCGAGGATCACGCGCCGCTGGTCAGGATGAAGACGTCGAACGTGGGTCCGGTCCTGGAGGGCAGCGCGGGTGCGGCGCCGCGCCCGACCGGCCGCGGCAACTCCACTCCCCCCATCGGGACCTCGATCGTCCCACCAGCGTACGCTCCGCTCACGACCGGTGGACCGAACAGGTCCTGTACGTTGCGGAGCTCGAACCGAGCGCCGACGCGCAGCGCGCTCGAGACATCCACCGACACTCTCGGCCGGTGTCCCCAGTTGTAGACGACGATCGTCGCGCGGCCCGGCTCGTATTTGTTCGGTCTCACGAACACGCGAGGGGTCGTCGGCGGCGCAGCGGACGCGGTGCCGGTGCGGCCCAATCCCGTGGCCGCCTCCCAGCTCGCCAGGTCGTATGCGCTGCCCTGATAGTGCCACGCGCGGGCCGCGGGATCGCGTCCGTAGGTGTTGTGACGCCACGTATGTGCGGCGAGCGAGCCGTGAGCGGTGAGATCGACCATGTCCGCCGAGCCGACGAACTCGTTGTCCACGACGTCGGCTTTGACCCATCCGGCCATCAGCAGCGTGACGGCGCCCCCGACCACGTAGTTGCCGCGCACCAGGATGTCGCGATTGTCGCCCCGCGGCATGCCGAGTCGCAGGTTGCGGCCCGTGGTGCCCGGGAAATACAGCAGATTGCTGTCGGCGCTCATGTGCTCGGTGAGGACGTCGCCGCCGATCAGCAGGTTGGCGTTCTGCGGCCCCTCGCGCGAGATCGCCCCGGTGTTGAAGGCCGTATTGCCGCGCACGTGGACGTTGCTGAGAAACGGGTGCCGGCTGCCGGCGTACACGTGGATCCCGTAGGCGAGGTTGTCGAACACGACGTTGTCGACAATCCACTTCTCGCCGCCCTCACTCGCCGCGTAGACGCCGTGGTCGAAGTTCTCGTGCGTCCCGTTGTTGTAGAAGATGCTGCCGTACAGCTCCGACGTCCCCTCGTCCTCCCAGAAGCTCATGCCCTGCTTTCCGGCGTCGTGAACGACGAGGTTGATGAACTTGCAATTGGGCCCGTAGGTCTCGAGCGCGTCGTTGGCGTTGGTCGCCGGGCTCGATTGAGTGATCTCGAACCCCCAGTAGATCGCGTACGCGCCGTGCACGTGGAGATTGCCGTCGATCGTGGCCCGCTCGCCTGGGTATTGGCGCACGACGATCGGCGTGGCGCTCGTGCCGGTGAGGGTCGCGTCGAACCCGCCGGGATAGGTCCCGCCCCGCAGCCAGATCGTGTCGCCGGGCCGGACGGTCCCGCGCCCGCCGCTCAGCGCGGTCGCCAGGTCCCACGGGTGATTGCGGCTGCCGTCGCCGGCCCGCGACCCGCCGGGCGATACGTAGTAGCGCGCGGTGCCGGACGCGTCGATCCCGAAGCACAACACCACAGCGATCCCGAGACCTCGGATCCGGTGGGGAGCGCGCACCGTCCGCCTCAATGGAATTCGAACGCTCCGATGTCGTCCGCCGCGCCCTGCGGCCGGCTCACGCCCAGAACGTCGCTGCTCACGTAGGAGAGCGTCACTCCGGCGTCGATGGCCGGGCTGCCGGCCTGGAGCCGGAAGTCGAGAGCGGACGGGTTGACGAACTGGGGATCCGTATTCTCGATGTTGGAGCCGATCCCGCCGCCGCCCACCGTGCCCGTGCTCAGATTGTGGTCGATGTGCGCACTGCTCGTCGTGCCCGAAATGCCGACGTTCTGGCCCGGCTGGTAGAAGATGTTGTTCTGGATGTACAGGTTCGTCGTCGTCGCCGCGAGAATGATCTGGCCGTCGCGGTTCGGGTTCGGGAAGGCGAAGGTGTTATTCACGATGTACAACTGATCCACGCTCGAGCCGTAGCGCTGAATCGCCCAGCCGCGCGTGATGTTGTAAAACACGTTGTTGCGGATGATGACGTTCGTTCCCTCGCCGTTGTAGACGCCATGGTCGTGGTTCATCCAGTAATCGTTGCCCGGCTGGCAGCCGTTCTCGCCGGCGGCGAACCGCCCGATGTCGTGAATCACGTTGCCGTCGATGAGCAGGTTGTCGCTGTAGGCGTCAATGGCCGAAAGTCCGATGTCGCTGGCTTCGCAGTACCGGCCCACGTCGTGAATATGGTTCCCGGCGATCTGGATGTCGTGCGTACCGGGGCTCGGGTCCACGCCGTAGTGGTTCGAGCCCTTGATCTCGAAGCCCTCGATCCGCACGAAGTTCGCGTTCAGTGAGACCCCGTCCTCCGACGTGTTGTTGCGGCCGTCGAGGACGGCGCCCCACGGGTTGGCCGCTCGAAACACCACCAGCTTCCCCGCCGTGCCGCCGCGCGACACGTGGAGGACCGACTGGCCGCCGGTATAGACGCCGTTTCGCACGATCACGACATCTCCCGGGTTCACGAGATCGGCGGCGTGCTGGATCGCTTTGAACGGATGAGCACTGTCCCCGGCGGCGGCATCGTCGCCGGCGGCCGCATCCACGTAGTAGTTGCGGGAGCCCGGTGGGGGTGGTGCCACGGTCTGCCCGCACGCCTCGAGGCCGATGACGACGCCAAGTATGAGGATGCGGCGCCTCACGGGAGTTCCTCCTTGGGGGTCCGAGCCGGCGGCGACTCGCGGGTCGTGTAACGGACGTACTGCCGGTACAGCTGCGGGAACGCGCTGCGCGCCAGGCCCTTGAGCCGCCGCCCGAGCAGGGCCCGGCGCCACCCTCGGAACGCCGCCAACTCACCGATCCGCGCGGCGGGGGTCCAGGCCTTGGGCATGAACCGGCCCAGGATCCAACACTCTCCCACCGACTCGGGCCGCAGCACCGGCTCGGACGTAAAGAGATACGCGAGACCGGCGGCGCCGGCGGAGCGAAGCACCAGCGGTGAGCTGTCGCCGCCGGGGACCGAGGCGGTGCGGCATGGCGCGCCGAGCAGCTGGGCGAGTTTGTCCCGGCTGACGCGCCACTCCTCGATCATCCGGTCCCACGGTTGCTCCCGGAAGATGTCGGGATGGGTGTCCGAGTGGCTGCCCACGACGTGGCCACACCCGTGGAGGTAGCGGATCTCCGCGGCGGTGAGAAACGTCCTCGAGCCGATGAGACCGGTGACGATGAAGAAATGGCCCTTCCAGCCGCGAGCTGCGAGCGCGTCGCCGATCGGCACGGCGCTCTTGCCGCCGTCGTCGAACGTGAGCAGCACATGCCGGCCGGGCCGGGTGAGGTCGAGGTCCGTGACGCGCTCAGGCGGGCACGAGGCGGCGGCGATCGCGTCCAGGTTGCGGGTGAACGCCTCGCCGGTGTGTTTGTAGGGCAGCGCCCCCGGGCGCTGGAAGCCGGCGGTGCCGGGGTGATCCGTCACCTCGTGGTAACCGAAGCTGGCGACGGCCAGGAGGGGCGTCATCGCGACAGCGGCACCGATGCGACGTGATGCGGCAGTCGCCGCCTCCCGATAGCGCGCTCCAGCACGGCGGTGATGGAGCCCAGACCGTACGAGCAGTGCAGTGTGGGGAACACCAGCAGCAGCGCCGCGGCGCAGCGCGCGCCGTGGCGTCGAACCGCCAGGGCAGCGGACGCCAGGGCCGCGGCGAGGTAGGCGCCGGCCAGGCCCGCGACGGCAAGCCGCGCCGGCGACAAGACGAGAGCGAGGGCGCCCGTCACGGCCAGCGCGCCGACGAACAGGGCGGGGACGACCTGGCGCAACGTCATGATCTGGCCGACCTTCCACGCCGCGAGTGGCTTGAAGTAGCCGTACTGATAAAACATGCGGGCCACCTGGCCGAGCGAGCCGCGGGCGTAGTAGTGGGAGACCACTTCGGGAATGAGCATGATCCGCCCGCCCTGCTTCAGCAGGCGTGCATTCAGCTCGTCGTCCTGATTCCGGACCAGATCTTCGTCGAACACACCGATGCGGTCGAAGACCGCGCGGCGATAGCACCCGAACGGCACGGTGTCCACCAGGCGTCGCTCCGCGGCACCGATCCGGAAGTAGGAGTTCCCGACCCCGAAGGGATGGGACAGGCCGACGGCCAGGGCCCGCGCGAGCGCCGTCTCGTTCGCCGGGAGCGTCACCAGCACGCCGCCCACGTTGTCCGCCCCTGTCTCCTCGAGCGCGGCGACGAGCCGCGAGATGTAGGAAGCAGAATAGACCGCATGCGCTCCCATCGGCATGATCACATCGCCGTGCGCTTCGCGAATGCCCGCGTTCATCGCACACGGCGTGATCCGCCGGGGGTTATCCACCAGCCGGATGAAACTGTGGCGGGCCGCGTAGCCGGCCACCACGTCGCGGGTGCCGTCCTCGCTCAGGCCGTCGCACACCAACACCTCGAGCCGCTCCTTGGGATAGTCGCACCGGATGAGTGAGTCGAGGCACGGACCGATGTAGCGCGCCTCGTTGCGGCATGGAATGACCGCGGTGACGAGCGGTCGGTCAGGAGACGGCATGGGGTGCCTCGATGGTGCGCGTCGTCCCGAGCGGCCGGATGACCGAGCGGTAGATCTCGATGACGCGCTGCGTCAGCAGGCGCTCGTCCAGCTCCCGCACCGCCGCCCGGCCCGCGGCCCGGCCGCCGCGGCGCAGCACGCGCTCGAGCGCGGCAGCGATCGTCTCCGGACGCTCGTCGGCGCACAGCTCGCAGCCCGCGACGCCGCGCAACCGGGCCGCCACGTCGCCCACCGGCACCGAGACGACGGGCAGGTCGGAGGCGAGCGCTTCCTTGACGACGTTGGGGGAGCCTTCCTGCATGGAGGTGAACACCAGGGCATCGCAGGCGCTCATAAAGAACGGGATTTCGTCGTGCGGCACGCCCCAGGCGACCACCAAGTCGGCGGGCAGCGTGCGGCCGAGGATGTCCACCGCCTGCCGCGCCAGCGCATAGCGCTTGCGCGGCCAGTCGGGGCTGCCGGCGAACAGGACGAGGGGCCGGTCGAGCGAGAGGCCGAGGTGGCGGCGCGCGTCGTCGCGCGGGATCGGCCGGAACAGCTCGAAGTCGAGCCCGGACGGGATCACGTGCGCCGGCACGCGGGGCGGGAGCTCCGCCTTCATGTGCTCGGACACGACGATCACCGCGTCGGCCCGGCGGGCGACCGCTCGCGACACCCGCTGCAGCAGCTTGCCGACCAGCGTGTAGCGTCCGCCGCGCCCGACCTCGCCCAGCAGATCGGAGCCCCGGAACGTGACGACCAGGGGAAGGCGCTTGGGGTACGCCAGCATGCCGCTGTGCCCGAACTGCGCGTGCACGAGGTCGTAGTAGTTCCGCGCCAGGCGGCGCCGCAACCGCCACCAGGCGGACACGTAGTTCCACGGGTTGCGCCGACCCCGGAAGTGAAACACGTCCACCAGCACGCCCGCCGCCTGGAGAAACTCGGCCTGGCGCTTGATGAAGTACGTGGTCCGCGGCTGCCCGGGCGTCGGCCAGTCGCTCGTGACCATCAGGACGCGAATCGGCTGGCTCATCGCCGTCCCGCCACGACGGTGCGGTCCGCGGCCGGCAGGGCGCACACCACCGCGCGGAACTTGCCGTGCGCGCCGCGCGCGATCTCGGGGACTTCCTCGAGCACCACGTGCACGTCCCCGAGGCGCTCCTGGACCCGTTGCACGATGAGACGGCGCGACGCGTCGCTGAATCCCGCCGCGGGCACGTAGCGCACGCGGATGCGGTCCAGCCCCTCCTGCACGATCTGGCCTTGGCGCACGGGCAGGCCGTACCAAACCGGATTGAACCAGGCGACCCGCCGGCCGTCCCGCGTGAGGAGGAGGTCGTTGGTGCGGCCGTGCACCGCGGCGAGGGCGGGGAGCGTGCGCCCGCAGGCGCACAAGGCACCCGACGGGGCGAGTCGCCCCGTGTCGCCGAGGCGGCAGCGGATCAGCGGAAAGTCGGCGTTCAGGAGCCCCGTGCAGATGAACTCGCCGAACTCACCGGGTGCGGTGACGCGGCCGTCCGCCAGGACCTCGATGAGGCCGACCTCGGGCCACAGATGCAGCGTCCCGCGCTCGCACTCGCTGGCCCATGCGACCGTCTCGCTCATGCCGTACGTCTCGCGCACCGGGCACCCGAACGCCGCGGCGATCGTCTCCCGCTCCCACTCGCGCAACGGTTCCGCGCTCGTGATCGCGACGCGCATCGTCACGTCACCGCGGCCGAGGCGCAGGACTTCTTGCGCCAAGGCATACAGCGCGGAGGGATAGCCGAGGAGATACACGATCTCATAGCGCCGCAGCGCATCCAGGTAATGGGGGACCAGGTCGGGAGCGAGATGATAGGTGGACATGTAGAGCTGCCGCAGGGCGGCGTTCCACACCCAGAACGGCGGCCGCCGGCTTGCGGTGGGGACCACGAGCTGCCCCCCCAGCATGGCCCAGCGGTCACGGCGCGACACGCCGTGCCAAGCCCGAGTCCGCGCGACCGCCAGGGCGTGCAGGGAACGCATTGTCCGGTGCGTCCGCCACAGCACCAGCGGCTTGCCCGTGGTGCCGCTCGTGTGCTCGTTGAACATCCAGCGCGGATTCCGGTCATCCGCGATGAAGGCGGCAGGGGTTTCGCGCACCCGCTCGTTGTCGAGGATCGGCCAGTTCTCGAGGACCTCCCAGGACGCGTGATCGCCCTGCCGACGCCGCGCCGCCCATTGCGCGCGGTAGTACGGCACGCGCGTGGCCGCCCGGTGCAGCACGTACGCCAGCCGCTCCTGCCGCCAGGTGTCCCACTGCGCCGCAATCCAGTGTTCGCGCTCCTGCGCCTCGGCGATGAGCCGCGGCGTGTCGCGGCCGTACCGGGACCAGCGCAGGTACCACCCGTGCAGCGAAGCCGCGAGCGAGCGGGCGGGCGACGGTAGCCGATGATACAACCGGAGGGAGAGGCCGCTCACACGGTCCCCATCGCCAGTGCCGCGATGCTCGCCGTCGCTTCCACGGCGTCGCGCCCCACGAGGCCGAGGCTGCAGGCCACCACCATGGCCGGCGCCAGGCACAAGCGGGAGGCGACCCGCCATTCGCCCGCGCCCGCCAGGGTGGCCAGCTGCCGCCAGTAGAGGCGATTGCGGATCCAGAGGGAGGGGAAGCGGTATCGGCCCTCGCGGAATGCGACCGATCCCCAGCCGTCGATGGCGAGCGTCTGCCGCGCCTCGGGCGGCAGCAGGTGATGCTCGTACAGCGCGCCGTGGATCTGGTCGACATAGCTCAGATAGCAGCACAGCCCGGGAAGCACGCCCATGGGCTGCGCCACGCTCACCACAAAGCCCCAGTCGAGCGGTGGGCCCCGGATGATGCGAATGGTCGCCGCGGCGTCGGCGAGTCTGAAGGACCGCCGGCCCGCTATTCGACTCATGCCTTGGAGGATCAGCTGATCCTCGGGCGCCGGAACAAAGTACTCCTCCTCCGCGAGCATGCGGGACTGTCGGCGCCGGATCAGGTCGGCGGGGTATGCCGCGTGCTCGCCCACGACCCCGAGGCGCCCGTGGTGCACGTCGAGGGCGAGCCCGGACTCGCGCAGCCAGTAGAGCGCCGTTCCGGCGAGACGGTCGCGCAGGTCGGGCGCGCGCAGAGACGCAGCCATCCCCTCGAGGATGAACGCGTCGACGCGCCGCGCGCGCGACAGCACCAGGAGATCGAGATCACCTCCGACGTCCGGGAAATGCTGCCACGCCGTGGGAAACAGGAAATGGATGCCGTGCCGCGCGCATCGGTCGGCGATGTGGCGCATGACGGAGCGCGCGGCTTCCGCCCGCTCCCGCTCCCGCTCCGCCGCCGCTGCGAAGAACGCCGGCGGCCGGAGCCCCCCGCGCTCGAGCCGCTCGGCCAGGCGGACCAACACGCCGTTCTGCTGGGCGAGCGCGAGCAACAAGGGCCAGTCCACCGTGATGCCGGGGGGCCGGGCGCCGCCCTGGTCCGACAGTAACCGGAGGGCCAGGGTCGCGTGCTGTTGCTCGGCGGCGTCGATCATGCGGAGAGGCGTTGCTCGACCGCCCGCTCGAGCGCGCGGCACGTGGCATCCAGGTCGGCATTGGGCAGGACGACGGCGGACGGGACGAGCGGCGCGATGCGCCGGTAGGCGGCGCTCCGCCGGGCCAGATAGTCCACGGAATACTCGCCTTTGCGGGCGTAGGACTCCTCGGGGCTGACCTCCAGGAACACCGCGATGTCCGGCGCGGGCGTCAGGCGCTCGAGCACCCGGACCCAGAACCCGCCACCCTCGTCGGCTACGTCCACGAGCGTGTCATAGAAGTAGCGATCGGTGACGAGCACGCGACGTCGCACGGTGGCCACGTAAAACCGGATCGCGAGAAAGACCGCCAGGTCTACCGGGTAGAGCACGCGGCGCAGGTGCTTGCTCCACACGATCGCATCCCGAATTCGGCCCACCAGTCCCCGGAGCCCGGCGGCCCGCGGTCGCCCCGCCCAGCGTGGCCGGGGAGGCTCGCCGTTACGGCGGCCGACGAAGCGCTGCACGCCGTCGCGCGCCGCGCGCAGCAGAGACGCCCCCACGCCGTCGGCCAGGTGCAGCACGGTCACCCCACGGTGCCGCCGCTCGAGCTCGGCCCGGAGCCAGGCGACGAGGGTGGACTTGCCGGCCCCGTCGAGGCCCGAGAACGAAATGACCATGCCGCGGCGATTCATGAGTGGGCCAAGGCGAGGGGGCGCCCGCCAGTTGCGCGTCGCCGCGTGGCGGCGAGATGCTCGGCCAGGCGCGCGCCGTTGCGCCACATGTCGAACTTGTCCTCGGCGCGCGCCCGCCCCAGCCGGGCGAACGTCCGCCGGAGGTCCGCATGCTGCAGCAGACGCGCGATCGCGTCCGCGAGCGCCTCGAGGTCGCCGGAGGGCACGAGCAGACCGCAGCGGCCGTCATCCAGCGCCTCCGGGATGCCGGCGATCCGAGACGCGATCACCGGCGTACCGAGCGCCATGGCTTCGCGCAGCACGTTGGGCAGTCCGTCGCCGAGTCGATCCGAGGGATGTACCAGGATGGTCGCCTCGCTCATGACTCGCTGTACCTCCTCGAACTTCAGCCACCCGAGGAAGCGCACGCGCGCGGCAATACCGAGCTCGCCGGCGAGCGCGCGCAGGGCCTTGCCCTCGGGACCGTCCCCGACGATCTCGACCTCCACCTCCAGGCCGCGGTCCTGGAGGAGTCGCGCGGCTCGCAGGAGGAACGGGAATCCCTTGTCCTTCGCGAGCCGCCCGACGGCGACGATGCGCCGCGGCGGCCGCCCCTCCGGCCGGTACGGGAGCCGCGCCAGGTCGAGGCCGTGGTAGCACACGTGGACGCGATCGGCGATGCCCGGAGCGGTTCGCGCGTAGTGCTCCGCGAGGTAACCGCGGTTGAAATCGCAGCAGGTGATGACGGTGTCCGCGTAGCGCAGCTTCTCCGCCAGGTACACGGGTCGCAGATACAGGTCGGTGCCGGCGTGCAACCAGATCGAGAAGGGGATCGGCCGGTCGATCAGCCGGTGGAACAGATACGCGCAAGTGGCAGCGTAGTTGCCCCAGTACGCGAGGACGTGATCGTAGCCGGCGCCGTTACGCGCGGCCCAGGCCCACGCTTTCGGCAGGACGTACAGGCTCTTCGCGACCGGGGCCGCGCCGTACGGCAGCGCCGCTGTCGCCACCGCCGCGGCCGCCTGCATCACCGTGCCGAGCTCGCGCGTGCGCCACGGGCGCGTGCGGGCGAGACTCTGCAGGAGGCCGAGGTGGTGCACGCGGGTCCGCGGCACGACGTCCTCACCCGAAACGCCGAGGCTGTAGCGCCAGAGCTCCCGGTCGAGCGGATAAATCGGGAAGATGTCCAGCTCGACGCCGGCGGCGACGAGCGCGTGCATGTCGCGCTCGAAGAAGGTCGAGACGCGCGCCGGGTACTTACTGGTGAAGACGGCCAGCCTCATCGAGCTGCGACTCCCATGCTCACCACGTGAGGTTGTGCTGGCGCAGCCAGAGCTCGAGCGACAGCACCATGAACACGCGCTGGTACAGGCCGGCCCGGCTGACACCGCCGCCCCGCGCGCCGTGCCGCGCCGCGCGGAACTGGCGCAGCCAGGCCGCGACCTGCGCGACGTCGAGGAGCCCGCGCGTCCGCGCCACCGGGGACAGCAACAAATCGTCCAGCGCCACGTGCGCCTGCTCCGGGATCATCACGTCGAGCGGCACGGTAAAGCCGTGCTTGGGATGGGCGACGACGGGGCGGGGAAGCCAGCGTGCCGCGAGCTCGCGCAACACGAGCTTGCCCGTGCGGCCGTCGGTCTTGAGCGCGTGCGGCAGCGAGAGGCCCTGGGCCACGAGCTCCTCGTCCAGCATCGGCACACGGATCTCGATGCTCGCCCGCATGCTCATCATGTCGACTTTGCGGAGCATGTCCGACGGCAGACCCACCGCGAAGAGCGTCTCGGTCAGGCGCCGCGACAGCTCCTCCAGGTCGGACACGCCGGGCGGCTGATGGCCGTTGAAATGGCGGTGCACGGCGAGCAGCCCTTCCCGGGCGGCGGGGAGGACAAGCGCCCGCTTCTGGTCTTCCGACAGATAGTTCGCCAGGCCGGCGAGCAGCACGGCCGAGTCCGCCCGGCCGGCGTGCGCCAAGCGGGCCGCCTTGCTGACCTGACGCCCCCAATCCCGCGTCCACCGTGTAAGCCCGCGCCCAGTGGCCTGCGCCGCCGCTGCGACCCAGCGCGGCAGCCGCATCAGGCGCATCAACCGGTTGGCGCGCCAGAAGCTCGCGTAGCCCCCGAACGCCTCGTCGCCCCCGTCTCCCGACAGCGTGCAGATGATCCCGCGGTCCCGAACGGCGCGGGAGATCCAGTACATCGGGAGGAAGCTCGTGTCCGCGAACGGTTGGTCGAAGTGCCGCAGCAGGTCGAGGATCGCGTCGGCCGTGAGGGCCGTCTCGCTCAGGTCGATCGTGTGGTGGTTGGTCCCGCAGTGCGCAGACACGGTCAACGCCGTCGTGGTCTCGTCGTGAGCGCGGTCGGGAAAGCGCACGTTGAAGGTCGTCGTCGGCTGGCCGGTGGCGCGGCCGTGCGCGGCGACGACCAGTGACGAGTCGATGCCGCCGGACAAGAGCGCGGCGACGGGGACGTCGGCCACCGACTGGGCACCGACCGCGGTGAGGAGCGAGCCGGACGCGGCAGTCACGGCGTCGGCGAGCGTGCGCCCCCGGTCGGGGTGCGCCGCGATCTGCTCGTATTCCCGCAGATGATGCCCCTGGCGGCTGATGGTGAGACAGCTCCCCCGCGGCAGGGCCTGAATGTTCGCGAATCCGGTGGCCGGCTCCGGGATGTAGCCGAGACCGAGGAAGTCATAACAGGCCTGACGGTCGATTTCGGGCCGGAACCCCGGAAGCGCCAGCAGCGCCTTCATCTCACTGGCAAAGGCCCATTCCCCATCCTGGACGGTGAAGAACAGGGGCTTGACCCCGAAGCGGTCGCGGGCGAGGAACAGCCGGCCGCGCCGCCGGTCGTAGATCGCGAAGGCGAAGATGCCCCGCAGCCGCGCCACCATGCGCTCGCCCTCGTCTTCGTACAGGTGGACGAGGACTTCCGTGTCGGAGGTGCTCCGGAAGCGGTGCCCGCGCGCCTTGAGCTCGGCCGTGAGGGCGCGGTAGTTGTAGATCTCGCCGTTGTAGACAACCAGCACCGCTCCGTCCTCGTTGCTCATCGGCTGCGCGCCGGTGGGCGAGAGGTCGATCAGCGCGAGGCGCCGGTGCACGAGGTCGCAGCGTTCGTCCTCCCAGTGTCCCTCGCCGTCCGGTCCGCGATGCGCCAGCAACGCCGACGCCCGGGCGGCCCAACTGGGCTCAGGCGCGAGTTGGGCGGGGTGGAACCGACCGGCTATGCCGCACATCGGGCAGTGGGGGATTGGGTCATAGTGTCGAGGGCGGCAAGTGCAAGAGACGTACGCACCGCATCATCACTCAAGTCGTTCGAGCACAGATCGTTATGGACCCCGGCCAGGCTCGGGGCGGCTCCCCTGTGGCAGTTGCGTTACAAGTTCGCCCCAGCTTCAGGGTGGGTCGGCGTGCCGACCGGCGACGGCGGTGGTTGCAAGGGTAGGGAGCCGGCGCCCGTGGGGGAGTGGCGCGGGTGGCCCGGCCGCCGCGGGTGCCGAACGCGCGGCAGGCCGGTACGTTGCGCTGGCGAGCCCATACGCGAGCATGACCCACAGCAGCTTGGAGGCGATCCAGTTACCGCTCATGTTGGCCAGCATGACGCCGGCCAGCAGGGCCAGGGCGAGCACTCCATGAGCCCGACGGCGCGCCTCCCAGGCGCCGGCGGCGCACAGGCCGAGGCCCAGGAGAAACGGTACGGTGCCGAGGGCGCCCGTCGCGGTCAGGACCTCGAGGAGCAGGTTGTGGGCGTCCCGACGGCGGCGGATGCGCTCGTCCAAGCGAATGCCGAGCTCGTACTTGTTGTTGACCGGCCCCCACCCGACCAGCGGTCGCTCCGCCGCCATATGCATGAGGGCCGGATAGATGCGCTCCCGCCCGGCAAACGCCCCGCGCGTCAGGGCATCCGCGAATCGCGCGCGCATGAGGCTGTTGCTGTAGGTCGCGTAGACGAGCACGCCGATGGCCAGCGCGGTCACGGTAGCGTTGCGCACTCGGACCCAGGTCGAGTGGGCCCGCCCGATGGCGAACACCACGAGGCCCAGGCCGAGCGCGACCAGCCCTCCGCGGGAGCCGGTATCCACGACGGAGGCCCCGAGCAGGCCGAACGCGGGCCACAGCAGCCAGCGGCGGCGCACCAGCGGCCGCTGCAATCCGTATTGCAGCGCGAGCAGCGCGATGAGGCCGGCCCCGAGAATCATGGCGCTGTTGTTCGCGTTCTGGCCGAGCGCGGTGATTCGTTCGCCACCACCCCATTCGGTGCGGGCGGTGCGGGCGATCCCCAGGACCGGGAGCATGGCCCGCGCGACACAGGCGAGCGCGAAGACGGCCATGGCCTCTCGCCCGATCTTTTCGTCGCGCAGGAGGTTGTAGCCGGCCCACCACGCGATCACCCCCTGGACGATGAGGAGAAACTGCTTGACGACCTGGTCCCAGTAATCGGGCGTGATCAGGTCGGTCGCGATGGGGTCGCGGCCGTTGACCGCGGCCGACAGCCAGTACGCGTAGAGGTACGCCACGAAGCAGAGCAGCGCTGCGGGCTTGCGCGCGTAACACGCGCGCGGGTCGAGCAGCGTGGCGAACAGGAACAGCGACGCGGTCAGCGTCGGAATCTCGACCGGGAACGAGCGATCCGGGAACTCGAACGGGATCGAGCAGACCAGGAGGTAGAACGTCCAGCGCACGACGGGGTTCAGGCGCGAATCGCCGCTCACCGGATCCTCCGGGCGAGCTCGCGCCCGCGCCGCAGCATGGCGGCGCGGACGTCGCCGGAGAGGCCGGTGACGAGCGCCAGGCTGAGCACGACGAGCGCGGTCCCGGCAACCCCGCCGACCCACGTGATCCAATGCCGGGCGAGGATCCGGTTGCCGAGATAGGCGGCCGCCGTGAAGAGCACGGCCATGGTGGCGAGCGGCCGCGCGATGGTGCCGAGCGACGGCCGCGACGTCACGCCGAGACAGCGGCGCACCAGGTGGGGGTAGGCGATCGATTGGGTCAGCCGGCCGGCCAGGATACCGACGCACAGGCCGAGCACGCCGAAGCGCAGCGTCAGCAGGATGCCCAGGCCGATGGTCAGCACCGCGGCCCCCACGGTCACCAGCACGCGCTGGCGCAGCTGGAGCGCCGAATCGATGATGTAGGCGTCGCTGCGGACGAACGCCGTCTGCGCCATGATGAACACGATGAGCAGGTTCACCCACGTGCCGGCATAGTTCTGAGAGCCGACCCAGAGCCCGAGGAACGACCGGTTCCAGAGCAGGATCGAGACGCCGACGGTCGTCGCAAACAGCCAGGTGACCGCGAGCAGCTCGTTCCGCAGGCCGCTGGCCTTCTCGAACTGGCGCAGACCGATGAGGCCGCCGATCCCGGGAATGGCACCTCCCGCCGCGAGGGCGTGCACGTTGACCGCCATGCGGGCGGCGTAGCCGGTCAGCACGTAGGGGGTGACCGCCGCCGGGGAGAGCACGATGCCGAGGATGATCACGTCGCTCGCGAGCAGCAGCTTGGTGATCGCCTCGCCGGCGGAATACCACGCGCTCAGGCTGAGCAGCCCGGTAATCTCGGCGCGCGTGGGGCGGGCGAGGCCGAACCAGGGGACGTACTTGCGGACCACCCACCAGAAGCACAGACCCATGAGCAGGGCGAACGCGACCTGTGCGCCCGCCGCCCCGGCCATGCCGAGCCCGATATAGATCGCTCCCGCCACGAGCGCCCCGCCCACCACCTCGAGGCCCGCCTGCAGCCCCATGCGCTTGTATCCGAGATTCATCCCGCGCAGCACCGATTCGGGCAACGACGCGAGGTTGCCGAAGAGCAGGCTCACCGTGAGGAGGGCGCACGTCAGCCGGACCACGGGAACGAGCGCGGGGGCCACCGTGGTGATGGTGGGGGCGAACCAGACGAGGCCGGCGCCGGCCGCGACCACGACGGGAAGAAACAGCAACCAGACGGCGATGGCACCGCCGACGTAGCGCCGCTTGGCGCCGTCGTCGTCGCTCGCTTGCAGGTTGGAGATCACCAGGCGGAGTGCCTGGGTGGGCCGGCCGTCGCCCGCGGTCATGTAGCCCACGAGGCGGCCCAGCATCTCCCATACGCCGTACAGCGAACGGCCCAGCCCGCCGACCAGGATGGGCACGACCACCAGTCCCACGGCGACTTTCGCGCCGTAGTCGAGGAGCGTCGCGATGACGTTGAGCGAGGCGCGCTGAGTCAGCGTGGCGGGACGTGGCGCGTGGGCGACGGGCGTCGCGATCCGCAGCGCGTCAGACATGGGACGGCTCCGCCAGCAGCTCGAGGACCGCGTCGCCGAGGCGAACAGGTGTCGTGGCCGTGGTGGCGAGCGTGACCGGTGGAGGCCCGCCCGCGCGTGCCAGACCGTCCAGCACGCGCTCGAAGCTGACGCGGTAGCGTGCCACTAGGTCGCGGATCTCCCCGTCCGTCATGTGCCGGAACACGTCGGCAGGCTTGTGTCGCCCGCGGATGCGGGAGGTGAGCACGGGCTCGGGGGCGTCGAGCAGCACCACGCGATCGAGCAGGGCGGCCCAGACCCCGTATGTGGCCAGCCACCAGGGCTCCGCCCGGCCGTTTTGCAGGCGTGGATGGCCGAAGACACGTAGCCAGCTGAGCGCGAACACGGGCCCTTCATCGAGCACCACGACAGCGGCACCCGCGACCCGGCGGCCGATGAACAGGCGCAACGCGTTGAGGCGCACGATCTGTTTCAACTCCTCGCGCGGCAGCGCGCGGGTCACGACGCAGAGCCGGAGCAGCAGGGGGAGCGAGCGGACGGCGCTCTCGATCAGCAGCGCCGCGGGCAGGTTCCAGACGCTCGCACGCACCACGTCCGGTCGTGCACGCAGGCGCTCCGCCAGCGCACTCTTCCCGACGCCCGCCGGACCCACCAGCTCGACGATCAGCGGGCGCGCCGCGCCGTTTCGCCCCGTCATGATCCCGTTACAGCTCGCGCCACAGGATGGTCTTCAACTCGGCGAGCACGGCGGCCAGCGGCCGGCTGGCATCCACGATGTGCACCCGCCGGCCGCTCCAGTCGGTATCCCACACCAGCTGGCAGCGGGCGCGCACGTAGTCGGCGGGCTCGTCGGTCTTGCGCCGCACGGCGGTTTCGGGATCGACGCGCAGCAGGACGAGAACGTCGGGAGCGAGAATGTGCCGGTAGTAGCGCGCCTCGGCCGCTACGAGCCAGCGGCCGAGCCGTGTCCGCGCGAGCGGCGCAAACGCGTCGAGCCGCGGCCCCGACAGGGTCGGATTCTCGGGCACGGGATAGCGCTCGCAGAGCGCGATCCCGCCCCCCAGCGCAAAGCGCCGCGCCTGCAGGTACAACTGGTACCGGTCGCGGGCCGTGCAGAGGTCTCGCAGCGCGGCGAGGTAGGCCGGCCGGCGCGCGCGATCCTCGTCCTCCTCCACGGCGAGGCCCAGCCGCCGCCCGATCCGGAACACGGCGCCGACGACGAGCGTGAGCAGCAGGCGGGGCGGGCGGCCCAGATGCGCGGTCAGGAGCCCGAACTCGTCCGAGAGCCAGTCGGCGAGCTCGCGCGCGCAGGTGGACTTTCCCGCGCCGTCGCCGCCGAGCAGCGCGATGACCGTCCCGCCGTGCGCGAAATGCTTGCCGCGCTTGCGGATGATCTTGAGCCGGCCGCTCAGCGTGAGAACCCGGTGCATCAGGCGACTGAGCGTCAGTGCCAGCGGCGGCCGTCGCGCATGCGGCAGCAGACGACGGTGCAGTTCACGCCGCACTACCAGCCGTTGCCACCGGGAGCACGCCGGACGCAGGGACGCGAGACAGTCGTCGATGAACTGAGCGTCGAGGGTCGGAAGGTACGTCGCCAGGATGTCCGCAATCGCCGCGCGGTTCGCCTTGGCGAGCAAGGCGTCGAGCTCGACCTGGATCCCTTTGAGCCAACGCGGCTGCCGCCGCAGCATCGTGTCGAGGGCGTTGTAGCGTTGCACCATCCGGGCGGCGAACGCGATGAGCTCGAATTCGGGTGCGGGGACGGGGAAAACCGCGCCCGGCCTGGCCGAGGCCAACAGGGGCTCCTCGATGGGGAGGCGGTACACCGTGCGCCAAATGCCCCCGACCACCAGGCGGTAGTGTGTGTGCACGTGGATCAAGCGGCCCGTGACCGGGTCGAGCCCGAAGTAGCTCTCGATGCCGGCGATCGCGCTGGCGGGCGGGGGATCCGCGCGGCGGAATCCCAGAGCCCACAGCACGGCCGAGAACCGCGGCTCGGCGGAGCGGTGGACCAGGAGGTCGATGTCCCCCTCGCCGCTCATCCAGCGAGTACGCTTCCAGTTCCCTTTCCATTGGAGGTAGGCAACGCGTTCGTGCCTGAGCGCTTCGCCCAGGCGCTCCACCAGCGAGCGGTCGGGGGCGAGCGAACTGGTCTGCTCGGGAGGCCGGGTGAGGGCTGCCACTCGGGGAGCGGCGCTCACGAGTGCCGCCGGGTCACTGGGCGGAGTATGCACATCTCTCCATCCTCAGCAGGGCGCGTGCGCGGCGGGTATCAGCACATATCATTTGGCGACAATAACTTATACAACAGACCTTGGGCGTGCGAAAACAGGATGTAACAAGTGTGCCACATCCTTGAGTAGCCCGCGCTACGCCGCGCCGCCCGGCGTGACGCTCAATGACAGGTGCCGCTCCCGGAGTCCCCCGATCCCGCGCCCACTCGCATGAACTGCCAGGAGTACGAGCCGTCGCTCAGGGTGAGCTTCAGCACCCCGTACGCGCCGCTGATCCGCACCTCGCTGTTCGGGATGATGAGCGTGTTGGCCTGGTCCAGGCCCTCGCCGCCCGTGCCGGCGATGATCTGGCGGATCCCGTTCACCGGGTCCCCCACGCCCGCCGGCGTCTGAGGCGCGAACCGTTCGTAGTCGCGCATGTGGGCGTTGACGATCAGCTCGGCGCCGGCGGCGTAGAGGTCGTCCCAGAACGGCTTCACCGAGTTATTCGGTGAGAACGTCGCCGACGTGGTCGAGTAGAAGCGCGGTTGATGGAACGTCGCGAGCACGCACCGTTTCGTGGTGGCGCCGAGGTCGGCCTTGAGCCAAACCTCCTGGGGCGAGCCCACGGCGGTGGGCACGAAGCTCGGATTGCTGTTCAGCACCACGATGTGCCACGCGCCGAGGTCGAAGCTGTAGTAGCCCTTGGTCGGATCGCCGGCCGTGGGGCCGAAGTAGTTGAAGTACGAGACGGCCGTGGCGCTCGAATCGTATTCGTGATTGCCGACCACCGGATACGTACGGGCCTTGTGGCGGCCCCAGCTCGGGTCGTAACAGTTCTGGAAGTTGGCGGCCGTGCCGTTCGGATAGGCGTTGTCGCCCAGGGCGAAGACGGTGCCTTGCGTGGTGTCGAGTATCGCCGCCGTGGCCTCGTCGTTGGTGCGGTCGCACCGCGCGATGTTGCCGGCCAGCAGCGCCGTGGCGCTCGTGGACGGCTGGCTCACGGTCACGACGGTCTGCCCCGAACCCGCTGCGCCGTCTTTGTCCGTCACCGTCACGGTCGCGGTGTTGGTGCCCGCCGCGGCGTAGGTGTGGGACGCGCTGATGCCGGTTGCCTGACTGGACGCACTGCCGGTGGTGGCCGCCGATCCGTCGCCCCAGTTTATCGTGTAGGCCCACGGCGCGTCGTTCGCGCCGGGGTCGCTGAAGGTAGCGCTGAGCGTAACCGGGCTGCCGGCGTTGGCGCCGAGGCTCGCCGGGACGCTCACCGCGGGGGCCACGTTGGCGATGGTCGCGGTGGCGGTCGCCGGCGCGCTCGCCGCGCCCTTCGCGTCGGTGACGGTGAGGGTCACGCTGTAGGCGCCGTTGCCGGCGTAGGCATGGCTCGGGCTCACGCCGGTGCCGGTAGTGCCGTCGCCGAACGCCCACGCGTAGGTCAACGCGTCGCCGTCGGGATCGGATGAGCCGCTGCCGCTGAAGGCGACGGCCGTACCCTCCGTGCCGGCGTAGGGCCCCCCTGCGACCGCCGTGGGCGGATGGTTCACTGCCGCGACCGTCACGGGTGTCTTAGCGGATCCGGCGCCGCCATCCTTGTCGGTGACGGTCACGCGCACGGTGTCGGTGCCGCCCGCGGCGTAGGTGTGGCTCGCGGTGATCGCGGCCGACTGGCTACCGGCACTGCCGCTGGTCTGCGGTGACCCATCGCCCCAATCGATCGCGTAGGCCCAAGGCGCGTCGTTCACCCCCGCGTCGCCGAAGCTGGCGCTCAACGCGTAGGCGCTGCCGGCGGTCGCGGCTTGATTGGCCGGCAGGGTGACGGACGGGACCGCGTTCGCGATTGTGGCCGTGGTCGTGACGGGCGTGCTCGCCGCCCCGGATGCGTCGGTGACCGTGAGCGTCACGGTGTAGCTGCCGTTGTCCGCGTAGGTGTGACTCGGCGTGACGCTCGTGCCGGTCGTGCCGTCGCCGAAGCTCCAGGCATAGGTCAGCGCATCGCCGTCCGGATCCGACGAGCCGCCGCCGTTGAACGCCACCGCCGCGCCCTCGGAGCCCGAGTAGGGGCCGCCCGGCGCCGCCGTGGGCGGATGATTCGCCGGGGGAGTGCCGGCGTTGTGGCATGCCGTGGTGCCGGAATCAGTCGCCGTCTGCCCCGCCACCGGGACGAACTGCCAGCTGTACGCCGTGGACGAAAGCGTGAGCTTGAGGACGCCGAACACGCCGCTGATCCGCACCTGGCTGTTCGGCCAGAGGACCGTATTGGGGGCGTCGAACCCGCCGCCCCCCGTGCCCACGATGATCTCGCGGATGCCGTTCGTGGGATCGAGGTTCCCGGACGGGTCGGTCTGGGCGAAGCGCTCGTAGTCGTGCATGTGGCCGTTCACGATGACGTCCGCGTGGGCCGCGTACAGGTCGTTCCAGAACGGCAGCGTCGAGCTCCCGGCCGAGAGGGGACTCGTGGTGGACGAATAGAAGCGCGGGTGGTGCCACACCGCGAGGATGCACTTGCCGCTGGCGCCGGCGAGGTCCGACTTGAGCCACAGCTCCTGGGCGGAGCCGGCGGCCGTCGGAACGAAGCTGTAGTTGCTGTTCAGTACGACGACGTGCCAGGAGCCCATGTCGAAGCTGTAGTAGCCTGTGCCCCGGGGCCCGGCGGCGGAGCCGAAGTAGTCCCAGGTGCCGTTGGCATTGCCCAGCCCGTAGTCATGATTGCCGATGGTGGCATAGGTGCGATACAACTGCCGGCCCCAGGTGGGCGCGTAGCAGTTCGCGTAGTCGGCGGTCGAGCCGCCGGGGTACGTGTTGTCGCCGGCGGTGATGACGGTCCCGGCCAGGGTATCGAGCAGGCTCGCTGTCTGAATGCGGCCGGAGTTGTTGCAATCGGCGATGTCGCCCGCGAGGAGCGCAACCTGGGTCCCCGGGGCCATCACCCGTATCGCCAGCGAGTCGGAGCCGATCCGGCCGGCGCTATTGGTCACCGATACCCGCACGCTGTCGACGCCGAGCGCGGAGTACGCGTGGCTGGCGGTGATCGGTGCCGCTGAGCTCGACGTGCTGCCCGTACTGGAGCTGCCGTCGCCCCACAGGATCTGGTAGCTCCACGGCGCGTCGGTCGCCCCGGTGTCGGTGAACGCGATCGACAGGTTGGCCGCCACGCCCGGATACGTCGAGCGGTCAGGACCGGCATTCACAGCCGGCGTGGGCGGGGGAGGCGGGGGAGGTGGCGGCGGGGGCGTCGAGTTGTGGCACGCAGCCGTGCCCGTGTCCGAGAACTGGGTGCCCGCGATCGCGATGAACTTCCAGGAATAGCTCCCGGGCGAGAGCGTGAATTTCAAGACGCCGTACGCCTGCGCGCGCACCAGGCTGTTGGGCGCGATCGTGTAGAACGACCACGTACCGAGCCCGCCCGTCCCGACGATGAACTGCCGGATCCCTCCCACCGTGTCGAGGACGGCCGCGGGCGTCTGCGGAGCAAACCGTTCGTAGTTGCGCGTGTGGGAGTTGAGCACGACGTCGGCGCGCGCGGCGTACAGGTCGTTCCACAGCGGCAGCACCGCCGAGCGGACGGTGGACGTGCCGGAGTAAAACGCCGGCAGATGCCAATAGGCGAGCGTGCATTGCGAGGTGTTGGCCGCCAGGTCCGCCTTGAGCCACAGCTCCTGCGCCGAGCCCGCCGCCATGGAGGTCGCGCTGTTCAACGCGATGACGTGCCAGGCGCCCAGATTGTAGCTGTAGTAGCCCTTGGTCGGGTCGCCCGCAGCCGCGCCGAAGTAGCCGTAGTAGCCCGGCGCACCGGCGGTGGCGTACTCGCCATCGCCCGGCACGGGGAAGGTGCGCGCCTTCTGCCGACCCCACGTCGGATTGTAGCAATTGGCGTACGTGGCGCTGTCCCCCGGCGCGCCGACGTTGTCGCCCGTGACGAACACGGTGCCGGGAATCGTGTCGAGCAGCTTGGCGGTGGAGGTGTCGTTATGGTGCGAGCAGAGGGAGATGTCGCCTGCGCCGACGAACGTGACGGAGCCAGGCGGCGCCACGCTCGCGAGGATTGGCACCTTGAGCTCGGTCGGCGCAGCTGGACCGCGGTCCTCGCGACAGGTCGACAGGACCAGGGACGCACCGAGCGCACAGACAAGAACACGCACCGTCGGGGGCATAAGCTGGGCAGATAGACGACGGGCGCGGTCGGGCATTGCCGAGTGGCAGCGCATGTTGCGTGCGCGCAACGCCAATAGCTAACCCATAGTCAACTATTGGGTTGGTTCGCGGCGCCTGAGCGCCCGTCGTTTCCTGTTGTAACTCTGCCACAGCAACGCCGTGGCAGTGTTACGGCCCGCTTGAAGCCAATCCCCTATTCAGTGGCAGCTGCCGCTCCCCGAATCCGTCCCTGTCTGGCCCGCGACCGGGATGAACTCCCATGAGTAAGAGCCGTCGCCCAGGGTCAATTTGAGCACGCCATACACGCCGCTGATCTGCACTTCGCTATTGGGAATGATCAAGGTGTTGGGCGCGTCGAGCCCACTCCCACCGGTGCCCACGATAATCTCCCGGATGCCGTTCGTGGGATCGGCTGCACCGGTGGGGGTCTGGGGCGCGAACCGCTCGTAGTCCTGCATGTGCGCGTTGATGATCAGCTCGGCGCCCGCAGCATACAGATCGTCCCAGAACGGCTTTACACTGCCGGTTGGGAAGAACGTGCTCGAGGTGGTCGAGTAGAACCGTGGGCTGTGCCACATGGCGAGCACACACTGCTTCGTGGTCGCCACGAGGTCGGACTGGAGCCACGTCTCCTGGGGCGAGCCCACGGCGGTCGAGACGAACGCGTTGTTGCTGTTCAGCACGATGATGTGCCACGCGCCGAGGTCGTAGCTGTAATAACCCTGGCTGGGATCCCCGCCGAGGACGCCCGAATAGCTGGTGCCCCAATAGCTGACGTAGCCGACCGCGGTGGCGCTCGAGTCGTACTCGTGGTTGCCGGTCACCGGGTACGTGCGGGCCTTGTGACGGCCCCAGCTCGGATCGTAGCAATTCTGGTAATTGGCGAGCGTGCCGTTCGGGTAAGCGCCGTCGCCCCCTGCGAACACGGTGCCGGGGATGTTATCGAGTAACGCCGCGGTCGCCTCGTCGTTGATTCGGTCGCAGCGCGCGATGTTGCCCGCGCCCACCAGGGTGACGACCTGACTCGTGACGGTCACGGTGGTCGTTCCGGACCCGGCGGCCCCGAAGTTGTCCGTCACCGTGACGCGTACGGTATTGACGCCCGCCGCACTGTAGACGTGCGTGGACGTAATGGAACCCGGGGTGCTCGTGCTTCCGCTTGTTGGCGGCGACCCATCGCCCCAATCGATGCCGAACGCCCAGGGGCCGTCGTTCGCGCCGTCGGTGAACGTGGCGTTGAGCGTGACCGGGCTTCCCACATTCACGGTTTGAGGCGGCCCCGCGTTCACTACGGGCGCCGCGTTCGCGATGGTGGCAGTGGTCGTGCCCGGGGCGCTGGATGCACCGCGAGCGTCGGTGACGGTGAGTGTGACGGTATAGGCCCCACCGCCGACGTAGGTGTGGCTGGGCGCGACCCCCGTCCCGGTGGCGCCGTCACCGAAGGTCCACGCGTAGGCGAGGGCATCTCCGTCGGGATCGGAAGAGCCACTCCCATCGAAGGTGACGGCGACACCTTCGGTGCTGGTGTACGGTCCGCCCGGCGCGGCCGTCGGCGGATGATTCACGCCCGACGGCGCGCCGTGACAGGAGCCGCTGCCCTCGTCCGTGAACGTCTTGCCCGGGATGGGCAGGAACTTCCAGGTATAGCCGCTCGTGTGCAGCGTCAGCTTCAGCACGCCGATGGTGTTGTCGTTCAGCACCTCGGAGTTCGGCACCGGCGGGTGGGCCGAGAACAGACCGCCGCCGCCCGTACCCGCGACGATCTCCCGGATCCCGAAGGCCGTGTCCGCCACGCCGTTCGTCGCCTGCGGGGCGAAGCGCTCGTAGTCGTGGTCGTGCCCGACGATGACCAGCTCCGCCCCGGCGTTGTACAGGTCCTGCCACAGCGGCGCCACCTCGGGGTGAGCCCCCTCGTTGCCGGAGCTGAAGAGCGGGTGGTGCCAGTAGGCGACCGTGCACTGCTTGGTGCTCTTCGCGAGATCGGCCTTGAGCCACACCTCCTGCGGCGAGCCCACGTTCATCGCGATGTTCGAGTTCAGCGCGACGACGTGCCACGTGCCCAGATCGTAGCTGTAGTAGCCCTTCCCCGACTGGCCGGCCAGCGAGCCGAAGTAATTGAAGTATCCCGCGGCGCCGGCGGTGAGGTAATCGTGATTGCCGGGCACCGGCTTAGTGCGCGCCTTGAACCGGCCCCACGTCGGGTTATAGCAGTTCTTGTAGACGGTGCTCGACCCGTCCGGATATGCGTTGTCTCCATCCGCGAACACGGTACCGGGGATGGTGTCCATCAGGTTCGCGGTGAGGGAATCCTGGTTGCGGGTGCAGTCGGCGATGTCTCCGGCGCCCACCAAGACGGGCGGTGCGACGACGGTGACGGCAACCGTGTCTACGCCGGAGATCCCGCCGTTGTTCGTGACCGTCACGGTTACGCGGAACGATGCCCCGCCCGCATAGACGTGCGTGGCGGCGATCGGCGCCGTCTGACTCGCGGTGCTGCCGGTGCTCGACGTGCCGTCGCCCCAGTTGATCGTGTATCCCCACGGACCATCGCTCGGGTCGGGATCGCTGAACGTCGCGGACAGCGTGGTCGTGTCGCCCGGATTGGTGGTGATGTCGGGCCCGGCGCTCACCGTGGGCCGGGCGCCGTGGCAGGCGGTCGTGCCGCTGTCGCTGAACGTCTTGCCCGCGACCGGGACGAACCGCCAACTATAGCTTGTGTCGCCGAGGTCGAGCCGTAAAACGCCGAAGGTGCCGCTGTTCCGCACCTGGCTGTTCGGCCGCACGGTGCCGAACGGCGTGACCAGCGCGCCGCCGGTTCCCGCCACGAACTCCCGGATGCCGCCCGCCGGATCGGCCACACCGGCCGGCGTCTGCGGCGCGAACCGCTCGTAGAAGCCATAGTGGGCGTTCACCACGACGTCCACGCCGGCGGCGTACAGGACGTCCCACAGGGGCCGGATGTTGGCGTTCGGGTTGTCTTTGGAGTCGAAGAGGGGGTGATGCCAGTAGGCCAGGGTGCAATGCGCCGGGTGCGCCGCGAGATCGGCCCGAAGCCACTGCACCTGCGGCGACGTGGCGGTGGTCGGGACCAGCGACGGGCTGCCGCTGTTCAGCACCACGACGTGCCAGGCACCGGCGTCGTAGCTGTAGTAGCCCTGCTTGGGGTCGCCCGCAGCGGCGCCGAAATAGCCGAAGTAGCCGCTCGCGTTGGCGGTCTTGTAGTCCACGTCGCCCGGTGCCGGTTGGGTACGCGCCTTCTGCCTCCCCCACGTGACTCCGTAGCACGTGTTGTACTGCGTGAGCGCGCCCTTGTCGTACGCGGCGTCGCCGTCCGCGAACACGGTGCCGGGGATGGTGTCGAGCAGTGCGGCGGTCGCGTCGTCCCCGGTCGCATTGCACAACGACACGTTGCCGGCACCGACTAAGGTGACGGGGCCGCTCCCGGCGGAGACGTCGGCCGTCGGCGTACGGCGCATAGCGGTGGGGAAGCGCGAGCTCTCGTCGTCCCGACACGTCGACACGACCACGAGGACGGCGAAGCTGAGGACGGCGATGAGGGCGCGGGTCATACGGCCGGGCGAGGCAGGAGCCGTGCCTCACTCGGCAATCGCAAAACGACGTCCGCGAGAGCCCTGTTTGTATCAGCCGCCTTACAAATGCGAAACGTGACGTTGTTGCGGCCACGCAGCAGGTGTCTGGGAAAGCAACCGGCGCGCCTCGGCCAGCTCGGGGGGATCCGGGAAGTGGCGCCGGCCGACCAGTGTCGTGACGATCACCCACAGCGTGCGCGCCACGATGCGCGCGTCGTACCAGAGGGAGGCGTGGCGCACGTACACCACGTCGAGCGCGAGCTTGACGGGGAGCAGCCGCTCCGCGTACGCCGCCTCGGGGTCCGTTCCGACGAGCAACGCGGCGCCGTGCGTCGAGCTGTAGATGCTCCCCGGGCTGGCGAGCCCGGGGCGGACCGCGAGCGTTTCGAGACCGAGCGCCGTGTACAGCCGCGTCACGATGGCCGGGTCCTCGGGGCGTGGACCGACGAGCGACATCTCGCCGCGCAGCACGTTCCAGAGCTGGGGGAGTTCGTCGACCTTCACGGCTCGAAGCCACGCCCCGAATGGGAACACCCGCGGGTCGCGGGGGCCGGTGATGCGGCTCGAGTCGGAGCGGCGCCGCAGGTGCATCGTGCGCAGCTTGAACATGATGAACGGCCGCCGGTCACGACCCACACGCTCGGCGCGGTACAGAACGGGGCCGGCGGACGACAGGCGGATGCCGACGGCGGCCAGGGCGACGAGCGGCGCGGCCACGACGGCCGCCAGCGCCGCCAGCACGACCTCAACCAGGCGTTTGGCCACGGCGCAGCGCGCGGCGCACGGTCACGAACACCTCGGCGGCCTCCAGACACTGCTGGTTACCCCACGCCCGGGCACGGTGGCGCAGCGCCTCGAGCGAGCGGGGGTGCGGATACGGCCGCAGCTCGCTCTCGTAGCACGCCATCGCGGCCAGCTTCTGCTCGAGTGTCGTCGAGATGTCCACCCAGGTGTCGGGCACGAAGCGACGGGGAAACCCCCATTCGGTGCTGCTGGCGGTGTCGTAGGCGTACACCGCCTCGATCGAAGGCTCGGTGGCCCGGGTGGCGACGAGCACGGCCTTGAACAGGATCTCGTGATCTTGGTTGATGTCGCCCCCGTACTGGCAGTAGACGATCTGCGGCTGCACTTCCCGGACGATGCGCTCGAGCGGCGCGATGATCTCGGTGAGGGTGAGAGTGTCGAGCCGCTGGTCCGGAAAGCCGAGCGGGCGGAGATCGGCGACGCCGAGGACGTCGGCCGCGCGGCGCATGTGCTGGGCCTGGCCGACCCCGGCGGGTCCGTAGCGGAAGGATTCTCCCTCGCACACGATCACCGTCGTCACTGTATCGCCCGCTTTCACATGCAGCGCGACCGTACCCCCGCACCCCAGGAGCTCGTCATCGGGATGGGCGGCGATCACCAGCACGCGCTTAGGCACGTGCGCGCTGCTCCGGCGCTCGGAGATGGCGTTCCGCGATCACCTCGTACGGCGTGGCGTGGTAGCGTGCCTTCGCCCGCTCGACGGCCCACGGAAAGAGGTGTGGAAAGAGACGGGACCCGTGGGCGAGCCCGAGGGCGTTGCGCAGTCGCGGCGGGGCGAGCCGCGCCAGCGCCGCACGCAGCCGGGCGGCGGCGCTGGGGGAGCGGGTCGGAGCCGCGAGACCCCGTGCGCTCCAGTCGGCGGCGTGCTCGCGCAGCCATGCGCCATAGTCGGCGAGCGAGCCGGGGGACAACATATCGTCCCGCTCGAAGAACAGGACGGACGCGGTCTGCTTGCGGACGCCGAACGCGTCGCGCGGGACGCCCGCCGTTTCGACGATGCGTCGGCAGATCGGGCGGCTGTAGGCGCCGGGCACGTCCCAGGGCGCCATCGCCGCCGAGCGGCTGAGCGCGCTCACGTCGCCGATTTGGCGCACGCCGAGGAACGGCACCGGCAGATGAATGAAGCCCGCCCAGAGGCGATACTCGGAGAGGGACAGCCCCGATTGGTCGCCCCGCACGATGTCGGCACTGGGGGCGCGCGGCCGCTTGCTCCACATCTGGTCGCCGTGGTATCCGGTCACGAGCACGCGCCGCGCGAGGTGCGCCTCGGCGCCCCGAAAGTACACGTCCTCGCCTTTGGCGTCCGCGGCGAGGAACGGCAGCTCAGGCCCCGCGGGAGCGTCCGGGCCGCGCCAGGCGTCGCGGGCCAGACGGCGGAGTCGCACGCCCAGAGCCTGGGCGATCGCGCCGCCGCTGTCGGGTGCGCCGCTGCTCGACGGCTCGAACGCGATCGCCTCTTGCAGCCCATACGGCTGCGCCAGTACGGTCACCGCGGGCGAATCGTACCCGCTCGAGATGGTACCGAGCATCCGCAACGGGACGGCGCGACCGGACGAGCTCAGATTCTGCGCCAGGCCCGCGAGCGACGCCTCGAGGAACCCTCGGTACGCCGCGAAGTCGCCGAAATCGCGGCGTGGCGCGGGTTTGGGACGCTCACGCAGCGCCCTGCCGTCCCAGACGAGGTTGTGGAAGTAGGTGAGGCGCACGGGCCCCGCCGAGGTGGCGACGCTGCGGGCGTAGCGTGCCAGGCCGTCGCTGATCGATTTGAAGTCCGCGTAATACCCGGCGTAGGTCGGGTCCACGTCGGCGCCGATGGCGACGAGCAGGCAGGCGAGCGAGTTCGCCACGCACACCCTCCCAGCCACCTCGTGCGAGTGCAGCCGGTCCAGGGTCGAGCCGGACGAAACGAACGTGACGCCCCCGCCGCGGCGGCGCGCTCCGGAGCCGAACACGAGGTCGGTCTCGTCGAATCCCGCCCGGGCGAACTCGCCGTCCCATACCGCCTCGCTGAACCCGTCGGGCGTCGTCTCGACATCGAGGCCGTGGAATACCTCGACTGTCGGGTCGCCGCGGTGACCGCACGCCAGCCAGGCGAGCGGTGGCCAGTCGGGGACGGGCGTGTAGCGGAAGTGCATGCGTCGTTCCTAGGGCGATCGTTCGAAGCGGCGCGGGGCCGGCGCCGCGCCGTAGCGTGGCACCCGGTGACGATACACCGACGCGGGGCCGACCTCGCGGGTCCGCAGCACCGCGGCCAGGCGTTGGCTGAGGGTCCGAGCGGCCCAGAAGAACAGCTCGTACGCGAAATTGAACCGGACCCCCACCAGCACGGCCGGTGTGTCGGGCGGTGGGACCGCCGCCAGCGCCCGGCGCGTCACATGGTAGCCCCGGAACAGCCAGAACGCGACCCGGTTGGCGGCGTCGTGGAGGCGGACGAACACGCCGCCCCGACCGAGCCGATCCCGCAAGTCGGCGAAGAAGGCGTGCCGCAAGGCGGGGTTCATGGGGTAGCTGTACGTCCGCACGATGGCCTTCTTGCGTCCCCCGAACAGACGGGGCGGGATCCCCGCCTCCTCGAGGATACGCCGGGGGATCGGGCGGTCGTAAGTCCCACCCCGGCGCCACGGCGCCATCTCCGGGGCCGCGCTCAGGGCGGCGAGATCGCGGATGCCGCGGGCCAAGAGCGCCGGCACCGCGACGTTCACGAATCCACTCTTCAGCCGGATCTCCGACAGCATCAGGGCGGTCGTGTCGCCGCGCACGACTCCCGCGGTCTGGTAGGCAAGCTCCCAGGGATCGAGCGCCCACACCTCGTCGCCTTGGAAGCCGGTGAACAGCACCGCCGGCTGGCCGCCCCGCTCGATGTGCCGCGCGAGCGAGTGCAGCCACACGCTGTTCGGCGCGCAGCCGGGCGCGAGGAAGTAGAGCTCGTCCTCCGTGACACGGGCGGGGCTCGGATCGAGGTACACCGTCGCCAGGCCGAGCCGATCGGCGATCGGTTTGCCGTCGTCGATCCCGGCCCGGCGGCTCAGCCACCACGGGATGTGGGAGTTCGAGTGACGCGCTGTGAAGCACGCCTCGATCCCCAGGTCTTTCACGAGGACGGCGACCGCGGCGGAATCGTACCCCGACGACACGGTCGCGAACGCCTGCATCCGGACGCGGCGGTCGCCGCTCGTGTAGTTGCGGTGCAGCCGCGCGAGCACCTCGGCGAGGAGCTCGCGATAGCGGGCGTAGGACGGAATCGCCGGGACTGCCCGCAGGCTCACGCAGGTCGGCGCGCCGGCACCGATGACGAGACTCTCCCCGGAGACCTGGAAGAAGGATGGGATCTCGCTGTGACGCACCGCGAACGCCTTGGGGTAGCGTCCTTCCCCCGCCCGGATCGCGTATGTCTCCGCCCGATAGTCGTGGCCCGGATCGAGCTCGGCGCCGGTGAAGGCGAGCAGCAGGGCGAGGCTGTTCGACACGAGCACGTGACCACGGTGTGAACAATAGACCAGCCGATTGACCAGCGCGCTGGACGGCACGAAGTGCACCGCGTCGCCGGCCACGCGGATGCCGGTGCCGAAGAAGTGGTCGCTCGTGTGGAAGTCCCCGAGCCGGAACTCGCCGTCCCAGACACCCTCGACCAGCCAGCTGCCGCGACACTCCACTCCCGTCCCGTGGTGCACGCGTACCACGCCGTCGGCGCGGTCCACCACGGCCAGCCAGGCGAGCCGCGGCAGCTCGTCCAGCTCGTGGCAAGACAGTCGGGGGATCACGGGCCGGGGCGGGGGCGGGGGCGACGCAAGACTTCAGTGGCGCGGCGCAGCACGGCGTGCTGGGACTCGCGCGACAGGCCTATGGCGAACGCGCCGACCGCTGACAAGCCGAGCGTCCCGGCGACGCCGGCTACCCACACCAGCCAGTCGGCCGCGACGACGTGCCGGCCCAGCGCGCTCGCCGCGCCGAACAGCACCGCCGTCACCAGGAAACCGCGCGCGAAGCCGACCGGCAGTGCGGGGGTGTGGTCGTCGACGCAGCGCCGCGCCACGGCGGGGTACGTCAAGGTCTGCAGCATGCGGCCGGCGAGTAGACCCAGGCACAGGCCGGTGAGCCCGAACGCGCGCGTCAGCGGGATCGCCAGGCTCACCGTCAGCACCGCTGCCGCGGCGCTGATCACCACTCGGAGCCACGACTGCAGCGCGGCATCGATGATGTACGCGTCGGACCGGATGAACGCCGTTTGCACCGCGATCAGGACGATCAACAGGTCGACGTCGCTGCCCGCATAGTGGTTGGAGCTGACCCACAGGGCCACGAACGAGCGGTTCCACAGGAGGATGGTGGTGCCGACGGCGGTGGCGAACAGCCAGGTGAGCGCCAGGAGCTCGCGTCGCACCAGCTGCGCGCGCCCGTACTGGTGCTCCCCAAGCAACCCGCCCAGCCCCGGCATGGCCGCGCCCATCGCGTTGCCGTGGATCGTCACGGCCGCGCGCGGCGCGTAGGCGGTGAGGACATACGTCGTCACGGCGGTGGGCGACACCACCGCTCCGAGGATCAGGACGTCGCTCGCGAGCAGCAGCTTGCTGATCAGGTCGCCGCCCGAGAGCCAGCCGGAGAGGCGCAGCAGGTGCCGCGTGTCGGCGCGGGCGGGGCGGGCCACGCCGAACCACGAGACGTAGGTCCGGGCCAACACCCAGAAGCAGAGCCCGCTCACGCCGGCGATCGCGATCTGCGCGCCGGCGACGCCCACGAGGCCCAGGCCCGCGTACACCGCCCCGGCCGTAAACGCGCCGCCGACCACGTTCAGGGCGGCCTGCAGCTCCATGCGCTTGTAGCCGAGGTTCATCCCCTGGAGGGCCGATTCCGGCAGGATGGCGAGACAGGCGAGCAGCGTTGCGCCCAGCGTGAGCGCGGCCGCGAGCCGCAGCGTCGCGTGCAGCGCGGGCGCCGCGCCGGTGATCGCCGGTGCCACCCACACGATGACGGCGCCCGCGGCGACGGCGAGGGGCAGGAAGATCAACCAGACGACGAGCGCTGCGCCCAGGGCGCGGCGGTGATCCGCAGCGGGGGCGGCCTGGCGGTTCGCAACCACCAGCCGCAGCGCTTCCGCCGGCCGGCCGCCGATGGCGGCCAGGTAGCCGGCGAGCCGCCCCAGCATCTCCCACACGCCGAACAGCCCGGCCCCCAGCCGGTCCACCAGGAGCGGCGTGAGCACCAGGCCTACACCGGTCTTGACGCCCAGGTCGAGGGCGAACGCGATGCCGTTGAGTGACGCGCGGCGCGTCAGCGGAACGGGCGGAGCCGGGGTTGCCGCGACGAGCGGCTCAGCCATGGTCCCACGATTTGCCGGCCCAGTCCTGCTCGGCGAGCTGCCGCCCCCGTAGCAGCGTGCCGTCGTCCGCCTCGACCTGAAGCAGCGTCACCGCCGCGCTGCGGCAGGCGACGACCTGCCCGCACGCCGACTCGTCGGGACTGATCACGGGCCCCAGCACCTCGCCGGGAGCGAGGCCCGCGGTGGCGCCCGCGGCGCCGGGGAGGAGCGCGGCCTGCCACACCGTCCAGCGGCGGCCGTCCAGCCAGCCGAACGCGCCCGGATACGGCTTCGTGAGAGCGCGGATCATGTTGTAGACGGCGCAGGCCTCCTGGTTCCAGTCGATCAGGCCGTCGGCCGGCCGGCGGCGGGGCAGCACCGCCCCTTCCGATCTGGGCTGCGGCCTGCCCGGGTGCTCGCCCCGGAGCAGTCGCGGCAGCACGCGCATGATCATGTCCCGGTTCGAGGCGGCCACGCGCTCGTACAGGGTGGCGCACGTATCGTAGGGCGTGATCGGGAGCTCGGTCTGGTCGATCACATCGCCCGCATCCACCGCGTCGGCGAGCCAGATGAGGGAGTTGCCGGTGATGTGCTCCCCACGGATCAGGACCCAGTTGATGGGGGCGCTGCCGCGGTTCTTGGGGAGCAAGGAGGCGTGCGCGCCGATCATGCCGAGGCGCGCGGTCGCCAGCGTTTCGGGGGCGAGGATCTGGCTCCATCCGATCACGAACACGAGGTCCAGCCCCAAGCGCTGCAGCAGCGCGCGCGTCCCGGGCTCGTTGATGCTCGTTACCTCGTGCAACGGCACGCCGAATCGGCGGCACAGCGGCCTGTAGTCGGCGGCGCCCGAGCGCGAGGCTGCCACCTCGGGTTTGAGGGTCAGCACCGCGACGACCGGCGCGCCCGCTTCCAGGACCGCCTCCAGCGCGGCAATCCCCTCCATGTGAAACCCGACCCAACCGAGCTTCATCGCCGGTACATGCGCGTCACGTCGAGCACCGCCTCGATCACGTCGGCCACGTCGTGGTCCGACATGCGGGCGTTGAGCGGCAGGCTGAGCATGCGCTCGAAGTTGTCGAGCGCGACCGGGAAGCGCTGCGGGGCGTAGGCGTACTTGTCGCGGTAGTAGGGGTGCAGATGGATCGGGATGAAGTGCACGGACGTCCCGATGTTGCGCGCCGTGAGCTCGTCGATGAACCGGTCGCGCCCGATGGACAGCGTCTCCGGCACGAGCCGCAGGACATAGAGGTGCCACGCGTGCTCCACCTCGGCGCGCTCCACCGGGAGCTCGAGCGCGTCGGCGTCGCGGAACGCCTCCTGGTAGCTCCGCACCACCTCGCGGCGTCGCTCCTGGAAGCCCGCCAGTTTCTTCAGCTGCCACAGCCCCAGCGCCGCCTGGATGTCGCTCATGTTGTACTTGAAGCCGGGCGCGAGCACCTCGTAGCGCCAGCTCCCGCCCTTGCCGTAGCGCTTCCAGGCGTCGCGACTCATGCCGTGCAGGCTGAGCACCCGGGCGCGGTCGAGGAAGTCGGGCGCACCCGTGAGCATGCCACCCTCGCCGGTGGTGAGATTCTTGGTCGCGTAGAAGCTGAACGCCACAGGGTTCGGGCCGGAACCGATCCAGCGGCTCTTGTAACGGGCCGGCAGGGCGTGGGCCGCGTCCTCGATCACCGCGGCGCCCACACCGCGCGCGGCGTCGTGGATCGCGTCCAGGTCCACCGGATGCCCCGCATAGTGAACGGGGAGGATGGCCCGCGTGTGCGGCGTGATGGCGGCCCGGACGGCGGCGGGATCGATGTTCAGGGTGTCGGGCTCGACGTCCACCAGCACGGGCCGCGCGCCCACGTGCTCGATCACGTTCACCGAAGCGGTGAAGGTAAGCGGCGTGGTGATGACCTCGTCGCCCGCGCCCACGCCGAGTGTGGCGAGCGCGGTGTGCAGGCCGGCGGTGCACGAATTGAGCGCCAGTGCGCCGGGCGCGTCGAGCGATGCCGCGAACTCCGTTTCGAAGCGTTTGGTCTTCGGGCCGGTCGTGATCCAGTCCGAGCGCAGCGTGTCGACGACCTCCCGGATCTCTTCTTCCCCGATGACCGGGGGCGCGAAGGGCAGGAACTCGGTACGGCGGGCGGGAGCGCGGGTCAGCGACACGGGCGCGCCTCGGCCGTTCAGGCGGTGGCGGATGTGGGGGCGCCGTCCGCGCCGGCCGTGCCCGCGTACGCGGGCCGGAGCGGCGAGCGGGAGTCGGGGGTGGCGCGCGCACGCGCGGGGGCCAGGAGCGGTCGTTCGCGCGTCTGCCACGGCACGTACTCCGGCACGAGGCGCGAAATGGCGTCGATCAGCTCGTCGCGCGAGCCGGTGGCCAGGGTCTCGAGGAGGTGCTCGAGATCACGCTCTACCGCCGGTCCGTCCGCTCCGTTGCGCTCGATGACGCGGATCTTGTCGTCGGAGGTGGCGACGGTGTCCTCGGCGCACGCGACGAGCTCCTCGGCGAGTTTCTCGCCGGGGCGCAGCCCGCTGAACGCGATCGAGATGTCGCGGTAGGGCTCGAGGCCCGACAGCCGGATCAGCTGCTCCGCCAGCTCGAGGATGCGGATCGGCTTGCCCATCTCGAGAATCGAGATGCGGCGCGCGGCCTCGGGCAGGGCCGCCGCCTGGAGCACCAGCGCGACCGACTCGGGGATCGTCATGAAGTAGCGGGTCACGTCGGGGTGCGTCACCTTTACCGGCCCGCCAGCGCTGATCTGCCGCTTGAACAGCGGGACGACGCTCCCGTCCGAGCCCAGCACGTTGCCGAACCGGACGGCGCGGAAATCGGTCGCGGCCTCGCACAGCGACGGCAACTCCAGCACGATGCGCTCGCCGATGCGCTTCGTGGCCCCGAGCACGCTGGTGGGGTTCACCGCTTTGTCCGTCGAGATCAGCACGAACTTCTCCACGCCGTGGAGGGCGGCGCACTCGGCGACGCGCAGCGTGCCAAACACGTTGTTCCACACGGCCTCGGTCGCGTTGCTCTCGAGCATCGGCACGTGCTTGTAGGCCGCGGCATGGAACACGTAGTTCGGCTGGTACAGCCGGAACATCTCCTCCAACCGGTCGGGGTTGGTGATGCTGCCGATGAACGGCACGACCTCGACGCCGGGGTTCGCCTTCGCGACCTCGAGGTGGGTGAAATAGAGCGCGCTTTCCGCGCGCTCGAGCAGCACCAGCCGCGCGGGCCCGTATGAGGCGATCTGGCGCGCCAGCTCCGAGCCGATCGAGCCGGCGCCACCGGTCACGAGGATCGACTTGCCCGCCAGGTCCTGCTTGATCTGCTCGAGGTTGAGGTGCACGGGGGCGCGCCCCAGCAGGTCCTCGATCGCCACGTCGCGCAGCTGGTCGATGGTGGCGCGCTTCTTCAGGAGATCGTCGATCGAAGGGATGATCTTGAACTCGACGCCGGTCTCGCGGCAGCGATCCACGATGCGGCGGGTCTGGGCCCCCGTGACGCTCCGCATCGCGATCACCAGGAGCTCGACGTCGTATTTCGCGGCCAGCTCCTTCAGCCGGCCGGTATGGCCCAGCACGGGCACGCCGTGGAGCGTGCGACCGTGCGTTTCCGGCTTATCGTCCACGAAGCCGACCACGTTCATCCCGGCGCGCGGGTCGTGCAGCACCTGCCGCAGCAGCTGCTCGCCGCCCTCGCCGGCGCCGATGATGATGGTGCGCCGCCCGTCGTCCAGGCGGGCGCGCGCCAGGCGGCTCTCGCGCAGCGCGCGTGCGGCGAAGCGAATGCCGCCCGAGAAGAAGATCATCACCACCCAGTCGAGCAGGAACACGGAGCGGGGCATGCCCCGCAACAGGCCCAGCAGGGACAGCGCCGCCACGAACGCCGCCGAGCTGATCGTGACGGCGAGCCCCAGGTCCACGAGGTCGCGCAGCCCGACATGCTTCCAGTAGCCGCGGTACAGCCCGCCTGCCCAGAACACGATCAGGCGAATGCCGAGCAGATACCACACGGTGGTCTGGAAGTGGGCGAATTCCTGCGGCGGAATCTGGAAGTCGAAGCGCAGCCCGAACGCCGCGAGATAGGCGAGCGGGATCAGTGCGATATGCACCAGCAGGATGAGCGTGCGACGGTACAGCAGCGGTCGAGCAGGCAAGCGCAGCGGCATGCGGTCGTCTCAAGCAGGTCTCGTGCACTCGGCCACATCGTCGGATGTGGCTTGCGCGCCAAAGAGTTACGGTGCCCGTTGCACGCGCGCAGCGCGGGCTTTGATACGAACCCGTTACAACTCCGCTGCCGATACGCGACAAGCCGGCGCGTCGCGAACGAGCGCCGCCGCCGGAAACGCGACGACTGCCGGGGTGTGACCCTGGCGATCAGCTGCTGAGCCATTTTGTCGCAACCCTGTTACAGATCACCGCTGGAGGGGCTGGGCGCACCGGGAGGCCTGGTCCGATGGTTTTGGGCTGGAAGGAGTTGCGCCGGGCGGGCGGCGCAGCGCCGCGGTACCGAGATTGCGGTGCTGGGTCGGCAAAACGCCCCCCCGTTTGTGAAAAGGAGTCCCGCGACAGGGTATGCGCACCGAGCTGTCGACTGAACCGCTGTCTCACGAGCCGAATCGCATCGCCCGGAGCCCGGCCCCGCCGGGGGCGGGCGTCGCTCCCTGGACCCTCCCTCCCGCCCTGCCTCCCGCGGCCGAGTGGCAGCGCTATCTCGCCGCCGCGCTGCGCTTCAAGTGGGTGGTGCTCGGTGTGACGCTGGCGTGCACAGCGCTCGGCGTGCTCGGCGCCCTGCTCGTCAAGCCGAGTTACGTCGCACGCGCCACGGTGTGGGTGCAGGTGCCCCTCCGGCCCGCACGGGATGAAGGCCCCATCTGGTCGGGCCAGCTGCCCATTTCTTCGGGCTGGATCGACCTGTTGCAGTCGTACGCCGTGCTCGACGACGTGGTGCGTGAACTGCAGCTCTACGTGACCCCGGTCGAGCCCCGTGATTCCGATGCGTTGCGCGGCTTCGGCATCAAGGACGCGGTCCTGCCGGGGACGTACCGGCTCGAGGTAGACTCTCTGGGCCAGCGCTTCACGCTGACGGCGCACGGGCGCGAGGGGGTGGTTCAGGAGGGGTCGGTGGGGGACTCGGTCGGCGCGGCGATCGGGTTCGTCTGGGTGCCTCCGGCCAAGGCCTTGGCGCCGCGCCGCCGGGTGGCGTTCACCGTTACGGCCCCGTACGAGGCGACGGGGCGGCTCGCGAAGGAGCTCAAGGTCAGCGCGGATCTGGACGGCAACTTCCTCCGCATGGCGCTCGGCGGCACCAATCCCGCCCTCATTGCCGCCACCGTGAATGCCGTGGCGGACCGGTTCGTGGAGGTCGCGGCCAGCCTGAAGCGCGAGAAGCTCACCGAGCTGACCCGGATTCTCGGCACGCAGCTGGCGCAGGCGCAGATCCGCCTGGGCCAGACCGAGGATTCCTTGCGCATCTTCCGCGTTGGGGCGGTGACCGCGTACTCCAACCAGGACGGCGCGTCGGTTACTCCCAACATGCAGTACCAGCGGGATCCCATGTTCGCCGGACTGCTCGACGTGAAGGTGAGCCGCGAGGAGGCCCGGCGCGACCGCGCGACGATCGAGCGTGTGCTGGCGCAGCTCCCGGAGTCTGCCCTGGCGGTGGATGCGCTGGGGATGATCGGCTCGGTGCAGCGCTCCACGGAGCTGGCGCAGGCGCTGCGCGACCTCTCGGCGAAGCAGGCGGACCTGCGCACGTTGCGCGCGCACTACACCGACGCCGGCCCGGCGGTGCGGCGTCTGGCGGCGGAGGTGGCAGCGCTCGAGCGACAGACGATTCCCGCGCTGGCGGGGGCGCTCGCGGCCGAGCTGCGGGTGCGCGAGCAGCAGCTCGGCGAGCGCGTGGATGCCGCCTCGGCGAACCTGCGGAAAATCCCGCCCCTGGCGGTGGAAGAGACGCGCCTGCAGCGCGCCGTGACACTCGCCGAGCAGGTGGTGGTCAACCTGCAGCAGCGCTACGAGGAGGCCCGGCTGGCCGACGTCAGCAGCCTCTCCGATGTGCGCGTGTTGGACCGCGCCGTGGTGCCCCAGACGCCCGGCGGGAGCCTCGGGCCGATCTTCGTCGTCCTGGCGCTGATCGGCGGTCTCGGCCTGGGGGTGGCCGGGGCCGTGGTCCTCGACTACGGCGACCGCCACGTGCACCACCCCGATCAAGTCACCCAGCGCATGGGGCTCGCGATCCTCGGGGCGGTGCCGCACGTGGACTGGCACAATGGCAAGCGCGAGGAGAGCGCGGGCCAGGTGATCGAAGCGCTGCGCGGCATCCGCCTGAGCGTGGCCAACCGCCACGGCGGCGCTGGACCGGTGGTGGTGACCGTCACGAGCCCGGGCCGCTCGGACGGGAAATCGTTCGCGGCCTCGAACCTGGCGCTCGCGTTCGCCGACGCCGGGTCCCGCACGCTGTTGATCGATGGCGACGTGCGGCGGGGCCGCCTGCATCACGTTCTCAACCGCCACCGTCGCCCCGGTCTCACGGAGATCCTGGCGGGCGTCGTGCCGCTGGAGCAGGCGATACAAGGGACGAGCACCCGCAACTTGAGCTTCATCAGCTGCGGGGCCCGCAGCCACGCGGGGCCCGCTCTGCTAGGCTCCGCGGCCATGGTCCAGCTGGTGGGGCAGCTGCGTGGTCAATTCGGCGCGATCATCGTGGACTCGGCACCGCTCGGTGCCGGCGCGGACGGCTTCGCCCTGGGGACAGCCACCGGCAGCCTGCTGGTCGTGCTCCGCACGGGCGTGAGCGACCGGGAGCTGGCGGAAGCGAAGCTCGGGATGCTGCAGCACCTGCCCATCAACGTCCTCGGCGCCGTCCTGAACGACGTGCGCCCCGGCGGCGCGTATCGCTACTACTCGTATTATCTCGAGGGCTACGGCACGCGCGACGAGCTGGATGCCGCGGACCAGCAGGTTCTGCAGGACCCGGTGACGACGAAGTCGGGTTAGCTCGACCGGATCCGCTCCGCCCCACCGTCCGCGAACAGCGCGGCCAGCGCCGATCGCGCCCGGGTGACGAGCTCCGCGGGATCGCGCAGGGACGTGCGGAAGTCGCAGCCGACGTCGTAGCCCGCGCGTATGCCGAGCGCGTCGCCGCCGGCCAGCTCGGCGGTGGTCTCGAGGAGACGTTGCGCCAGCCGCAGCGCGGCAGGCGCGTCGGTGTAGGGCGCGAGCACCACCAGCTCGCGCCGCCCTACCCGCCCGATCGTATCCGAGCCGCGCCCCACCGACCGGAGGATGCGCCCCAGCGACTCGATCGTGGCATCGACGTCCGTCGTCGCATCGGGTGCGAGTACCACACAAGCCAACGCGGCCCCGCGTCGGTCCACGTGGCTCGCGAGCTCGCGCGCGCGGCGCTCGAGTCCCTGGGTGTTATACAGGCCGGTCTGATGGTCCAGCAGCCCCTCCTCGCGCGCCCGGTCGGCGGCGAACTTCGTCTGGAGCTGTCCGTCGAGCCGCAGCAGGAACTCCTCGGTGTCGATGGGATCCGCCCACACGCTGTTCGCACCCGCCCGCAGCGCATCGCTCACCTGCTGCCGGGTCGCCGGACCGGCGGTGGTGACGAAAATCGGCGTGCTGGCGGTGATATCGGGATCGACGCGCAGGGCGCGACACAGGCCCGAGGCATCGCCATCGGGGAGCGCCGTGTCGAGGATGATGGCGTCAGGCTGCGAGCGGCGCGCTTGCTGGAGCGCATCGGGTCCCGTGAAGGCCTCGAGGACGGTGTACCCGGCGGGGCGGAGCGCGCGCTCCAGCTCCCGGGAGCGCGAGCGCCACTCGCGTCCGTGGGCCAGGAGCACCCGAGGGGCCTGAGGGGGAACGTGGACGGGGACGGGACCGGAAGCCGGAGTCGCACGTTGGCGCATGGGAAGCCGCTTGGGCAGGACTCGTGCGCCCGGGCGGTCGGCCGCAATCGCTTGACGTCCCAGCGCTTGCGCGAACGGGCGTCGCAGCATGTGCGGGTGAAGCGCGGTGATATGCCAACAAGCTTGTAGCGAAGCTGCCGCGGTTGGCCGCGGCGCCCGGCGCGCCTGCGGCCGCTGGTGGTGGCCTCAATCTTGAACTGCTCAGCGGTGATATGTGTGGCATCATCGGGTACGTGGGGAAGCGCCAGGCCGCGCCGATTCTGGTGGACGGTCTGCGTCGCCTGGAGTATCGCGGCTATGACTCCGCCGGCGTTGCGATCCAGAACGGCTCCGGCATGGCGGTCGTCAAGCTCGCGGGGCGCGTGCAGGGGCTCGCCGAGCATTTGGAGCGCGAGCCGGTGCACGGCACGAGCGGCATCGCGCACACGCGCTGGGCCACCCACGGGGTTCCCTCCGAGCGCAACGCGCACCCGCACGGCGACTGCCACGCCCGAGTGGCGCTGGTGCACAACGGCATCGTGGAAAACGCCGACGCGCTGCGCGTCGCGCTCGAGGCCGCGGGGCATCGGTTCATCACGGAGACCGACACCGAAACACTGGCCCACCTGATCGAGGACGCCGCCGGCGATACCCTCGAGGAGCGCGTGATCGCCGCGCTGGCGCATGTGGAGGGCACCTACGGCCTCGCCGTCATGAGCACCGACGAGCCCGGGAAGATCGTGGTCGCGCGGCGCGGGTCACCGGTCCTGCTCGGGATCGGCGAAGAGGAGCTGTTCGTCGCGTCCGACGCCTCCGCCGTGCTCGAGCACACCCGCTCCGTCGTGTACCTCGACGACGGCGACATCGCGGTGCTGACGGCGGACGGCTACCACGTGGTCGACGCCGAGTCGCACGTGCAGCTGCGCGAGGTGGACGACGTCGCCTGGGACCTGGCCGAGATCGAGCTGGGTGGCTACCCGCACTTCATGCTGAAGGAGATCAGCGAGCAGGCGGAGACGGTGCGCGCCACGCTGCGCGGCCGCCTGCTGCAGGATCGCGGGACCGCGCGGCTGCACGGGCTCAATCTCACGCCCGCGGACTGCCGCGACCTGCAGCGCGTCGTGATCCTCGCGTGCGGTACGTCGTGGCATGCCGGCCTCGTGGGCCGGCATCTGATCGAGGACCTCGCCGGCCTGCCCGTCCAGGTGGAGTACGCGTCCGAGTTCCGCTACCGCCGGCTGCTCGCGCTGCCGGGCACGCTGACCATCGCGATCTCGCAGTCGGGCGAGACGGCCGACACGCTGGAGGCGATGCGCGCGGCCCGCGCCGCGGGATCGCGCGTGGTGGGGATCGTCAACGTGGTGGGGAGCACGATCGCGCGCGAGGCGGACGGGGGCATCTACCTGCATGCCGGGCCCGAGATCGGCGTGGCGTCGACCAAGGCCTTCACCTGCCAGATCGTGGCGCTGGCGCTGCTGGGGCTCTATCTGGGACGCGAGCGGGGCCTCTCCGAGGAGCGGGGTCGCGAGCTGGCGGGCCGGCTCATCCAGCTGCCGCAGCTCGTGACCGGCGCGCTCGCGCTCGAGCCGCAGGTCCGGAACCTGGCGGAGCAGTTCGCGCGGGCGGCCAACGTGCTGTACCTTGGCCGCGGGGTGAACTTCCCGGTGGCACTCGAGGGCGCCCTGAAGCTCAAGGAGATCAGCTATATCCATGCCGAGGGCTATCCCGCGGCGGAGATGAAGCACGGGCCGATCGCCCTCATCGACGAGCACATGCCGGTGGTGTTCGTCGCGCCCAAGGACGAGGTGTACGGCAAGGTGCTGTCCAACATGCAGGAGGTGAAGGCGCGTCGCGGCCGCATCATCGCGATCACCACCGAAGGCAACGGCGACGTGTCGGGGCTCGCGGAAGCACAGCTGCGCGTGCCGGCGACACTGCCGCTCCTGTCCCCCGTGTTGACCACCATTCCGCTGCAGCTGTTCGCCTATCACGTCGCCGTGCTGCGCGGCTGCGACGTGGACCGGCCGCGCAACCTCGCCAAAAGCGTCACCGTGGAGTGATTGCCATGCATCGCACCTTACTCATCGCCTCGCTCACGGCGCTCGCCCTCGTGCCCGCGAGCGGCCGGGCCCAAGGGTCCGGCGACGAGACCGCTCGCCGTCTCCAGGCCACGCGCGCCGAGCTCGAGGCGCGTCGCGACGCGCTGCGCGAGATGGCCCGGACGTCGCGGCCCGACTGGCTCGTGGCCGAGAGCACGGTCATCCGGACACGGCTCGATCAGGGCGACTTCCGCGTGGGCGACCGCGTGGTCGTGACCGTGGAGGACCCCGCTCCGGTGCGTGCCGCCGACCGCGCGGGCGTCAAGTCGGAGGAGCAGCAGCTCTCCGACACGTTCACGGTGGGTGCCGGCCAGGAGCTGTTGCTCCCGGTGGTGGGGACGGTGTCGCTGAAGGGGGCGCTGCGCTCGGAGCTCCAGCCCATCGTCGCACGCGAGATCGCCCGGTTCATCCGGGATCCGGTGGTGCACGCCCGGGCGTTGCTCTCGGTCGGGGTGACCGGAGAGGTGGCCCGGCCGGGGTACTATGCGGTGCCGGGCGACGCTGTGGTGGCGATGCTATTCACGGCGGCGGGCGGTCCCACGAAGGACGCGGAGATGAAAAAGCTGAAGCTCGAGCGCGCCGGCAAGACCCTGTGGGAGGGAAACGAGTTCCGGCGGGCGATTGCCGAGGGGCGCACCCTGGAGGATCTGCGGGTGCAGGCGGGAGACCAGCTGATCGTGCCCAGCAACAAGCACTCGGATCTGTTCAGTCCGATCCGGTTTATCGCGGTACTGCTCTCCATCCCGGTCACGATCTACACCCTGACCCATCTCAAGTAACCCGGCGCCCGACGCCGAGGCCGGTGAGTCGGTCAGGTGGGTTGGGCGGGCGGGAGCTCCAGGTCGAACCAGAATTGCGTGCCTGCGGTGGGGTACGTCTCGAGGCACAGCTCCGAGCCCATGGCTCGCACCAGGCGCCGCGTCAGCGCCAGTCCGAGGCCCGTACCCGAGAAGAGGTAGCGACCCGCCTTGGCGCTGCGCCGGAACGGATGAAACAGGCTCGCCAGCGCCTCGGGGTTGATGCCCGGGCCGGTGTCGCGGACGGTGAACCTGATCCGCGTGGACGACTGCT
>Ga0209156_10000180_pt1 | contig 50494 bp, 54 predicted proteins | sample GraSoiAngelo_124_FD_185881 | JGI IMG/M metagenome (GOLD analysis project Ga0209156, IMG submission 185881) | Grasslands soil microbial communities from the Angelo Coastal Reserve, California, USA - 14_0927_05_20cm (SPAdes) (version 2) | ecosystem: Environmental > Terrestrial > Soil > Grasslands... | reverse complement strand
CACCGACGAGCGGACCTCCTCGCGTGGTGCCCCCGGGCGAAGCGGCGCTCGCCGGTGTGTCGCCGCGAGCGTGCGTTCCACTCGTACCGCAAGCGCATCGAACGAGTCGCGCGCGAGGAGCGCGTCGGCAAGGCGCACCGCTCTTCCACTCGCGATCAGCTCGCGCGCCGCGGCATCGCGGTCCGCCGCATCGAGTCCGCCGCGCGCCGCCGCCTCGTCGAGCGTGCGCGGGACGTCCAATGCAGCGAGGAGTCGCGACGCGGCGGTAGGAGCGCTGCGCCGCTCGAGGACGGCGACGGCCTCGCCGCGACGACGCATCCGCTCGCCTGAGATGTCGGCGACCGCTCCCCCGCCGAGCGTCTCGGGCGGAGACGGCCGGCGTATCACGAATCGATCGCCGACGGCGACGGCGAGCGGCGCCGCGAGCCGAAGCTGCGCCCAGCCGGTGTCGCCCGGATCCAGCGTTGCGCCCTCGAGGAGCGACACGCGCGCCATGACCTCGGCCGTACCCGCATGTACCTTCACGGCCTCGTCATGGGTGATGGAGTCGGAGGCCGAGCCCAGGACCTCGATGCGCGCGGACACCACCGAAACCGGGGCGAGCGTGCCGGGTCGGACGACGACCATGCCGCGCTCGAGCTCATCTTTCTCGACGCCGACGAGGTTCAAGGCCACGCGGCTCCCTGGACTCGCCGAATCCAGCGCGCGCTTGTGGGTCTGGATCCCCCGGATTCGCGCGCGCTGACCGCTCGGCAGGATCTCGATCTCGTCGCCGGTCGCGAGCGCCCCATCGACGAGGGTCCCCGTGACGACGGTGCCGAAACCGGTCAGGGTGAAGGCCCGGTCTATCCCAAGGCGCGGCCGGCCGACATCACGACGCGCCCCTGCGGTCCGCAAGACCGAGTCGAGCGAGGCAACGAGCTCATTGAGGCCGGTCTTCGCGGTGGCCGAGACCTCGATCATCGGCGCGCCGGCGAGCGGCGTTGCCTGGAGCGCCGCACCGACGTCGGCGCGCGCGAGCGCTGCCCACTCTTCGTCGACGAGGTCGCGTTTGGTGAGCGCCAGGACGCCGCGGTCGACGCCGAGGACGCGAAGGATCGCCAGATGCTCCCGCGTCTGAGGCATGACCCCTTCGTCCAGCGCGACGACGAGCAGGACCGCGTCGACCGGGCCGACGCCCGCGAGCATGTTCCGGATGAAATCCTGATGCCCGGGAACGTCGACGATGCCCACCTCGCCGCCCTCGGGCAGGCTGAGCCATGCGAATCCGAGATCGATCGTCATCCCGCGCTCGCGCTCTTCGCGGAGGCGGTCGGGGTCGATGCCCGTCAGCGCTTTGATGAGCGTCGACTTGCCGTGATCGACATGGCCCGCGGTCGCGATGACGCGCGCGCTCGTGTCAGGTCTAGACGTTGCGGCGCACCGCGATGCATTCGATCTCGACCTTCGCTCCGCGGAGCAGAGCGGCGCCGACCGTGGACCGCGCCGGCTTGTGGGTTCCGAACCGCTCCCCGTAGACCTCATTCATTGCCTGGAAGTCGGCGAGGTCCGCGAGGAAGACGGTCGTCTTCGTCACGCGGTCGAGCGAGGAGTCGGCCGAGACGAGGACCGCGGCGAGGTTGTCGAGCACGCGCCGTGTTTGTGCGCGCACGTCATCGCCGCCGACGAGCTGGCCGCTCTGGGCGTCCAGCGCGAGCTGCCCCGCACAGAACACGAGGTCGCCCGCGAGGATCGCCTGGCTATACGGGCCGACGGGCGCCGGGGCGCGGTCCGTTTTGGTGACGCGAAGGTCCATCTGCTCCCCCTTTTGCGAGCGCGCCGGTCACGGCGCGCGCGAGAACCTCATCATCCTCGGGCAGGACGCTCCGCAGGTCGAGCGCGACCCGCTCGTCGACGATCCGCGAGATCACCGGGGGATCCGCAGACCGGAGCGTCTGCGCCAGACGGTTGGGTGGCGCCCCGCCGATCGCGACGGCAAAGGACGGCTGCGTCTCCTCGGGGAGCGACCCTCCTCCGATGGTGGACCGCAGCTCGATGACCTCGGCCGGGATCCCGACCGAGGCGAGCGTCCCAGCGAGAGACCGCGCCCGCGTCGCGATCGCGCGCGGTGTCGCGGCGATCATTCGCCAGACCGGAAGCTCCTTCTCGGCTGTTCCATCGCGGTATGTCTCGAGGGTCGCCAAGAGCGCCGCGATGGTCAGCTTGTCGGGTCGGAGCGCGCGCATGAGCGGGTGCGTGCGGAGCGCGGTGATGGACTCGGCCCGACCGACCGCGATCCCTGCCTGCGGTCCGCCGAGCAGCTTGTCTCCGCTGAAGGTGACCACGTCCGCACCTTCGCGGATCGCCTCGCCAACGGTGAGCTCCTTACCGAGGCCGAACCGCGACGTGTCGAGAAAGGTGCCGCTCCCGAGATCGTGGATGAAAGCGACGCTGTGCTCGCGCGCGAGCGCGGCGAGCTCGCGCCCCTCGGCGCGCGCCACGAACCCGCTGATCTTGAAGTTGCTCGCGTGCACGCGGAGGATCGCGCCGGTCTTCGCGCCGATCGCGCCGGCGTAATCGCGCGCGTATGTTCGGTTCGTCGTGCCCACCTCGACGAGCTTCGCGCCCGAGCGGCGCAACACGTCCGGAATCCGAAAGCCGCCGCCGATCTCGACCAGCTCGCCGCGAGCCACGATCACCTCTTTGCGCGACGCGAGAGCCGCGAGAGCCAGCAGCACCGCGGCGGCGTTGTTGTTGACGACGACGGCGTCCTCGGCGGACGCGAGGTCCGCGAGCAGACGGGCGGCGTGACCGTGCCGTTCGCCGCGCTTTCCCGCGACGAGGTCGTACTCGACGCTCACCGCCCCAGCCGCGGCGGCGATGGCGGCGAGCGCCCGGGGCGAGAGCGGTGCGCGGCCGAGGTTCGTCTGCAGCACGACGCCGGTCGCGTTGATGACACTCCGGAGCGTGAGACGTTCGCGTTCCGCGAGGGTCGCGCGCGTCTGCGCCGCGAACGTCGCGGCGTCGCCGGATGCGCCCGCGGCGCGCGCTCGAGCGAGGACGTCGCGCGCCGCGCGGGTGAAGCGCGCGCGCTCCGCATCGCGGGGGCCGGCGGCGCGGAGGACCGCGTCCACCGATGGCAGCGCGCGCCGCGGATCGGCACGCTTCACCGCGCGAGGACCTCGAGCGCCGCGGGCCGCACGCGTATCGAGAAGCGCTGCGCCGTCGTGGTCTCGCCGTCGAGCTGAGCGCGCACCGGCCGCTGGAGCTCGATCTCGACCGCGCGTGCGCGCTTCATCAAAATCTTTCTTCCATCGACGTGGGTCCCGCGGTAGAGCTTGCCGAGCGCGACGAGAGATGACCACCGCGAAAGATCGCCGGCGAGCAGCACGTCGAGCTGGCCGTCGTCGAGCGACGCCTCAGGCGCGACGTGCATGCCCGATCCGAAGTGTGTTCCGTTCGCCGCCACGACCGTGAGGAACCGGCCGCTGTGCAGCTCGCCATCGACGAGCACGCGCATCGGCTCCGGCCGGTACGTGGCGATTCCCACGAGGGAGCCGGCGAAGTAGCCAAATGTTTTGCCGGTCACGCGCGAGGTCGCCGCGATCCGCTGCGCGACGTGGCCGTCGATCCCGACACCGGCTGAGTTCACGAAAACGCGTCCGTTCACCTCGCCGACGTCGATCGTGCGCCGCCGCGCATCCCGGACGAAACGCGGCACGTCCCGTCGGCGCCGCGGGTAACCGAGTGCGCGCGCGAAGTCGTTCCCGGAGCCGATGGGGTAGAGAGCCAGCGCCGCGCCGCTCCCGGCGATGCCGTTCGCGATCTCGTTCGCGGTCCCATCGCCGCCGGCAGCGATGATGACGCGGTAGCCGTCCGCGGCTCCTTCACGCGCGAGGCGCGCCGCCTCGTCCGGTGCCGGAGTCTGAATGACGTCGACGCGCATACCCTGGTCACGGAACTCCGCGGCGATCCGGGACGCGAGCCCGGCGCCGGCACCGTTTCCAGCGACGGGGTTCACGATCGCGAGCGCGCGCTCTTCCGGCTGCCTGATCCCGCCGGTCACGCGCCAGCCGGTGAGAGCGCCTTGCGGATCGCGTCCTGCTCCTCTTCAGATAGCGCATGTTTCGATCGTCCGGCCTGCACCGGCTTCGCGAAGATGCGGGTGTCGGCGCGACCGTGGAGGCTCGAGAGCACGACGCCGTTGCCCTGGGCGTCGAGAAGCGCGACCGCGAAGGACTGATCGCCGCCGGTGTCGGCGAACGGGTTGAAGCGGACCACGCCGACCTTCTGGATGCTCCGCTGAGCGAGCCCCTCGAGCTCGTGATGCAGCCGGTTCAGGGCCTCCACCCGCTCGGCGACCGTGTCGAGTCGACGGAACTGGCGGTCGAGGAGCTCGTCCAGGCCGACGCCCTCGCCCTCACCGATGAGCCGGCGGAGCCGTCGGCGGAGCAGAGCGTCCGACCGCTGCAGCCACGCGACCCAGAGGACGAGCATGAGGACGGCGACCGCGAGCACGACGACGAGGGTGGAAAGGGTCTGGGCATCGAGGGGCATTCGCGGCGGAGCATACGGGGTCGGGTATCCTCGTCCTCCCGTGGCAAAGAAACACCGCGTACGCGCGCGCTCCCGCCGGGCCGTCGAGGCGTCCCGCCGGGCCTCCGCCGCCCGTCCGGCGGCACCCGAGCGCGAGCAGCCCTCACGCCCGGCTGCCACCAGCCGCACGACGCGCTATGGCTCGCGCACGGGAACCTCGCGCGCGGTTGGCGCGCCCTCGCAAGGCCTCGAGCGGGCGGCGGCCTGGGAGCGCGGCTACGTCACCAAGGACTTCCGGCGCATGGCCATCGTCGTGGTGATCGCGCTCGCGCTCCTCGTCGTTGCCGGCCTCGTTCTCAACGTCTTCGAACACTGAGCGATGCACCTCCCCGGAGACGGCGTCCCGCGCTCGTGATCCTTCGCGCGCTCATCTTCAGCGCGATCCTTACCTCGAGCTGCGGCGCGGTCGTCACTGGGAACGCCACGGTGGAGCGCGCTTACGCCCAGCACCTCTCCGCCGTCGAGGTCACCGCGCAGGGCACGGTCACGCGCCTCCTCGCCGACGACACCGGGCCGTCGGGCACGCATCAGCGCTTCATCATGCAGGTGAGCGGATCGTCGCAGACGCTGCTCATCGATAACAACGTGGACATCGGCAAGCGCGCCCCGGTCACGACGGGCGACGACGTCACGGTACATGGCGAGTACGTGTGGAACGATCAGGGCGGACTCGTCCACTTCACCCATCACGACCCGGTCCACACACATGAGGATGGTTGGATCGAAGTGAAGGGCGTTCGCTACAGCTAGGTCATCGTCAGCCGTATTTCAACATGGCGGCGATGACCAAGGCCACCTGCAGCACGAAGCCTTCGATCCCGATCAACCAGAATCCCAGCTTGGTGCCCTTGAACCACGCGGCGACCGCGAGAAGCAGACCCAACGAGACTAAAAGCGGCCACCAAGACACGACCCCTAACAGTCCGACTCCGACCACTAGCGGAGCGGCGATCGAGAGTGCCATTCCGACCGTTGACGATCGGGGACGAAAGACGTACCAAGGCGGAGTCGAGTGCTCTCTCCCACGATGTACCGAGCGAATATGACGGGGCCCTCTTCCGGCCCTGACGTCGACGAACAGGACCGTAATGAGCTGGAACAACCAACTGACGGCACTGTCGACGGCGCGCATGGAGGACATTGTCACGACTGACCGAAATCCGGTGGGCTGTGCTGGATTCGAACCAGCGACCTCTGCGATGTGAACGCAGCGCTCTAACCGGCTGAGCCAACAGCCCCGGATGAGAAGTACAGGATAACCGTCACCAGCTGCCCCCGCCGCCTCCGCCACCACCACCGCCGGCTCCCCCACCCGAGAATCCGCTGCCGCCGCTCGAGCCCGGCGTCGCCGCGATCGCTGATCCGAGATTGCTCGAGAAGCCCTGCAACGAAGAGGAGAGCACACCCGCGTTGAACGGCCCGCTTCCGATGTACCACGAGGCGGTCTGCTTGCTCATGTCGATGTCCTTGAACGCGCGGGCCCACCGGTCGACGCACCCGAACACGATCGCGTACGGCAGATAGTCCGAGAAGATGTTCTCGCGTTCCGCGAAGCGCTGTCGCTCGGTCTCGGCGACCTCCATGTAGCGGCCGAAGCCGAGCGTCCGTCGATGCAGGTCCGCTCCGGCTGCGGTCTTCGCGGGCATGATCCGAGCGATACCCAGCGCGACGAACCCAACGACGATGACGGCCACGCCGACGAGTCCCGCCCCGAGCGTTCGACCCAGGAGCCAGGCCACGACCGCTCCCGCGATGATGACGAGCACGCTGAGCCCGGCGTATCCCTGCCGAACGCGATCGGGTCGCGTCGCGAACCACTTGCGGGCAGCCGAATCGCGATAGAGCTCGCTCTCCGCGCTCCGGAGCGAAGTCACGAAATGCGTGCGGAGCTCCGAGATCTTCACGTCGGTGCCGTCCTTGAAGAGGCCGTCGTAGACGGTTCCCTCGTATGGAAGGAGACCGACTCTGCCCTTTCCCGTGGCGTGCAGCGTCCAATCCTTCTTCCCGAAGATCCACTGCTCAGGCTGCTCGGTGATCGTGAGATAGCCGCGGACGGCCAAGTCGACGATGGTCGCGGTGACGTCTTTGGTGTCGGCGCTCTCGTCGAGGATCAGGCCGAGCTGCGCGGGGCGGATCTTGTCCGGCGGCTCGTACTCCGGAACGATCGTCCGGCCGTGGCCGGGGTCGCGGCCTGCTGTGTACCAACGCCAGTACAGCAGCGCGAGCCCGGCGACGAGCGCGAACGCGGCGAGGGCGAGCCATAACGGCTTCGGCTCAAAGTACCCAGGCACGTTGTTGTTGTCGCGGGCGATGATCGGCGCGGGCTCCGCGATGACACCTTTCGCGACCGCGGCGACGATCGTGAGCTGGCCACGCGGCGGGAAGGGTCGTGTCGCAGCGAAGTCCGCACCGCCCGCGTTCGTCGTGGCGCGACACGCCTCATCAGATCCGGCGGGCCCCTGATAGCACGTGACACGCTGCAGGGCGGCCGGGGCGTGCACCGTCGCGGTGACCGCCTGCGCGCGCACGTCCCACGAGCCCCCGTTCACGTTCCAGAAGAGCTCGTCGTGGTCGACGAAGGCGTTCATCGCTCCCGAGACGTCGTACGTGATGCGGTAGGTCTGACGCCCGCTCACGGTCCGATCGGGATCGCCGATCTTGATCACCTTGTCGCCGCCGGAATCGCTGAGCGCGAATCGGATCGGCTTTTCGGCCGCATCGGTCACCGAGCGGACCTCGAGGCGATAGACCCGGAGATGCGTGTCGTCCCAGCGGTATCGAACGGGGATGTTCCGGAAGATGCCGTGCTTCTGTTGCGCGCCGAAGTCCACATCGATGGCCTCGACGATGTGGAGCGACGCATCGTTCTGGATCGTGATGTCGGATGCGAACCGCAGGATCACCCAGCCTTCGTCCGCGGAGGCCGAGGTCGCGAACGCCAGCCAGAACGCGACCAAGCCGACCGCGAGGGCCATGACCCGCCGCATCGAAAGGCTTAGAGGAATCGCAGAAGTATGGTGGCGAGGCCCAGGAACGAAAGGAAGCTGCTGCAGTCGGTGATCGTCGTCAGCACGATCGACGACGACTGCGCCGGATCCTGGCCGAATGCTTTCAGGATCAGCGGGATCGCCGCCCCGGAGACGCCGGCCATGACCATGGCAAGGACCATCGCCGACCCGATGACCACCGTGAGCCCGATCGACTGGCTCCAGATGAAGACCCCGACCATGGTGGTCCCGGCCACCGCGACGCCGTTGAGCATGCCGACACCGGCCTCTTTCACGATGAGCCGCGGCCAGTGCGACAGCCGGACCTCGCGCAGCGCGAGTCCACGCATCGTCACCGCGAGCGCCTGCATGCCGCTGTTCCCGGATTGGCCCGCGACGACCGGCAGCAGGATCGCGAGCGCCGTGAATTTGGCGATGGTGCCTTCGAACATTCCGACGACGAACGCGGCGAGGAATGCGGTCGCGAGGTTGATCTCGAGCCAGGGCAGCCGCTGGCGGACCGCGAACGACACACGCGAGAGCGCGCGCTCTTCCTTGCTCACACCGACCATCGTCTGCAGGCTCATCGTCGCCTCGGCCTCGGCGGCCGCGACGAGCGCGCGGTAGCGGATCACACCGACGAGACGCCGGTCGCTGTCGATGACGGGCAGAGTCGCGACCCGCTGCTCCGTGAGGTAATTGACGATCTCCTCGCGCGTCGCCGTCGCGTGCACACCGACCGGTGCTCCCTGCACGAGGTCCTTGAGCTTGGTATCAGGCGTCGCCGTCGCGATCTCGCCGAGCGGGACGGAGCCCACGAGACGGCCCGAGGCGTCGGTGAGGTAGATCGCGCCGAGCTCCTTCTCCTTGAACGTGCGCATCTTGCGCAGCGCGTCGTCGACCGTTGTCTCCGGCGCGAATGCGGTGATCCGCGGGTCCATGAGCGCACCCGCAGTATCGAAGGGATACGTGAGGAGCTCGCGAACCTCGGATGCGAACCGTCGCGGCAGGCGGCTCAGCACACCCTCGCGCTCGGTCGCGTCGAAGCTCGCCACGATGGGCGCGGCGCGCGCCGGGTGCATCTGCCGGAGCGCGATCTTCGCCGCCTCGACCGGCATGTGACGTAAGACGTCCGCGGCGACGCGCGGGTTCAGGCGCTCGAGGAGATGAACGGCCTCCTCGGGTCCGGCGTCATGGACGATGAGCGCGGTCTCGCTCGGCATGCGCTCGTCGAGGAATCGGGCGACCTCGTCGGGGTGGTGCCGCAAGTATTCGGTGTTCAGGGCGCGGCGCGCCTCGACCTCGCTGGGGACCGACGCCTCCGCGAGAGGACGGGCGGCCTCGAGCGGGACCGACGCGATCGCTTCGCTCACGCCCGCAGTATCGCCAAGAACAGAGCCCTCGGCGGGTTCTATCGGGTGTCCGTGCGCCGGACCTCGAACTTTCCCTCGGCTTCCCGCACCTCGTAGTGCGGTTGATCGAACACCGCCGGCCCACGCACGACGAGCCCGTCACGGAGCCGGTACCGCGAGCCATGGCAACCGCACTCGATCGTGCCGTCCACGAGCTTGCCCTCCGAAAGGCTGCACCCCTGGTGGGCGCAGACGTCGTGGAGGGCCTCCAGGGCAGAGCCCCGCCGTACCACGACGAGCGTCTGCGCGCCGGCCTTGGCCTTCACCGGTTTGTCGGCGGGGATCTCCGTGACGTCGAGCGCGGCCCACTTCGTCCCACCGCCGCGCCAGGCGTGGCGATCGACCTGGGTCCCGAGGTTGTACACGAGCTCGCCACCTATGTATGCGCTGCTGATGACGATGAGGAAGCCGATCACCGAGAGCCAGACCTCGGCCGGCGACGGCACGGCACCGAGCCGCATGAGGAACGACACGAGATAGAGGACGAGCGCCACGAGCATGAGCGACGAGTGGACCGTCCCGAACCGGCGCGTCTTGTCCTCGAGGTCGATGTAGTCGGCGTACCCGGCGAGCGCCGCGAGCAGCATGAACACGATCCCGACGCCGATCGCGGCGGTCGCCGCGGCGCGCTGCCCCGAAAGATCGAGCACCAGTGCGACGACGTACGCGCCGATCGGTACGTCGGTGATCGCCGGGTGGAGTGGATGGCCGAGCCACACGCCGTGCAGCAGATCTTTGATCGCCGGCACCGGCTTGTAGAGCGCGGCGAAGATCGCGACGAAGAGCTTACCGAGCGGATCGGCCCATACGGTCTGCGCGTCGAGGATCCGCTCGATCACCCCGTGCAGCACGCGCGGAGTCTAAGGCCGTCTAGCGCACGACGATGGAGCTTGCGCCTGCCGAGATCGTGAGGGTCACGCGATCGTGGGCTGAGCCGTATCCGCTGGTCTCGACGGAGCTACCGCACGCGACGCAACCGCCCGTCCCGCCACCCGAGCCCAGCCGCGTGTTGTCGCTTCGCAGCGACAGCAGACCGCCGGTCGTCGCGATGCGCGCCTCGACGCCATCGGGGACCACGATGGCGATGCTCGACGCGCCGCCGTTCATGCGGATCGCGATGTCGCCGCCGGGCTTCGGCAGAACGAATCGCATCGACGACGCGCCAATGTTCACCCGGGCATCGGTGACGCGTACGTCGGAGAGGTCGACATCGAATTCGCCCGCGCCCACGTTGATCGTGAGCGATGTGGGTACGTCGCTCGCGACCTGGATCTGCATGTCGCCGGGTCCCCCCGGGTGGAAGAAGCCGCTGGACACCTGGTCGACTCGCACGTCGGCGCGCGTGGTGCCTGAAGTCCGCAAACGGAGATCGTGGCTCGTGCTGTGCGCCTCGACGAGCTGGGCCGAGCCGCCGCTCACGTGATAAGACTGGGTTCCGCCGCCGTTGAGCGTCAGATTGAGCTGGGTGGCGTCGCCGCGCGGCGCGCTCACGTCGGTCTCCCCCGACCCATCGCCATTCCCGAAGACCAGGATGCCCGGCGCAAGGTTCGGCGAGTAGGCGACGAGTGCGAGGCCGGCCGCGATCACCAGGACCTCCGCCACCAGCGTCGGCACGGGCCACCGATGCGCGAACGCGATGTCGAGGCCGATCAGCACGAGCAGCAGCGGCCAGAGGCTCGCGATCGCGAGCCACGAAACACCGGCGATGAACCCGAAATTCTGCAGTAGGAAGATCAGCCCGAGCGCGATAAGGAGCAGCGGCCAGAAGACGCCGCGCCGTGGCCTCACGAGCGGACTCGCTGCAGCAGAAAGAGCGCGCCGATGCCGATAAGGACCAAGGGCCAGAGGAGCTGCAACTGCGCGAATCGGAACACGCCCGCGTTGCTCAGAAGGAACACCACGCCGAGCCCGATGAGGAGATAGCCGACGGCCATACGGCGGCGCTCGGCCTCCGCCGCGTGGGTCGCCGGGTCGACCGGCGCGACAGTGGATGCCGTGGTCGCATCCGCAGGTGCGGCCGGCGGGGTCGTCGAGGTGAATGGCGCGGGACGGCCCGGGAGCGGCATAAGGATGAGAAGGACGATGTACGCGAGGAGACCGATCCCGCCAAAGAACCCGAGCACGACGAAGACGACCCTGACCAGGGTGGCGTCGACCGCGAGGTACTCGGCGATCCCGCCGCAGACGCCGGCGATGACGCGGTTGGCATTGCTGCGCTCAAGACGAGACGGCACGGGCACGCTCCCTTCGTTGCGTGTACTCGTAGGCGACTGCGACGGCGAGCGCGAACGTCGCCGCGAGCGGAATGCCGGGTTGCTGCGCCGCGGCAAGGATCGCGCTCGCCGGCACTGCCGCCCGCGCCAGCGTTTGGATGGCCGCGTCGAAAGCCTCCGACGCGACGGCGGGCGCGATGGTCGGCAAAGCCACGAGCACAAGCCCGGCGAGAGCGGCCGCGGCCGCGCCGGCCACCGCCGTCGACAGTAACGCGGCGAACACGGAGGCGGGCCGGTGTGCTTCAGCCTGCGCGGCGATCGTCGCGAGATCCATGCGCGGCGGCAGCTCGGCCGCCTCGAGCCGGAGGGCGCGACGAAGCCGGACCTCATCGAAGAGGTCGTCCTCGCGACGATCGTTCCTCATCGCTCGCTCTCCAGAGCGCCGCGCAGGAGCGCGCGGCCCCGAAGGAGCTGGACGCCGACCGTCGAGGCGGGTCGGCCGGTGACGTGCGCGATCTCGTCGACGCTCAGCTCGTTGAAGTAGCGGAGGACGATGACCACGCGATAGAGATCGGGCAGCTGCCTTACGGCCGCGCGGATCCTCGCGCGATCCTCGCGTGCCACCGACTCCGCGTCAGGCGTGGCATTCGAGTCGGCAACGGCCGTCGCCTGGTCGACCTCGACGCTGCGCCGCAGCTCGCGCCCGCGCTTGCGCACGTAGCTGATCGCTTCGTTCGTCGCGATGCGCAGCAGCCAGTGCCGGAGCGGCCGCGTCCGATCGTAGCGATGGAAGGCTCGATACGCCTTGAGGAAGGTCGAGCTCGCAACGTCGAGCGCCGCGTCGCGGTCGCCCGTGATGCGGAGCGCGACGCCGTAGACCTCGTCCTGGTGCTCGCGGACGCCATCGGCGAACGTCGCGGACGAGGCCAGGGTCATGGGCAGGTCGAGGCGTAGGGCGACACTCGCGGCCATTCCCTCCCAGTACGCTGCAGCCCCCAAAGCTATTTCAGCAGTCGCGCGAGCGCCGGTCCCGCGATAGGAGGGACGCTCAGGACCTTGTCGCGCGTGGTCGCCCCGCCCTCGACATGCACGTCAGCCGCCCGAATTGCGAGCGCCTTCGCCAATACCTCCTGGACCGCACGATTCGCCGCATTTTCGACCGGAGCCGCCGCGACGCGCACCACCAGCCGACCGGCGCGCATCCCATCGACCCGATCGACGCGCGCCCTCGGGATCACACGGACTTGGACCTCGATCCGCTCCGACACCTACGTATTAAGCCTGCGGCAGGCGGACGATCCCGCGGGTCCTGTCCCGGGGTCGGGGCCGCGCCTCGCCTACCGGTCCGCTCCCTTCGAGCGTCAATGCCGTCGCCCTGACGCGGCCGGTCAGCGGCGAGGCGCAACCCCTCCCCCGTGCCACCCGCGGCCTAATCCGTTCTCCCGCAGGCCCAGCGCGGGCTCGGCCCGACCGTTAAATGACTGGTGGCAGGATGCGGAGGAGGAGGAAGGTCACCGCGTTGATCAGAAGAAGCGCGGCGAGCGGGGAGAAGTCGGTGCCGTCGATCGGCCGGACCACGCGTCGTACGGCCGCGAGGAGCCAATCCGTCGACGCATAGACGACGCCACCGAGGACCGGGAGACGGGCGCCCGGGATCCATGAGAGCGCGACCCGGATAAAGAGCGCGAGCGTGAGCGCTCCGCTCACGACGTTGATCGCAGCCTCCACGAACACGCGGAGCAGGCACGTGATGCACATCAGCGCGCCTGGGCGACGAGCCCCAGGACGATGGGCTCCAAGAACCTGATCGCGATGAGCACGATGAACGGTGAAAAGTCGAGACCTCCGGCGATGGGGAGCGCGCGGCGGATCGGCGCAAGAATCGGCTCGCTGACGCCCCACGCGAATTCGCTGATCCCGAACGGCAGGCGGGCGCTCGGGAACCACGACAGGACGACCCGCACGACGATCGCGAGCGTCAAGGCATTCGCCACCGCATCGATGAACGCCTGGAGGTAGAAGATCAGCAGGCAGGTCGCGCACACGGTCGCTAGACGTCCAGCCGGTAGCGCGACGGCGTCGGGCCGGTCTGGCCCTGATACGACGAGCCGAGCTCCGGCGAGCCGTAGGGGTGCTCGGCCGGGCTTGAGAGTGGGAAGAATGAGAGCTGCCCGATGCGCATCCCCGCGTACAGGGTGATTGGGATCGTGTTCACGTTCGAAAGCTCGAGCGTGATGTGGCCATCCCAAGCGGGGTCGATGAATCCGGCGGTGCTGTGGATGAGGAGTCCGAGCCTGCCGAGCGAGCTTTTGCCCTCGACTCGCGACACCATGTCGTCGGGAAGCCGGATGCGCTCGCGGGTCGACCCGAGCACGAACTCGTTGGGATGCAGGATGAACGGGGTCTTGGGCGGGACCTGAACGAGCTCGGTGATGTCGTCGAGCGGGCGCGCGAGGTCGATGAAGGCGTGGCGGCTCGAGCGGAACACGCGAAAACGGTGGTCGAGGCGGATGTCGACCGATGCGGGCTGGACGCACTTCGGGTCGAACGGATCGATCCCGATGCGGCCGGCATCGATCGCCGCGCGGATGTCACGATCGGAGAGGACCACTCCGACCGAGTATGCCGGGCTTGGGCCCACCAAGTACGCGCACCGCCTCGCGGAGCTCGCGCCACGTGCGCACGGTCCGCTCGGCGTCCGGCAGCGGCGAACGCGAGAAGCCCCACAGCACCTGGATGGTGTGCGCGCCGGCGGCCTTGCCCATCGCGAGATCCGCAGCGCTGTCGCCGATTACGACCGATTCATGCGGCGAGACCCCGAGACGGCTCATGGCGTAGCGCGCGAGATCCGGGGAAGGCTTCGGCCGCGGCACCGAATCGCCCCCGAGATAAACGTCGATGTCCTTCTTGATCCCGAGGCCGCGCAGGATCCGCTCGCAGTCCGATGCCCGCTTGCCGGTGACCGTCGCCTGCAGCAGCCCGGCCGCGTGGAAATCGCGCAACGTCGTCCGAGCGCCGCGATAGAGTCGCGTCGCGGGGATCGCGACACCGTCGTACCGAGCGCGGTACTCGACGCGATAGCTTTCGACATCCGCGGCGCCGAGATCCGGCCACGCCAGACGGAACATTGCGTCGAGCGGAAGGCCAGTGAGCTCGCCCACCTTCTCGTAGGGAAGCAACGGGCCGCCGTGCGCAGCGATGACAGCGTTCATCGTCTCGACGACCAGGCGCACGCTGTCAGTGAGCGTGCCGTCCAGATCCCACAGGACCGCGCGGAGGGGAGGTCCCTTAGCGGCGGCGACGGCGCGAGGGCCCGGCGATGACCGGCTCGGCGATGGGTAGAGTGATCTGCTCGGCGACGCGGCGATCGCGAGCCACCTGGCGAATCCGCACCAGGGACGCGAGCTCGTCATACAGCGCGTCGATGTCTTCGAGCCGCGAATACACGATCTTGAAACGCAGGTACGAGAGCGGGTCGCGTTCCGCGAGGCGCTCGAGGACCATCTCACCGATCCGTCCAGAGGGGATCTCGGACGCGCCGCTCTGCCGGACCGCGGCCTCGAGCTCGTCGATGAGGCGGTCGATCTCTTCGGTCGACAGCGCTTTCGATGCGGCCTTTCCGATCGCGCTCGCGAGCTTCCGCCGGTCGAACTCCTGGCGGCTACCGTCGCGCTTCAGGACCTGGATGCGGGCGGATTCGCTCCGCTCAAAGGTGGTGAATCGCTCCTCGCAGCGGTCGCAGACCCGCCGCCGTCGGATCGAATCGCCGTCCTCGGCCTCCCGCGAGTCGATGACCCGGGTGTCGGGATTGCTGCAAGCGGGGCACTTCACAGACACAAGATATGGGACAGGGTGCCACCAAATCTAGTGGCCAGCCCGTGCCAGGACCTCTCCGATGGGCTCCGTGGCGTCGAGAAGGACCTTCCGGCCGCCGGCGGCGATGCGGCTGCCCTTCCTGCCGCGCACAACTCGAAGGACGCCTGGCAAATGCAAAGCCCCCGGCCGGTCGAGGGACCGATGCCGGGGGCTGAAAGATACGTGTGAAGGATTTAGTGGCCGATGCCGAGCAGGAACAAGATGATGATCAGCGCGAGCGGCGCACCGAGCAGCCAGAGCAGGATCAGGATCATCTCTTTCCTCCTTATATCCGCGTCGTGCGGTCGGTAGCGACCGGACGCCGAGTCATCCGGGCACGCTCACGCTCGTAGAAGCTGAAGTCCATCCGCTCGCCTGAGCCCAGCCAGCCTCCGACGACGCTGCCGGCGAGTCCGAGCAGGATCGCGACGGCGGCGGCGGTCGCACCCGCGGTCGCGGCCTTCGCCGCGTTCGGATCGACCGGCGCTCCGGGCTGAGAGGGAACCGCCGGCGACGGCGCGAGGCCCGCGTACCACCCGTTGAAGACAGCCCCGCCGAAGCTCGCCATGGCGAGCAGGACGACGGTCGCCACGAGGAACGCGATGGCTGCGTGCAGGATCGCCGGCTCGGCGCGACGGATCCCGGCGATCCGCGCCGTGACCCACCCGCCGATCACGAACGCGAGGAATGAAGCGAAGACTGCGTATGCCACCGCCGTGCGACCGATCCCGCTGAAGTCGGTGACCCGACCTTCGCTGCCGGCCTTCCACGAGCCAACCGCTGTTCCGATGACCCCGAAGAGCACGACCGCGACCACCGAAGCGAGCGCCCCGACGATCACCGGAGTCCAGTAGACAGGCCACGCCGTCCACGAATCCCCGCGGACGACGGTGCCTCCTTCTCGCATCACTGCGCACCCCCGTCTCGAAAATTTGCGTGCTTTCGTTTCGGGGATGCAGCCGACGTGCCAATGTGCGGGAGCGGCGGACGACCCGCCGCTCAGCTCAACGGCGTCTCAGGAAGCTGGGAACTTCGAGATCGTCGGCGGCGTATTTCTTCGACTCTTCGGCCTTCGCGTGTGGCGCGGTCATCGGTGCCGGCGCGACGACGGGCGCCGGGGCTGCGCGCTGCTCGACCGAGGGCGCTTGCCGCTTGTACATCGGTCCCTCGAGCCGACGGATCGCGCGCGCGGCCTCGAACGCGGTCGCGATGACCGAGATCTTGACCTCGCCACCCATCCGTTCGTCGATCACCGCGCCGAAGATGATGTTGGCCTCGGGGTCGGCGGCCGCGTGGATGATCTCCGCGGCTTCGTTCACTTCGAAGAGGGTCAGGTCCGGCCCGCCGGTGATGGTGAACAGAACACCGCGCGCGCCGTCGATCGACTGCTCGAGGAGCGGCGACATGATCGCCTGGCGCGCGGCATCCGCCGCACGCGACTCGCCCGAGCCGTGGCCGATGCCCATGAGTGCCGACCCGGCGTTCGTCATGATCGTCTTCACATCGGCGAAGTCGAGGTTGATGAGGCCGGGGACCGTGATGAGGTCGCTGATGCCCTGCACGCCCTGGCGAAGCACGTCGTCGACGATCCGGAATGCGTCGACCATGCTCGTCTTCTTCTCGACAACCTGCAGCAAGCGGTCGTTGGGGATCGTGATGAGCGTGTCGACCTTGTCGACGAGCTCGGCGATGCCCTGCTCGGCGAGCAGGCGGCGCTTCGCGCCCTCGAAGCTGAACGGCTTTGTCACCACGGCGACGGTGAGCGCACCCACGTCCTTGGCGATCTCGGCGATGATCGGAGCGGCGCCGGTGCCGGTCCCGCCGCCCATGCCGGCGGTGATGAACACCATGTCCGCTTCCTTCAGGGCCTCGTAGAGCTTCTCGCTGTCGTCCTCGGCGGACTTGCGCCCGACCGTCGGATCGGCGCCCGAGCCAAGGCCTTTGGTGACCTTGTCGCCGATACGGAGCTTGTGCGGTGCGTCCGACAGGAGGAGGGCCTGAGCGTCCGTGTTCACAGCGATGAACTCGACGCCGAGGAGCTCGGCGCGGATCATCCGATTCACGGCGTTCGAACCGCCGCCGCCGATACCGACGACCTTAATGAGCGCGAAGTTCTCGATGTCGCTTCGGAGGGGCATGGGTAAGCCTCCATGATGTCCATGCCGCTGCCCCTCCCCTAGCGGTGCGCTCATGGCTATTCAGTTCGCGCGCTGACTATAGTCCGCAAACTCAACGTTTGGCTACCGCAATTTGTGACTCGCCGTCGACCTCGCGACTCAGAGGCGACGCAGCTGACCGTTCTGCGGATCGTAGATGACGAGATGGAATCTTTTGCCAAGCGCGAGGATTTCATCGAACACCTTGCGGGGAGTGTCCAACCGCATCAGCAGACCGACGCATCGATCCGAGCCTTGCGGTGTCGAGGTCCATGGCGACACCCCCGGTTCTTGCCTAGCCCACTGATCCTCGGTAAAGGCCTCGAGCGCGGGAAAGCGCTTGAGCAGCAGGCGGTGAAACTCGACGAGGTCTGGGGTGGCCTCGAATGGACTTGGCTCTTCCATCGCGTCGCGCTCCAGCATGTCTCCGGCCTCGTCGTGGTTTGTCGGAAGAGGCGCCTTCCAGAAATAGAGGTCGTAGCTCAGGGCATGAGTCCCTTGAAGATCTTTCCGATGCGTGAGGTCACGCCCTCGAGGGCGCGCGTGCTCGCGCGATCCTCCTCGGAGGACCAGTTATGCGCGCCCCACAGCAACAGGCCGCTCGCGGCGGAGTAAGGCGGCGTCGCGATCTGGTCGGTCAGACCGCCGAGACCCCGCGGACCGACCACCCGCGCGCTCATGCCGAGCTGGTCGCGGGCGGCGCGGGTCACGCCCTCGAGGAGCGAGCCCCCGCCGGTGAGGACGAGACCCGCCTGGAGGCGGTTTGTCGCCCCGGCCGCCTCGATCTCGGCCCCGATGAACTTGAAGATCTCGGTCACCCGGGACTCCACGATCTCGGCGATGTGCCGGCGGGTCACGCCGTGCGAGGTGTCCTCACCGATCGAGGTCACCTGCAGGACCTCGTCGGGGTCGACGTCCATCGGGACGGCCGAGCCGTAGCGGAACTTGACGCTCTCGGCCACATCCGGGGTCACCCGCAGGACGATGCCGAGGTCCGCGGTCACGCTCCGTCCGCCCATCGGGATGGTCGAAGAATGGGAGATCGAACCGTCCTGGAAGATCGCGACGTCGGTGGTGTCCCCGCCGATGTCGGCCAGGCAGACGCCCAGCTCGCGGTCCTCGTCATTCAGGGTCGCCTCGGCTGTGGCCAGGGGCGCGAGGACGAGCTCATCGATCTCGACACCGGCTCGCTGCACGCACTTCGTAAGGTTCTGAACGCTCGTCGACGAAGCGGTGACGATGTGCGTCTCCACCTCGAGGCGAACGGCGGTCATACCGATCGGATCGCGCACTCCCTCCTGGCCATCGACGACGTAGCCGCGGGGTACGACGTGAAGGATCTCCCGCGTGTTCGGGATGGAGACGGCGCGCGCGGCTTCGATGGCCCGCACGGTGTCGCCGCGGTCCACGTCGTGCCGCGACGAGCCCGAGACCGCGACCATGCCTCTCGAGTTCTGGGAGCTGATGTGGCTTCCCGAGATGCCAACAAACGCCGACCGCACCTTGAGGCCCGAGATCCGCTCGGCGGCCTCGACCGCGGCCATGACGGACTGCACGGTGCGGTCGATGTCGATGACGACGCCCTTGCGGAGGCCATCCGAAGCGGCCTGTCCGATCCCGATGACGTCGACGCCGCCGCGGGCGGCCATCTCCCCGATGAGAACGCAGACTTTCGTCGTACCGATGTCGATGGCGACGAGCACGGTCTGCTCAGCCATGACTCACTCCGATCATTGCGGGGGAAGTATCCCCTTCAACCCCTCTTCGTTTGCCGCGATAGCGGCAAGCTAACCGATTCGGCCACGGCACTAGAGAAAGTGGCGGCGGATCACCGCCACGTTCTGGAAGATCCGCCATCCAAAGGCAAACAGCGCCACGAGATAGAGGTCGATCCCAAGGCGGTCGCCGAGGAATGTCAGGGCCGCGGCAAGCAAAGCGTTGGTGTAGAAGCCCGACAGAAAGATCCGCGTGTCGAAGTGTCCCTCGAGCTCGGCGCGCCCCGCGCCGAGCAGCGAGTCGAGCGCGGCGAGGATGCCGACCGCCGTGTAGCGGGCCCACTCGATCGGGAGGTTGAATCGAAGCGCGAGGCCCAAAAGCACCCCGGCGACAAGGCCGAGGAGCGGGAGCAGCACTTCAGGCGGGACTGACGACTATGGAATCCGGGGTCCGCACGTCGACGTAGTCTAGCTTTCGCTGCGGGTTATCCCGAAGGTAACGCTTCACCAGGGTGATCTTGTCGTCGATACGCTCGGCGCCGCCGAACCGTATCTCCCACCCCGTCCCGACCCCGACTCGAAGCACGAGCCCGTTCGCGCCGGAGGTGAGCACGACGCGCGGCCCTGTCGCGTCCGGGCGGAGCTCCCCCGGTCCAAGGCGCGCGAGCTTTGCCGCCGCATCGACGAGCGCCGGGTCCAGCCGGTCGCCCGCCCGCCGCGAGCTCCGCTCGTCGGTCACGCGCAGCTCCGGCGCACCGTGCGGATCGATCGACGAGAAGAGGACGCCATCGGCATCGACGAGCCACTCGGCGTCGCCCGCGCTCCAGCGGAGGATCGGGACGCGCTCGCTGAGCACGACACGCGCTCGGTCGGGAATCCGGATCTCAACATGCGCGTCCCGGAGCGCCGGCAACGCACGGATGAGTCGATCCTGTGCCCGCGACGCGCTCGCCGTGAAGGCCTGCGCATCCAAGAGTCCGCTCGCGGCCACGACGGCATCGACCGTAACGTGGTGTGCGCCTTCGATCGAGACGTCGCGGATCCGCCAGAAGGGACCGATCGAGGCCGCAACGATCGCGGCGGCGCATGCCACGGCGGTGACGCCGGCGATCGCGCGATCGAGGTCGGCCGGCCGTCGTGGCGGTCGAAGCCGCCGTGGTCGTGACCGGGCTCGGGAGCTCAGCGCGCCCGCCGGCGCGCGTCCTCGAGGGCCCAGTCGATGAAGCGGGCGAGCAGATCGCCGAAGCCGATGCCCGCGGCGCGCGCCGCCTTGGGTAGGAGGCTGTTGGCGGTCATGCCCGGGATCGTGTTCACCTCGAGCGCGACCATCCGGTCGTTCGACCACATGAGATCGAGTCGCGACATACCGCGGCAGTGGAGAGCGCGGTGCGCACGCACCGCGAGGTCTTGCGCGCGCTGGGCCACATCCGGCGGTATGTCGGCAGGACAGACCTCCTCGCTCTCGCCGGCGTCGTACTTCGCGCTGTAGTCGAAGAACGGGCGCTTCGTGAGGATCTCGATGACCGGTAGGGCGGTGAGGTCGTCGTTGCCGATGACCGGGACGGTGAGCTCACGGCCTTTGACTTGCTCCTCCACGAGCGCCCGCTGGTCGTACTTCAATGCCAATTCGATGGCCGACGGCAGCTCGGCGTCGCGGGCGACAATGGAGGCGCCCACGCTGGACCCGCTCGAAACGGGCTTGACGAACGCCGGCAGACCGACCGACCGCGCGGCATCGAGATCCTGCTTCGTCGTGCCGGTCACGACGACGCCGCGCGGCACGTCGAGGCCGGCGGCCGCGAGGATCTGCTTGGCCACCTCCTTGTCCATCGCGAGCGCCGACGCGAGGACGCCGGACCCGGTATAGGGAACACCGATCGTGTCAAGCAGTCCTTGGATCCGTCCGTCCTCGCCCCAGGTCCCGTGGAGCGCGATCAGCACCACGTCGATCGGGTCGGCGTTCGTCATCACGCGTGTCGCTGGAACGAGCGCGCGTGAGGCGCTCTCGATCTGTGTTTCGAGACCACGCGGAAGCTGGTGATCCGTCTCGAGTCGACCGCCCCCTTTGATGAGGCGTTGCGCTTGCTCGCGCTGCGCCGCCGTGATCTCCGGATTTCGCGCCATGAAGGCGAGCGGGTCGAGCAGCACGACCTCGAAACGGCTCGGGTCGAGGCTCGCCGCTATCTGCGCGCCCGTCGCGAGCGAGATGTCGCGCTCCGCCGAGGCGCCGCCGGTGAGCACGCCAACGCGGATCCTGTTCAATCTCTGGCCTCCGGCCAGAAGACGGGCTCAAGGCTGGACGTCTCGCTCCTCACGGCAAAGCCGCTCGTCGCTCGTCCTATTTTCCTCACCAATCCCCGACCAGCTCGACCTCAGGAACGAGCTTCACGTTGAATTTCTTCGCGACTTCGCCCTGGACGAGCGCCATGAGGGCTCGGACGTCGTCCGCGGTCGCGTCGTTCGCGTTCACGATGAAGTTCGCGTGTTTGGGGCTGACCATCGCGCCACCGATGGCCTTGCCCTTGAGGCCCGCGGCTTCGATGAGCCGGCCGGCGTGGTCGCCGGGAGGGTTGCGGAAGATCGATCCGGTATTCGGCTGCGCGAGCGGCTGCTTTTTGATCCGCTCGTTCGCCATCTCCTTGATCCGCTTCACGGCGTTCGCGCGGGCGCCGGTCCTCCCGCGAAAGCGCGCGCGGACGCAGACGATCGGCGTGCCCTGCAGGGAGCTTGTGCGGTAGGAGTAGCCGAGCTCGTCCACCCGCGCGGTCCAGGTGTCGCCATTCATGTCGACCAGCTCCGCGTCAACGAGGACGTCTGCGGTCTCGCCACCGAATGCGCCGGCGTTGCCGTGCACGGCACCGCCGACCGTCCCCGGGACGGTCGCCATCCACTCGAGTCCCTCGACACCCGAGCGAGCGGCGACGGCGGCGACGTGCGCGAGCTCGGTGCCGGACGAGGCGGTGACGATGTCGCCGTCGACGCTCGACTCGCGCCACCCGTTCTGCAGTACGACCCCGCGGATGCCCCGGTCAGCGACGAGCAGGTTGGTCCCGCCGCCCAGGACGAACACGGAGAGCTCGTTCTCGCGCGCCACTTGTATCGCATCGAGGAGATCTTTTTCGGTCGCGACGCGAAGAAAGAAATCAGCGGGCCCACCGATCCGCAGGGAGGTGTGTGGCGCGAGGGACTCGCCGCGGGCGCCAAACGCCGTCATCGTCATACCGGCGCGCGCTCCCGAAGCAGCTCGAGGAGCCGGATACCCGCCGGGCGGATGTCGCCGGCGCCGAGTACCAGCACGAGGTCGCCCGGGCGCGCGTGGTCAGCGAGGACGCGCGCCGCGGCCTCAGGATCGGCAACGTAGGTTCCACCCGCGCTCGCGGCGAGCGCTTTCGCGCCGGCTCGGCTGTCGGCCGCCTCACGCGCCGACGCGAACGTCTCGGCAACGACGCGATCGTCGGCGGTCCGAAGCGCGGCCGCGAAGTCGTCGAAGAACGCACGCAGGCGACTCGGGGTGTGCGGCTGGAACAGCACGATCACGCGGCCCGTCGTCCGTGCTCGGACCGCGTCGATGGACGCGCGGATCTCCGTCGGGTGATGGGCGTAGTCGTCGATGACGGTGATGCCGCGCTCCGACCCCAGCTCTTCCAGGCGACGCTCGGTCCCGCTGAAGGTCGCGAAGGATTTCGCGGCGGCGGTCGCCGGAACGCCCACGGCATCGGCCGCGGCGAGGGCCCCCGCGGCGTTCCGTGCGTTGTGCGCGCCCGCGAGGCGCAGCGAGACCGGAACGGGTGTACCGAAAGGGCCGGCGAGGTCAAAGCTCACGCCGTCGGTACGTTGCACGAGCTCGACCACGCGATAGCCCGCCTGCGGCGCCGTCCCGTAGGTCACGACCTGACGGCCGGCGAGGTCGTCGCCGCGCGCGGCAAGCTCGGCGGCGCCGGGTTCGTCCGCGCAGGCCACCAGCCAGCCGCCGCGGACGATCCCCGAGGCGAACCGCGCGAAAGCCTGTTTTACATCGGCGTGCGTCGGAAAGATGTCGATGTGGTCGTGTTCGATGTTGGTCACGATCGCGACCTCGGGCTCGAGCGAGAGGAATGCGCGGTCGTACTCGTCGGCCTCGATGACGAGGATGTCGCCGCGCCCGGCGTGGGCATTCGTGCCGATGTCGCGGAGCACCGCGCCGCAAATGAGCGACGGATCGAGACCGCCGGCACGAAGCGCCGTCCATGCGAGTGCCGTGGTGGTGCTCTTTCCGTGGGTTCCGGCGACGGCGACGACGCGCTTGCCGCGCGCGAGCTCGCGCCAAGCGTCCTCACGCTTCCACACAGGTATGCGCGCGGCGCGCGCCGCCGCGACCTCGGGGTTGCTGTCACCGTACGCGCTCGATCGCACGACGACGTCCGCGCCAGTCACGTGCCCTGCCTCGAACTCGGTCGCGACGACCGCCCCCTCCGCGGCGAGGGCTTGGGCGAGTGGCCACGAGCCCTTATCGGATCCACTCACGACGTCTCCGCGCGCCACGAGCAGCCGCGCGACGGCGGACATGCCCATGCCGCCGATCCCGACGATATGAAATCTGGTCAAGCGCACCCGCCCAGTTTTCGAAGCTCGCGAGCGATCGCCGTCGCGGCATCGGGACGCCCCACGGCGCGCGCCGCCTTCGCCATGCGCCCGAGCCGAGCGGGGTCGTCGAGCAGGCCGGTGACCTGCGCGACCAGACGATCGGCGTCCAGCTGACTTTCGCGAATGACGATCGCCGCGCCACGTTCGGCGATGTCCTGCGCGTTCGCCATCTGGTGCGCTTCCGCCGCGGCCGCGAACGGAACGAGGATGAGCGGCACGCCGAACGCGAGCGGCTCCGCGATAGAGGAGCTGCTCGCCCGTCCCACGACGAGGTCCGCTGACGCGAGCGCCGCACCCATCTCCTCGTGCAGGAAGCCGTACACCTGATAGCGCTCGCGCAGGTCGGGCGGCAAGGTCTCGCGCTTGGCGACGACCTGCCCGAGGTGAGCGTTCCCGGTGTGATGGATCACGATCGCGCGGCGCAAGAGCCGTGTCACCGCGCCCGAGACGGCGTGGTTTATCGCGGCCGATCCCTGGCTGCCGCCGGTCACGAAGACCACGGGTCCCTCCGACGGTATCCCGAGCTTCGCGCGACCCGACTCTCTCGTCCAAGAGAGGAGCGAGCGACGGATTGGATTCCCATCGACGAACGTGCGACCGCGCGGGAGGACGCGAAGCGATCCCTCGAACGTCGCGCCGATCCGCTGCGACCACGCGGCGAGCATCCGGTTCACGCGTCCCGGGATGGCGTTGCCCTCCCAGATGTAGACCGGCACGCGGGCGAGGCGCGCCGCGACCACGACCGGGAACGACGCGAGTCCGCCCGTAGTGCAGCAGACGTTCGGTTTGAATCGCAGGATCTGCGCGAGGGCGTCCGCCGTCGCGATCGGCACCACCGCAGCACGCGAGACGAGGGAAAAGCGCGAGTCCGGATCCCGGAGGGACGGCATCGCGGTCGCGTGGAACGGTATGCCCGACCCGGCCACGAGCTCAGCCTCGAGGCCGCGACGACCACCGATGAAGAGGAAGAGCGTTTCGGGATCCTTTTCGGTCAAGGCTTCCGCGACCGCGAGGAGCGGGCTCACGTGACCGCCCGTCCCGCCACCGACGAGAAGCACGCGGCACGCTCGTCCGCTGTGTGGTTCGGGCTCGACCAACGTTCAGGAGGATACCCACGGCGATAAGACCGACACAGAGCGAGCTGCCGCCGTACGAGATGAAGGGGAGCGTGATGCCGGTCATCGGCACGAGGCTCGCGACGACGGCCATGTTCACCCACGCCTGGAAGCAGAGCCACATGGTGATGCCGATCGCGAGCAGCGCGCCGGTCGAATCCTCGGCGCGGAGGGCGATACGGACGCCCCGGAAGGCCAGTGCGAGGAAGAGCAGGACGATCACCAGCGCCCCGGCGAGGCCGAGCTCGTCGCCGAGCACCGCGAAGATCGAATCGGTGTACGGGTGCGGCAGGTAGCCGAACTTTTCCTTCCCCGCCCCAAGCCCTTCGCCAAAGGGACCGCCGAGACCGAGCGCATAGAGCATCTGAATGGTCTGGAATCCGAATTTCTGCGGGTCGGACCATGGATCGAGGAACGTCACGAGCCTTTGAAGGCGGTACGGCTGCGCCACGGCGAGCGCGAGGACGACCACAGCGGTCAAACCGCCGAGCGCCGCGAACTCGCGCAGCCGCGCACCCGCCGCGAAGTAGATGGCGAGAGCGACGACCACGACGACGATCGCGGTGCCGAGGTCGGGCTCGGCCACGACAAGCCCCACGACGAGCGCCGTCACGAGGATGAACGGGACGGTGATGCGCCACGAGCCGATCTGCTCGCGCTTGCCTCCGAGCCACGTCGCGAGGTACACGATGAGTGCGAGCTTCGCGAGCTCGGCGGGCTGCAGTCCGAAGCCGGCGCCAAAGCGCAGCCAGCGCGTCGCGCCGCCGGCGGTGACGCCGACACCCGGTATGAGAACGGCGCCGAGCAGGACCACGGCGAGGAGGAGGAGCGGCACCGCGACGAAGCGCAGCACGCGGTAGTCGACGCGTGATGCCACGAACATCGCGCCGATGCCGAGCGCGGCCCACGCCGACTGCTGCGCCAGGAAGGTGCTCGGATCGTCGTTCGCATCAAGGGCAGTGATGCCGCTCGCGCTGTACACCATCGCGAGCCCGAGGAAGAGCAGCACGAGGACGACGGCGACAAGTGGGAGGTCGTATGTCGTGGTGCGCGCGAGACCGCTCTTCACGACGTGAACGACCGCACGATCGCAGCGAACTTTTCGCCACGCTCGTCCGCGGAAGAGAACATGTCGAAGGACGCGCATGCCGGCGAGAGCAGGACGACATCGCCGGGCCGGGCCATCGCCCGCGCGGCGGCCACGGCGTCGTCGAGTGTCGCCGCGCGGCGTACCTCGAGCGTGCCCTTTGGATCGGCTGCCGCGACCGCCGACGCGATCTCGTCGGCCGCGCGTCCGATGAGCACGGCGCCGCGCGCTCGGTCGACCAGGGCGCGCCCGAGAACGCTGAAATCCGCGCCTTTGGAGACGCCGCCCAGGATGACGACAGCGGGCCGGTCGTAGGCCGCGAGAGCCGTCAGCGTGGCCGCCGGTGTCGTGGCGGCGGAGTCGTTCACCCAAAGAACGCCGTCTTTTTCCGCGAGTGGCTGCAGCCTCCGCGGAACGCCCTCGAAAGCGCGAAGGACATCGCCGATCGACTCGGCCGGGATATCGAACGCGTCGCCGACCACCGCTGCCGCAAGCGCGTTCGCGACGTTATGCCGTCCGGGCACGCGAAGCTCGGACGCCTTGCACAGGACAGCACGCCGGTCGGCGTGCACGAGCACGAGATCGCCGTTTCGATCGAGGTACGCGCCCCGTTTCGGCTGCAGCGACAGCGAGAAGCCACGCACCTCGGATGCCGAGCCGGTGTGCATGGCCACGGTGGCGGGGTCGTCGAGATTGAGGACCGCGATGTCGCGCGGGCCCTGCCAGGCCACGATGTTCTTCTTGGCCGCGATGTACGCGTCGCGCGTGCCATGGTGATCGAGGTGGTCCTCAAGGACATTGGTGACGACCGCGACGTGCGGGCTGTGCGCGAGCGTCTCCAACTGGAAGCTTGAGAGCTCGAGCACCACGATGTCGTCGGGCGTCAATGACTCGACGAGGTGCAGCGGGGCGCCGGTCCCGATGTTCCCTCCGGTGATCACCCGTCGGCGGCCGGACGACAGCACGAGCTCGATCAGCGTCGTGGTCGTCGTCTTGCCTTTCGTGCCAGTGACCCCGACGATCGGCGCCCGGCACAGCCGGAAGAAGAGCGCCATCTCCGTGAGCACGGGGATCCTGCGTTGGAGGGCGCGCAGGATCGTCGGTGATCGTGGCCGAATACCGGGGATGACGAAGACGAAATCCGGATCGGCGAGGGCGAGGTCGTCGCTCGAGGGCCCGAGCACGAGCTCCACATCGACGCCCTGCAGGCGCGCGAGGCCTTCACCGAGCTTCTCCGCGGACTCCCGATCGCTGACCGTAACGGTCGCTCCCCTCGCGACGAGGAACCGCGCAAGACCCGCCGTCGTGCGGCCTTTGCCGAGCCCCACGATCGTCACGCGCCGGCCGCGGAACTCGTCGGCCGTGACCTCCGGGTCGAAGGTGACCGTCATCCCCGCCTTCCGATGAAGCCGAGCTGCGTGCCATAGCGCCCGTCCGGATCGCGGCCGCGATACGACCAGAGATCGTGGCCGCCGCTCTGCGTGCAGATCCGCGACACCTCGATGGACTCGACGCCGAGGTCGCGAAGCTGTGCCACGTTCGCGGTCCAGAGATCGAACACCGTGGCCCCGTCGGGCCGCTGACGCAAGTGAGCGCCCTGGCCGCTCGCGCCGACGAGCTCAGCGCGCTCCGCGTCGACCGTGTAGCAGCACGGGCCGATCGATGGGCCGATCGACGCGACGATCCCGGACGCGCGCGACCCCGCGCCGACGAGCGCGCGGACGAGCGCCTGCGCGACCCGGAGGCGCGTGCCCTGCCAGCCGGCGTGCGCCGCGCCGATCCGACCCGAGGATGGGTCGACCAGGAGGATCGGTACGCAGTCGGCGGCCGCGATGCCCAGCAACACGCCGGTCCGATCGGTCCACATCGCGTCTCCCTCGGGCCACGGCTCGACGGCGCGGTCGAGATGAACCACGGTGTTGCCGTGGACTTGACGGACGCGCGCGACCGTCTCGAAGCCGAGACCTCGAGCGAGCGCGAGGCGATTCCGATCCTGCTCGTCGAGCGAGAACACCGAACCGGCCATGCTCCCCTGCGTGCGCGTCGTGAACCCGGCGGTGACGTGATAGCGCTCGAGCAGCGGCGACCGCAGCAGACCGTCGCGCTCGACCCACGTCGACGTGATCACGCTCATCGCGTCGGCGTGGTGAGGGCGAGGATCGCGGCAACGATCCCGGCAAGCGCCCCGATCAGCCAGAAACGGATCGTCACCTTCACCTCCGGCCACTCGAACTGGTTATGCAGCGGGGCCATGCGGAAGATCCGCTTGCCGCGCAATTTGAAGCTCCCGACCTGGAGGATCACGGAAAGCGTCTCGGCGACGAAGATGACGCCGGCCACCGGCAGAAGGAGCACGAACCCTGTCGTCAGAGCGCACGCGGCAAGGGTCGCGCCGATCGCGAGCGCGCCGGTGTCGCCCATGATGACCTCGGCCGGATGCACGTTGAACCAGAGGAACGCAAGGAGCGCTCCGACCATCGCGGCGCAAAAGACCACCAGCCAGTCATACCCCCTGGCCGCGCTGATGAACGCGAACGCGAGGAAGGCAAAGACGCTCGTGCCGCCCGCGAGGCCGTCCATGCCATCGGTGAGGTTCACGCCGTTGGACGTCCCGACGATCGCGACGACCGCGATGATGCCGAACACGACGGCGCCGACGAGCCATTCGCCGACGAGCGGCACGAAGATGCCGTTGACCGCGAAGTGCTTTTGGATGTAGATCGCGGCGGCGACCGCCACGATCGTCTGCCAGACGAGCTTGTGGCGGCCGCGGATCCCGAAGCCGTATTTGACGTTGACGAAGTCGTCGATCGCGCCGAGTGCGCCCACGCCGACGAGCGCGCCGACGGGGACGATCGTCTGCGGGATGTAGCTGTCGCGCTCGGTCTCCGGGAGGAGGAACCACACGAACGCCCAGAGAAGGGCGACGACGATGATGAAGAGCGCCCCGCCCATCGTCGGTATGCCCTGCTTCGCGAAGTCGCGGCTCGGACCCTCGCGCCGGATGTTCTGGCCGATGCCGAACCGTCGGAGGAGGCGGATGTACGGGCCACCGAATATGAGCCCGAGAAGGAACGCGGAGAGCATGACGCCGAGCGAGAGGGGGGCGGTCGGCATCAGGCCTTCGCCGCCGGCTGAACGAGCGCGTCGGCGAGCTCGTCGAGCGCGAGCGAGTGCGATCCCTTCACGAGGACGGTATCGCCTCGCCGGAGAATGCGCCGCAGGAGCATCAGCGCTTCGGCGCGATCGGCTACCTCATGCGTGTCGCGAAGTCCCGCCTTCCGCGCGGAGCTCACGATCGTCCGCGCGAGGTCGCCAACGCCGATGAGCACGTCGGTCTGTCGCGCCGCCTCCCGGCCGACGGCCTCATGCGCATCGGCGGAGAGAGACCCGAGCTCGAGCATGTCGCCGACGACCGCGACGCGACGCGTCGGCACCGATCCGAGCACCGCCAATGCGGCCATGACCGCCGCCGGGCTCGCGTTGTAGGAGTCGTCGATGACCACGAGCTCGGCGGCGTGACGGATGTTCATGCGGTGTGCCGGCGCGTCCATGGTCGAGAGCGCGACCGCCGCCTCGGCGAGTGGGACCCCCAGGGTCCCGGCTGCCCCGAGGGCTGCGAGCGCCGAACCGACGAGATGCCGTCCCGGCAGCGGAAGGCGAACCTCCACGCTTTGCGTTCCGTCGTGAGCGATGAAGCGCAATCCCTCGAGGCCGTGCGCGCTCACGTCGGTCGCACGGAGGTCCGCGTCCTCGGCTTCGCCGAAGAGCACGACGCGAGCCTTCGTGCGTGGCGCAAGCGCGCGAACTCTCGGATCGTCCGCATTCAGCAGCGCGACGCCGTCAACCGGTAAGGCCTCGATCAACTCGGACTTTCCGGCGGCGATCGCCTCGACGCTGGGCGTACGCGAGTAGTGGACCGGGACATCAGGAATGCGCGTGATGATCCCGACCTGCGGGCGCACGAGCCGGCAGAGGTCCGCGATCTCGCCCGGCACGTAGAAGCCCATCTCGATGACCGCGACCTCGTGGCTCGGCTCGATGCCGAGGAAGGTGAGCGGGACGCCGATCTCGTTGTTGAATGAGGACACGGTGCGCAGGACCCGGTAGCGCGCACCGAGCGCCGCGGCAGTGGCTTCCTTCGTCGTCGTCTTGCCGACGTTGCCGGTGATGCCGACGGCCGGGATGGGATGCGCGTCGCGCAAGGCTTCGGCGAGACGCCGCAGGGCGTTCTGGGTGTCCGCCACCTCCACGACGAGCGCGTCGTCAGGCAGGTTCGGGACAGGCCGCTCCACGACCGCCGCCCGGGAGCCGTGCGCGAACGCGTCCGCCACGAACTCGTGGCCGTCCCGCTGGTCGCGGAGGGCGAAGAAGACGCTGCCCGCTTCGGCGATGCGCGAGTCGAACGCACCCCCGACAAACCGCTCGTCCCCGTTCGGAACACCGTGGATGACCCGTCCACCCGTCGCGCCAACCAGCTGCTCCAGGGTGAACACGTTTGGTCGAATGGTACCGAGCGTCAGGGCCGATCCGGCTGAACGCGCGCGTACCGGAGCGCGTCGGTCGCGATCGCCTTGAACGTGTTCATGGCGGGCACGGTCCCAAGCAGCTTCGACTGCGGCTTCTCGAGGACCACGACCACGACCATCCGCGGATCGATGGCCGGCACGAAGCCCGCGAACGACGAGATGTACGCGTCATCGATGTACCGCCCGTCGTCGCTCGGGATCTGCGCCGTCCCGGTCTTACCGGCCACGCTGTAGCCCCTGAGCGACGCCGCGTTGGCGATCCCGCTGTCGACGGTCGTCGTGAGCATCGTGACCATCGTCGCGGCCGTCTCTTCGGAGATCACTCGGCGGACCGCCAGCGGCGCGGTGCGGTGCTCCCCGTCCGCACCGCGCCGGTTCGCCACGACGTATGGCCGATAGAGCGTGCCGCCGTTCGCGATGGCCGCGTACGCCGACGCGAGCTGCAGCGGCGTGATCGAGAGGCCCTGGCCGAAGCTGATCGTGCCGAGATCGACCGGGTACCACTCTGCGAGCGGACGGACGATACCGCCGGTCTCCGCCGCGAGGTCGACACCGGTAGGGCGGCCGAATCCGAATGCATGTAGGTATGCGTTCAGATCGGCGGCGCCGAGCTTGCTCGCCACGAATACCGCGCCGGCATTCTGCGACCGCGCGAGGATCTGCGTGACGGTCGTCGGGCCATAGACCTTGCACTGGGCATTGCAGAGGGTGCGCCCGCCGATGACGGCATAGCCCACGTCCTGATAGCTCGTGGTCGGAGTGACGACGCCCTTGTCGATCGCGGACGCGATTGTGATCGCCTTCAGGGTCGATCCGGGCTCGTAAGTCCACGAGATCCCGCGGTTGCGGAGGGCCTCGGCGCTGGCGCTGCCCACACGCGCCGGGTCATATGTCGGCGACGACGCCATCGCGAGGACCGCGCCATCTTTCGGATCGAGGACGACGATCGCGCCGCCCGTCGCTTTCTCGCGTTCGACGACCGCCGCGAGCTCGCGTTCCGCAGCGTTCTGCACCGCCAGATCGACGGTCAGCCAGAGGTCGTCACCGTTCTTCGCCGGCACCGCCGTGCGAAGCCCGAGGGCGAGCTCACGGTTCGCCGGATCGCGGGCCACGGCGAGCCGACCCGGTGTGCCGGCGAGCGCATCGTCGTAGCCGCCTTCGACGCCGTACTGTCCAAGGCCGTCGTCATTGACGAAGCCGAGGACCTGGGCGCCCACGGCACCATTCGGGTAGAGGCGCTTCGGCTCCATCTCGAAGCCGAGTCCGCCCAGACCGAGCGCGGCGATCCGGGTCGCGGTCTCCTCCGGGAGACGCCGCCGCACGAAGAGCCACTCCGCGCCACTCTCGAACGCGGCGCGAAGGACCTCGATCTTCTCGCCGAGTATCGGCGCGAGCGCCGCCGCGACCATGGATCGGGTGTCGTTGCCCGCCGGGTCCTTCATCTGCGCCGGGATCGCGTACAGCGAGCGGAGCTCTACCGTCGTCGCCAGGATCGCGCCGCTCCGGTCGCGGATGATCCCGCGCTGCGCGGCGACCGCGAGATCGCTGCGGACCTGGTCTGTCGCGCGGCCCAGAAGCTCCCCGCGTCCGGCCGTCTGCCAGTAGGCGAGCCGCGCCGAGAGAATGAGCGACGCCACGGTGAAGAACGCGAAGAGGACGCGAAGACGCGTGTGCGAGATCGTGGCCGTCATCCTTCACCTCCACACACCTCGTTGCTGGGTTGCCCGCTCCCCGCCGACAACCCCGTTCGCTAGCGCGCCGCCGCGACGGCCTCCGGGGCGACCACGCGAATCGTCGCGGCGCGGACAAGGCCGAGCCGCTGCGCGTCCGCCTCGACCCGCGCAGGCGAGTCCAGGCGGGTGCTCTCGATGACCAGAAGGGCGTTCTGACGGCGGAGCTCGTCGCGCTGCGCCGCGAGGCGTTGCGCCTCGTAGCCCGCGGCGGAGACCGCGGTCGCCTGAGCGAGATAGAGAAGGGCCAGGAGAAAGCACACCACGATCACCCCGCTCGCTACGAGGAACGAGCGGATCTCCCAGCTCGCGCCCCGAATACGCGCGGCCTGGCGCGAGGCCGCCGACCGGCGATGTCCGACGGCCTGCCGATGGGGACGGTGCTGCACGCGCCGCGCTTGCGGCGCGCGCGCTGCCTGTGCGAACGTCAAGGAAGGCGCTCTGCGGCGCGAAGAGCTGCGCTGCGGGCGCGCGGGTTGCGGTCTACCTCCGCCGAGGCCGCACGTAGCGGCCGCCGGGTAAGAGCACGCAAGCCCGCGCGGTGCCCGCAGACGCAGGTGGGGAGGTGGGGAGGACAAATGCAGTCGCGCGACTCTCGCGCGAAGAACTGTTTGACGATGCGATCCTCGAGCGAATGGAACGAGATGACCACGATCCGGCCGCCGGGACGAACGCTGCGCATGGCAGCAGCGAGCGCGCGCTCGAGGTTCGCAAGCTCGTCGTTGACCGCGATGCGAAGAGCCTGGAAGACGCGCGTCGCGGGATCGATGCCGCGAGGCCTCCGCGTCTTGACGCCCGCAACGAAACGGCCGAGGTCGTCGGCCGCCTCGAACGGTGCCTTGACGCGGCGACGGACGATCGCTCCCGCGACGCGCGCCGCCTCCGGCTCCTCGCCGTACTCGGCGAAGACGCGTCGAAGGTCCTTCTCAGCCCAGCTGTTCACGATGTCGGCCGCCCTGATGCTTCCGTCCGGGTCCGCACGCATGTCCAGCGCGCCTCGCGAGCGAAAGCTGAAGCCCCGCTCTTCGTCGGCGAGCTGGATCGAGGAGAGTCCGAGATCCAAGAGGACGCCGTCGACCGGAACGAAACCGTGCGTGCCGGCCACGTCGTCAAGATCCGCGAAGTTCGCTCGCGCGAGGATCGCACGATCGCCGAAGCGCGCGAGCTCTCGCGCGGCGATGGCGAGCGCGGCGGGATCGCGGTCGAGTCCGAGGAGCCGGCCGCTCGGCGCGGCTGCGTCGAGGATGGCCGCGGCGTGCCCGCCGCCACCGACGGTCGCGTCGACATAGCGACCGCCTTCGCGCGTTGCGAGCTCGGCAAGTACTTCGGCCACGAGAACCGGCTCATGAGCTCTCTCGATCCCATCGCTAGATCCCGAGGTCTCTGAGATCGTTCTCGACACCGCTCTGGACTCGGGCGAGCTCGGCGCGCCACCGCCCCGGCTCCCAGACCTCGAGGTGGTCGGAGTTCCCGATGACGACGGCTTCGCTTCCGAGGGTCGCGTACTCCCGGAGATGCGACGGGATGACGACTCGCCCCTGCCCGTCCGGGTCCGCTTCATGGGCGCCCGCCAGGATGAAGTGGCGGAAGCGCGACACGGCGGGGTCCGTGCGCGGGCGCTTGGCGATCTCCGAGTTGAGGTCGGACCATTGGTCGGACGGAAAGATGGCGAGGCATTCGCCTATCCACCGTGTCACGACCGCTCCTTCTTTGAAGCGGCCTCGGAACTTGGCCGGGATAGCGAGCCGACCCTTCTCGTCCAGCGAGTGGGCGAATTCGCCTGCGAAATAGCCTTCCAAGATCCCTTCCGTACCCGGAGGACGGTTCCCCACCGTCCCCCACTACTCACCACGCAGCGGGAAGTTACACCCCGGCGGGCCGCTGTCAATAGGGGGAGGCCGAAGCTGGGGGACCGGATCGGTATCGCGCCGACGCGCCGCGCGGCGCGCCCCGATGAAGGAACTTCACACCCTGGCCTCAAGTGTGCAGGGGCTCCCTTGCGGGCGAACGCTTCGCCCAGAAATCAACGTGGGTCGGGCCGTGTCGGCGGCCGGGGGCATCCTGGAAGTCCTGACGGCGGACGAACAACTGCGCGCACGACTCGATCTAGCGAGTCGGCTGGGTGCGCTCGCCGTCGAACCGCGGGATTTTGCGGAGCTGTTCCGCGCTCTGTACGACGAGACCGCCCGAGTCATGGACGCGACCGTTTTCCTTTTCGCGCTCTACGACGAGGCGAGCCAGACGGTATCGGTCGTCCGCCAAATCGACGGCGGGGTCGAGCACGAGGGCGGGTCGTTCCCATTGGGCAAGGGCTTCACCAGCGAGGTCATCCGTACGGCGGCCCCACGGCTCGTCAAGCAATGGTCGGTCGAAGGTCCGCCGGTCCGGCTGCTGTATGGAACCGAAGCCGGAGAGCTCGTCAGGCCAGAGTCGGCGGCCGTTGTTCCGATCCTGTCGTCCGATCGAGTTCTCGGCGTCATCTCTGTTCAGAGCTACCGCCCGGAAGCGTATGGGGATGCGGACATCCTGAATCTCCGCGCCATCGCGACCCAGGCGGCGACCGCCATCAAACGGCTGCGCGCGACGGACCAGCTTGCGCTCGAACACGAACGGCACGCCCTTCAGTTGGAGGCCGTCCTCGCCGGCATGAACGACGCTCTCCTGATCGTCGATGCGCGCGGCGCCATCGTGCGACTGAACAGGGCGGCGCGCGAGCTTCTGCGGCTGGACAGCGCGAGCCTTGTCCTCGGCCGCCCCCTCGAGCGCCAACGGCTGGCGCAGTGGCCGAAAACGGCACGCGAGATCGCCACAGCGCTCGTCCCGGTCATCGACAGTCTTCGCTCGGGGACGAGCGTCGACGGGCTCGAGATCGAGCTCAGCTCCGAAGAGCGGTGCGTCCTCAGTGTTTCCGCGTCAGCGCTCAGCTCGCCAAAGGGCGGCCTCCAGGGTGGCGTCGTGGTGCTTCACGACATCACCGCTCGACGCGATCTCGAACAGCTCCGTGAAGACATCTTCGCCATGGCGTGGCATGACATGCAGACGCCCATTACGCTGATCAGAGGTCACGCCGAGCTCCTTCTTCGCCGCCTGACCTCCGGCAAGCCGGATCCCAAGGCGACCCGGTCGGCCGCGGCGATGATCGTCAAGCACGCCGACCGCCTCGCCGAGCTCCTGACCATTCTCTTCGACGTCCACTGCCTCGAGGCGGGACTTCTGTCGATCTCGCTATGGCCGACCAATCTCGGCGCGCTCGTCCGCGACCTGGCGGAAGGTCTCCGGCCAACGACGCGCCACACGATCAACGTCTTGGCCGGCGAAGGCGTCGTCGGCGAATGCGACGAGCGACGGATCCGTCAGGTCCTCATGAACCTTATCTCGAACGCCCAGAAGTATTCGGCGGACGGCTCGACAATTACGGTGTCAGTCGTAGCCGACGAGCGCACGGCGACGATCTCCGTGCGCGACGAGGGGATCGGGCTCGATGCCACAGACCTGGCACAAGTCTTCCATCGCGGATATCGCGCCGAGTCGGCGCGACACCTCGCGGGTCGGGGGCTTGGCCTCTACTTCGGCAACGGCATCGTCGAGGCGCACGGTGGCCGCATGTGGGCGGAGTCGTCCGGCCGTGGCCAGGGAAGCACGTTCCACTTCGCCCTGCCGCTCCGCCAAGAGCGTGAGGTCGATCATCGCCTGGAGCGTCCAGCATGAGGAGCCGCAAGCTTGTCGCGCTGAGCTGGGCGCTCGTGCTGGTCACACTCGCGCTCGGGCCGACGGCACCGCCCGCGCGCGCGGAGTCTGCGGATGGCTCCGCGAAGATCGACCCCGCACTGCGCGCGCTCATGCAGGCCCGCCCTCTTGCTCTTCTCCCGGTCATCGTCGAGATGCAACCCCCCGCTCCCCCATTTAGCGCTACCGCAAACGTCGATCTCGCCAACCAGGCGCTCGATCTCCTTCGTCTCAACGGGACCGCGGTCGCCGGACTGGCGCTCATCGACGCGGCCGCGGGATTTGCGAGCCCGGCCGGGATCAACGCGATCAGCCTCGTGCCGACCGTCGCGTACATCCACTACGACGCAACGGTCGCTCCGGCGAGCGAGGTCGCGACCAGCGCTGGAGCGGTGACGCTCGACCCGCTACCGACGGCGTCCCCGCTGCCTACCCTGCCGCTACCGACGCCCACACCCATTCCGACGCTTCTGCCCACGGCGACGCCCGCGCCGACGGTGGCGCCGACGCCCGCTCCGACGGTGGCTCCGACACCGGCCCCGACGATCGCTCCAACGCCAACACCGCCGCCGACACCAACGCCGACCCTTGCCCCGACGCCGACTCCGGTTTCGGCCCCCACTCCCGCGCCGACACCCGTGGCCACCCCCGATCCGACGGCGGCCCCCACTGCGGCTCCGACCCCCACGTCCCAACCCGCTCCGACTCCGAGCCCCACCGTCGATCCGAGCGCGACGCCGCCCGTGACCCAGACCAGCACGGCGAGTCCCGACCCCGGTCCGGCAGCAGCGGTCTATCCGCGCGAGGTGAACGCCGACCAGCTCTGGTCGCAAGGAACGACCGGACGGGGCGTAACGGTCGCGGTCCTCGATTCGGGCGTCGCGGCCGACCCGGATCTGGTGACCCCGTCGAGCCGCATCCTCGCGTCGGTCAACTTCGCCGATCAACGCTCCACGGCCGACCCCGGCGGGCACGGCACGCACGTCGCCGGAATCATCGCCGGAAACGGCACGCGCTCCGCGGGAGAGTTCGTCGGCGTCGCCCCCGAGGCCAACATCGTCGACGTCCGCGTTTTGAGCAGCACCGGAAGCGGGCGGATCTCCTCGGTCGTGGCCGGCATCGAGTGGGTGCTGGCGCACCGCGTCACGTACAACATCCGCGTCATCAACCTCTCGTTCGGCGCGCCGACACCAACGTCGTACCGCACCGATCCGATGTCGGCCGCCGTCGAAATCGCGTGGCGGCGTGGTCTCGTCGTCGTGGCCGCCGCGGGGAACAGCGGACCCGGCCGTGACACGGTCGCTTCTCCAGGCATCGACCCCTACGTCATCACCGTCGGTGCCGCGGACGATCACGGGACGATCAGCCCGCGCGACGACACACTTGCGCCGTTCTCGTCGTGGGGCACGGCCGACTCGAACGCGAAACCCGATCTGCTCGCGCCCGGGCGCCGGATCGTCTCGATCCGCGTTCAGGGCAGCGCCCTTGACACGCTCTTCCCGGACCACGTCGTGGTGGCGCACAACGGGTCGACCTATCTTCGCCTGAGCGGAACGTCGATGGCGACCCCGGTCGTCTCAGGCGCCGTCGCGCTCCTGCTGCAGGCGCAGCCGAGCCTCAGCCCGGACCAGGTCAAAGCGCTCGTCGTCGGTGCGACGCAGCCCTTCGGGCAGGACAGCGGCATGGCTCTGCCCGATCCCGCGGCAGCCGGCACCGGTCTTCTCGACGCGCTCGCCGCCGTCCAGGGCCAGGCGACCGGCGGATCGAGTGCGATCGGCACACTATCCGGAACCACTCTCGGGACAGGCCTGGCGAACCGTGGGCTACGGCCGGCGAACACCTTCGCACGCGCGATGTTCCGCGTTCTCTATGGATCGCCAATGCGATGGAAGGACCCGACGCTTGGCGGGCTGGCCTGGGGATCCGTCAGCTGGGACAGCATCGCCTGGGATAACTACAGGTGGGGCAGCATCGCCTGGGACAGCATCGCCTGGGACAACTACGACTGGGACAGCGTCGCTTGGGACAGCGTGGCTTGGGACAGCATTGCGTGGGACAGCATTGCGTGGGACAGCATTGCGTGGGACAGCATCGCCTGGGATAGCGTGGCCTGGGACAGCATCGCCTGGGACGCCTTCAAGTTCGACTGAGGCGGCGTTCTCGCGACGGAGCTTGCGGGGCCCGGCGTTAGGTCGGGCGGACCCTCTCGACGACCTCTTCGAGCGCTCGGCCTGCGCGCTCCAACGGTGACAGGGGACGGACGCCATCGTGTGCGCCGAACCATTCCAAGACGGATGCGCCCCAGGTGAAGCCACCGCCGAACGCGACAAGAAGGACCTTGTCGCCGCGGCGTAGTCGGCCGGTCGATTCGGCTTCGCAGAGCGCGATCGGGATCGACGCGGCGGAGGTGTTCCCGTAGCGCTGGATATTCACGAAGACCTTCTCGGGCGGAAAGCGCAAGCGCTTTGCCACGCCATCGATGATCCGCACGTTCGCCTGATGCGGAATGAGGATGTCGATGTCGTCGAGGGTGAGTCCGGCTTCGGCGATGGCTTCCTCAGCGGCGTCGGCCATCGACTTGACGGCCAGCTTAAAGACCTCACCGCCGGCCATCGTGATGAAATGCTGACCGCGTTCGATCGTGTCGGCTGACGCGGGGCGCTTCGACGCGCCGGCCTGGACCATCAGCATCTCGCCCTTCGAGCCGTCTCCGTGCAGTACGGTCGACTCGATCCCGACCGACGCGTTCGACGCCTCAAGGACGACCGCGCCCGCGCCGTCTCCGAAGAGCACGCAGGTCGTGCGGTCCTTCCAGTTGAGAAGTCGTGACAGCCGCTCCGCCCCGATCACGAGCGCGTTCTGGATCGCGCCCGAGACGATCATGCCCCGCGCGATCGCGAGCGCGGTGATGAAGCTCGTGCAGGCCGCTTCCACGTCGAAGGCGCCCGCCCGGGTCGCGCCGATCTCGGTCTGAACGAGGCACGCGGTCGCCGGGAAGAGGTAGTCGGGAGAACACGTGCCAACGATCACGAGTTGTACGTCCTGGGCGCGGAGATGGGCCTTCTCGAGAGCGGCGCGAGCCGCGCGCGAGGACATGTAGGAGTTCGTCTCCTCGTCCGACGCGATGCGGCGCTCCTTGATCCCGGTCCGGCTGGTGATCCACTCGTCGGACGTGTCCACGATCCGCTCCAGCTCGGCATTGGTCATGACGCGCGAAGGTGCATAGAACCCCCAGCCGGTGATGAGCGCGTTCTTCGCCATTAGGAGCGGTCGGGCTCTGTCTTCACCTTGTCACGGCGAGCAAACAGCGTACGCACGTCGCCCTGATAGGTCTCGAGGAACTCATGGGCATCGATGACCTCGTCGGCGCTTACCGCAGGCCGGCGCGGGCGTTCGGGCTCTTCCTTGACCGGGCTCACAGCCGCGCGCTGCTCGTCGACGACGACGAGGAGCTTGAACGCGGTCTGGCACTTCGCGCAGGTGACGCGCACGATCCACGCGGACTCGAGCTTGCCGAGCACGCGGATGTCGGAGCCCGCGTGATTGGCTCCGCAAACGCTGCATTTGTATTCCTTCGCCTGGTCGCGGAGGAATCGGAGGATGTTCACTTTCGTTCGAGCATACCCGGTCGGTTCAATGGGAGACCCGTACGCCAGGCCAGAAACGCGTACTGATCGGCAAGATCGTCCACTTGCTTGTCCAGCGGCTTGCCGATGCCGTGGCCCGCGTCGCGGTCGACGCGGAGGAGCACCACGGCCTCGGGATCCTCGCTCTGCGCCTGCAGCAAGGCCGCCATTTTTCGCGCGTGCATCGGATCGACGCGGCTATCCCCTTCCGCGGTCGTGAAGAGCACCGCCGGATATCGCACTCCCGCGCGCACGTTGTGGTACGGGGAGTACTTGCGAAGCCATTCGGCCTGCTCGGGATTCTCCGCGGAGCCGTACTCGGCGATCCAGAACCGCGCGATCCGGAAGTTCTGGTAACGAAGCATGTCCAGCAGCGGCACCGCGCAGTACACGGCAGCGAAAAGCTCCGGACGCTGCGTCAGCGCAGCTCCCACGAGGAGACCGCCGTTCGACCCTCCGGAGATGGCGAGGTTACGCGCGCTCGTCCACCCGCCCGCAATGAGCGCTTCGCCGGCCGCGTGGAAGTCGTCGAAGACGTTCTGCTTCTTGCCGAGCATTCCCGCGCGATGCCAGCTCTCGCCGTATTCGCCACCACCGCGCAGGTTCGGAAGCGCGAAGAGACCGCCGGCCTCGACCCACGCCGCCGCACCCGGGAAGTACGCCGGGGTCCGCGAGATGTTGAAACCGCCGTAGCCCGTGAGGAGCGTCGGCACGTTGCCGGTCGGCTTCGCATCCGTACGGTGCACGAGGAACATCGTGATCGGGGTGCCGTCGCGCGAGTGATAAGTCGTCTGTTCCACGGCGATGCTCGCGACATCCAGGCCCGGAGGTATCGGGAGCCGTGCGACCTCGCATGACGTTCCGGTGCGTGCGTCCGCCACGAACGCGATCGGCGGCTGGGTGAACGACTGGAACGAGTATCCAACACGATCGCCGTCGTGTTCGCCTTCGACCATCTCGATCGCCCCGAGCGACGGCAGCCCGATCTGGCGCTCGTCCTTGCCGCCGACGTCGTAGGTGGCGAGCCGTGATGTCGCGCGTACCAGGCGGAGGACGGCGATCCGGTCGCGCGTGCGATCGAAGCTCTCGATGACATCCTGACCCTCCGCGATCACCGTCTGCCAATGCTCCTCGTCAGGCGAATCACAGGGAGCTGTAACGACCCGGTAGTTCGGCGCGTCGAGATTCGTGCGGAGCCATACCCGATCCTCGAGCACGAACCCTTCGGCGATCGCGTCCCGACCCTCCATGACCGTGACAAGCCCGCGCTCCGGATGCTCGCGATCCAGAAGATACAGATCGCTCTTCGCCCAGCCCTTGAACGCGACGAGAAGGACCCACCTGCCGTCCGGCGGTGTCGAGACGCCCAGGATGTCCTCCTTGGGCCGCCCCTCGCCGAAGACGAGCTCATCGCTCGCGGGATCGGCGCCCAGACGGTGGAAGCGGACACGCCGGTAGTAGTTCTCGTCGCCGGGGGCCACGGATCCCGGCGCGGGATGAACCGTGTAGTAGAACCCGCTGTCGCTGGATACCCACGCGACCGTGCTTCGCTGGGTCTGCGGGATCCGGTCTGCGAGTGGAGCGCCGGTCGCGGTCTCGATCACGAAGAGCGTCGACATCTCGTCGCCGCCGCGAGAGAGTCCGTACGCGACGTAGCGAGCGTCCGGCGAAGGGTAGTACCAGTCCAGAGTGACGAGCCCCGCCATGTCCAGCGCGTTTGGATCGACGAGCGCGCGATCGGGCGAGCTGATCGAGTCGCGCACGTAGAGGACCGATTGCTTCTGCTCCCCCTCACGCCGTGTGTGGAAGATGCGGCCACCTATCGGTCGCGGAGTCGAGAGAAGACCAACCGAGAGCAGTTCGCGCAGCCGAGGCGCCAATCGTGCGCGCTGCGGAAGAGCGTCGAGGACCGTGCGGGTCCGCGCGTTCTGCTCGTCGGTCCAATCGCCGACTCGCTTCGACGTATCCGCCTCGAGCCAGCGGTATGGATCCGGGATCTTCGTGCCGTGCACGTCGTCCACGACGTTGTCGCGGGCAGTGTGCGGCGCGGGCGGAAGGCGCACGCGTCTAGGTTATCGAGAACCGATCAGACCGGTCGAAGGTAATTGATCGACGCGGGCGTGAGGTGATAACCCATCGTCTCGTTGATGTGCAGGATCGGCGCGTTCGCAGAGTCGTTGCCTGTGCGCACCCGGTCGATCCCGAGCGCGATCGCCTGCGCGAGCGTCTCACATTTCAAGGCGCGTGCGATGCCGCGGCCGCGCACCGACCGAGCGGTCGCCGTCCACTCCGTTCCGACGACTCCGCGCACCGGCGGGTAGCCAAGCACCGACAGGCCGACCACGTCGTCATCGACGCGCGCGATCCAGAAGCGATCGCTATGTATCTCGGGCGCGCGAGTCCAGCGGACATAGCTCTCCATCGTCTCGGGGATGCGGGGCATCGTGGTCGGCACGTCGTCGCCGGCCTCTTCTGACAGGCGCCAGATCTTGTTCACCACGTCGGGGTCGCGATCGTCCGCGAGCGTGATGAGCTCGACGCCTTCGCGGCGCATCCGAGCCCGTGACTCACGCGTCATCGCCAGGAGACGTTCGCGATTCGCGATCAGATCGAGCTCCCAGCGCTTGTGACGACGATCCTCCTTGTAGCCCCGCGCGAGGATCGTGTCGATCCGCAACGCGTCGTCTTCCTCCGCGCGGACACGAATGGTCCGCGCGCCGTCGGCACGCAAACGCTCCTCCATCGCGTCGAGGAACGCCCTCAAGAGATCGCCGCTCCGCTCGGCGGGCATGAGATCGCCCCAGATCGAGGCGTAACGCTCCGGATCAACGTCCCAGCGGGCGTGGTCGATGTGGGCGAAGCCGATCGGCCGTTCGCCACGCAGCACGATGAACCGAGCGATCTCCATGGACTCGTCCGGCTGCGACCACCAGTACCGGAGCGAGACCGGATCCCAGGGCGATCGGGGGAAAAGCGCCGTCATGACATCGGCGGCGAACGGTGCGTCATCCGGCGTCGCCGTCCGGAATGCGAGCTGCTCCGCGACGCTGCGCGCCATCTAGCCGCTCCTCTTGAGCCGGCCGGTCCGCTTCGCGTGCCGCTCGGCCCATAGGAACACGCGCATCCCGAGCGGGATCGAGATGGCTCCCACCAGCAACGCCGGCCAGAGATTGGGCCAGACGGCCGCGAGATCCGCGCCGTCGAGCAGTGCGTCGCGCATGCCGCGGATGACGTAGGTCGCCGGCGAGATGAACGACAGGATCTGCATCCAGCCCGGCAGGATCGTGGTCGGGTAATACACGCCCGAAACGAGCAGCACGACGGCCTGGACGATGTAGGCCATCTGCAGGCCCTTCTCCGTCCAGAGGAGCGGGAAGACCGCGGACGCGATCGCGAGGCCAACGAAGGCGACGGCGCCGACCACGAGCAGCACGATCGCGGCGAGCGGATTGGCGTGGGAGAGATCGACCGGTACGAAGAACGCGACCGCCGCCAGGATGGCGACACTGAATCCGAGCGCGCGCACGAGAGTGGCGCCGCACATGCCCAGAAGGTGCGTGACGCGAGGCACCGGGGCCATGAACGTGTACTCGATGGTGCCTTCCCAGCGCTCCCACGCGATTGTCTCGGCCATCTGCTCGAAGATGAGACCGAGGAACCGCCAGGTGATCGTTCCGACGAGCAGATACAGCACCAGGCGTGATACGACGGCCGGGTCGCTCGATCCGCCGGCGATCGTCGGCGCTGCGAGCCCGATGTACGCGACCGAGAGGCTCGTGACGATCCCGTAGACGAGCCAGACGATCTCCCACGCCCAGTACCGCTTCGAAAGCGCGACCTCGCGCTCGACGAAGGCGTAGGCGAGCCCGAGCTGAGCGCCGACGTCCGCGATCATCCCTTCACCACGCCGAGCGGCCGGAGCTTGGTGACCGGTTCGACAAGGTCGCGCTGCCGCGTCATGACGTCCTCGATGTCCTTGTACGCGCGGCCGGATTCATCCAGCGTGTCGGCACCCTCCGGGCAGACGAGGCAGATCCCCTGGGCCAGCATCTCGGCCTGAATGTCCACGCCTGCGTTCGCCTTGCGCACGGCGTTGCGGCCAAGCTTTCGTCCCGCTCCGTGAGCGCAGGTGTCCAGAGCGAGCGCGCTTGGCCTGCCGCGACCGATGTAGCTGCCCGTCTGCATGGACCCCGGGATCGTCACGAGGACACCGGCGCCGGTCGCATCCGTCGTTCGGACAGCTCCCTTGCGGTGGACGAGCAGCTCACGCCCGTCGTGGGATTCGAGCGCCGCGAAGTTGTGATGCGTCTCGATCCTTTCAGTGACCTCGAGAGCACCGAACGTGTCGCCGAGAGCGTCGATGCTGCTCGCGTAGATGCGAGCCCGCGATTCCTCGGCGTAACGCATCGCGTAGCCCATGTCGCGAAGGTATGACGTGCCGGCCGGACTACCAACGTCGAGGTACGCGAGCTCTCGGCTCGGAAGGTCGACCCCATCAGCCGCGCACCGGGCGAGTGCCTCAGCGTGCCAGCGATCGCACACAGCCTTCCCGAACGCCCGCGACCCGGTGTGGAGCATGAGCCATAGCGCTCCTTCGTCATCGACCTGGAGCTCTACGAAGTGGTTGCCCCCGCCGAGCGTGCCGACCTGCCGATCGGCGCGTTCGCGTGTCTCGCGCAGGACCGGGTCGTGCTGCCCGCCATCGTTCCACCACTCGCGGATCGCGATACTGTCCTGGCGCGTCGCGAAGCTCCCCTGCTTCGGGTCGCGACGGGTCGGCTGACCGACGGGCACGCGCCTGTAGATGCCGGCGAGCGCGTTGCGGACGCGCTCCGGTGTGACCTCGTCAAAACCGAGCGTCGTCTTCGCGGCGATGACTCCGCAGCCGATGTCGACCCCGACGGCGTAAGGCACGACGGCACCGTCGGTCGCGAGCATGCATCCGATCGGCATGCCGTAGCCCTTGTGCGCGTCGGGCATCACGGCCACGCGGACTGCCACGTCGAGCGAGCCGATGTCGCGCACCTGCTGGAGCGTCTCGGGCTCGATCGCGTCCACGGGCAGCCAGCTCCAGGCCTCGGCCCTGCGGCCGGACCAGTCGAGCCGGACGGGAGTACTGGTCGCGATGCTCATGCCACCGGTCCTCCCGCTTCGTCGACTTCCTCGATGCGCCGTCCGGTGAGCGTCATGAACACGTCCTCGAGCGTTCCGCCGCCGTGGCGCGCGGCGAGCTCCGCCGGCGTGCCCTCGGCGACGAGACGACCTTGATGCAAGATCCCGATGCGATCCGCGAGCCTCGCGGCCTCATCGAGGTCGTGCGTCGTCAGCAGGATCGTGGCGTCGTGCTCGTCACGCAGATCGCGGACGAAGGTCTGGACCTCCCGCTTGCTCCGGATGTCGAGGCCGGTCGTCGGCTCGTCGAGGAGCAGCAGCATCGGCGTCGTGAGAAAGGCGCGCGCGATCGCGACCTTCTGCTGCATACCGCGGGAGAGCTTCTCCAGGGGCTCCTTCATGCGAGCATCCTCGATGCCGAGCCGGCGTAGGATCGCGACGACTTTCGGACGGGTCTCATCGGCTGAGACGCCGTATAGGCGGCCCGCGTACACGAGGTTCTCCATCGCCGAAAGCTTCTTGAAGAACGAAGCCTCCACCGAGACGCGGTTGATGAGACGCTTGACCGCAAGCTCGTCGCGCTCTATGTCCAGACCGAAGACGCTCACCGAGCCCGCGTCGGGCGTGAGAAGCGTGGAGAAGAGCCGGATGAGCGTCGATTTGCCGGAGCCGTTGGCGCCGAGCAGACCGTAGATCTCACCGCGCGAGACCGACAGGCTGACGCAATCGACGGCGCGCACCGTCGTGCCACCGCCGGCGATGCCCCGTGTCGGCCGGAACGCCTTGCTGACGTCGCAGGCAGCGAGGGCCGCCGTCTTCTTTTCAGTTCGTATTCGTTCGCGTAGTTGGATGGCCATCTTCTTCACTACTCCAAACAAAACAAAAGACCGTGGGCTACTGCCCACGGTCCGAGCGGCCTCGCGAAAAACTGGGTCTAGGCCATCCGGTAAGTGGGCAGGCTGCGCCGACGACCGGCGAGCGCGCCGGGGACGGTGCGATTCGGAATGAAGCTCAGCACTGCGCCACTTCCTTTCGTGAAGTCCACGCACTCGGCGTGGCGATGGGACGATACCAAGCGCACGCTCGTCGCGTCAATGACACTTTGGCATCGGCGACGAGCGTGCGCGTGCGCCCTGCCCTAGAGAGCGACTCTGCGACCTGAGATCAGCTGCACGAGCAGCACGATGAGCGCGATGACCAAGAGAAGGTGGACGAGCGCGCCGAGGTTCAGAACGAACCCGCCGAGCAGCCACAGGATCAGCAGGATCACGATGATCGTCCAGAGCATCCGTGGTTACCTCCTTCCGTAGGCTCTCGACGAAGGAATCACGCAAGCGTCGTGCCACTGCCATCCGCCCGGCCGCATGGTCGCCCGGTGAACGAACGAAGGACGCCCCACTCGGTGGGGCGTCCTTCTGCTGCGGTGAGGCGGTGGTTGCGTTAGGCCTTGCTGAGCTGCCCTCGGATGACGCCACCGGTGTGCACCCCGGAGTGGAAGTTCACGTAGTAACCCGCGGGGTTCGCCATGATCGCCGTGATCAACGCGGGATCGGCAGCGCTGTTCGTGCGGCTAAAAGTGACCGCACCGTTCGAGAGCGTGATGTCGCCCGCCTTGAGCGTGCTGTCGATCTTCACTCCACCGTTGACGCCCGCGGCGCCTTCGTGGATGTGACCGATGTTGATGACGGTGCTGGCCGGGCAACCGGTGATGGACACGTCGAACTTGGCGCTCGTGCTCGTGAACGTCACCATCGCCGTTCCGCTGCAGGTTGACTCGGCGTCGGTGATCGGCGGGTTCTCGTTCGACGCCTTCAGGTCGGCTTTGAAGACGTTGGCCACGGTGGGCGCCGGGCTCGGCGTCGGGCTCGGCGTGGGTGCGGCTGCCGGGCCGCCGCAGCCGGCTGCCAAGATGGCCGCGGCCGCTATGCCAGCGAATAGGCGCATGTCGATCCTCCTTGTCGGTTCGACCGGTATACGGCCGGCCGCACGATTCGGATGACGGACGATCCGCCGTCGTAGACAAGGCCGAGCAGGCCTATAAGCACGGATTCTGTCGAGGACGGTCATCCCTCTCGAGCGGAGGTCACCCTCCGCCTCTAGCGGCCTACCCGGGGACGGCGCGGGCGACGCCATAGCCCCCTTACGCGGCCTTGCTCCAGGTAGCGCTTGCCCGTTTCACCCCGCTTGCGCGGGTTCGTCACTGTGGCGCTGGCCTCGCCTCACGGCGGAGGGGCGTTACCCCCTACCTTGCCCTGTGGAGTCCGGACTTTCCTCGGCGGCTCTCGCCGACGCGAACGTCCAGCCTGCTCGGCTTTGCCATTTTAGCCTTTTATCGCGCGCCTGCCGGCGCGCGAACTTCACTACTCGTTCGCGGTCCGCGTGACTTGGCTAACGAGCCGACCTGCCCGCGCCATGTCCTTGTTGATCGTGATTCCAGTCAGCTCCCCGTAATACTCGAAGAGACGATCTCCGAGATCCTCACCACTGAAGCGGCCCACGTCTTCGGTCAGCTGCGCGATGTCCAGGAGGCCACATCCGAGATAGGCGCGGCGCCATTCCATCAGGATCACCCCGCGTGCGGTCAGCCGTGCGTGCGTGCACGCCAGCTCGCCATGACAGAGCACCGTCGGAAGAGCCGATAGCGCCTTGGCGGCGGCGCGCGCCTCCACATCCAGCGGGCGATCCGTGGCCGACCGCTCGAGCGCGCGCTCGACAAGCTCGACTGGGCCAAGCGCTTTGACGCCCAGCGCTGCGAGTGCCGGGCCATCCGTCGCGACGGCACGCTCGATGGCGAGCTTGGTCAGAACGATTGCGCGGGGGTCCTCATGGCATGCGCTCGTCGTGTCGAGAAAGTCCTCGGTCATGACCCACGGCCAGGCTGGCACGGCGGGCGGAGGGAGCCCACGCGCGAGCACGCGCGGTACGCGGTCGGTCTTGCGCGCGAGGAACGGAAGGAGCTGCACCTCGAGCGAGTCGTTCTGCGGCACGCGTTTCAGAGCGAGAGATCGCTCCACTCCCTCCTGGCTGAAACGAATGCGCTCGACCTCGATGAGCGCGTTCTTCGCGACCAGCTCGCTGCGCACGTCGCGCACATCGGCGCGGAGGCTTCGCGCGACGAATGACGTGAGCGGATCCTGGCTCATGCGCTGATCTCGCCTTCGTCGATCGCGCGGTTGGAGAGCTCGTCGGCCGCGCTGTTCTCCTCGCGAGGGACGTGGCGTATCTCGCGTTCCCGAAAGGAGGCCAGAAGGGCACCGGCGCGAAGGGCGAGAGGGACCAGACCGGGGTGCTTGATGCGCCACAACCCACGCATCTGCTGGACCACGAGAAGCGAGTCCATCCGCACGTCGACCGCCGTCGCTCCGCGGCGCTGCGCCTCCTCGAGCCCGAGGATCAGCGCGCTGTACTCGGCGACGTTGTTCGTGGCGTGGCCAAGCGGACGTGCTAACTCCGCCACGAGCTTTCCCTTTTCGTCGTAGAGGACGGCGCCTGCGCCGGCCGGACCGGGATTGCCACGCGCGGCGCCGTCCGCGTACAGGACCAGCCTCACGCTCCGAAGAGCTGCGCCATTCGCGCGAGGTCGACATTTCCTCCGGAGACGATCGAAACAACGCGCTCGCCCGGTCGCACCGCGATCTTGCCCGCGAGGAGCGCTCCGGTCGCCGCGGCGCCCGCAGGTTCGGCGACGAGCTTCGCCCGCTGCGCCAGGAAACGCATGCCCTCCGCGATGAGGTCGTCGTCGATCACGACCACGTCCGCGACGAGGTGCCGGACGATGTCGAGCGGGATGGTTCCGGCGACCGGCGCTGCGAGCCCATCGGCGATGGTCGCGATGCGGTCGAGGCGCACCGGCTTCCCCTCGTCGAGCGCACGTCTCATCGCCGCGGCGCCGGTGGGTTCGACCCCGACAACGCGGGCGCCGGGCCGCTTGGCTGCGACCGCGACCGCGATGCCCGCGATGAGCCCGCCACCACCCACGCCAACCACGAAGACATCCGCCTCGGGTAGGTCGTCGAGGACCTCGAGCGCGCAGGTCCCGTGGCCGGCGATCATCGCGGCATCGTCATAAGGGTGGAGGAAGTAGGCACCGGACCGGTCTTTGAGCTCGCCGACGAGCGCGATGAGCTTCGTCATGTCCGGCGCGAAGGCGATCTCCGCGCCGTAGCCGCGCGTCGCGTCGACCTTCGCCTGGGGCGCGGTCTGCGGCATCGCGACCGTTACCGGGACGCCCGCGGTGCGGGCCGCGAACGCAATGGCTTGTGCCGCGTTGCCGGCACTCATGGTCACGATCCCACGCTCGCGCTGCTCCTTCGACAGCCTCGAGACCGCATAGACCGCACCGCGCGGCTTGAACGAACCGGTCCGCTGGAAGCTTTCGGCCTTGAGATACGCGGCGGTCCCGATGCGTTCGGACAGGGAGCGGCTCGAAAAGAGTGGAGTGCGGTGGAGAACCGGGCCGACGACCTCGCGCGCGCGCTCGACGTCGGCGAGTGTGACCGAGATGATCGTCCTCCACGGTGGGCCCGCCAGGGATCGAACCTGGGACCAGCAGATTATGAGTCCGCCGCTCTACCACTGAGCTACGGGCCCTAGGAGTCCGCGCCGGCGAGCTCGCTCGCCGGGCGCGGCGACGACGGGTCCGCGCGTGACGCGGGCGAGCCGTCACACCGAAGTATCGTCCCAAGGCGCTCGCCCGCGTCACGCGACAGGCCCGGCGAGACAAAGAGCGGACGCAAGCCGCACAAAACGCGAGCCGAAGCCGTTATAGTCCGTGCGGGGCTGGTGGCGCGTACGTTTCCGCGCGCTGTGGGGAGCACAGCAACTCGAAGCGGACCCGGGCAAGGGGGTTCGCAAAGAGGAGAGCGCGGTTGGGTAACGTCATTGCGATAGCGAACCAAAAGGGCGGCGTCGGCAAGACCACGTGCGCCATCAATCTCGGCGGTGCGCTCGCATCGCTCGGTCACGAAGTCCTCTGCATCGACCTCGATCCGCAGGCCAACCTGACCGTGGGCCTCGGCATCGACCTCAACACGGTCGAGCGCAGTATCGCGGACGTTCTCATCGACTCGAACGTGACGCTCGGGTCGATCATCCGGCCGACGAAGACGAAGAAGGTCGACGTCGCCCCCGCGACCCTGGAGCTTTCGGCGGCCGAGGTCGAGCTCTTCAACGCCATCGGCCGGGAGATGGCGCTGCGTGACAAGCTCGCGCGCGACGTCGTCGATCGGTACGACTACGTGCTCATCGACTGCCCGCCGACGCTCGGCCTGCTCACGCTCAACGCGCTCGTCGCGGCGACCGGGGTCATCATCCCGGTGCAGACGCAGTACTACGCGCTCAAGGGTGTCGCAGCACTTCTCAAGATCATCAAAACGGTGCAGACGCGCCTCAATCCGAACTTGAAGGTGTACGGCCTGCTGCCGACGTTCTATGACAGCCGAACAATCCTCGCGCGCGACATGCTCGACTCACTGAAAGATCTCGGGGATCACCAGGTCTTCGCCACGGTGATCCGCCAGTCCGTCAAGATCGGGGAAGCGCCCACTGCGGGCGTCCCGATCACCGTGTACGAGCCGCGAAGCGATGCGGCAAAGAGCTTCGTGGATCTCGCGAAGGAGGTGATCGGTGCTCACAAGTAATCGTCCAAGAAAGTCGTTCCGAGATGCCGGTGACCGGATCTTCCAGCAGGAGACCGAGTCACAGCCGGGCATCATCAGCCTGCTCGCCGCGCGTACGCCCACCGCGGTGCGCGACATCCCGCTCGAGAAGGTGATCCCGAATCCCGGGCAGCCCCGGATGACCTGGCACGAAGACACGCTCGCCGAGCTTGCGGCATCGATCCGCGAGCACGGCGTGCTGCAACCGATCCTCGTTCGTCCGTCAGGCGACGAGTACGAGATCATCGCCGGCGAGCGTCGCTGGCGCGCCTCGAAGCTCGCCGGCAAGGAGACCATCCCCGCGATCGTCGAACGCTTCGATGATGCGACGGCGCTCGAGATCGCCCTTATCGAGAACCTGCAGCGTGAAGATCTC
>Ga0209156_10000175_pt1 | contig 51648 bp, 48 predicted proteins | sample GraSoiAngelo_124_FD_185881 | JGI IMG/M metagenome (GOLD analysis project Ga0209156, IMG submission 185881) | Grasslands soil microbial communities from the Angelo Coastal Reserve, California, USA - 14_0927_05_20cm (SPAdes) (version 2) | ecosystem: Environmental > Terrestrial > Soil > Grasslands... | reverse complement strand
GGGTTCGCCGAGTACCAAAGACGCACGAAGCGCGAGATCCCGGTGATCGTCCTGGAACGCATCCGCTAGCACCGCATCCGGCCCGCGCCACGAGACGTACTCGGAGCATGAGCCGGCGCTTCGCGGTCGGGATCGTTGTCGGCGTCATCATCACCGGAGCGGTCGTCCTTCTCGTCGGCCTTCCGGTCGCGCTCACGCATCGCAAGGACCTTCCGGCGGAGCGCGGCTATGCCGCGTTCGCCGTCTCGCTCGTCGCGCGGCTCGCCGCCGGCAGCGCGACCAATCCCATCGCCAACGATCCGCGCGCGCTCGATGCCGGGCGTGAGGCTTACACCGGCTCTTGCGCGGTCTGCCACGGTGCGAAGGGCGATGGCCGGGGCGCCTTCGGTCCGGCGACCTATCCCGACGCGACCGATCTCACGCTGTCAATCACGAAGGAGAAAAGCGACGCCGAGCTCTTCTGGATCATCAAGAACGGCCTCTCGTTCACGGCGATGCCCGGCTTCGGCGACGTGTACAAGGACCAGGACATCTGGTCGCTCGTGAGGTATGTCCGGGCTCTCCAGCGCGGCGGCACGGCGGCCATCGACGTGGCGCCCGCGACGGCGAACGATCTGACGCTCGCCGATCCGAAAGGCGACGCCCTCGCCCGCGGGGCCGCGATCTACTTCGCGCAGGGTTGCGCGCTCTGCCACGCCGCCAACGGTGAGGCGCCCGGCAGCCTGTCCATCCGTGGGCGCATCGAGACGCAGATCGTCCGTCGCGGCGAGCGCGGCATGCCCGCGTACGGTTCCGACCGGATCAGCGACGCGGAGCTCAAGGACCTCGAGAGCTACCTGCTTCGCTTCGCCGCGGTGCCCTCGAGCCCGGATTGACCGCGCAGGAGCGATAGCGGGTAGGTCGTGCCCCGCCAGCGCACGCCGCGGCGCTCGGCAAGGAACACCGAGCGCGCGACCGCATATGCGAAGCAGAGCGTCGACATCGGAAGCAGCACGGTCGCGGCGATCGCCCAGCGGTCGAGCGGGCCGATCGCTTGCCGGTAGGTCTCGGCGATCCCGACACTGAGGCAGGCGACCACGCCGAGGAGCAGCGCGCGGTCGATGCCGCCCAGGACGAAGACGCCCACATACGGCCAGACCATCGTCGCGACCATGAACACGAGCACGCCGAGCGCATCGACGATCCGGTACTCGAGGCTCGAGTACATGCTCTTCTCGAGCCCGGTGAGCGCCGCGCCGAGCGACGGATACCACTCGACGGTGAGCGCATCGCGCCCGTTCAGCACCCGCTGACGGAAGCCGAAGGCCCGCAGGCGTCGGCCGAGCCGGATGTCGTCATCGGGGCGAAGCGACAGCGCGCGCATCGTGCCGATCGCCTCATACGGTCCGCGGCGCACGAGATTGAACGCGCCGATCCCGACGCCGCGGCCGCTCTTCGGATCATTCGCACGGTACGCGGCCCAGAGGGTCACGAACGCGTAGCCGAAGAACGCGAGGAACGCCCGAAGGAGCGGGCCGCGTCCACGCAGGCGCGGCGACATCGTCAGATGATCGAGGTTCTCCGAGGTCGCGTACGCGACCGCGTGCCGGAGTGTGCTTTGGACGAAGTGCACGTCCGCATCAGTGAAGAGCAGCCATTCCCCGCGGGCGCGGTCGGCACCCCGCCAGAGCGCGTGATTCTTGCCGAGCCAGCCAGCAGGAAGCTCATCGACCCGCACAAGGCGCACTCGCATGTCGCGCGCTGCGATCCGAGCGACCGCCTCACCGGTGCCGTCGCTCGAGCGATCGTCAACGACCACGATCTCAAGGTCCGGATAGTCCTGTGCGAGGAGCGATCCAAGCGCGGCTTCGATCGTGCCGGCCTCGTCCCGGGCCGGCACGATCACGGAGAGAACCGGCAGCTCCGCCGTGCCGATCGCGGGCGGCAGCGGCGGGATCGCGCTCCGATGCCGAACGAGCGAGACGAAGGGAACGACCACGGCGAGGAACACCAAAACGTCGACGACGGTGAGCGCGGGCGGGGGTGTCACCAGGTCACGCTAGCCCAGTCGGGGCAGGCTCCCAGCCGATCGGGGGAGACGCAGCGAGGAAGTTCCCCCGTTCGCTTCCCCCGTCGCGTCGCGCGGCGGTACGTTCTCGGGATTCCTGCGAAAAGGCGCGCTCACTAGCGTTCCTCGCGTGATTCGCTCATGGCGTCCAGCGCTCGATCGCGGCTCGTCCGGCCGCTATCTCGCGGCACTCGCCGGAGCTGCGGTCGTGTTCGGGCTCGAGCAGCTCCTCCCTGATTCGTACGCGCGCTGCGCGGTCGCGGATTTCGCTTGGACCGCCGCGGCGATCGGCGCGATCTTCGGCACCGCGCGAGCGGTGCGTGCCGCCCGCGGGAGCGATCGTTTGGTCTGGCTGGCATTCTGTGCCGGGTCGCTTTCGTGGCTCACTGGGCAGCTCGCCCGGGATCTCGTAGAGGTCGGCGGCGCGGCGCTGCCCTCACTGGTCAGCGATGTCGGCTTCATGACCGCCGCGCCACTTTGGACGATTGCGCTCTTCATGCATCTTCGGCAGCACGGGCAACGGTTCGCGCTCTACGCGCTGCTGCTCGACGTGGGGGCGGTCGTGCTCACGCTCCTCGGCGCGGTGATCTTGTTCCTCGCGACGGCGCTCGCGCGCGATGTCGTGTGGGACGCCCACGCGGCAGCCGTCGCGTTGCTCTATCCGGTGCTCTACGTCGCGGCCACGGCTGCCGCGCTGTCCGCGGTCTGGGGCACGCCGCAGCCGGAGCCGCGCGGAGCGCTCATCTCGCTCTTCTTCGGCCTTGGCCTGAACGCGGCTGCCTTCGTGCTCTTCCTTCCCGCGAACCTGGACGGAACGTTCGCCGCCGGCAGCCCACTCGACGCGCTCTGGATCGTTGGCCTTGGCGCGATCGGTATCGCCGGCGCGCAGTGGGTCGAGAACCACGAGGACGGGAGGGCCAGCGCGCTCTCCTCGACGGTCATCGAACTCTCACGGATGGCGCTCCCGGCGCTCGTGACCGCCGCCGGCGCGTTCCTCCTCGTCTACACCGACATACGCGGAGTGCCGGCGCGCTTCGCCAACTGGATCGACGCCGCGGTCGCCGTAACGGTCCTGCTGCTCGCCATCCGAGCGGGCCTGGCGCTCTTCGCGAACTGGCGCCTCGTGCAACGGGAGCGCCGGCGCGCCGAGCAGCTCGCCGTGCTCTACGACGTCGGCCTCGCGACGGCCGGCGAGCTCTCGCTCGGGGATCTCGCGAACCTCGTCGCCCGCGAGGCGACCGCGCTCACGCGGACTGACGGCGCGATGGTCGCGCTCACCGAGCGCGGCCGCGGCCTGGTCGTGCGCGCGCAGCACAACGCGCCGGCGCTCGGGCTCCGCCTCGCGATCGGTGAGACGCTGCGTGGCGTCGCGCTCGAGGCTGTCCGCACGCGCGATCTTGTCGTCGCGAGCGACTACCGCCTCCATGCCGACAGCAACCCGGCGCTGCACAGCCTCATCGCCTCGGCCATCGCCGCGCCCCTCATCGCGCATGGCGAGGTCGTCGGCACGCTCACCGCGTACGCGCGGCGGCCGCGCGTCTTCACCGAGGAGACCTGCAGGCTCGTGCGGCTCTACACGGCACAGGCTGCGATCGCGATCGCGAACGCCGATCTTCTGGCCGAGACGCGACGGCTGGCGCGCGACGATGACCTCACCGGCGTGCTCAACCGCCGCAGCCTTCTCGAACGCCTCGACATCGAGATCGCCGAGGCGGCCCGCCACGGCGACATCTTCGCGGTGGTCCTCTGCGACATGGACGGTCTCAAGGCCGTGAACGACACGGCAGGCCATCTCGTCGGCAACGAGGTGCTGCGGAGCGTGGCGCGAACAATGCGCCAGACCGCCCGCACCGAAGACCTTGTGGCGCGATTCGGCGGGGACGAATTCGTGATCCTCCTGCCGCGGACCGCGGCGCTCCCGGCGCAGGCGCTCGTGGGCCGGATCTCGGCGCGGCTGCGCGAGGAGCATTACCTCTGGGCCGGGCGCGCCAACCCGCTGCCGCGCGTCTCGTTTGGAATCTCCTGGTTCCCCCAGGACGGTCGGGACGCGGACGCGCTCATCAACGCCGCGGACGCGCGCATGTACGAGGACAAGGCGCGCGCACGGACGCGAGCCACCGCCGCCGCCAGCGTCGACTAACGTTGAGGGGCTTCGCCCCTCAAGACCCCATGAATCTTCGTGTCGCGCAAAAGTCGTAGCCTCGCCGTCGATGGGTCGCGGTCCCTTCGCGGTCCCGTAATGACACCAGTAAGGCCGAACCACACCGAGTCTGTGGCGACGTTCTGGATAGGGACGAATCCCGGGTCCAAACGCTTCCCATTCGTTCTCCGGATACCGATACCTGGGGAGGGTCGCATCTTCCTCGCTGCGATCGAGTCATGGCCGCGAAGCAAGGACGTGTTCTGTTATCAGCTCGATGCCTGGCCGGAGGGCGCCGAAATCATCCAGGAGGTTCCGGTCGAAGCCGCTTGGCGGGTCGGGACCGGCTTGCACCTGACCCTCCGGCGGCCGCGCGGCAGACGCTCGATCTTCGTCTGGACCAAAGACCGTGCGGGCAAGACCCTCATCTTTTGGCGTTCACAGACTTCCGTGCGCGCGGCGCGTCCTGGGATTCGTGTCCCTGAGGCACGCGGACTCGAGCGACCGATCGAGATCGTCGCAGATGTCGCCGAGAGGTATCCCTGGCAGTTCCGCACTTACGACGCGACGATTGCTCGACGAGCACTCCCGGTTGGCGACTACGCCGTCGTGCGCGACGACGAGATCCGCGCGGTCGTCGAGCGCAAGACCCCGGCAGATCTCGCGACCGCCGCAATCAGCGGGCAACTCATGCTGGCGCTCGCAGACTTGGGAAAGGCGCCGCATGCGGCCGTCGTCATCGAAGGTCGTCTCAGCGATGTCCTCAAGATTGCTGAGCACGGCAAGCGTAGAGCGGGCTGGGTACTGAATGTGCTCGCGGCGATCCAGGTCGCGCATCCCATGGTTATGTGGATGTTCGCCGAGACGCCGCGGCTCGCCGAGGACTGGGCATACCGTTGGCTCGCGGCAAGCATCCGACTCGAGAACAGAACTCCTCTCGATGAGCGCGATGCACAAGTACTCGGCCAGCGGCCGACGCAAGCAGAGCTACCGCTCGGTCCAACAGTCGTGGATGCGGCAGCACGTCGCTCATTGCTCGCTCGTGAGGCGGAGAGCGGAACAATTTGGACAAGCCGCAGCGCCGCCGAGGAATGCCGCGTCGCGCAGCCGACGGCTGCGGCCGATCTCAAGAGATTGGTCACGCAAGGAGTGCTGAGGGTCGAAGGCGGTGGCCGATCGAGGACGTACCGCGCGGTCGCCCCGAGGATGACTCTGCCGAACGCCAGCCGCTAGGCTTTTGCGATGCGTGAGAGCAGGGGGTCTGAGGGGGCAACGCCCCCTCAATCGCCGAAGTGCCCTGAATGCGATGCCGAGGTGACCGTCGGCTCCGACGCGGTGAAGGGCGAGATCGTCTCGTGCCCGGACTGCGGCGCGGAGCTCGAGGTGAAGGAGACGCGGCCGCTCGCCCTCGCGCTCGCGCCTGAAGCCGAAGAGGATTGGGGCGAGTGATGGCTCCTCGCGTCGGCGTCCTGCTCTCGCGCGTGCGCGTCGAGGAGAAGCTGCTCCTCGCCGAGCTCGAATCGCGGGGCGTCGAGGCCAAGGTCATCGACGATCGCGAGCTCGTCCTGGCGGTCGAGCACAAGCCCGAGCTCGGAGTGGACGTGGTCCTCGAGCGCTGCATCCAGCACGGCACGGCGCTGTACGCGCTGTCGGTGCTGGACACGTGGGGCGTGCCGACGGTGAACCGCTACGAGGTGGCCGAGATCTGCGGGAACAAGCTGCTCACGACGATGCGTCTCATCCGCGACGGCGTGCCGAGCCCGCGTACGCGCGTGGCCTTCACCCCGGGGGCCGCGCTCGCGGCGATCGAGGAGTTGGGCTATCCCGTCGTGATGAAGCCGCTCATCGGCTCGTGGGGCCGCCTCGTCTCGAAGGTCAACGACCGCGAGGCGGCGGAGGCGATCGTCGAGCACAAGGACGTACTCGGGAACTACCTCCATTCCATCTATTACATCCAGGAGTACGTCCCCAAGCCGGGGCGCGACATCCGCGCGTTCGTCGTCGGCGACGAGACGATCGCAGCGATCTACCGTGCGAGCGAGCACTGGATCACGAACACCGCGCGCGGCGGTCAGGCGTCCAACTGTCCGGTGACCGCCGAGCTCGGCGAGCTCTGCGTGCGCGCGGCGCGCGCCGTCGGCGGCGGGGTCGTCGCGATCGATGTGCTCGAGGGCCCGGAGGGCCTGCTCGTGAACGAGGTCAACTACACCATGGAGTTCCGCAATTCCATCGACACGACCGGGGTCAATATCCCGGCGAAGGTCGTCGATTACGTGCTCGAGGTCGCGCGGACGGCGGCGGGTCAGACGCGCGACTCGTGAAGGTCGGCGTCATCGGGGCCGCCGGGTATGCCGGCGGCGAGCTCCTGCGGTTGCTCCTCGCGCATCCCGAAGTCGATGACATCGTCGCGGGCAGCGAATCGCTCGCGGGAAAGCCGGTCACCGCGGCGCATCCAAATCTACGCAAGCGGACCAGCCTCACATTCGTCCACTACGAGGACGTGAGCCGCTGCGACGTGCTCTTCCTTTCCCTGCCGAACGGCTCCCATCGAGCGCACGAGTTCGAGGATCGGGCCAGCGTCCTCATCGATCTGTCGAGCGACCACCGTCTGCGGGACGCCGCCGACTACGACCGCTGGTACGGCTCGCCGCATCCTCGTCCGGACCGCCTCGATCGCTTCGTCTATGGCATCCCGGAGCTTCACCGGCGGGAGATCAAGGGCGCCACACGGATCACCGGCGCGGGCTGCAACGCGACCGCGTCGATCCTCGCGCTGCTGCCGCTCTTCCGCGCGGACGTCGTCGATCGCCGGCGTCCGGTCGTCATCGAATGCAAGGTCGGCTCGAGTGAGGGCGGTCGCGAGCCGAGCGATGACAGCCACCATCCCGAACGTTCCGGCGTGGTGCGGTCATACCGCCCGGTCGGTCACCGGCATACCGCCGAGATCGAGCAGGAGTTGCGGCTCGGCGGCGACGCCGTCACCGTGGACCTGTCTGTGACGTCGGTCGAGCTCGTCCGTGGGGTCCTCGCGACGGCGCACACCTACACGAAGGCGAGCCTCGACGAGAAGACGCTCTGGAAGATCTATCGCGACGCCTATGGAATTGAGCCCTTCGTGCGGATCGTGAAGGAGCGCAGCGGCATCTACCGGTACCCCGAGCCGAAGCTCCTCGCGGGCACGAACTTCGCCGACGTCGGGTTCGCGCTCGACGTGCGCGGCGACCGCGTCGTGACCCTCTGCGCGATCGACAACCTCGTGAAGGGCGCCGCGGGGAACGGCATCCAGGCGATGAACGTCGCCTGCGGCTACCTCGAGGAAGCGGGTCTGCAATTCGTGGGGCTACATCCATGAGGGGGCTGGGGGGCAGAGCCCCCCAAGCTCGATGACGCTTCGCGCGGTCATCAAGGCGGGCGGCAGCGCGGGCGTCGACCGCGACGCGGTCGCCGACCTCGTCGCGGAGGTCGCGCGCGCCGACGAGATCGTGCTCGTACACGGGGCTTCGGCCGAGACAGACCGTTTGGCCGTGGCGCTCGACCATCCGCAGGAGACCATCGTCTCGCCCACGGGGCATCCGAGCCGGCGCACCGATCGCCGGACGCTCGAGATCTTCGCCATGGCCGCGCTCGGGGTCGAGAATTTCCTCTACGTCGAGAAGCTGCAGCAGCGGGGCGTCGACGCGGTAGCGCTCTCGGGGATCTCCGGGCGGCTGCTCGTTGCGAGAAAGAAGGACGTGCGCGCGGTGAAGGACGGCAAGACACTGCTGCTACGCGACGACTACACCGGCAAGGTCGAGGCGGTGAACCTGCCGCTGCTCACGCAGTTCATCGGACCGGGACGCGTCCCAGTCGTCGCACCGCTCGCCCTCTCGACCGAGAACGAGGCGCTCAACGTCGACGGCGATCGTGTCGCGGCAGCGATCGCGGTCGCCATCGACGCCGACGCGCTCATCATCCTCACGAGCGTGCCGGGTCTGCTGCGCGATCCGAAGGATCCAACCTCGCTCGTGGCCGAGACGACGCTCGGTGAAGCGGAAGCTCTCGCGCAAGGACGGATGAAGGTGAAGATCCTCGCCGCCCGAGAAGCGCTCGAAGGCGGCGTGGACGAAGTGGTGATCCGTTCCCCGAGCGGCGTGCCGACCGTGCGGACCGTCATCCGCTCTTGAGCGCGTGAGGCCGAGCCCCGAGGACCTCGCCCTCCTCCGCGGCCTCGTCGAGATCCCGAGCACGTCACGCCGCGAAGGCGAAGCCGTCGAGTGGCTCGTCGCGCGCATGAGCGAGCGTAGCTTCCGTGCGAGCGTCGACGACGCGGGCAATGCTGTCGGGGAGATCGGCGCCGGTCCGAAAGAGGTCGTGCTTCTCGGCCATATCGACACCGAGCCGGGCGAGATCCCGGTGCGCATCGAGGGCGACGAGCTCATTGGTCGGGGCGCCGTCGACGCGAAGGGACCGCTCGCCGCGTTCGTGGCCGCGGCGACAAAGGTCGTCGACGGCGTCCGCGTCATCGTCGTCGGCGCCGTCGAGGAGGAATCGCCCACCAGCGCGGGCGCGCGCTATCGCGCGACCCTCGCCGCTCCTTATTGGTGCGTCATCGGCGAGCCCTCGGGATGGGACGCGATCACCGTCGCGTACAAGGGCCGTCTCGTGCTTCGCATCGCGTTGACGCGCGACGCGCGTCATGGCGCCGCTCCCGGACCCACGGTCGCGGAAGAGGGCCTCGCGTTGTGGGAGCGCCTTCGCGTCGCCGCGGCCGGGCATGCGACCAGCTCGCGGGCGTTCGACCGCCTCGACTGCAGGCTCGAGGCGGTGAGCACCAAAGATCCGGATGGCCTTGCCGAGCGCGCCGAGCTGCGCGTCGGCTATCGCCTCCCGCCGGGCATCGACCACCGTGACGTCACCGAGCAGGCTCTCACGCTCGTGCGCGCCGGCGTCGCCGGACGCGAGCGATCGGTGCTCGACATCACCGTCGACGCAGCGGAGCAGCCCGTGCGCACGTCGCGAACGACACCGCTCGCGCGAGCGTTCGCCCGCGCGATCGCCGATGAAGGTGGTCAAGCAGCCTTCAAGGAGAAGAGCGGAACGAGCGACATGAACCTGCTCGCGCCGTCCTGGCGCTGTCCGATGGTTGCCTACGGTCCCGGCGACAGCCGTTACGACCACACCCCGATCGAACGACTACCTCTCGGGGACTATGTCCGTGCGATTTCCGTACTACAGGGGGTGCTCCGCCGAGCGACCGACCGCATAATCTGACGCCGACCCGCCCCAAAGGAGGCGCGTAGCTGTTCACCAAGCGGCACACGCGCCAACTCGCCGTGGTCGCGTTCCTGACCTCTATCGCGGTCCTGATCGGCGCGGCGCTCCTCGCCGGCGAGGTGCTCGATACGACGCTGCAGTCGGTGGTCTACGACCGTGCGATAACCATCTCGCCGGCCGAGGTCCGCAACCAGATCACGATCGTGGCGATCGACGACCCCACGATCTCGCAGTACGGCCGCTATCCGCTGCCCCGACAGGCGTATACCGACCTCCTGCGCGCGCTCAAGGCGATGCAGCCGAGCGTCATCGCGTTCGACGTCGGCTTCTATGACCCGTCGGCGAACCCCGATGAGGATCGCGCCTTCGCCGCGGCCATCAAAGACGCGGGCAACGTTGTACTCGCGATGCAAGGCGCGGGCGACGGAGACCTTGGCGATCACACCACGACGTACGCGAACCTCGAGCTGCCGATCCCGATCCTTCGCGACGCCGCCGCCGGTCTCGGCGCCGTGAACATCAATCCCGATCCCGACGGACGCGTGCGTGACGCGCAGCTGCGGATCCAGGGCGAGGACGGTACGACCTACTGGTCGCTCCCGCTGCTCACCGCTGCGAAGAAGCTCGGCGCCGATCTAGCGAGCGCGCGCCGCGAGGGCGACCTGCTCGTCGTTCCCGCGCCGCTCGGTGATCGGACGATGCCGCTCGACCGGCGCGGCGGAATGTCGGTCTATTACGCGGCCGAGCCCGCGCCGGTCACGTACAACGATCCGAGTTATCCCTGTAAGGCGTCCGACCGTCCCGAGTTCTGCGTCGTGTCGATGAAGGACATCGTCAACGGCACGACCCCGCGCAGCCTGATCGTCGGACACGCCGTCCTCATCGGGGCGCACTCGCTGTCGGCGGTCCCGGACGACTACCCGGTGCCGAACTCGAGCGGGCACAAGATGTTCGGCGTCGAGATCTGGGCCAACGCGGCGCAGTCGATCTTCACGAACCGCTACCCGGTGCTGAAGCAGAGCTTCTACACAACGCTCGCGGTCCTCTTGATCGTCAGCCTTGCCGGCATGCTGCTCGTCCTGCGCTGGCGCCTCTGGGGGTTCCTCGGCGCCCTTGGCCTCCTCACCGCGTACGTCGTCGGTGCGTACGTCGTGTTCTCGTTCCAGACCGCCGGCACCGTCGGCAGTGGTCCGGTCGAGGTTCCCTCGATCGCGTACGTGCTCCCGGCGGGGTTCTGGTGGGTGGTCTTCCTCGGGTATCTGCAGATCGAGGAGCAGGTCGCGCTGGCGCGCACGCGCAACACGTTCGGACGCTTCGTCACGCCCGCCGTCGCGCGCACGATCATGGACCGGGAAGAAGCCGGCAAGCTCGCGCTCGGTGGCGAGGAAAAGCGGGTGACCGTTCTCTTCGGCGACATTCGCGGCTTCACCACGATGTCGGAGGGCATGATGCCCTCGACGCTGCTCCATCACCTGAACCGATACTTCGACGGTATGGTGGACATCGTGAACCGTTACGAGGGCACCGTGAACAAATACAACGGCGACAACATCATGGTGCTCTGGGGTGCGCCGCTCGAGCTGAAGGACCAGGCCCGCAAGGCGGTCCAGTGCGCGCTCGAGATGCAGCGCTGGATCGTCGCCGAGCGTGAGAAGGGCGGCGGCCCCGACATCTCGTTCGGCTTCGGCATCAACACCGGTGGGGTGGTCGCGGGCTTTCTCGGGGCGAAAGGTCGCATGGAGTACACGGTCATCGGCGACACCGCCAACGTCGCGTCGCGCCTCACCTCGAGCGACATCGCGCGGCGCGACCAGGTGGCCTGTTCCGGCGAGACCCTCGGTGAGCTCGGCGACGACGTCGAAGTCGTCGACCTCGGTGCGGTGCTGGTCAAAGGACGCGCCGAGCCGGTGCCCTGCTGGCAGATCAACCGCCTCGGCGCGCTGCGCACGCCGAAGCCTGCACCGCCGCCCGAGATCCCGATCGGCCGTGCCGCGGTCGCGGGATACCACTAGACCGGTGGACGACAAGGTGGCGCTCGTGCTGGTGAAGCTGGGGCACCTCGCCGTGCAAAGGGACCGTGAGGCGTACCTGCGGGGGCTCGTCGACCTCTGCTCGCAGGCGGTCGATGCCGAGCGCTGCACGGTCTACATCGTGAACTACAAGAAGAAGGAGCTCTGGGCGCGCGTTGCGCAGCGCACCGCGACGGAGATCCGGCTGCCGCTCGGGCAGGGCCTTGCCGGACACGCCGCGCTCACTGGCGAGACCGTGAACGTGCCCGATGCCTACGCGGACGCGCGGTTCGACCGCAACGTCGACCTCCGCACCGGTTTCCGGACGCTGAACATGCTCGTGGTCCCCGTCTGGGGCAGCGACAACCGCACTGTGGTCGGCGTGATCCAGGCGCTGAACAAACGGAACGGCGCCTTCGAGAGGAGAGATCAGATGCTGCTCGAGCAGATCGGCGACACCGTCGGACCGGTCCTTGAGCACATCCCGCTCGAGGGCTGATGCCGGCGGAACGCCGCGCCGCGGGCGAACGTCGCGGGGCGCCCCGTCGGAAGAGCGACAAGAAGGTCACCACCGGATCGAAGCTGGATCTCATCCTCGACGTCACGCGCCGGCTCATGTCGATCACCGACCTCGACGCGCTCCTGCGGGACATGGCCCAGGCTACGACGCAGCTGCTCGATGCGGACCGCGCGACGATCTTCATCGTCGATCGCGAGAAGAACGAGATCTGGTCCCGCGTCGCGCTCGGCACAGGCGTCGGCGAGATCCGTCAGCCGGTCGGTGTGGGGATCGCGGGCACGGTCGCCGCGACGGGCGAGACTGTCAACATCCCGGATGCGTACGCGGATCCGCGCTTCAACCCCGAGCCGGACAAGCGCAGCGGGTATCGCACGCGGAGCCTGCTGACCTTCCCGATGACCGGGCAGAACGGCCGCGTCATCGGGGTCTTCCAAGCCGTCAACAAGAAAGGACGCGAGAGCTTCAACCCCGACGACGAGGAGACGCTCTCCTCGCTCGGCGCATCGGCGGCGGTCGCGGTCGAGAACGCGCAGCTCCTGGCGGAGCAGAAGCGTCTGTGGGAGACGCTCATCGAGACGCTCGCGGTCACCATCGACGCGCGCGACCAGCAGACGGCCGGCCACAGCCAGCGCGTGACGCGCTACGCCGAGGTGATCGGTCGCGGGATGGGTCTCTCGGGACTGGAGCTAGAGAAGCTGCGGGCGGCCGCGTTGCTCCACGACTACGGCAAGATCGCGGTGCGCGACCGGTTCCTCCAGAAGCCGGGCAAGCTCGACGACGTCGAGTTCGAGTACATGAAGGCGCACGCGGAGCGGACCGGCGAGTTCCTCGCACACCTCGAGTTCCCGCACGACATGCGCGACGTGCCGGTGATCGCGGCCCAGCACCACGAGCGCATGGACGGCAAGGGTTACCCGCGGGGGCTGCCCGCTGAGCGCATCGTCCTCGGAGCGCGCATCGTGGCGGCAGCCGATGTGTTCGACGCGCTCACCGCGCCGCGCTACTACAAGCCCGCGTACTCGCTCGAGAAGACACTCGAGATCATGGACACGATGGCCGGTGACCACCTCGACCCGGCCGTCGTCGCCGCGGTGCGACGCTCGATGAAAGACCTCGAGTGGACGCTCGAGTCGCTCAAGCACACCTGGCCCAAGCCTGGCGACGAAGGCATGGGAAGCCTCCAGGACGCCGAGCTCTCGGAGCGCGATCGCGCGGCGAAGGCCGCCAGAACGTGAAAGTACGTTTCTGGGGCACGCGCGGCTCGATCCCGACGCCCGGTCCGTCGACCGTCCGCTACGGCGGCAACACCGCGTGCATCGAGGTGCGCGACAGCTCGGGCTCGCTCTTGATCCTCGACGCGGGGACGGGCCTGCGTGAGCTCGGCGCCGCGCTGGTGAAAAACGGCACCGGGCCGCGTCCTTTCTCCGTCGACCTGCTCCTCTCGCACCTGCATTGGGACCACATTCAGGGCATTCCGTTCTTCCGCCCGGCGTACGACCCGAAGACCTCGCTGCGCATCCGCGGGCCGAAGCAGGCCCGGACGATGCGCGAGCTGCTTGGCCTGGGCATGGACGATCCGTTCTTTCCCGTCGACCTCGACGAGCTTCCCGCGCAGCTCGAGGTCGTCGAGATGGACGACGGGAGCGACGAGCGCATCGGAAAGTTCCGCGTGCGCGCCGCTAGCATCTTCCATCCCTCGCCTGCGCTCGCCTACCGCGTGGAAGCGGATGGGCGCTCGCTCGTCTACGCGACCGACACCGAGGACCCTTTTTCTGGAAGGGCAAACCCCGTGATCCCGCTGGCGCGGGAGGCGGACACGCTCATCCACGACGCGCAGTACGTCGAAAGTGACTTCAAGCCGACGTGGGGGCACTCGACGATCGCGAGCGCGATCGACGTCGCCACGAAGGCGAAGGTCAAGCGGCTCGTCCTCTACCACCACGATCCAGATCGAAGCGACGAAGCGCTCGATCAGATCGCCAAGGAAGCGCAGAAGCAGACGGACGAGATCGCCAAAGGCATCGAGGTCGTCGTCGCGCGCGAGGGCCTGGAGCTCGAGATCTAGGCGTATCGTCGCTCGATCAGGGGAGGTGAGCGATGAACGCCATCGAGCTTGTCAATCAGGCCAAGGACACGATCAACGTCCGACGCGTGTACGGCGAGCCATATCAGGAGGACGGCCTCACGATCATCCCGGCCGCCAACGTCATGGGTGGCGGCGGCGCGGGTGGAGACACCGAAGGCAATGGCGGAGGCGGATTCGGGGTCCGCGCGCGACCCGCCGGTGCGTGGGTGATCAAGGACGGCGAGGCGACCTGGCGGCCGGCGATGGACCTCAACCGCACGATCCTGATGGGTCAGCTCGTCGCGATCGTCGCGCTCCTGAGCCTTCGCTCGATCGTCAAGGCGATCGCGGCGAGGCGCTAGACGGTGGGCGAGGAGGGACTCGAACCCTCACGCTCTTTCGAGCATCAGACCCTAAATCTGACGCGTCTACCGTTCCGCCACACGCCCGCCGATAAGCGTAGGCGCTAGGTCTTCCGGCGGTCCACTGCCCAGGTCGATCCCGGTCGTCGCTTGGCGAGCTCCTTCACCTCGGCCGCCGCACGCGCCGCGGCGATGGCGCCGTCGAACCGGCCGGGTGCGATGTTCACGATCCCGATCGAAAGCGTCGCGAACGACATCCGCCGAAGATGCCGCCGGCGGTCGCGAGCTTCGATCCAGCCCCGCCGCTGATCCACCTCGTCGTAGAGCGTCGGGGCGATCTCATCGAACCGCCGAGCGATCACCGATGCGAGCCTCTCAGACTCATCCGCGTCGGCAAGCATCACGAAGTCGTCGCCGCCGATGTGCCCGACGAACCGATCCGCGCCGCCGCACCGCGCGATCTCAGTCAGCATCTCGGCGACACGCGCGATCATCCGGTCGCCGCGCGCGAAACCGTAGTGGTCGTTGAACTCCTTAAAGTGATCGATGTCGACGTAGAGCAACGCGAACGCGTCGCCGCGCGCAAGGCGCGCCTCGATCTCTTCGGTGATCGTCGTGTTCCCGGGAAGGCCGGACAGCGGGCTCAGCGATCGCAGACCGTTTGTGCGGCGGACCGCAGCGCCGAGCCGCGCCAGGAGCTCGTCCGCGTCGTAGGGCTTGGTGATGTAGTCGTCTGCGCCGGCCCGGAGCTCGGCGACCTTCGCCTCGAGCTCAGCTCGCGCGCTCAGGAGCACGATCGGCAGGAAGCGGGTGCGAGGATCCCGCCGCACGATCTCGCGCACCGCCCCGCCTGAGATGCCAGGCAGGCCGAGGTCCAGCAAGAGCAGGTCGTAGGCGCCTGCCGAAAGCGCCTCGAGCGCGGTCTCACCATCGGCCGCCTCCGTCGGGGCGTAACCCGCGTCGTCGAGCAGCTCTCGGAGCGCGACGCGGGTGGCTGGGTCGTCCTCCACCAGGAGGACTCGGCCTCCCACAGCGCAAGAGTCGGCCTCCGCGCCGACGCACTCAATAGGAGAGGCGTACCGGGGGTGGTGATTGCTTCTCCGCTCGCCAGGTCAACAGCCGGTTAATTGGTCAGCAGCCTTTACCGCTGGCGGGCTTCGATCCCCGAGAGGCGCTCAATGACTTTGAGGAGGGCGTGGTTGCCGTCGCGGCCGCCGCCGTCTTTCTGCAGGGCCGAGTACAGCGAGTGGACAAGTGACGTTCCCGGAAGGGACAGGTGATCCGCGTAGGCGTTGTCGAGCACGAGTCGCAGGTCCTTCTGCTGTAGATCGACCATGAACCCCGGACGGAAGTCGCCGGCGAGCATCTTCGGCGCGTAGTTCTGCATCGCCCAGGACGAGCCGGCGCCGCCGGCGATGACCGATCGCGTGCGCTCGAGGTCGATACCCTGAGCCTTCGCGAAGACCAGGGCCTCCGAAACGCCGAGATTGTTGATCGCGACGGCGATCTGGTTCGCGAGCTTGCAGGCCTGTCCCGCGCCGTGATCGCCGATGTGCACGATCGTCTTGCCCAAGGCCTCGAAGAGCGGCATCGCACGCTGTACGTCGGCGGCATCGCCGCCGACCATGATCGCCAGGCGCGCCTCGATCGCGCCGACCTCGCCGCCGGACACCGGGGCGTCGAGCGTTCGGAACGGCGGATGATTCGCAGCGGCGCGTTGGGCGAACTCGCGCGAGGCAGCGGGGCTGATCGTGCTCATGTCCACCGCGAGGAGCCCTGCGTGCGCACCCGACGCGATGCCATCCTTGCCGAAGGTCACCGCCTCCACGTCAGGCGTGTTCGTGACCATCGTCACGACGATGTCCGAGCGCTCGGCCACCTCCCGGGGGGTTGGGACGACGGTCGCCCCCGCATCCCCGAATGGCTTCGCGCGGTCCGCCGTGCGGTTGGTGACCGTCACGGGGAAACCTGCCTTGAGCGCGTTGCGCGCCATCGGCGCGCCCATGATCCCCAGGCCGACGAAGCCGACCCGCTCCACCGCCGTACTAGTTGTCTTTGTCCGGTATGTCGTCGCGTGAGAGAAAGACGCTTCGATCGCCTCCGTCTTCGCTCAGGAGGAACGTGCCTTCCTCGGTCTCGTCGACGTTCACCGACGCAACGAGCAGATCGTCGGTCACATGGATGAAGCCGTGCGCACGCGCAAGCTCGTTCGCGATCGCTTCGGAGAGCGAGTTCTCCTCGAACGCGTCCATCAAGAGGGTCCGCGCCTTCTTCACCAGCGCGAAGAACTCGAGCGGATCGAACTTTCGCTCGTGCGCGACGAGCACCGCGGTGCCGAGCTCCTCATCGCCCTCGTGAATCTCGTAGAAGAACATCGGTCCGACGAGCGTATCCCATTAGACTCGAAGCATCTCCATTCAGGAATCTGCCAAGGCTGTCCCCGCGTCGGTCCATCACACCATCCGGCGCGAGGCGGGCTCGCGCGTCACGCTCGAGGTCACGGTCGATGCCGATCGGCTAGCCCGCCGAGCCGAGGCGGTCTTCACGCGCCACGCGCAGCACGCGAAGATCCCCGGGTTCCGGCCAGGCAAGGCACCCCGCGCGATGTACGAGCGGGCGTACGGCAAGGAACACCTCTGGGAGGAAGCGGGCGAAGATCTCGTCGAGGAGACGTACAAGGAGATCGTCGACGCGGAGGACATCGATCCGATCGACCGGCCTCAGGTGCAGATCACGCAGTCGGAGGAAGGCAAGCCGCTCGTCTACGCGGCGCGCGTCGTGATCCGCCCCGAGGTGGGTCTCGGTGATTACCACGCTCACGGAGCGACCGTCGAGCCTGTTGCGCCCGAGGACGACGAGGTCGATCGCACCATCGCCGGCATGCGCGAGCAGCATGCCCAGCTCCGCCCGGTGGATCGTCCAGCGGCCGCTGGCGACGTGCTGACGGTCGACATCGACACGGCGGTGAACGGCCGCACCCTGACCTTCGCCCGGAACGCGCATATCGAGGCGGGGAAGGAGCTCGGCATCACCGGCCTGGGTGAGGCGCTGCTCGGTCTCAAGGCGAACGAAGAGAAGAAGATCGATCTCACCTTCCCCGACGACGCGAGCGAAGGCGAGCTCACCGGCAAGACGGGCACGTTCAGCATCCGACCGTCACAGGTCGCAGAGAAGGTCTTGCCGCCGCTCGACGATGAGTTCGCGAAGACGGTCGGCGTCGCCGATCTCGCGGCGCTTCGTAAGGCGGTGCGAAGCGAGCTCGCCCACGCCGCGTTCCACGAGGCCCGGGACGCGGCCGCCGACAAGGCGATGGAGCACGCGCTCGCGACGGCGGAGGTGGAGGTTCCCGACATCCTCGTCCAGGACGAGCTGGACCATCTCATCGCGGACCTCAAGGCACGCGTCAAAGAACAAGGCCTCACTTTCGAAAAGTTCCTCCTGCAAACTCGGAAGACCGAGCAGGATCTCCGCACCGAGTGGCTGCCGATCGCGCAACGCCGAGCGAAATCGCTGCTCGTGATCGACGCGATCGCGCGGAAGGAAGGAGTCACCGTCTCGGGGAACGAGCTCGCTTCTCAGGCCGCGCTCTCGCCGCTCGCGCAGGTCGACCCGCAGGCGCTTCGCTCGCCCGCGGTGCTCGCCTCGCTCGCGCGGTCCATCCGCAATCGGAAGACGATCGACAAGCTCATCGGACTCGATTCGCCGGATGCCGAGCGCGAGGCGATCCGCAAGGCCGGAGGCGAGGACGTCGACTTTCATGCGCCGGCCGAGCCGAAGGCGGAGGAGCCGAAGATCATCGTCCCCGAGCGGTCGAACGCCACGCTCGAGGGCCGAGAGGCGCTGCGCGCGATGCTCGAAAAGAAGTGATCGACTCCGAGCGCTAGGCGAGGTACCGCCGGAACCATTCGATCGTCGCGACCCATGCCTTCTGCGCTTGCGCCGCGTTGTAGCGGTCGCCCGCCGCATTCGTGTCGTTGTGAAATGCGTGGTTCACGCCGGGATACACCGTGATCTGGTACGGGACGCCGGCCTTCTTGAGCTGCTCCTCCATCTGCGGCGCCGTACCGCTGATGCGGGTGTCCTGCTCGGCGTACACCGCGAACACCGCCGTCTTCACTTTCGCGAGCTCGGTGTAGTTCGATGGCTGTGGGCCATAGAAGGGAACGGCGGCCTTGAGGGCGGCAGGTGGAGCGCCGGAGAGGATGTTCCAGACCTCGCCACCTCCGAAGCAAAAGCCGACGGCTCCGACCGCCCCGCTCGTCAGCGGCAACAGGTAGGCAATGGTGGCATTGTGGTCGGACAGCTTGTCTGCGGTCGAGCGCTTCCCGAGCGCAGCGTTGTATGCCGCCTGGTCGGTGAGCTTCGCGGCGCCGCCGTCGCGCGCCGCGAGGTCGATGTTGATGCCGACGAATCCCGCGGTCGCGACGCGACGGACGACGTCGCGGATGTGCTCGGTCTGCCCGCGGTTCTCGTGGATGACGACGACGCCCGGGACGCGTCCGCTCGCGGCGACCGGCGTGGCGACGTACGCCATGAGCGACGCTCCGTCCGCGGCGCGCACGTCCGGCCGCGACACGCTGATGCGAGGGTCGGTCTCCTTCACCGTGATGCCGTCGGTCGTCGGGTTCGCCGGCGGAGTCGCGTATGGCTGCGCTACGAGTCCCGCGGAGGCCGACGGCGTGTACACCGTGGGCGAGGTCGCCGGCGCCGCACGCGGCGAGAGGTCGCAAGCGGCGAGCACGGTCGTCGCGAGCGCCGCGCTGCCGGCGATGAGCGTGACGCGCCGCACGAGCTCCCGCCGCGCGATCAGTCCGTCGCGGTAGTCCTCGACATGCTCCTCGATGAAGTACCGCTGGGTCTTGTTGAGCTCATCCATCTGTTCCTCCCGAGGTGCGGATACGTACCATACGGCGCCCGCCACGCCGCGGATCGGTCACGCGGCGGAGCGGGCGGGAGCGTCAGCGACCGGAGGGAGCCGCCACCGCGATCTGCGCCGCGAGATCGCGCATGACTTTCGCGGCGGCGCTGTCGGGATGGAGCACGGTGAGCGGCCGGCCGCGGTCGGCCGCGTCGTCGCAGGCCGGCGTGAACGGCACCACGATGTCTGGCTTGCGGTTGAAAAAGCGCGCGATCTGGTCCATCTCCACGCCCGAGCCGCTCGTGCGATTGACGACGAGGACGCTCCGCTCGCGCGGATAGGAGAGCTTCTCGAGGACGTCGAGCGTCTCCTTCGTCGCCTTGAGGGAGGGCAGGTGCGCCGCGGTGACGATGATGACGGCGTCGGCCACGTCGAGCGCGGCGAGGACTTGCTGCGAGAAGCTCGCCGGCGCGTCGATCACGACGTAATCGGACTGCATCTGCAAGTGATCGATGGCCTGCTGCACCGCGGGCACCGTCACGAGCTCCGCGCGCTCGGGCGTATCGCAGCCGGCAAGTACCTTGACGCCGCTGCGGTCTTGCGTGAGGTAGCGCTCGAAGGTCGCGTCGTCGAGCTCGGTGTGCGCTTCCTCCGCAAGGTCGGCGAGCGTCCGATCGGGTGCGAGGTTCATCAGCATCGGGACGTTGCCGAACTCGAGGTTCAGGTCCAGGAGCGTTACGCGGTAGATCGTGGTCGCCGCGAGGGCGACCGCTGAGTTCACCGCCAGGGTCGTGCAGCCGACGCCGCCCTTGCCGTGCACGAAGAGGATCACGTTCCCGCCGCGTTTCGTGGTCGTCTCGCCGTGGATCGCCCTGAACCGCTTGACCAGGACCTCGATCTTCGCCGACAGGACGGCCATCTCGACCGGCTTGGGTATGTATTCGTCGGCGCCCTCTGCGTAACCGGTGAGGACGTCATCGGCCTGCTTGCGCGCCGAGAGCATGACCACCGGGATCCGGGCCGTACGGTGGTCCGCCCGGAGACGGCGGGTCAGCTCGAATCCGTTCATGTTCGGCATGTTCACGTCGGTGATGACGAGGTCGGGCATCTTCGCGCGGATCGCCTTGAGCGCCTCCCATCCGTCGTTCGCCAACGTCACCTCGTACCCGTGCCGGGAGAGCCAGGTCGACAGAAGCTTGCGGATCTGCTCCTCGTCGTCGACGAAGACGATGCGTTCGCCGGCCATCAGCTCTTGGCGAACTGCGCGATGCGGGCGCGGAACTCGGTCATGCTGAAGGGCTTCCCGAGATGACCCGCCGCGCCGTGCCGGAAGCATTCCTCGACCTCATCGCGCTGCACGGAAGCGGTCATGAAGACGATCGGCGTGTGAGCGATGTCGGGTCTGGCGTGCAGCGCGTCCGCAACCTCGAATCCATCCATCTCCGGCATCGAAACGTCGCTGAAGACTACGTCAGGCCGCACCTTCTCGATGAGTGCGACACACGCCGCGCCGTCCTCCGCGAATTGCACTTCGTGCGCGGTCGATCGAAGCGCGGCCTGAATGAGCTTCCGGATCATCGGGTCGTCCTCGCAGACGACGATCTTGGTCACGACGCGGCCAGGGCGCCCGGCGTGGTGCGCGCCTCACCGCGCGGAAGGTTCACGTGGAAGACGGATCCCTCGCCGACGGTGCTCTCCGCCCAAACCGTGCCGCCGTGGAGCTGCACGATCTGACGGACGATCGGCAGGCCGAGGCCGGTGCCTTGGATGTGCCGCGTCGCGGGCGACTCCACGCGGCCGTACCGTTCGAAGATCGACCCGAGAGCCTCCTTCGGGATCCCCATCCCGTGATCGCGGACGAGAACATGGACCGCGTCGCCTTCGGCGCGCGTGGCGACGACGATCTCGCCGCCGGACGGCGAATACTTCACGGCGTTGGTCATCAGGTTCGTCATCACCTGCGTGAGCTTGTCCCGGTCCCCTTGGATGTCGCCGACGGCTGGATCGAGGGTGAGACGGATAGGGTGAGAGGGCGCGTTCGGCCTGATCCGGTCGGCCGTCTCGGTCACGACAGCGTTGACGTCAACAGGCTCCCGATGTAATTGCATTCGGCCCGACTCCATCTTGTCGAGGTCGAGCATCTCGTTGATCATCCGATTCAGGCGGCGCGCATCCTTGTTGATGTCGCCGGCGTACTCGCGCATCTCCTCCGGCGTCAGCTCCTCCTCGCTCATCATCTCCGAGAACCCCTGGATCCCGGTGAGCGGCGTGCGGAACTCGTGGCTCACGATGGAGACGAAGTCGCTCTTCGCGCGGTTCAGCCGTTCCAGCTCGCCCACGGCGCGCCGCTGCTGCTCGAACGCCTCAGCCGCGGTGATGGCCACGCGAAGCTCTTGCGCGACGCCTTCGATGAGGCGGACGTCGTCGGCCGTCCATTCCCGAACGTGATCGATCTGGGAGAGCGCGAGGGCACCCGCGAGTTGGCCGCCGACGCGGATCGGCGTTGCGGCGACGGCGATGCCGCGCTGAACCGACCCGTCCGCATTTTCGGCCTGGGCGAAGCGCCGATCCTCACGGATGTCATTGACCGCGACGGTGCGGCCGAGCCGACCCGCGAGCTTCGCGATCGGGATGCTGCCGGCGCTGCGACCGATCGGTGCGACCCCTGGCGCGTCCCACTCGAACGCAACGCTCAAGTCATCCTCCGACTCGCCGACGGCGACGATGGCGCGGGAAACGCCGAGGATCCGGGCGAGCTCGGCGACGGTGCCCCTGAGGATGTCGTCGGGATCGAGGCTGGCGCGCGCCCGCTGCGCGATCCGGTTCAGGAGCGCCTCGCGCTCGGCCCGCGCCTCAGCCTCTTTCACCGAGAGCGCGCTATGGATCGACCCGGCGACGTACTGCCCCATGATCACGGGCACCTGCACGTTGTCGGGTGTGAGGACGCCTGGCTTCGCGCTCTCGAGCAGCAGGACGCCGACGAGCCGTTCGCGCGAGACGAGCGGCAGTGCGGCGAACGAGCGCGCCTTCGCGACCTGCGGCATCTCCTGCGCCACCTTCGTCCACGGCTCGGCGTTCGCGTGCGTGTCCGCGAGGACGAGCGGGTTGTGATGGTCGATCACGCGCGTGCGGATGAGCGCTGGCAGCGCGGCGGTGGAATAGGTCGCGCCGCCGAGGACGCCGGCGTCGGGGCCACCCGTGGCGACCGTGCGAAAGGCCTCGAGGACGTCGTCGTAGACGATGAGCGCGATCGTGACCTCGAGCGGCACCGCGTTGCGCGTCGCGGTGACGAAGTACGCGCCGATCTGCTCGAGATCGAGCGGACCCGCGATCGCTGCGGACAGGCCGAAGATCGCGCCGAGCTCGTCGTCCTTCTGTCGCTCGGCGCTGCGCGCGCCGGCGAGCGCGCTCGCGAGCCGATGCATGATCACGGCAGCGATGAGGCTGATGCCCAGCCAGACGACGAACGACACGAGCTGGATCGACGCAAGGACATCGCCCGTGTCCCGGCGCGCCACGACGAGCCCACTCCCCGCGAGCTCGATCGTGTAGATGTACTGGACGGCGAGGAAAACCGCGGCCGCATACAAGGTCGATGCCGCCACGTAGAACCGCAGCGAGCGCGGCATTTTTCTCATCGTCCCGCTCCTCGGCGGCATCGTACCGGCTCGCCTGCACGGTAAACAGGGCCTCGAACAGGCTCTTGCGCTACGTCGCTGATCCCGAACGGCTACATGAATCACTCGCAAAGACGGCGGTCGCGCCCAAGACGCTGCCGTACACTCTGGACAGAGCGGCATCCCGTGCGAGGAGGGCGTTTTGACCACGACGAACTACGTGCCGATGGTCATCGAGCAGTCCGGACGCGGTGAGCGCGCGTACGACATCTTCTCGCGTCTGCTCAAGGAACGGATCATCTTCATCGGGGACGCCATCGAGGACACGATGGCCAACCTCATCATCGCGCAGCTCTTGTTCCTCGAGTCCGAGGATCCCGAGCGCGACATCTACCTCTACATCAACTCGCCAGGCGGGGTCGTGACGGCCGGCCTGGCGATCTACGACACCATGCAGTACCTGAAGGCGCCGGTGAACACGATCTGCATCGGCCAGGCCGCTTCGATGGCCGCCGTTCTGCTCGCGGCGGGCGCGAAGGGCAAGCGGTACGCGCTCCCGAACTCGCGGATGATGATCCACCAGGGCGCCGGTGGGTTCCGCGGCAACACGCCCGACGTGATGATCCAGGTGAAGGAGCTCGAGACCCTCGTCGACAAGCTCACGAAGATCCTCGCCAACCACAGCGGCCAGTCGCACGAGAAGGTGAAGCGCGACAGCGAGCGCGATCGCTTCATGAGCGCCGAGGAAGCCCGCGAGTACGGGATCATCGACGAGATCTTCGTCGGCAAGGAATCCCTCATCTCGATCGCCAAAACCGAAGAGCCGCCGACCCGAGAGCCGGTGGGCGTCCGCTAGTGACGACGACCGCGAAGGGCGGGAAACCGTACCGCTGTTCGTTCTGCGGTAAGAGCCAGGACCAGGTACGCAAGCTCATCGCCGGACAGGGCGTCTACATCTGCGATGAGTGCATCACCCTCTGTCGCGAGATCGTCGACGAGGAGTTCATGGAGACGCCGAAGGCGCGCAGCCTCGGCGCGAAGGTGCCGAGCCCGCGCCGCATCAACGAGATCCTCGACCAGTACGTCATCGGCCAGGACAAGGCCAAGCGCGTGCTGTCGGTCGCCGTCTACAACCACTACAAACGGGTCGGGGCTGGCCATCGCGTCGACGACGTCGAGCTCGGCAAGTCGAATGTGCTGCTCATCGGTCCGACCGGATGCGGCAAGACCCTCCTCGCGCAAACGCTTGCGCGCATCCTCGACGTGCCGTTCTCCATCGCGGATGCGACGAGCCTCACCGAAGCCGGTTACGTCGGCGAGGACGTCGAGAACATCCTGCTCCGGCTCATCCAGGCCGCGGACTTCGACCTGAACCGCGCGCAGCGCGGCATCATCTACATCGACGAGATCGACAAGATCGCGCGCAAGGGCGACAACCCTTCGATCACGCGCGATGTGTCCGGCGAGGGCGTGCAGCAGGCGCTCCTCAAGATCCTCGAGGGCACGGTCGCGAACGTCCCGCCGCAGGGTGGCCGCAAGCACCCGCACCAGGACTTCATCCAGATCGACACGACGAACATCCTGTTCATCTGCGGCGGCGCGTTCGAAGGTCTCGAGAAGATCGTCGAGGCGCGCGTCGGCAAGAAGACGATGGGCTTCGGCGCCACGCTCCGCGACAACACCAAGGAGACGAGCGCCGTCCTGCAGCAGGTCATGCCGGACGACCTCCTCAAGTACGGCCTCATCCCGGAGTTCGTCGGCCGGCTCCCGGTCGTCGTGCCGCTCCAGGCCCTCGACGAGGCCGACCTCGTCCGCATCCTCACCGAGCCCAAGAACGCGATCGTCAAGCAGTACCAGAAGTTCCTCGCCCTCGACAAGGTCGAGCTGCAGCTGACTCCCGACGCGCTCCAGGCCGCGGCCAAGGGCGCGGCGAAGCGGAAGACCGGCGCGCGCGGTCTTCGGACCATCATCGAGGAGGTCCTCCTCGACGTCATGTACGAGATCCCTTCCTCGACCACGGTCCGCAAGGTGGTCGTCACCGCCGAGTCGATCGAGGGTCGGATGAAGCCGCTCCTCCTCTCGAAGAACGAGCAGCAGGTGCTCGAAGGGGACGAGGCCACCGCCTCCTAGCGCGCTCTGCCTAAGCTCTTTTACGCGAGCCCGCGTGACCTGCCGCTCATCGAACCTTCACCCGGCGTGAAGGGCCGCGTCGTCAACGCCGACCACGCGACCGTGATCGTGTACGAGTACGCCGCCAAGACGGTGATCGAGACGCACAAACACGAGGTCGAACAGATCGGTGTGGTCGTCAAGGGATCGCTGGCGATGGTCATCGCCGGGGAGCAGCGGATCCTGATGCCTGGCGACAGCTACCGCGTGCCGGCGAAGACCGCGCACGGCGTCCGCGTGTTCGAGGAGGCCACCCAAGTCGTCCAGGTCTTCGCTCCGCCGCGCAGCGATCTTCCGCGCGGGCACGCCTAGGGCTCGCCTCAGGCGGGCCACGGCCGCAGCAGCTCGTAGCCGATACCGCGCGCAGCCTTCCTCGGCCTGGCGAAAGGCCCAGAGCCACCAGAGCCCGAAGCTGACCATCACTCCGGCCCCCAGAGCACGGGACCGGCGCCGCAACAGCGTCACGGCGCCGAGAATCAACCCGGCGACGGTCAGCGGAACGGCCTCGCGTACACGTCGCTTTGATACAGCGCTGGGACGCACGCCTTCTATCTTCGGTCAGGGATGAGGAGGGTGGTGCCACGCGATCCGCTCCTCGTCGGACGCATCGGAGCGCTCGCAGGGGCTGGGATGTGGCTGTTTATCGGCGGTCAAGCCATCGTGCCGGTGGCCGCGCTCGCCCTCGCGTTCCTCGCGGCGACCATCGGCATGGTCTGGTGGCTCGACATCAAGCGCGGTCGCGCTGCCCCGCTTCAGGAGATGCCGATGCGCATCGTCGTCGCGGATCTGGTGACGGCCGGCGTGTGGACCATCGGCACCGCGCCAAATCCGCGCAGCATCGCCTTCGTCATCATCGTCGCCGTCGGCGCACTCGCGATGTACCGCCTCGGACGCGCCGGGATCGTCGCGACGATGTTCACCTTCCTCGTGGCGCGTGTCGGGATGGAGGTGATCCGTATCGCCTTCGCGCAACCAACGCCGGCGCCGCAGCTCCTCGCCGAGATCATCGTTACTTCTCTCGCCGTCCTCATCCTCGCGGCGACGGTCGACAGCTACCGCGCCGAGCAGTCCCGCGCGGAGGTCGCCCTACGTCTGGGACGCAGCCTCGAGCGGGTCGCGACTGAGATCGCTGCCGAGACCGAGCCAGAACAGCTGTTGCGGACGATCGCGCGCGGCGCGCTGGCGCTCGTCGAGGCGCAGCACGCGACGGTGAACATCCGGCGAGGCGAGGAGTTCGTCGTGGCCGCGGGCGCGGGGACCGGCGAGCGTGTCGTCGGCGTTCACGCGCAGTCGCATATGGGGATCGTCGGTGCGGTGCTTCGAGCACGATCGACGGTGGCCGTCGCCGACTACGCCACCGATCCCACCGCCGTCCCCGCGATCCGCGATCTGGGCGTCCGCGCGGTGGTGGGGGTTCCGATCTTTCTCCACGGGCAGTTCGCAGCGACCATCACCGTCGCGCGGCTCGATCCGCGCCCGTTCGACGCCGACGACCGCCGCGCGCTCGAGGGGCTCGCGTCCCACGCCGCCATCGCCCTGCGGAACGCACGGATCATCGAGCACGGCCGTCGTCTCGAGGCGCTTTCGCGCGAGGTCTCGGGTGCGATGCCGGAGGATGTGATCGAGCGGATCGCCGGGGAGATCAAGGCGGCGTTCGACGTCGAGTGGGTCATGATCACGGAGATCAAGGACGGCGCCGGGCGTCCACTCGCGGCGCTCGGACTCGCCTCGCCGCTTCGCGGCGAGCCGTGGTCTCCGATCGGACCGCTCCTCCGCGAGGTCGTTTCACGACGGGAGCTCACCGTCCTTCGCGACTATGTCGGGGACCGTACGCCGGAGGACGATCGCCCGATCACCGTCCTCGCGCACGGCTTGGGGGTTCACGCGACGATGCTGACCCCTGTCGTCATCGCCGGCGAGGTCCGCGCGGCTCTCGTCATCGGGACGACCGATCCGTATCGGACGTTCGACAGCGTGGAGCGCCAGCAGCTTTCCGCGTATGGCGACCTCGCCGGAAGTGCGCTCCGCGCGGCGAACGAGCGGCGCGAGCGCGAACGGCGGATCGGGCGGCTCGCGGCGCTGAACGTCCTGGCGTGGCAGCTCGCGGCGGTGAACGAACCGTACGCGATCGCCAAGCTCGCCTTCGACGCGGCGGCTCTGCTGGTTGCTCGTGATGCGTTCACCGTGGCGCGGTACGACTCGGTTGCGCAGGAGCTCGACGTCGTGCTGCGGTCGCAGGGAGCCGAGGCCGGCCCGGGGTCCGGGCGCCTCGCGCTAGGGACCGATGACCTGAGCCATGTCGTCCTCACGACGGAGTCGCACCGCACGACCCACGGCGCCTTCGTGCCGATCAAGAGCCGCGGCAAGCTGCTCGGCGTGCTCGCCAGCGAGGCGCGAGCAGAGAACGCCTTCGACGACGAGGACGTCGCCGTTCTGCAGACCCTCGCGAACCTCGTGGCGACCGCCTTCGAGAACGCCGAAGCGCTGACGCGGATGCGCGAGCTGTACCTCGCTTCCGTCCGCGCCCTCGCGGCCGCCGTCGACGCGCGCGACCCGTACACGCGCAGCCACTCCGCGCGCGTGGCCGCGCTCGCGCGGAGCATCGGCGAGGAGATGCAGCTCGGGACCGATCAGCTCCGCCGGGTGCAGCTGGGTGCGCTGCTCCACGACATCGGCAAGATCGGCGTGCCCGATGCGATCCTCAACAAGCCGGCCGCCCTCACCGGGGAGGAGTGGACGGTCATGCGCACGCACTCGGAGCTCGGGGCTTCCATCGTCAACGCGGTCGAGCCGTTGCGCGATCTCGCGCCGATCGTCCGCGCGCATCACGAGCGGTACGACGGCAGCGGATACCCCGACCAGCTCGGCGGCGACCTCGTCCCGGTCGAGGCGTACATCGTCGCGGCCGCGGATGCATTCGAGGTCATCGTGAGCCGCCGCTCGTATAAGCAGGCGCAGACGGTCGAGCATGCGTGCACCGAGCTGCTGCGGTGCCGCAGCACGCAGTTCCATCCGGCAGTAGTCGACGCGTTCCTGCGCGTGCTCGAGCGCGATCGGGCCCAGGGCGCGGCGCAGCTGCGGCGGATCGCCGGCATCCTGCACGAGGACATCGAGGACGTGCCCGGGCCGGGCCTCCTGCTCGAGCAGTTCGCGGCGAGCGCGCACACGCACGGGCGGCGGCTCGCGATCCTTCAGCGTCTCGCAAGCGAGATCAGCGCTGTCCTCGACATCGACGAGCTCGCGACGCGGCTCATCCGGATCGTCTGCGACGCGATGGGCTACGAGAACGGCTTCCTTCTGACGCTGGACGAGACCGGCGAGAACCTCGTGATCCGCGCGGCGGTCGGGCCGTCAGGCTCATACGTCGGGCAGCGTCTCGGTCGGGGCCAGGGAATCAGCTGGTGGGTCATCGAGCATGGCCAGCTCCAGAACGTCGCCGACGGAGAGCTCGATCCCCGCTTCTACGGCCCCCCGGAGATCCGCTCGGTGCTCTGCGTGCCGCTCCTTCTGGGCGACGAACGTATCGGCGTGCTCGGCGTCGAGAGCCCGCGCGTCGGGGCGTTCGTGCGCGACGACGAGGATCTCCTCACCGCCGTGTCGCACCAGGTGGCGGCGGCGGTGCGCGTCGCGAAGCTACATCAGGCGGCAAAGACCGCGGCCGCGACGGATCCCCTCACCAGCTTGCCGAATCGGCGGAGCTTCTTCGCACGCCTCGAGGCCGAGCTTGCGCGCCACGACGGCCATCCGCTCTCGGTGGCGGTCCTCGACGCCAACGGCCTCAAGGCGTTGAACGATGGATACGGCCACGCGGTCGGCGACGACGCCCTCGTGCGGATCGGCGAGATACTCGAGGACGGAATACGGGAGGGCGACCTCGTCGCCCGGATCGGCGGCGACGAATTCGCCGTCCTGTTCGCGAGCGCGCCGTTGCTGACTGCGGAGCGGATCATGCGGCGGCTCGCTGACACGATCGCCCACGAGACGCTCTCCGCGGGTCAGCGTGTCCCGACGATCGCTTGGGGGATCGCGGACGCGACCGGCGAGGCCACGGTCGACGCGCTCGTGGACGCGGCCGACCGTGCGATGTATCGGCAGAAGCAGCTCGCGCGGAGGCGCACGCCCGCCTAGCCCCCGCTCGCCCGGCGGACCTTTTCCGGCATCGGACCTGCATCACGACTCACCGTGCCGAATCTCATCCTGCGTGTGGGTCTCGCGCTCGCGATCGTCGGCGTCGCCATCGGCATGACCGCGGCCGCTTCGGAGACCGTGTCGCTCTGCGGACCATCAAGCTGCTCGACCGGCGTCGCGGACGCGTATGCGCGTCCAGGTGGACCGGCCGACATCGCCGTCATGGCGGGCAGTCCGAGCGTGCCCGCGAGTGCGACCGCGGTGGACGCGACGATGCTCGTCGGGCTGGTGACGGTGCTCGTCATCCTCGCCATCTTCGTTATCCTCTTGAGCTACCGGCCGCGACCGGGAGGAGTACGAGCCCAAGACCGATAGAGAAGGCGCGTGACGGCTGGAAGCGCGCCGCAGTCATGGTCTCGGAAGGTCGCCCGCGAGCCGGATCGGGCTCCGCCCGTTAGCGCGGATCGATGAGACACGACGTCGTCGTGTGAATCTGGGTGGTACCGCGGGTCCCGACTCGCCCCAGGCGGGTCGGGGATTTTGTTAAGGAGGCCGCGGTGAAGACGAGGAACGGCCACCCGAGTCCGCGCTCACGCTTGCCGAAAAGAACTTCCGTCCGTCCGTCGTCGAGTCGGATCTTTATTCGTGGTGGGAGCGCTCGGGGTTCTTCACGCCCGACGAGAACAACCCGAATCCGCCTTTCGTGATGATGCTTCCGCTGCCCAACGTGACCGGCGACCTCCACCTGGGGCACGCGCTCGGGTTCGGTGGGTACGAGGACCTCATGGCGCGATGGCACCGGATGAAGGGCGAGCCGACGCTCTACATGCCCGGCACCGACCACGCCGGGATCATCGCGCAGTACGTCGTCGAGCAGGAGCTCGCCAAGGAAGGCATCTCACGCGGAGCGCTCGGCCGCGAGAAGTTCCTCGAAGAGATGTGGAAGTGGATGGACCACTACCGGCCGCGCATCGAAAAGCAGCTCCGAATGCTCGGGTGCTCTCTGGACTGGTCCCGACCGAACTTCACCATGGAGCCCGCGAAGCAGCGCGCGGTCCGGACGCACTTCATCCGCCTCTTCAAGCACGGCCATCTCTACCGTGCCGACCGGATCGTCCACTGGTGCCTCAGGGACCAGACCACGTACTCCGACCTCGAGGTCGAGCACGTCCAGCGCACCGACACGCTCTATCACGTGCGCTATCCATGGGCTGATCCAATGCCGGCGGGCACACCCGACCTGGTCGTGGCGACAACCCGCCCCGAAACGATCGTCGCCGACGTCGCGGTGGCGGTGCACCCCGACGACGAGCGCTGGCGCGCGTTCGTCGGGAAGCATGTGCTCGTCCCCGGAATGGAGCGCCGCGTTCCGATCATCGCCGACGCGGCCGTCGACCGCGAGTTCGGCACGGGCGCGCTCAAGATCACCCCCGGTCACGACGCGACCGACTTCGAGATCGGCCAGCGGCACGGCCTGCCGACGATCTCGGCGATCGACAAGCGCGGGATGATGACGGCGAACGCCGGACCGCTCGCCGGCCCCGACCGCGAGACCGCGCGGCGGCAGATGGTGAAGCTTCTCCGCGACCGCAAGCTTCTCGTGCGCGAGGAGCCGATCACTCACGCTGTCGGTGTTCACGACCGCTGCCAAACGGTCGACGAGCCGCTCGTGATGAAGCAGTGGTGGGTGAGCATGGCCAAGCTCGCGCCGCGCGCGTCCCAGGTCGTGCGGGACGGTCTCATCACGATCGTGCCGCGTTACCAGGAGAAGGTGTTCTTCAACTGGATGGACAAGATCCGCGACTGGCCGGTGTCCCGTCAGATCTGGTGGGGGCATTCGATCCCGGCGTGGTTCTGCAGCGACTGCGACGAGATCGTGGTACCCGACGAGGACGCGCCGGACCCTACACGCTGCACGCGCTGCCGCTCGGACGAGATCAAACAGGATCCGGACGTGCTCGACACGTGGTTCAGCTCCGCGCTTTGGCCACACAGCACCCTCGGCTGGCCGGACCAGACGCCCGATCTGCGGAAGTACTACCCCGGAAGCGTCCTCGAGACGGGCTACGACATCCTGTTCTTCTGGGTGGCCCGCATGATCATGATGGGCCTCGAGAACATGGGGGAGATCCCGTTTCACACGGTGTATCTCCATGGCCTCGTCCGGGTCGGCACGGTCAAGATGAGCAAGTCGCTCGGCAACGTGGTGAGCCCGGTGGGACTGATCCAGGAGTACGGCGCCGACGCGCTTCGCTACGCGCTCGTGTCCGGTGTCGCGACCGGTGCCGATAGCCAGCTGACCGACGAGAAGCTCCTGCACGCGCGCAACTTCGGGAACAAGCTCTGGAACATCGGTCGGTTCGTCCTCGCGCAGGTCGACAAGAATCCCGACGCGTTCCGCGGGCATCCGGTCGACGAGCGTCCCGAGGCGAATACCGAGGAGGCGCGCTGGATCCTCTCGCGCACCGAGGCCGTGGTGGAAGAGTGCACCCGCCTCATCGAAAGCTATCTGTTCGGTGAGTACCTGGCGGCGCTGGAGGGCTTCGCGTGGGGCGAGCTCGCCGATCTCTACATCGAGCTGGCCAAGCAGTCGCTCCGCGGACCGCGCGCCGACGAGACCGTGCGCACGCTCGCGTACGCGCTCGACCGTTTGCTACGGCTCGCGCATCCGATCGTGCCGTTCCTCACCGAGACGTTGGCGCTGCAGCTGTGGCACCACGCTCCGAAGCGGGAGATGGCGCCGTCGCTCGTGATCTCCGCATGGCCACGCATCGGCAGGCGCGACACGGATCTCGAGGCTCGATTCGCGGTCGTGAGCGAGGTGGTGCGAACGATCCGCAACCTGCGTCAGGACGCCGGTCTCGATCCGTCCGAACGCGCGAAAATCCTGCTCGCGGGAGATCTCAGCCGGCTCGGCGAAAGCATCTCGGCGATCGCCGAGCTGACGCGTAGCGACATCACCACCGGCCGCGGCGAGGCCGCCGCGACGGTCGTTCGCGGGATCGAGATCCGTCTGGTGGTCGAGCGCGATGCGGCCGCCGAGCGGGCGCGCCTCGAAAAGGAGCTCGCCGAAGCGAAAGAGCTGCTCGAACGCTCGCGAGCCTTGCTCGGAAAGCCAGGTTTCCCCGAGAAAGCTCCGGCCGACGTGGTGAACAAAGAGCGCGCGAAGCTCAAGGAACGGGAATCCCGTGTCCAAGTCCTCGAGGACGAGCTGAAGAAGCGCAAAGGCGACTCTTAGCCGATCGCAGGTGCGGCGTCGCCGGGTGACACCGGCGAGCGGGTTGCGTATGAGCCGCGCCCCGGGGCCCACGCCGCCCGCTGAGACGGGGTACGAACAGAGAGGGCGGCTGTGGGGTGGGTGCGGCGAGGGCGCAACCCCGAGCCGGGGGCAGGACCCGGCGACGCAGCTAAACAGGAAGCGCCGGAGCGGTTAGCTCCGGCGCTTCTTCAGTTCGCCTCGAGGACGCTATTGCGCGTCTTTGAGTATCTGGTTCGCCTTGTCGCTCGCGGTCTTCATCGCCGCGTCGGGCGTGGCCTTGCCGGTGATGACCGACGTGATCATGTTGAGGATCACGTCGCGGATGTCCTGCTGCCCGCGGACGTTCGGCTCAGGGGAGCTGTACTGGATGAGATCGTAGCCTTGCTTCCCCTGCGGGACCTTCGTCCAGTAGTCCTTCAACACCTGCGAGTCCGCTGCGGTCTTGCGCACGGGCATGTAGTACGAGGTCGACGCGAACTGCGCCGACTGATCGGTTTCCGTGAACCACTTGATGAACAGCCACGACGCCAGCTGCTTCTCGGGGGTGCTCTTGAAGACCGCCACGTTCGCGCCGAACTGCACCGTCTTCGCCTTCGAAGGGTCGGACTGGGGCAGGTTGGCGATGCTCCAGTGGAAGCCGGCAGTCTTGTCGGCGAGGTCCTTCATGAACGGGACCGTCGACGTCGAGGAGAGGAAGAACGTGAGCTTCCCGGCGGCCAGGTCGTTCTGGTAGTCGAACCCGGCGGGGCTGTATGCCCAGCCGTCTTTCACGCCGCGGTCGTACATCTGGAGGACCTGGAGCCCTTGTGCTCCGTTCCACGCGACGGTCTTGTTGTCGGCGGCCATCAGAGTCCCGCCACGCGAGTACACCTGCGCGTTGAAGTACGACGCGTCGGTGTTGAGGGCGAACCCGTTGCGGATGGTCTTACCGGACGCGTCCTTCTTCACCGCCGCCTTCGCGGTCGCCTCGAATTCGTCCCACGTCTTCGGGACCGGCTTGCCGATCTCCTTCAGGATGTCCTCGTTCACGTACATCACCGCGAGCGACTTCGTGAACGGCCACGACAGCAGCTTGTTCCCATACTGCGGAAACGTGTTCGTGTCGTAGTAGCTCTTGTAGATGTCGTCCTGCGATTGCTTGCTGAGGCCGTTCTTCGCGCTGTCCTTATACGGGGTGAGATCGATGACGACGTCGGCTTTCATGTAATCGGCGACGAAGCTCTCGTACGCGTGCGCGAGCTCCGGCAGGGCGCCCGCCTGGATCGCGCCAAGCGTCTTCTGGTAGAGCTGGGTGTAGTTGCCCTGGTTGAGCGCGGTGACGGTGATGCCCTTCCCGTTGGTGTCGTTGAACTTCTTCACCATCGCGTCGAGGGCGACCTGCTGAGGACCCGAGAGGGCGTGCCAGAGCGTGATGTTCACCGGGCCCGAGAGCGTGATGTCTGCCTCGGTCGACTGCTGCGGCGCTGGTGCTGCCGCGCTACACGACGTGGCGATGACGAGCAACAGCGTAGCGAGGATCCCTGCCTGTAGGCGCATGCGCGTTCCCTCCTGACCTCCACCAGCTGGGGGCTTTGCCCCCAACCCCTGCTCTTCCCTATCTACGCGTGCTCCTCAGCCTCGGATGCCCGTTCGTGCGATGCCCTGCACGAGATAGCGCTGGGCGACGAGGAAAAGGACCACGATTGGAGCGACGACGAACGTCGACGCCGCCATGAGCAGATGGTAGCTCGACCCGGCTTCCTGCCGGAACGCTGAAAGGCCCACCTGTACGGGCCGGAACTCGGGTCGGGTGGTGACGATGAGCGGCCATTGGAAGGCGTTCCAGGACCCCAGGAACGTGATCAGGCCAGCCGTGATGAGGGCTGGGACGGAGAGCGGTAGGGCGATGCTCCAGAGGAAGCGCAGGTGCCCCGCGCCGTCGATCCGAGCGGCGTCGGCGAGCTCGCTCGGGATGGAAAGGAAGAACTGCCGCAAGAGGAAGATCGAGAACGCGGTGGCGATGAACGGCACGATCTGGACCTGATAGCTGTCGAACCAGTTGAGGCAGGGGAGGCCGAAGCAGGCGACCTTGCTCGGGCTCATGAGGACGTAGTTGGGCACGAGCGTGGCTTCGCTCGGGACCATGAGCGTCGCGAGGAAAAGCGTGAACAGCACGTTCTTGCCGCGGAAGCGCATCCGCGCGAAGGCATAACCCGCGAGCGCGGCGGTGGCCAGCTCGCCGATCGTGATCGCGATCGAGATGGTGATTGTGTTGACGAAGTAGCGGCCCCATGGCGCACGGCTCCAGGCCTCGACGAAGTTCTCTGGGTGAAGCTGCGCCGGGAAGATGTCGGGAGGATTCTTCGTGGCCTCGAGCAGGTCCTTGAACGCGCTCGTGACCATGAAGTAGAAGGGATACGCGACCGCCAGGCCGACGAGGATGAGCACGCCATGCTTCGCGATCGTCCCGGCGCGTATGCGCGGGTAGAAGCGCGGCACCCCGGGCGCGACACGCGCGATCGATCCGCTAGCCATACGTCACGCGCCTTCCCAGCACGCGGAACTGGAAGAGCGTGAACAACAGGATGATCAGCGTCAGGATGAACGCGAGCGCCGCGGCGAGACCGAACTGCGCTTGCTGGAACGCCGTCCGGAAGAGAAGCAGCGTGACAGTCCGGGTCGTGTCGAGAGGACCGCCGCCGGTCAGGACGAAGATCGTGTCGAATGATCTGAGCGCTCCGATGCTCGCGATCGTGAAGACGAAGAACGTGGTTGGCGACAGGAGGGGCAGCGTGATCTTGGTGAAGATCTGGCGTTCGCTCGCCCCATCCAGCCTCGCGGCCTCGTAGTACTCGGGCGAGATGTTCGAAAGCCCTGCGAGGAAGATGACGATCTGGTAGCCCAGGTAGTGCCAGACGGTCACGATCGCCACGACGACGAGCGCCATGCTCGGACCGGCTGCCCAATCGGGGAGCGTCACGCCGAAGGCCGACGCGACGATCGCCAAGACGCCCGACGGCTCGTCGAGCCAGCGCTGCGGGCCAATGCCGATCACCCCGATGAGCGCGTTCACCAGTCCGTACTGCGGATGGAAGAGCCAGTTGAAGACGACTGCGGCCGCGACGAAGGAGGTCACGTAGGGTAGGTAGTAGACGGTGCGGTAGATGCCGCGCCCTCGCATCTTCTGGAACAGCAGGTAGGCGATGACGAGCGCGAGCGCGATCTCGAGCGGGACGGTGATGATCGCGTACGTGAACGTGGTCGAGAGGGCGCGCCAGAAGTCCGGGCTTCGCAGCGAGTTTTCGTACAGCCAGTCGGTGTAGTTGCCGATCCCCCGGAACGCGCCCTGGATCACGTCCCACTTGAACAGCGACATGTAGAACGCCGCGATGGAGGGGATGATCCGGAACAGTCCGATGATGAGCAGCGCCGGCAGCACAAAGAGCCACGCCTGGAGCCCCTCGAGGTCGATCCGGCGCGCCACCTTGCTGCGATGATACGTGTGGCATGCCGATCTACGACTACCGCTGCGACCACTGCGGACACAGCTTTTCCGCGGTGCAGCCGTTCAGCGATCAGCCGCTCGAGAAGTGCCCGAACTGCGGAAAGCGACCGCGCCGTCTCTTCACCGCGCCGGCGCTCGTCTTCAAAGGATCGGGCTGGTACAAGACCGACAGCCGCACGTCGAGCGAGAAAAGCGAGCGGAAAGCCGACGCCGCGGGGGAGCCAAAGGCCGACACGGCGAAGCCCGACACGAAGGCAGACAAGAAGTCTCCGCCGAAGAGCGAGAAGCCGGCACCCAAGAGCGAGGCCGCATCCTAAGGGGCGCCCTCACGCGCGCTCGGTCGACCATCGAAAGCTTCGTCGCCGACGACTGCGCCTTCCTCGCCGGCGCGGTGGCCTATCAGATCTTCTTCGGGCTCGTCCCGCTGCTCGCGCTCATCGTCGGGGTGCTTGGGTTCGTCTATGGTCCCGACCGTGCCCAGCGTGAGATCGTCGCGATGATCCGGGCGGTCTATCCCTCGGCGACCGCACAGGAGACGCGCATCGCCCGCGAGCTCGTCGACGGCCGCGCGGTCTCGCTCTCGATCGGCGTGGTCGGCACCGCGTTCTCCGCCCTGGCCATCCACGGATCGCTCGAGTCCGCGCTCGCCGCGGTGCTGGGCAGGGAGGGCCGCCGGACGTTCGTGCGCGGCCGGCTCGAGGCTATCGTCTTCGTCTCCGCGCTCGTCCTCCTCGCGGCGCTCTCGTTCGGCTTGTCGTACGGTGTCGCGGCGCTCTCGGGCGCGCTCACCGAGGCGGGATACCGCGATGCGGTCCGCCTCGCGCTCCAGGTGGTGTCGCCGCTCGTCGGCCTTGCGGTCGGCTACGTCTTCTTCTTCCTCGTCTACCGCGCCATCCCGCGGCACCGGCCGCCGCGACGCGTGGCCGCGGCCGCGGCCCTGGTATCGGCCGTGCTGTGGGAGGTCGCCAAGCTGGCGTTCGGCTACCTGACGCGCGCGCTTGGCCTGTTCGCGGCGTACGGGCCGCTCGCGTTCGCGGCCGGCCTATTGACATGGATCTATCTGACAGCGGTCATCATCCTCGTCGGGGCGGAGGTCATGAAGACGCGTGGAGCGGCTTGAAGCATTCGCCAGCCGGTTCATCGAAGGGTGGAGCGCCCGGCTCTTCGGCGCCAAGCTCCAGCCGGTGCAGATCGCGAAGCGGTTGATCCGCGCGATGGAGTCGCACCAGACGATCTCGCTCTCGAAGACGTTCGTTCCGAACTCCTACGTGGTGTCCCTCTCGCCTCCTGACTACGCCGGGTTCGAGCAGTACCGCCGAAGCCTGGAACAGGATCTGGCGGAGGCTGTGCTCGGCGCCGCCCGAGACCGCAACTACACCCTCCTCGCGTTCCCGTCCGTGGAGATCGAGCGCGACGAGGACCTGCCGGCCGGTGACCTCCGCGTCTCGTGCGCGCTCGTCGACACCTCGGGTGACGAGATCACCCCGGACGCCAAGACGCTTGGCGCGGTCGAAGCGGGTCACACCATGGTCCTCGATCGCGAGAAGCTGCTGCGCGAGAAGCCGCGCGCGCCGAAGGCGACGCTGACGGTCCGCGACGACGATCGCAAGCAGGTCTCGCTTGGTACGGATCCGCTCGCGATCGGCCGCGATCCCCAGAACGACATCGTGCTGGACGACCGGCGCGTCTCGAGAAAGCACGCCGAGATCCGCCTGCGCCTCGGTCGCTACACGCTCTACGACCTTCAGAGCACCAACGGGACGTACGTGAACGGCCGCCGCGTTGCGGAGATCGTGCTCTCGGACGGTGACCGCGTCGCGATCGGCGGTGTCGAGCTGCATTTCCGCGCCACTGAGTGAGCTGTGGAGATCACGTTCGCGGTCCTGCTCTGGGCGGTCCGCATCGCCTTTCTCGTCCTTCTCTATCTTTTCCTGATCCGCGCGTTCGGCGCGCTCCAGCGCTCCCTCGTTACGGAAACCGTCGTCGCGGCGCGTCCTTCGGGCATCGCCCACCTCGTGGTGCAGCGAAGCATCCGCGGCGCAGCCCGCGTCGGCGAACGCCTACCGCTCCGGGCCATCAACTCGATCGGGCGCGACGCGGGTAACGATGTCGTGATCAACGACGAGGCCGCGTCGGCGAAGCACGCGCTCCTCGAGTTCGCCGATGGCGAGTGGTGGATCGAGGACGCTGGAAGCACCAACGGGACGGTCATCAACGGAGAGCTGGTACGCGCCCGCGAGCGGCTCCAGTACGGCGACGAGCTTGCGATCGGCCGCGTCGCACTGCGCTTGGAGCAGTGATCAGAGCTTGGGGGGCTGTGCCCCCCAGCCCCCGGGCACGTTTCACGGAGCTGTCCTTGCTGGTCTGGGTCGCAGCGCTGGCCGTCACCGGATTCGTCGCGGTCGTCGGCGCCGAGACCTCGGCCTTCGGCCCGGCGGCGCTCATCGTGCCTGCGGTCTATCTGGTCCTCGTGCTCGCGCTGCACCTCTTCCTCGTCGCGCAGCGTTTTCACGGCGACCAGGTCCTCATGCCGGTCGCGGCAGGGCTCACGGCGATCGGCCTCGTGCTCGTGCAGCGGCTCGCCTCGGACTTGCTCCTGCAGCAGCTCTCCTGGTCGATCATCTCCGCCGGCGCCTTCGCGGCGACGATCCTCATCCCTCGTGACCTCACCGCGCTCTCCCGCTTCAAGTGGACCTGGGCACTCCTCGGCCTCCTGCTCCTCATCGCGCCGCTCTTTCCGTTGATCGGCCGCGAGATCAACGGCGCGCGGATCTGGATCAAGGTCGGGCCGGGCAGCATCGAGCCGTGGGAGGCGGTGAAGCTGCTCCTCGTCGTGTTCTTCGCGGCATATCTCGAGGAGTACCGCGAGGTACTGACGCAGACGCCGCGCCGGATCGGACCCCTTCCCGTGCCACCGGTGCCGTACCTCGTGCCGATCGTCGCCATGTGGGGCGTGGCGATGCTGGTGATGATCTTCGAGAAGGACATCGGTGCGACGCTCCTGTTCTTCGGGATCTTCCTCGCGATGCTGTACCTCGCCACGGGCGAAGCCTTCTACGCGCTCATCGGCGTGGTTCTCCTCCTAGGGGGCGGCTTCGTCGTGTACCACCTGTTCGGGCACGTTCAGGTGCGCGTGGATACCTGGATCCGGCCGTTCGACGAGGACCTACGCTTCGGCGCCGGCTACCAGCTGGTGCAGGGCCTCTACGCGCTCGCGAACGGAGGTCTGCTCGGCGCAGGCCTCGGGAATGGGATGCCCGACCGGATCCCGGTCGTATGGAGCGACTTCGTCTTCGACGCGTTCGCTGAAGAGACGGGCCTCGCGGGTGCGATCGCGCTGCTCGCGCTCAATCTTGTGTTCGTCTATCGCGGCATGCTGATCGCGCTGCGCGCGCCCACGACGTTCCTTCAGCTCCTCGCCGCGGGGCTCTCGTTCATCGTGGCGCTCCAGACGCTCGTCATCGTCGGCGGCAACGCGCGGCTGATCCCGCTCACGGGGATCACGCTCCCGTTCGTCGCCTACGGCGGCTCGTCGCTCGTCACCAACTGGATGCTGGTGGCGCTGCTGCTTCGCGTCTCGGACGTTTCGACCCGGATGCGCGGCCGGCCGTGACGAACACGATCGCGTCCAACATCCGCACCCTCACCCTCGCCCTCGCAGGCGCCTTCCTCGTCGCGTCGATCGGCGTGACCTACTGGACCATCTTCGCCTCCGCGTCGCTCGCGAACGATCCCTTCAATCCGCGGCTCATCGCGGCCTCGCGCGACCGTCCGCGGGGGGCGATCGTCGACCGGAGCGGCGTGGTCATCGCCTCCAGCGAGAAGACGGCCGACGGCTTCTCGCGGTCGTACAAGGACCAGACCCTCGCCCAGGTCACCGGCTACGCCTCGCTCCAGTTCGGCCTCTCCGGGATCGAGGCTGCCTACGCCGACTCGCTCATCGGGCAGGACCCCGCCGATCCGGTCTCCATCTGGCGTGCCCGCTACCTCGGCGAGCACGCCGCCGCGGGCAAGGTCGTGCTCGGCATCGACGAGAAAGTCCAGAAGGCGGCCGCGGACGCGCTCGGCGGCAAGCGGGGGGCGATCATCGCGCTCGATCCGCGGACCGGTGCGATCCTCGCGTCGGTCAGCGTTCCTTCGTACGACGCGAACGCCGTCGTCGATCCATCGCGTCAGCAGAGCGCGTTCAATGCGCTTCAGCAGGACGGCTCACGTCCGCTCATCAACCGCGCGACGCAGGGGCTCTACCCTCCGGGTTCGACGTTCAAGGTGGTGACCGCGTCCGCCGCGCTCGAGAGCGGCTTCGATCCGAACAAGAAGCTCCGGGTGGACGATCCGTATCAGCCGGACAAATCCTGGGGCGATTACTTCGTGCGCTCGGCTTCGCACGCTCACGGGGACTTCAACATGGCCGACGGCTTCCGGCTCTCCGAGAACATCTACTTCGCTCAAGTCGGGCTCGCGATCGGATCGGCGAGGCTGACCGACTACGCCAAGCGCTTCGGCGTGGGCGCCGCCCCGAAGCTCGACCTCTCCGCGGGGGCGGGGCAGCTCACGGCCTCCGGGTCGATCGACCGGCCGACCCTCCTCGCCGATACGTCCTACGGTCAGGGCGAGCTCCTGGTCTCACCGCTGCAGATGGCGCTCATCTATGCCACGATCGCCAACCACGGCGTGATGCCGACGCCGCACTACGCGACGGAAGTGCGGGATGCACAGGACCACGTGATCCGGGAGGTCGCGCCAGGTCCGGTCGGCCAGGTCATCTCCGCCAATACCGCCGCGACGCTCACGACGATGCTCGTCGGCGCGGTCTCGGGGCCTGGCGGCTTCGCGTTCGGGGCGAAGATCCCGGGCGTGAACGTCGCCGGAAAGACCGGGACCGCCGAGAACCGCCCGGGCGAGGCCCCACACGGCTGGTTCATCGGCTTCGCCCCGGCCGAGGCGCCGACCGTCGTCGTCGCCGTGATCGTAGAGAACACTGCCGAAGGCGGCCTGACCGCGGCGCCCCTCGGAGCCCAGGTCATGCGGGCGGCTCTGGGCAAATGAGCCGCATCCGTGGGCGTCGACCAGCGGCACTCCTCTCCTCGCTGCTGGCTACGCCGGCCCGCCGTTCACCGTCCGCGAGTCGTCCGCCGGCTGTGCGCAGACGCTCGTCGAGGAGTGCCGCCAGTCGCCGCCAGCCTGCACCCGTACGCTGCTCCACACCCCGTGGCAAAACGCGACGAGCGGCGTTAGGAACCGTCGACGTCTAAGAACCGTATATGAACCAAACCCTTTGCTGCGCCGTTTGTTAGACAAAACCCATACTTCGTTCACGGGGGGCTTTGCCGCCTCCAGGCCCCGCGATGACATCTGAAGAGGGGTAACCAGTCGACAGTGGACAAAGCCCTCGTCGCTCGGATCAACGGCGTCGTCGAGAACGTAGAGCGCGTCATCTTCGGCAAGCACCACGAGATCGAGCTGGCGCTCGTCGCGGTGATCTGCCGCGGGCACATTCTCGTGGAGGACGTTCCCGGCACGGGGAAGACGGTGCTCGCCAAGGCGCTCGCCCGCTCGCTCGGTTGCAGCTTCCGACGCATCCAATTCACTCCTGACCTTCTGCCGTCGGACGTCACCGGCGTCTCGATCTTCAATCAGCGGACGAACGCCTTCGAGTTCCGACCTGGACCGGTCATGACCCAGATCGTCCTCGCCGACGAGATCAACCGCGCGACGCCAAAGACGCAGTCCGCACTCCTGGAGGCGATGGAAGAGCACCAGGTCACGGTCGACGGAACGACCTATCAGCTGCCCGAGCCGTTCCTCGTGATGGCGACGCAGAACCCGATCGAATACGAAGGCACCTTCCCGCTCCCCGAGGCGCAGCTCGACCGGTTCTTCATGCGCATCCAGCTTGGCTATCCGAAGGAGCGCGAGGAGATCGCGATCCTCGACGCGCAGCGGATCATCCATCCGCTGGAGACGATCGAGCAGGTCATGAGCTCGGACGAGCTGTTGCGCGCGCAATCGGGAAGTCGCGAGATCCACATCGCCGAATCGGTCAAGACCTACGTCGTCGAAGTGGTCACCGCGACCCGTTCGCACCCCGACGTCTATCTCGGCGCATCACCCCGTGGATCGCTCGCCCTCTCCCGCGCGGCGCAGGCCTTCGCGGCGATGCAGGGGCGGGACTACGTCGTGCCTGACGACGTGAAGGCGCTCGCCGCGGCGACGCTCTCGCACAGGCTGATCCTGCAGCCGCAGGCGCGCCTCAAGGACCTCGCGGCGACGACGGTCGTGGCCGAGATCCTGGCGTCGGTGCCGGTGGAGTCGACGTCCGCGCAAGCGCTCCGGGCCTGATCTCGTGAAGCCCTGGCGTTTCGCGTTCCTGTGGCTCGTCCTGTTCGTCGTCGCCGTGTCGACGGGCGTGGAGCTTCTCTCGTATCTCTCGTACCTCGTGCTGTTCGTCGCGCTCGCCATGTGGGTCCTCGCGCGCTTGACGCTCGAGGGTCTTTCGGTGAAGCGCACGCTCGGTCAGTCGTACGCGCATCTCGGCGACACGATCGAGCTCGGCTATGAGCTCACCAACGACCACGCGCTGGGCAAGCTCTGGCTCGAGGTCTTCGAGCGCTCCAACTGGCCCGAGCCACTACCGGGACGGGTCCTGTCGATCGGTGGACGCAAGACGCGGAAGTGGAAGGTGCTCGCGAAGGCGCAGCGGCGCGGCCGGTTCCGGCTCGGACCGATCGTGCTGCGCAGCGGCGACCCCTTCGGGCTGTTCGCGACCGAGGCGCGGATCCCGGCCGATGCGCTGCTGCTCGTCTATCCGCGCGTGGCCGCGCTGCCTTACTGGGCGCTCCCGGGGTCCTTCCTCGAAGGCAACGTCCTCACCGGCCAGCGCTCGCTCCAGTCCACCTCGATGGTCATGGGCATCCGCGAGTATCAGCCGGGCGACGCGATGAACCGCATCCACTGGCCGTCCTCGGTGCGCCACCGCCGCCTGCACGTGAAGGAGTTCGAGCTCGACAAGACGGCCGACCTTTGGATCTATCTCGACCTCGACGGCCACTGGCACCACGGCGACGGCGAGGACTCGACGGAAGAGCGCGCCGTGACCGTCGCCGCCTCCGTGGTCTCAAAGGCGCTGCGCGCGCACCGCAACGTGGGTCTGGTGACCAACGGTCATCACGCGGAAGTCCTTCACCCGGACCGCGGGAACAAGCAATTCGGCAAGCTCATGCAGTACCTGGCTGAGGTGCATGCCGGAGGTACACGCACTCTCGCGGAGACGCTCCTCGAGACGCTGCCCCGGATCCGGCGGGGCGCCTCGGTCCTGCTCATCACTCCATCGCTCGACCGTGCCTGGGTGCGGCCGGCGAGCTCGCTCCGCGAGACGAACATCGCGACCCAGGCGGTCGTCGTGAGCCCTCCGGTCGACTTCGACGAACGCGACCGCGCGCGCCGGCGCGCGCTCCTCGGTGAGCTCGCGGTCGCCGGCGTGCCCGCCGCGCATCTGGCCGCGGGCGCCCCGATCGAAGAGCTCTTCCACGAGACCTCGGCGGCGATCGCGTGACCCGCGCTGCCGTGATCCGCGCCTGGCTCCGCCGGACCGCCCGTTCGCTGTTCGCGCCGATCGACCGCAACCGGCTGCGCTTCCGCGGGGGGCCCTTCGCGCTTCCGATCTACCTCGTCGTTGTCTCGATGTATCCACTGTCGCTGCAGCACGCGGACTGGGTCGACATCGACGAGCATTTCTGGTGGATCGCGTTGGGTGCCGTCCTTGCCGGGACCATCATCGGCAACGGCCGGATGCGCTTCCGACGCACCGCGCTCGTCGCCGGAGCCTTGGGCGCGGTCTTCGTCGTGCTCGCTACGACCTACGCGGCTCCGGGGTCGGGGGCGTTCCGCGACAAGCTCATCCATCTCGCGCAGCTGGTGAACAACTGGATCACTCAGGTCCTCGCCGGCGAGGCCGCGAGCGACCCGACGGTGTTCGTCCTCTTCCTCGGCGCATCGGTCTGGGGCGCGACCTTCGTCGGCTCGTTCGCGCTGGCCAGGAGCGGCCGGATCTGGGACGCGGTGATCTTCAACGGCGGCTGTTTGGTGATCAACGTGTCGGTGGCGCTCACCAACCTCTACCCGGATCTCATCGTGTTCACCCTCGCGGTCCTCGTCCTCCTCGTTCGCATCCACATCGTCAACCTCCAGGAGCGCTGGACCAAACAGAACATCGTCCCGTCGGGCGAGATGGACTGGCGGCTGCTGCGCGGCGGCCTCACGTGGACGACGGTGCTCGTGATCATGTCGCTCGTCACGCCGCGCGTCGGAGCCGCCGACGTGCTCAACAGCGCGTGGAGCACGTTCGAGTCGCCGTACCACAGCGTCGAGGCGGAATGGCAGCGTTTCTTCGCCGGCGTGTCGGGGCCGAGCCGCCTGCGCGGTGTCTCCTTCTCGGATTCGATCCGTCTGGGGCAGGCGCCGAACCTCGGCGACCGCGTGATCATGACCGTCGACGCGGGCGGCGGGCATTTCTGGCGCGCCGTCACGTATGACTTCTACACCGGCGCGAGCTGGCGGAACACCGAGACGGACAAGGCCGACAAGATCACCGTACCGTCCCTCGACCGCAGGACGTTCGAGGCGCGGTTCGACATCATCGTCCCGCACTCGAATCTGCTCTTCGCGGCGAACGAGCCGCTCAAAGCGGATATCCCATATCAGTTCCAGACTGGCCAGGACAAGAGCTACTCGACGTCGCTGCACGCCTTGAATCGCACGCAGGCGTCCGGCATCTACACCGTCGCGAGCCTCATCAGCATCGCTGACAAGCAGTCGCTGCGAAAGGCTCCGACCGCCTATCCCGACTACATCAAGCAGAAGTACCTGCAGCTGCCGTCGACGCTTCCGGTCCGCGTAAAAAATCTCGCCCACCAGCTGCTGGACAACATCCCGAGCCCTTACGACAAGGCTGAGACCCTCGAAACGTTCCTGCGGAGCCCGCCCTTCTCGTACTCCCCGCAGGTGAAGTCCACGCCACCGGGACGCGATCCGGTCGACTACTTCCTCTTCGATCTGCGGGCGGACTTCTGCGAGTACTTCGCGTCGGCGATGGTGGTCATGCTGCGCGAGGTTGGCGTGCCGGCTCGGCTCGTCGAAGGGTTCACGACCGGACAGTTCGATTCGGGCAGCGGTCAGTACATCGTCCGCGAGCAGGACGCCCACGCGTGGGTCGAGGCCTACTTCCCCCAGTACGGCTGGATCGAGTTCGAGCCCACGCCCTCACAGCCGCCCTTCTCGCGGGTCGACAGCAACCTCGCCACCGGAAGCGACACGAGCGGCGACGGAACGAGCTCCGGCGACAATTCGGCCAACCCTGACGCGGCCGATCGGTTGAACCGCGGCGAGCAGGACCTCGACACGCCGGACAGCGGAGGGGAGATCGGCGCGGTCGCGATCGTGCGCCAGATCGATCCCCGTCCGCTGCTCGTCCTCCTCGCCGCCCTACTCGCGCTGCTCGCGGTCTTCGTCGCCCGGTTCAACTGGCGCTTCCGTAAGTACGGGCCGATCGATTCGGCATGGGCCAAGACGCGTCTGCTGGCGAGCTACGTCGGCTATCCGCCGCATCCGTCGGAAACCCCGTACGAGTACGCGACCACGCTCGGCGACGCGATTCCGGAGACCCGCGAGCCGATGCGTACGCTCTCGGAGGCGCGCGTGCTGGACCGCTACTCGCCGACCGGTGTGGACGTCGACACCGAAGAAGCCGCGGTGACGGCGTGGCACCGCGCCGCGACCTCGATGGTCACCCTTCTACCGGGCCGCATCCTTCGCTTCTTCACCCGGCTCACGCGCTGAACGCCGAGCATCAGGGGGCAGGGGCCCACGGGCGCGAAGCGAATCTCGCGCGCGTCCGCGCGTACGCGTCCGCCCGCAACGTGACGATCGACGTGAAGCGATTCGCGCGCACGACCCGCACGGCGGAGGACGCTGCCCGAGAGATCGGTACCGACGTCGCGCGGATCGTCAAGTCGCTCGTCTTCATCGCCGAGAGTGATCCTGTGATCGTGCTGTGCTCGGGTCAGGGCCGCGTGGACGAGACGCTGCTCGCCGCTGCGCTCGGGACACCGACCGTGCGGCGCGCGACCGCTGACGAGGCGAAGACGTTGACCGGCTACGCGATCGGCGGGGTCCCGCCCTTCGCACACGCCACCGCGTGCCGCGTGTTCGCCGATCGGGCGCTGCTTTCCTTCGACGAAGTCTGGGCGGCCGCGGGCCTTCCCGACGCGGTCTTCGCGATCGCGCCGCGCGATCTCGTTCGCATCTCCGAAGCCACGGTCGTGTCGCTGGCCGGCTAGAAGCGGTACCGCGTCACCGTCCGCGGAAAGCCGCGGACATCCCAGGAGAAGACCTTCGCCGGCGTGAGGACATAGCCGCCGCCTTCCCATTGCTCCGGCTTCGGCCGGTACTTGTAGGTGCGGCCGTATTTCGCGCCGTACTGCTTCGTGATCCGTTCGGCGGTCCCCCGGTCCACGCTGGCGACCCGGCTCGCGCGACCCTCGACCATCACCGCGGCGGTACCGCGTTCCGCGCCCATGGCGATCCGCGGCTCGCGCGCGACGTTGCGCGCCCACTTCGTATCCGCGCCGCCTTCGAAGTACCAGCGGTCATCGATCCACGCGCCCCATTGACCGACCAGGTGGGGCTTGCCATCGGGGTCGATGGTCACGAGCCAGTAGGAGGTCGCGCGCTCGAGGAGGCTGCGCGTCGTCTCCCACGGGACCATGCCGGGCGCGCTGTTCGGGACGCCGTAGCCCTTGGGCATGATCGGCCGTTCCGGACGCGGACCGGACGCGCGTAGGCGCGCGTCCTTTGCGCGTGTGCGCGCGTCCTTAACGCTCTTCTTCTTCGTCCTCGCCCGCTTCGTCGTCACCTTCGTACTCATCGCTATAGAACCCCAGCTCCTCCGCCTTGAACACCGTCACCAGGAAGTCCTCGCGCTCTGGGTCGTGTGTCTGCACGAGCTCCTCGTCGATCTGATCGATGATCTGCTGAAGCTCGTCATCGGTGAGATCGACCTCGAGCAGCAGCGTGCCGTGCACCTCGAAGCGCCCGTAATGAAGATCGACGCGACCCACCCGGCGCGCGCCGCCATAGATCGCGAAGATCTCGCTCGCCTCGGTGCGGACAGTGCGCTCGAAGCGCGCGGATTCCATCGGCCGCGAGAGGGTAACGCAACATGCTCGGCGGGTTCATCCGACGCTTGCGATCGGTGTCTCGCCTAGGTCCACCAAGTACTCTTCGTCGCCGATCGAGCTGAGAAGCCAGATCCGCACGACATCCCCGGGTCGCCATTCCGGCAGCGATCCCTTGGCGTACGCGCCGAGAGTCACGACCGCGGTCCCGTCGGGTCGACGGTCGGTACTCGCTCCAACGATCGCGCGCCGCTCGATGGTCTCGCTGGCATGCCGGACACGCACGCAGAGCGGGCGTATCTCGGGGAGGCTGCCGTTGTCGCCGGACCGAATGGAGACACCAGCCGTGACGGCGTGACCCCGCAAGAGGCCACCGGGAAAGATATAGGCGCCGTAGTCCGCGTTGGCGCTCGGTCTGAAGCTGTACGCGCGAGCGCCTACTGACAGGGTGCCCGGACTTGCGTCGACAGCCAACGGCGCGCCTCGATCGAAACACGACTCGTCGATGCGTGCGTACGTCCAGAGCGCTCCCACTACGAGCACGAGCAGCATGCCAAGACCGAGAACAGCCCGGCGGATCACCTCGATGTTCCAAGCTTTGCGGTGCGCACCGCGTTGATGTCCGCGAACGTCCCGATGCGCGCGCGCACCTCGTCAGGCACCGGGTCGTCGAGCGTGAGGATCATCAGGGCCTCGCCGCGCGGATGCAGCCGGCCGACCTGCATCGAGGAGATGTTCACATCGTGCTCGCCGAGCAGCGTGCCGACGCGTCCGACCAGCCCGGGCTTGTCCTGGTGCTTGGTGAGCAGGAGATGACCTTCGACCGGCACGTCGACCCAGAACCCGTCGATGAAGACGATGCGCGGCTCGCCCTGCACGAGCGTGCCCGCCACCTCGGTGTGTCCGACGCGGACCGAGAGGAGCGAGGCGTAGCGCTGCGGCTCGGTCTCGCGCCGCTCGGCGATCACCAAACCTCGCGTACGCGCGAGCTCGAGCGCGTTCACGAGATTCACGCGCTCCTCGCTGAACGTTTCGAGGAGACCTCTCACCGCCGCCGCGCGGAGCGGCTCAGGGTCGATCTCGAGCACTGCGCCACCGTATGCGAGGGTGAGCTGGGCGGGTCGATCGTCGAGGAGCTGCGCGGCGAGCGAGCCGAGCCGTTCGGCGAGGCGCAGCCAGGCGAGCCCGCCTGCCTCCTCGGCCGGCGGTCGCGGCGCGTTGACGGCGAACCGCGCGGGCTTGCCGTCGAGCACGTCGAGGACCTGCTCCACGACGTCTACGGCGACGTTTGTCTGCGCCTCGACCGTCGAGCCGGCGATGTGCGGCGTGAGGACTGTTCGCGGAGCCTTGCGGATCGCGGCGTCGGCGGCGAGCGGCTCCGGGGCGAAGACGTCCAATGCTGCCCCGCCGAGCGCGCCGCTCTCGAGCGCGGCGGCGACCGCGTCCAGATCGACCACCTCGCCGCGGGAAGCGTTCACGACGACCGCCGTCGGCTTCAGCTTCGCGAGCGTCTCGGCGTTGAGGAGCCCACGGGTCTTGTCGGTGAGGGGGACATGCAGCGACACCACGTCGGCGGTCCGAAGAAGCTCGTCGAGGTCGACCAGACGAGCGCCGGCCGATCGCGCCGAAGCTTCGGTCGCGAAGGGATCGTGAGCGATCACCGTCATACCGAAGCCGGCGGCGCGCCGGGCGACCTCGCCACCCACCCTGCCGATGCCGACAAGCCCGAGCGTTTTGGCGCGCAGCTCGCGACCCATGAACTTGGCGCGCGTCCACTCGCCGGCGCGCACGCTGCGGTCGGCCTCGACGACACGGCGGACGAGCGCGAGCGCGAGGGCCATGGTGTGCTCGGCGGCCGCGGCGATGTTCCCGAGCGGTGCGTTCACCACGTAGACACCGCGCGCGGTGGCCGCCGGAACGTCGATGTTGTCAACGCCGACGCCGGCGCGACCCACGACCTGCAGGCGTTTCGCGGCGCCGAGGATCGCGGCTGTCACCTTCGTCTCGCTCCGAACGATGAGCGCGTCGACGTCGGCAACGCGAGATGCGAGCTCCGGCTCCTTCAGGCCGGTGGTCTGCCGGACCTCACAGCGCGCGCGGAGCAACGCGAGACCCTCTTCGGCGAGAGGGTCCGCGACGTGGACGATGCTGCGCTGTCTAGCGACGAGTGGCGACCGCGTCGGCCGGCGGCCGCGCCGCGGCGCGTGCGGCGGGCCGTGCCGCCGGCGGAGATGCGCCCTCGGCGTACGCGCGCAGCGTGGCGCTGATCGCGACGCCCGGCTCGACCGGCTGGTTGAGATCGCGCAGGGTGAGCTCGAGCGCGCTGAAGAAGCTGACGATGTCCTGCAGCGTCACGAACCCGAGGTGCGCGACGCGGACCAGCTGTCCCTCCATCTTGCCCTGGCCACCCGCGACGATCGTGTCGTGATCGTCGCGCAGGATCCGGATGAGATTTCGCGCGTCCACACGAGCGGGCGGCCGGAACGCGGTCACCGCGGGAGAGGCGTGCCGCTCGTCGGCAAACAGCTGGAGGTTCACGGCCTGGAGCCCGCGGCGCGTCGCGCGCGCGAGGTTTTGGTGCCGGCGGATGATCGCCTCGAGCCCCTCCTCGGCCATGAGCCGCAGCGATTCCTGAAGCGCGATGAAGACGGTCACCGCGGGCGTCGCCGGCGTTTGCGCCTTCTCCAGCGCGGCCTTGTAGGCGGCGAGATCGAAGTAGGACTTCGGAAGATTCGATTTCTCGTATGCCTTCCACGCGCGCGGGCTCATCGTCACCATCGCGGCGCCGGGCGGCGCGCCCCACGCCTTCTGGGATGCCGTGATGCACACATCGATGCCCCATTCGTCGATCTCGAGCTCCGAGCAGCCCGCGCCCGAAACGCTGTCGACGAGGAAGAGCTTGCCCGAATCACGAACGACGCCGGCGATGTCCTTCAGCGGATTGAGCACGCCGGTCGAGGTCTCGTTGTGCGTGACGAGGATCGCCTTCGCGCTGTCCTTGCCCTTCTCCTTGGCGAGCTCGTCGCGAACGAGCTCGGGATCGACCGCGCGGCCGTACGGCACGTCAACCCGACGCGCGTCGACGCCGTATGACTTCGCGATCGCTGCGAAGCGCTCGCCGAACGCTCCGCAGCTGAAGACGAGCGCCTTGTCGCCAGACGAGAGCGTGTTCGCGATCGCGGCCTCCATGCCGCCGGACCCCGACGCGGTGAGAAGCAGGACGTCATGTTCGGTGCGGAGGAAGTCTTGGAGCGCGCGCGTCAGGGCCGCCAGCAGGGCAGCGAATTCAGGTCCGCGGTGGTTGATCAGCGGCCGCGCCGAAGCGGCGAGGACCGCCTGCGGAACGAACGTGGGACCAGGGATGCGGAGGTTCTGCGGACGGTACATTGAGCGCCCTCCCGTGGGTCATGATGCCAGCCCGAAGCTCGCTCCGTCCATCCTTTCGGCGGATTTCGCTCGTCTCGGCGACGCCGTAGCCGCGATCGAGCGCGCCGGCGCCGACTGGGTACACGTCGATGTGATGGACGGCCACTTCGTGCCGAATCTGACATTCGGGCCGAAGATGGTCGACGACCTCCGTAAGGCCACCAGCCTCCCTCTGGACGTCCACCTGATGATCGAGCGACCTGAGGATTGGGTCGCCAGGTACGCCGAGGCGGGTGCTGCCTACCTCACCATCCATGTCGAAGCCACCCGTGATGTCCCCGGCACGCTTCGCGCGATCCGCACGGCGGGTGCGCGGCCCGGGATCACGCTGAACCCGGAGACACCGGTCGAGTCGGTCCTCCCGCACCTCGACGAAGTCGACCTCGCCCTCGTCATGAGCGTGCATCCCGGTTTCGGCGGCCAGGCTTTCATCGAATCCTCGCTCGCGAAAGTCGCAGCGGTCCGCGCCGCGCTCGACGCACGCCGACTCCGGGCCGACCTCGAGGTCGACGGAGGGATCAAGCTTGACAACGCCGCGCGAGTTGTGGCCGCTGGCGCCACGGTGATCGTCGCCGGTTCAGCCATCTTCGAGGACGCTGAGGGACCCGTAAGAGCGACAGAAAAGTTCAGGATGGCCGTGCGCCGCTGAAGCGAACACGTCGGCGGTGTGGCCGCGGCCCGCGCGCGGCTTAATCGGCGTCACCTAGCCCGAGCTCGTGGAGCCGGCGATCGCTGATCCCGAAGTGGTGGGCGATCTCATGGACCACGGTGTCACGAACGATCGCGGCCTGCCGCCGCGGTGACACGCTCATCCGCTCGATCGGACGACGAAAGATGCAGATGCGGTCGGGGAGATACGGTTCCTGGGCGCCGCGGGACGTGAGGGGCACGCCCTCGTAAAGACCGAGCAGAGTTGAGGGGGGCGAGCCCCCCTCAGACCCCCCAAGTTGCTCTGTGCTCGGCTCGTCCTCGATGACGATCTCGAGGTTGCGGATCTTCTCGCGGAACTCTTCGGGAAGCTCCGCGAGCGCGTTGCGGACGAGCCGCGCAAAACGCGCTCGTCGCAGATCGGACATGCCCGCACTCTAGCTGCCGCCGGCATCACAAAGCGCCCGAACGCGATCGAGCGCGCGGGCA
>Ga0209156_10000174_pt1 | contig 51717 bp, 45 predicted proteins | sample GraSoiAngelo_124_FD_185881 | JGI IMG/M metagenome (GOLD analysis project Ga0209156, IMG submission 185881) | Grasslands soil microbial communities from the Angelo Coastal Reserve, California, USA - 14_0927_05_20cm (SPAdes) (version 2) | ecosystem: Environmental > Terrestrial > Soil > Grasslands... | reverse complement strand
GGGCGTGGCGACGAGGTCGAAGTCCATGCCACCGCATTCCACGCCCCGGTCTGCGATCCGCTCGCACAAGAAGGGGGACCGGTGATTCAGCAACACACCACCCCGGCCTTGAAGCAGGCCCTCGGTATCGACCAGGAACCCTTCCCGCCCTCCGCGACGGCGCGGGCGATGCGCACGTCGCCGGTCATCTTTGGCCGCGGCTTACTCGACCTCGTGCCGGACTCGGTTCTCCTCGCCTACGCCGACCCCGACGACCGGAACCACGACGGCGTGAGAGGACGACCCAACCGCTTCGCGGACGGCCGCATCGGGCGGTTTGGACGGAAGGGCTTCGTTCCGACGTTGCGGGAGTTCAACGCGGGGGCGTTCGCGGCTGAGATGAGCGTCACGAATCCCGCGCAGCCGACCGAAGAGGACGTCGGCGGCAAGCCGCTCCCTGCGGGTGTGGACCCGGCGCCGGATCCCGAGATCACGCAGGACGCGCTGGACTTGACCGACGACTTCGTGCGCTTCCTCGCGCCGCCGACGCCGTTGAAGCTCGGCAAGGACGGGCGGCACGGCCGCGACCTCTTCTCCCAGATCGGGTGCGCGACCTGCCACATCCCCACCCTGCGCACCGGGTACAGCCCAGTCCAAGCCCTGAGCAACCAGGAGTTTGCCGCCTACACCGACCTCCTGCTGCACGATATGGGGGCCGACTTGGCGGACATCTGCCTGGGCCTCGCCACGCCGGCGGATTTCCGCACGGAACCGCTCCTCGATCTGCGCGGCGCGGAGCATTTCCTCCACGACGGCCGGGCGACCACGCTCGAGCAGGCGATCGAGCTGCACGGGGGCGAGGGCTCAGGCGCCCGCGACCGGTTCAAGGGGCTTGCGGCCGCCGACCGCGCGGCGCTCGTCGCCTTCCTCAAGTCGCTGTAAGAAACGGCCCCGACCGGGGGCTTGAAGAAATCCACAGGGGTTTTTAGCATCCCTGCGCGTATGCCTTTCCTGTCTGTCAGCGACGTTTCCAAGCAATTCGGCGGCGTTACCGCGGTCGACCACGTCTCCTTCGCCGTCGACCGGGGTCAGGTGGTGGGCTTCCTCGGTCCGAATGGGGCGGGCAAGTCCACGACCATGCGCATGATCACGCAGTACTACGAGCCCGATACCGGTGCGATCACGCTTGACGGGGTCCCGCTCGCCGAAGCGTCCCGGGCCGCGAAATGCCGCATCGGGTACCTCGCCGAGAACAACCCGCTGTACGAAGACATGCTGGTCCACGATTACCTCGCCTTCATCGCCGATCTGCGGCAGCTGGAGGGCCTGCCCCGCCGCCAGGCGCTGGACGCCGCGGTGACGGCGACCGGGATCGAAAGCGTCTACTACCGGCCGATCGCCGAGCTGTCGAAGGGGTTCCGCCAGCGCGTCGGCCTGGCGCAGGCGATTCTGCATCGCCCCGATCTGCTGGTGCTCGACGAGCCGACCGAGGGACTCGACCCGAACCAGCGCGTCGAGATCCGCCGGTTGATCGGGGCGCTCGGGAAAGACCGCACCGTCATCCTCTCGACCCACGTGCTCTCCGAGGTGCAACAGACCTGCTCCCGCCTGCTGATCATCAACCGGGGCAAGATCGTGGCCGATGGAGCGGTGGACCGGCTGATCGCCCAGGCGGCGGGAGCGGTCGAAATCGCCGTGGAGGCGTCCGGGGCGGGTGTCGCAGAGGCGCTCGGGAAGCTGCCGGGAGTTCGTCGCGTCACGCCCGCAGCGGTCCCGGTCGACGGTCGTGTCGCGGTCACCCTCACCGTCGACGGCGCGCGGGACCTCCGACCCGAGATCTTCGCGCTCGCCCAAGCCCGTGGCTGGACCCTGTACGAGCTGCACCGGCAGGCCGGCACCCTCGAGGAACTGTTCCACCAGCTCACGCAGGGGGGAGCCTGACGATGCGGGCGACATGGACCATTGCCCGGCGCGAGCTGAAGGCGCTGTTCGACCAGCCCACGGCGTACATCCTGCTGGTCGTCTTCATCGCCGTGAACGGCTTCCTCTGCTTTCGTCAGTTGGACCTCTACGGCGTCGCGTCGCTGCGCCCGATGTTCGACTTCCTGCCGTGGGTGCTGCTGTTTCTCGTCCCGGCGGTGACGATGCGCGCCCTCGCCGAGGATGCGCGCTCGGGGACGCTCGAGGTAGTGCTGGCGCAGCCGATCAGCGAGCTGGAGCTGCTGCTCGGCAAGTATGTCGGCCAGGTGCTCTTCCTATGGCTCGCCCTCGGCATCACGCTCACCATCCCGCTCGGCCTCGCGCTGGGCACCGGACCCCAGGTGGGGATCCTGATCGCGCAGTATGTCGGTGCGGCGCTGTTGCTGCTCGGGCTCGCCGGCGTCGGCGTCTGGGCGTCGAGCGTCACGCGCAACCAGATCACCGCGTTCATCCTCGCGGTGACGGTCATGTTCGCGCTGATCCTCGTCGGGCTCGATCCTCTTGTCGTGGGCCTCCCGCCCCAGCTCGGAGCGATCGTCGCGTCGCTCGGCGTCCTGTCCCATTTCTCGAGCATCGCTCGGGGGGTGATCGACCTGCGCGACGCGGTGTACTTCGTCAGCCTCGCCGTGCTGTTCCTGGTGTTCGCGTATTTCGCGTTGCTGGCCCGCAAGGTCACACCCCAAGGCGAGGCGCTGAAGCGGCTGCGGCTGGGTACCGCGTTGCTCGCGGTGGGGGTGATCGTGGTGAACCTCTTCGGACGCCACATCGGCGGCCGGATTGATTTGACGCCCGGGAATTCGTTCACGCTGTCCGATGCCACGCGCCAGCTGCTCGGCACCCTCCCAGACCTCGTGACCGTCAAGCTGTTCGCATCGGCGGCGCTGCCGCCCGAAGTCGCGTTTTTGAAGCGCGACGTCGACGATATCCTCGACGACTACCGCGCGGCCGGGCGTGGTAAGCTGAAGCTGGTCATCGCGGACCCCGCGGCCGACAGCGCCGCGTTGCGGGAGGCCCGCACCCTCGGCATCCCACCCGTGCAGTTCAACGTCCTGGGGCAGGCCGAGCTCCAGGTGAAGGAAGGGTACCTGGGGCTCGCCGTGCGTTACGCCGACGGGGTGAGGACCATGCCGTTCCTGCAGCAGACCAACGATCTCGAGTACCGGCTCACGTCCGACATCCGGGCGCTGACCCATCCCGAGAAGACGGTGATCGCCTTCGGCGAGATCGGCGACGCGGCCTCGGCGCGCAGCCAACGCGGCTTCGATGCGCTGCGCGAGCGGCTCGGCAGCCATTACGATGTCCGCCCGTTCGGTATGGCCGACACGACGATCGCCCCGGGCGTTCGGGTCATCGCCGTCGCCGGGACGCCCGACTCGCTCAACACCGCGCAGCTCACCGGGCTGCGGGCGTACCTCGACGGGGGCGGCAGCCTGCTGCTCATGGCGGGAGGTATGCAGCTGCAGATCTCCCAGCAGGGGCCGCCGTTCGCCGTGTCGCGGCGGGTCGGGTGGAACGATCTGCTCAAGCCCTACGGCGTCTCGATCGCGTCCGACATGGTGTACGACCTGGCGTCGAACGTGCAGGTGGGTATCCCGGCGCAGTTCGGCCAGGTGCTCGCGCCCTATCCGTTCTGGCTGCGCGCGCTCAGCACGAAAGCCTCGCCCGTGAACGCCGACCTCGAAGCCGTGCTGCTGCCGTGGGCGAGCCGCATCGACACCGTACACACTCCCTCCATCGGCGTGACGCCGCTGTTCGTCACGAGCCGCGCCGGCGGTGTGCAGGAGACGACGGTGTTCCTCGACCCGACGCGGACGTTCAGCCGCGACAGTCTGCGACGGCGGGTGGTGGCCCTGCTCGCGCGCCCGGTCCGACCCGATACCGCGAAGGGAGCGCCGCGCGGCCGCGTGGTCGTAGTCGGAACCGGGGATTTCGCGAGCGATCGCTACGCGCGTAACTCCCCCGAGAACCTCGTGTTCGTCGAGAACGCGATCGACTGGCTGGCACAGGACGATGCGCTGATCGCCATCCGGTCCAAGAACCGCGCCCCACCGCCGCTCGTGTTCACGAGCGCCGCGACGCGCCGCGCGGTCAAGTACGGCAACGTCTTCGGCGTGCCGCTGCTGCTGGTAGTGGCCGGTGTGCTCCGGCTGTGGCGGCGCCGTCAGATGACGCGCCGGACCTATCAGCCGCTGGCCGCGAGCAGCGCCGCGTGAGCGCCAAGCATCTCCGGCTCATCGCCCTGGGCCTCGTCGTCCTGCTGCTCCTGTGGGGCGGCAGCGAGCTTCTGTCGCGCGGCTCGGACTCGGTGACCGGGTCGCTCGCGCTGCCCGCGCTCTCGGTCGAGGACGTGGACACGATCTCCGTCGTGAAGGGCACGGATTCGATCATGATCGTCAAGCAGTCGCCCACGGCGTGGAGCGTGAATGGACATCGCGCGGCGCTCGACGCGGTGGGCGAGCTGTTTCAGGTCCTCGCGGACAGCTCGCGCCTCGAGCTCGTCGCCCAAGCGCCCTCCTCCTTCGCGCGTCTCGGCGTCGACAGCCCCACCGGACACTGGCTGCGGCTCGCCCGCCCCGGGAAGCCACCGCTCGAGCTCATCATCGGTACGCACACCAGCGGGTTCCAGAGTGCCTACCTCCGACGCCCGGGCGATGCGCACGTCTATCTCCGGCGCGGCCGCCTCGGCTCCGTCCTGGAGCGCACGGTCGACGGCTGGCGTGACAAGCGGATCGCCGTCCTCGCGCACGACAGCATCGTGGCGCTGGACGTGGTGCGCGGGAAGGACCGCTATGTCTTGCGGCGGGCCGGCGCGCGTTGGACGATTAACGGGCAGGTCACCGACTCGGCCGCGCTGGCCCGGTACCTCGACCGCCTGACGACCATCGCCGCGTCGGCCTTTGCGACGCCCGTCGCTCTCGACTCGGTCAAGGCGCGCGCGGTTCGGCGGCTCACCGTGCGGGGAGCCCATGGCGTGCTGCTCACGCTCGCGTTCGATTCGACGGGCTCGGGCTTCCTGGTGCATCACGTGGCCGGGGCGGGCGGCGAAGGCGCGACGATGTACCTCATGACGTTTTGGGACGTGGATGGCCTCACGCCGGCGAGTCGCTCCCTCAAGAAGTAACCCCTTGGCTTCGCGCAGTTTGCCGTCTATTTTGCAGGGCTCACATGGCGGACCTCTCGCTCTCGCGGAGCCAGCTGTTGCTCCTCGCCGGGACGGCCAACCGGCCGCTCGCCGAGGAGATGGCCGAGCACTTGGGGCAGCCGTTGTGTGCGGTGACGATCCGCCGCTTCGCCGACGGGGAGATTTTCGTCAAGATTGACGAGAATGTGCGCGGCCGGGATGTGTTCATCATCCAGCCGACCAACCCCCCGGCGGAGAACCATCTGGAGCTGCTGTTCCTGATCGACGCCGCACGACGGGCGAGCGCGGCGCGCATCACCGCGGTGCTGCCGTACTTCGGTTACGCGCGCCAGGATCGTAAGGACCAGCCGCGGGTCGCGATCAGCGCCAAGCTCATGGCGAACCTGATCACGGCGGCGGGCGCGGACCGGGTGCTGGGAATGGACTTCCATTCCCATCAGCTGCAGGGGTTCTTCGACATTCCGGTGGACCATCTGTACGCGGCACCGGTGTTCGTGAGCCATTTCCGCCAGAAGCAGCTGTACGATCCGGTGGTGGTGGCGCCCGACGTGGGCTCGGCCAAGATGGCACGGGGATTCGCGAAGCGGCTGAACGCCTCGCTCGCGATCATCGACAAGCGGCGCCCGTCCGCGAACGTGGCCGAGGTCGTGAACGTGGTGGGTGAGGTGGCCGACAAGGACTGCCTCGTCCCGGACGACATGATCGACACGGCGGGCACCGTCACCGAGGCGGCGGCGGCGCTCAAGGGGCTCGGCGCGCGCAACATCTACGCGTTCGCGTCGCACGCGCTCCTGTCGGGGCCGGCGGTGGAGCGGCTTCGCGCCTCGGCCATCAACGAGGTCGCGGTGACCAACACGATCCGGATTCCCGACGAGCGGATCTTCGACAAGCTGAAAGTGCTGTCGATCGCGGGGCTGATGGCCAAGGCGATCGGCTACGAGCACAGTAACCAGTCGGTGAGCGCGCTCTTCGATTGAGCGCAACGTGCAACGTGCAACGTGTGACGGGTAACTGATTCTATGGCCCAGACTGTTTCTCTTTCTGCGAGTCCGCGGCAGGCGACCGGCAAGGGCGCCGCGCGGCAGGCACGCTTCCGCGGCAGAGTCCCCGCCGTGATCTACGGCCACGGGCGCGACACGCAGCCGCTCGAGCTCGAGGCCAAGGCCCTGGAGAAGGCGCTGCAGGGGGTCGAGCCCGCGAGCACCATCATCGATCTCGCGGTGGACGGCAAGACCGTGAAGACGCTGATTCGCGAGATCCAGCGCCATCCCATCCGGCCCGACATCATCCACGTGGATTTCTACGAGATCCACGCCACGGAGAAGGTCAAGCTCAAGGTGCCGGTGCACCTCGTCGGAAATCCCGACGGCGTGCGCAACGCCGGCGGCGTGCTCGACCAGGTGACGCGCGAGGTGGAGATCGAGGTGCTCCCGGAGAACATCCCGGATCGCGTCGAGCTCGACGTGAACGCGCTCAAGATCGGCGACTCGCTGCACGTGCGCGATCTGAGCATCCCCAACGCTAAGATCCTCACCGACGCCGAGCTGACGATCGCCACGGTCGTGCCGCCGCGGGCCGAGGAAGTGGCGGCGCCGAGCCCCGAAGCGGCCACCGAAGTCGCCGAACCCGAGCTGATCCGCAAGGTCCGCGAGGGTGAAGAGGAAGAGGGCGAGGGGGGGGCGGCAGCCGAGGGCGGCGCGCCCGCCAAGCCCGAGGCCAAAGGGGGCGGCGGTGCCGCACCCGCCAAGGGAGAGAAGACCGAGAAAGCCGAGAAGCCCAAGGGCGGCAAAGAGAGCTGACGCTTGCGCGCCGTCGTCGGCCTCGGCAACCCGGGGCCCGAGTACGCGGCGACGCGGCACAATGCGGGCTTCTGGTTGGCCGATGCGCTCGTCGCGCGCTGGGGGTTCCCCCCTTTCCGTCGCGGCGAGCGCGCTCGCGTCACGGAGGGTGACGTCGAAAGCGTCCCCGTGCGCCTGCTCAAGCCCACCACCTACATGAATGCCAGCGGGGCTGCCCTCGCCTCGCTCCGCGCCGACCCCGCCTTCGACCCGGCCCGAGACCTCCTCATCCTGGTGGACGACTTCGCGATCCCGACCGGCACATTCCGGCTTCGCAGCGAGGGCTCCGCGGGCGGTCACAACGGCCTCAAGAGCATCGAAGCCGCGCTGCAGTCGCAACTGTACCCCCGTCTCCGTATCGGCGTAGGACCGCTGCCCGAAGGCGTGGCGGACTGGTCCGAATACGTGCTCGCGCCGTTCACGCCCGAGCAGCACGAGCAGCTGGAGGCCATCATACCCGAAATGATCGGTGCCGTGGAGCAATGGCTGCGCACATGACAACGCGGAACGCGGAAGTGGGAACGCGGAGCAAGCCATGCTGTTCCGCCTTCCGCGTTCCGACTTCCGCGCCCTGACGTGCTGCGCCTCGGCATCGTCGGTCTCCCGAACGTCGGGAAATCCACGCTTTTCAACGCGCTCACGTCCTCCAAGGCAGCCGCCGCGGAGAACTACCCCTTCTGCACGGTCGAGCCCAATGTCGGCGTGGTGGAGGTGCCGGATCCGCGGCTCGAGCGCCTGAACGAGCTCGTCAAGCCGAAAAAGAAAGTCCCGGCGGTGGTCGAGTTCGTGGACATCGCGGGCCTCGTCAAGGGCGCGTCGCAGGGTGAGGGGCTCGGCAACCAGTTCCTGTCGCACATCCGCGAAGTGGACGCGGTGGTGCACGTGATCCGCAGCTTCGACGACCCCGACGTCGTACACGTGATGGGGCCGGTGGACCCGGTTCGGGACCACGACGTGATCACGAGCGAGCTGGCGCTCGCCGACCTCGCGGTGGCGGAGCGGCGTCTCGAGAAAACGCGCAAGACCGCGCGCGCGGGCGAGAAGGACGCCCAGGCCGAGCTGGTGGTGCTCGAGCGTGTCGTGGCCGAGCTCGATGCGGGCCGCGGCGCACGGGAAGCCGGCGAGAGCGAAGCGGCGGTGAAGTTCCTGCGCCAGCTCGGGCTGTTGACCGCTAAGCCGATCCTCTACGCGGCGAACGTGAACGAGGACGACCTCGCCTCGGGCGGCGGGAAGTGGCTCGCGCAGCTCCGCGCGGCGGTGCAGGCGCACCACGAAGAGGCCGAGATCGTCCTCTTCTCCGCCAAGTTCGAGGCGGAGCTGGGCGAGCTGTCAGGGGACGAACGCACCGAGTATCTCGCGAGCGCCGGCGTCAGCGAGCCGGGCCTCGACCGCCTGATTCACGCGGGCTACCGGCTGCTCGGCCTGCAGACGTTCTTCACCGTGGGCGAAAACGAGGTGCGCGCCTGGACCATGCACCGCGGCGGCACGGCGTTCGACGCGGCGGGCGAAATCCATTCGGATTTCCAGCGCGGCTTCATCCGCGCCGAGACCGTGTCGTTCGTCGATTTCGCACGCGTGGGGTCGTACAAGGCTGCCCGGGAACAGGGATTGGTGCGGAGCGAGGGGCGGGACTACCTGGTGCAGGACGGCGACATTCTGCTGTTCCGCTTCAACGTCTAGCGCCGGCTCCACATCACCACGGCACCGCAGCTGCGTCGCAACCCCGACGAGAATTCCGGGGGCACTTCGACCGGGACCTTGTACACCTCCACGCCCGCTAATTCGTCGACGCGCGCCAAGTTCAGGTAGTCGGCCGGCATCCGTAAGCCGTCCACGAAGAGCGACATGACGCACAGACGCCCGCCGTCGGATACGAGCGGCACGCATTGCCCGACCCGGCACCGCACCTGCACGCCGGACTCGAGCAGCAGCGCTTGCAGTGTCTCCTGAGGGCGGCGCTTGAGATCCGCCAGCGTGTAGTAGCGCCCGAACCCCGATTTCTTGCGCTCGTAGAACCCCGCAAGGCTCCGCTCGGCGCGGAGGGTCTGCGCTTCGACCACGATGGGCGCCAACTCCGTCGCGCCCACGTCGAGCAGCACTGAGAGCGTCAGGGTCTTCCCCTGCTTGAGATCCATCTCCTTTTCGTACGACAGGCTGTCGCCGTAGAGGATGCGGACCGTCTGGCGCCCCCCCGGGAGCCCCACGAGGGTGAACGACCCGGTCGAATCGCTCACGTTGAAGACCCGGGTTCCCTTGACCGCGATCATCACGCCTGAGACGGGGAGACCGTTGATGGACGACCGCACCGTGCCCGTGAGTCGGGCAGTCGTGTCGCGCTGGGCATGAGCAGGGGTGAGAAGCATGCTGAGGAACAACAGAGATGCAAGTGCGGCGCGCTGCATGCTTTAATCTACCCGAAACCGCGCCCGGTGGTTCTTAGTCCTGACCTTCCGGTGCCGCGGCGCCCGCGTGCACCCGATTGCCACGCTGCTCGCGTGGCGGCGCCGCGGGACGGTCGTCCGGGTCGGACAACCCAACCTGCTGCTGCACCATGTCCCGGCTGAGCCACACGACGCGGTTCCCGCACATGATCGCGTCCACCGGATACGCCTGGCGCGCGAACGAGTGCGCGTCGGAGCTCGCCACCCGGGTCCCCGGGAAAAAGTACCAGCACCGCTGGCCGTCGGGGTGACTGTGGATCATCCCCACGGTGCCCGCCCATCCCGCGTCTTCACACGTCTGCTCCGGCACGACGCGCGTTGCGGTGGAGTGCCCCGGCTCCACGTCCGCCGGCGCGATCCGCCGCACGATCACGGCGTTGCCGTGGATCTCCCCGATCATGCAGCCCATAAACTCGGTCGGATAGGAACGGTATTGGAGCGTGAGGTAGCGACGCGCCTGATCGGACAGGATGAGCGCCCGAGCGTGGGAGTCGGAGCGATCAGAGGAAATACCGGCAGGCTCCGGCTGGAGCGCCAGCAGGAACATCAGTCCCGCCGCCGCCACCATGCCGCGCGTCGCGAACAGCCAAGTACGCCGAGCCTGCATACGACCATCCTTCCCATGCCCCGGCTCTCGATCGCCGGTCCCATCGATCCGTCACCATACGAGAGCAACACCGGTGCCAACGCCCATGTTCTCCCAAGGATGATTGGCCGGCACTTCAGGTTGCGTGATACCCGTCACGTCCCCGTCAAGGGAGCATCAACCGGATGTGAGGAGGGTCACACGGACTTCCCCCTCCCCCGCGGTTCGTCTATCTTTCGCGCCTCACAATTCCCCTACTCGGCGCCGCACCTGCGTCGGGTCGCCTATGACCAAAGGGAGGTGGCATGGCTCGTCGCTACGAGACCGTCTACATCTTCGATCCTGCGCTGGAAGAGCCCGCGATCAACGAACGCCTGGAGCGGTTTCACGCGCTCCTGACCAAGGACGCCAAGGGCTCGATCACGAACGTCGCCCACTGGGGTAAACGCACCCTCTCCTACCCCATCAAGAAGAAGGACACGGGCTACTACGTGGTGGCGCAGTTCGAGACCGCGGCGGAGCTCCTGCCGGAGTACGAGCGCGCCGTGAAGCTCGAGGAGGGGGTGGTGCGCTTCCTGGTTGTCGTCTCGGAAGGCCTCCCGGCGAAGCCCGAGCCGGTGCCTGCCGTGATCGCCGCCGACGTGGTGGTGGTGGATGAGATCGAGGAGGATGAAGCGTGAGACGGCCCGCGAAGACGTGCCCCGTGTGCGAGTCCGGGGTCCGGGTGCTCGACTACAAGGACGATCGCACGCTCGGGCGGTTTCTGACCGAGCGCGGCAAGATTCTCCCGAGTCGCTTGTCGGGGATGTGCGCGCGACACCAGCGCCAGCTCGCCACGGCGATCAAGCGGGCGCGCCAACTCGCCCTGCTGCCCTACATCAAGGGGTACGTCGGCTGAGTCGCTGGCGCCTCGCGGTCGGCGTGTTGCTGTTCGCCGCCCTGGCGCCGTTGAGTCTCGTGGCGCTGCCGTTGGCCGCGCTGCTGGTCGCCGCGCGGCCGGCCACGCGCGGTGAGTGGGTGGCGGTGGCGCTCGCCGGAGGCGCCGGAGTGGCGCTCCTGGCCGGTCCGGAGAACGGCGTATTCGACGCCCTGACCCGCACCTGGATCGTGCTGGTGACGGTGGCGTTCGCCGCGGGCGCGAGGCTCTCGCGCAAGGGCTTCTGGCCGCTGGCCCTGCGAGCCTGCCTCTACGCCGCTGCGGGCGTCACGGTCCTGGTGGCTTGGAGCCGGGCGGGGCCCGCGCTCTGGACGGAAGTACAGTGGGAGGCGACGCGCGACGCGAGCCGGGCCATGCGGTACGTGGTCGAAGTCGCGCCCGGTCTCTATCCCGCGTTCGAGCCCGCCGTGCGCCTGCTCGCGGCGTGGCCGTTCTGGCTCGTGGTCGAGAGCCTGGCCGGGCTGGCGCTGGCCTGGCGCGGTCACGCCGTCATCGCGCGCACGCCGCTCTCGGCGGCCGGTATCAACCATTGAGAGGAACGACGGACCATGGAAGTCATCCTGCGAGAAGACGTGCAGCATCTTGGCGCCGCCGGCGACGTGGTCAAGGTCAAGGACGGCTACGCGCGCAACTACCTGCTGCCGAAGGGCCTCGCCTACCCGGCGACCGACGCCAACAAGAAGAAGATCGCTTACGAGGCGGAACGCATCGCGAAGCAACGGGCGGCGGAGAAGGGCGCCGCCGAAACCGAGGCCACCCGCATCGCGGAGGTCCACCTCAGCTTCACGGTGAAGGTGGGTGAGGAGGACAAGCTGTACGGTTCCGTCACCGCGAGCGACGTGCAGCGCAAGCTCGAGGAGCTCGGGATCCGCGTCGACAAGCGCCGGGTGGACCTCCCGGAGCCGATCCGGGAGCTGGGCGAGTTCCGGGTCGGGATCAAGCTCCATCCCGACGTGCGCCCCGAGATCCAGGTGAGCGTGGTGAAGGAATAAGGGCCCCGAGGGACGACGGAACAAACGGGTGACAGTCGCGCTATGAGTAGCAGACGGAGCGGGCGCCCACCGGAGCGTGCGGGGGGAGACGCACTGGCAGCTCTCCGACTGGTGACGGCCGCGCTCGCCGACCGCAAGGCCCTGGACCCGATGGTGCTGGATCTGCGGGGCCTGACCGCTGCGGCCGACTACTTCGTCATCGTTTCGGGCACGTCGGACGCCCACGTGCGGGGCATGGCGGAGCACCTCATGGAAGCGCTGGCGCCGCGTGGCGTCGTGCCGCATCATGTCGAGGGGCTCACACAGGGCCGGTGGGTGCTGCTGGATTACGTGGATTTCGTGGTCCACGTCTTCCATCCGGAATTGCGGGAGTTCTACCAGCTCGAGCGCCTGTGGGGCGATGCACCCGTGCTGGCGGCGGGCGCCCCGGACAGCGGGTCGAAAGGATGACGGTCATGCGACGCATGGGCGGGATCGCGGCGGCGCTCGCGCTGTTCGGCGCGGCGCCGCTGGCAGCGCAGTACTTCGGAAAGAACAAGGTCCAGTACCAGGCCTTCGATTTCAAGATCATCCAGACCGAGCACTTCGAGGTCTACTACTATCCGGCCGAGCGGACGGCGGCCTTGGACGCCGCGCGCATGGCCGAGCGGTGGTACGCCCGCCTGTCCCGCATCCTGCACCACCAGTTCCAGGGCCGGAAGCCGATCATCTTGTACGCCTCGCAGTCGGATTTCCAGCAGACGAACATCACTGACGTGTTCGAAGGCCTCCAGGGCAGCACCGATTTCTTCAAGCATCGCATGGTGCTGCCGTTTACGGGATCGTACGCGGAGTTCGAGCACGTGATCGGCCACGAGATGGTGCACCAGTTCCAGTTCGACGTGATCAGCCGGGGCCGCATCGGCGCCGGGGTGCAGACGCTGGTCAACGCCAACCTACCCCTGTGGTTCATGGAAGGGATGGCGGAGTATCTCTCCATCGGCCCGATCGACCCGCTCACGTCCATGACGCTGCGGGACGCCTCCCTGGAAGGGCACCTGCCCACCATCGAGGAGATGACGTACGACCCGCGGATCTTCCCATACCACTTCGGCCACGCGCTGCTGGCCTACGTCGGGGAGAAGTGGGGCGATGAGGCCATCGGCCAGATTCTCCAGGCGTCCGTGTCGAGCGGCGTCGAGGGCGGCTTCAAGCGGTCGCTCGGCATCACGCTCGACGACCTGTCGAGCGAGTGGCGCGACGCGGTGCAGACGACGTACCTGCCCCAGCTCGCCGACCACTACCGGGCGCGCCGCATCGCCCAGCCGCTGCTGACCGAGAAGCGCTCCGAGGGCACGCTGCATCTCGCCCCCGCCCTGTCGCCCGACGGACGCGACATCGCGTACTTCAGCGAGAAGAATTCGTTCTTCGTGGACCTCTACCTCGCCGACGCGGAGACCGGTCGGGTCAAGCGGCGGCTCGTCAAGTCCACGCTGAACTCGAACTACGAGAGCCTTCGCTTCATCAACTCCGCGGGCTCGTTCTCACCCGACGGGCGGTATTTCGCGATCGCCGCGAAGCGCAAGGACCGCGACGATCTCGTGATTCTCGATGTGAAGAAGGACGAAGAGGTCCGCCGCATCCGCGTCCCGCTGAACGGGCTCACCACGCCGTCGTGGTCGCCGGACGGGAAGCGGCTGGTGTTCACCGGGTACGACGGCGGACTCTCGGACCTGTTCATCGTGAACGCCGACGGCTCGAACCTCCACCGCCTGACGAACGACAAGTACGCCGACCTCGAGCCGTCCTGGTCCCCCGACGGCAAGACGATCGCTTTCGTCACCGATCGCGGCCCCGCAACGGACTTCGAGGCGCTCAAGTTCGGCACCCTGCGCATCGCCCTGCTCCACCTGGACAACGGGTCGATCGATATCCTCAGGAACATGGACCAGGGGAAGAATATCAATCCCGCCTGGGCCCCGGACGGCCGTTCGCTGGCGTTCGTCTCCGACCGCAACGGGATCAGCAACATCTTCCTGTACGAGTTGTCGGACGGGAAGATCTACCAGCTCACCGACGTGTTCACGGGAGTCTCGGGCATCACCGCGCTGTCACCGTGCCTCTCCTGGGCGCACGAAGCGGATCGCCTCGCGTTCGCCTACTATGAAGACGGCGAATACAACGTGTACGCGGTCGACAATCCCCGGTCCTTGAAGCGGCAGCCGTACCAGGCGCCTGCCACGCCGCTCGTGACGTCGCTCCTCGCCGCCGAGCGCCGCGCGCTCGCCGGGCCGACGGCGGTCCTGGCCGCCGCCGCACCCGTGGACACGGGGCCCCGCGCCGGCACGTCCGTGTACCGCTCGCCCAAGGGGTTCCGGGCATCCGGCTCCACGCCGCAGACGTCCGATAGCGGCGCGGCGCCGGTCTCGGTCAAGAGCCTCATCGACTCATCGCCCGCGCTACCGGACACGAGCGAGTTCACCTTCAAGCCCTATCGCACCCGGTACAGCCCGGACTACGTGGCGCAGCCGACCATCGGGTACGAGCGGGATAACTTCGGCCGCGGCTTCTTCGGCGGCACTGCGGTCTCGCTGTCGGATATCCTCGGCAACCACACGATGGTGTTCTCGGGCGCGGTGAACGGCCGGCTGAGCGAAGCCCAGGTCCTCGCGCTCTACATCAACCAGGCGCACCGCCTGAACTGGTATTGGGGCGGCTCGCAGCAGCCGCTGTACTACTACCTGCCGGCGGGGGTGCAACAGGTCGCCCCGGACACGTTCATCGTCACGCAGCAGATCGAGCGTTTCGTGATCCGCGATGTGTTCGCGCAGTCGTACTACCCGTTCAGCCGCTTCACGCGGGTGGAGTTCGGCGGCCACTTCTCGAACATCAGTCAGGCGATCCTGCAGCAGGGCAACCTGGTCGCTTATGATCCCGGGTCAGGGCAAAACTTCCTGCTCGGCGTCGGGGATCCCGTCACGGTCAACGGACCGTCCGTCAGCTTTTACGGTCCGACGGTCGCGCTGGCCCACGACAACGCGCTGGGCGGGTGGGTGGGACCGTTCGCGGGGTCCCGCTGGCGGATCGAGGCCTCCCCTAACTTCGGCGCTTGGCAATTCACCCAGGGCCTGGTCGACTGGCGGCGCTACTTCTTCGCCCGGCCGTTTACCTTGGCGTTGCGAGGCCTGGTCCTCGGCCGCTCCGGGCGGGACGCCGACCTGTTCCAACAGTTCCTCGGGAGCACCGAGCTGATCCGCGGCTATACCGCCGGGTCGGTTATCAACCACGAATGTATCAGCAGCGCCGCGCAGAACAGCTGCCCGGAGCTCGACCAGCTCATCGGCTCGAGTCTGGCCGTGGTAAACGCCGAGTTGCGTTTCCCCCTGACCCGCAGCCTGGTGCTCGGCTTCCTTCCCGTGGGGCTCCCCCCGATTGAGGGCGCCATCTTCTACGACGCGGGGCTCGCCTGGAACTCGAACTCCAAGGTCCTCTGGAGCCGCACCGCCGCCCAGGAAGCCCAGGCCGGGCTCTACCGCGCCCCGCTGCGCAGTTGGGGCGGCTCGATCCGAGTGAACGCTCTGGGTTTCGTGGTGCTCCGGCTCGACTACACCAAGCCGTTGAGCCGGTCGTACAGAACGCCGTACTGGACGCTGAGCCTCGGCCCAACGTTCTAACTCCGCATCGCTAAACCACTTGTCCTGGCCTCGCCGGTTGCCTATCTTGTCCGGCGAGGCCATTTGCGCACCTGTGGATCGTACCTCCTCCTAGCCAGCCTGGCGCTCTGGGGCTGTCGGTCCCAGGCGCCCGCCGCACCACCGTCGCAACCACCTGCCAAGCAAGCGGTTAGTAAGGCAGCCGGAGGCGCCGCCCGCACCGCCGGGGTCGCCATTCGCATCCCGACCAAGGGCGGAGCGCCCCGGGTGTACCGGCTCCCCAGCATGGTCGAGGTCCCCACCGCAATTCGCGGCAAGCTCCCTCCGGTTACTCGCGTCATTGGACTCGACACCGAAGCAGAGTTCCTCTACGTCACGACCGCCACGAAGGACACGACCGCCAAGAAAAAAAAGGATGCGCGCGCCAAGAAAGACACGACCGCCACGAGTCCGAAGAGCGACGTCTTGGCGCTCGATCTCGGCAGTGCCCGAGTGGACACCGTGGCCTCAGGGATCGAGCAGGCCACGCTCGGTCCCGACGGTACACTCTATACCGTGGACGCGAAGCACCGAGTCGTGTCGGTTGCACGACGAGTGCGGGTTGCGTGGCCCCAGCCCCTGCCGGGCGTGCCGCTGCAGATGTTCGGCGCCGCCGACCAGCGCCTGGTGGTGGCCGACCCGCCGGCACTCGTCACCGCCGCCGCCGATCAACCGCCCACCAGTCGACCCCTGCCGGCCGGGAGTGACGTGGCGGCAACCCGCTGGGGCGACTTGGTGGCCGTCGCCGCCGACTCCGGCGTGGTCCTGATGGACCCGCTCGGTCGCCGCGAGGCCGGCTTCGTCCCGCTGGCCGATCATCCGCGCGCGCTGGTGTTCTCGCCGTCGGGCCATCGCATCTATGTCGCCCGTCGCACGGAGCCGGGCCTGGCGGCGATCGATCGCTACGACCGCGAGGAGATCGACGGCATCGCTCTCCCGTTGCCCGCGGCAACCATCCGACTGGACCCGCTGGGACGCTGGTTGTTGGCCAAGCCGGCCGCCGGCGACTCCGTATTCGTCGTCGACCTTCCGGTGAAACGGCTCGTCGGGACGCTCGCGAGTGCGTGGCGCACCGACCTGCCGGCCGTCGCCCCGGACGGCGCTCTCTTGGTGCGCCAGGGGGACGACGTGGTGGCGTACCGCCCCGACTCGCTCGCAGCGACGGGACGCGTGAAGGGAGGCGGCGCGGACCTGTGGATGCTCACGGAGTGGCGGCCCCGTGGAGCGTATCGCGGCGCGTTCGGAGATGCGGGCGGGCCGGCCGACCAGGGCGCGGCGTCCGACACGGCAGGGCCGGAGGGACCGATGTACGTGCAAGTGTCGACATCGCAAAACGAGGCCTGGTCGTCGGAGATGGCGCAACAGCTCTCCCGCGCGGGACTCGCGGCGCGCGTGCTGCAGCCCAAGAATCCCGACGACGGCTACCGTGTCGTGCTCGGGCCTTACCCCACGCGGGCCCAGGCCGAGGGCATCGGCCGCAAGCTCGGCCGCCCCTTCTGGATCTACCAGCCGACGCCGTGACCGTCCGCCCCCTGCCACGCTCGCGCCTCGACGCGCTGGTGCCGTCGCTGGTCACCGGACAGGCGCTCATCGCGCTGGTGCCGGCGACGGGGGACCTGAAGTGGGCGGCGGGAGCCGCGTGGGACGTGGCCCGCGCCGCAGCGCTCACCGATCGGCGGATCGCGCTCGTCGACCTGTGGCTCGAGCACCCGACACTGCATGAGACGGTCGGTCTCACGCCCACCGAAGGGATCGTGGACGCGTTCGAATACGACGTGTCGCTCACCAAGGCGGCGCACGAGATCGACCGCGTGTTCTTCATCCCCGCGGGCACGGTGACGGCCCACGCGGGCGACCTGTTCGCGAACCCCCGCTGGAAGAAGCTGCACGGCGGCTTCCGGGTGGAGGACGCCCTGCTGCTCCTGTATCTCTCCGCAGGCGCGCTGGCGCGCCTCTCGGCCGTCCCGGACGGATTGATCGTGCTGTCGCCCGACGGCTACGAGCCCGAATCCTCGATCGGTCAGGGCGTCACGGCGGCGATGGAGCGCGGGGTCCCGCTGCTGGGTGTGGTACGCGAGCGCTGGACGCCGGCGGCGGATCAGCGATCGGTCGCGCCTCCGCCCGGACGGATCTCCGCCTCAGTGCGGCGCCCGCCGCATCGGCTGGCCCGCCCGGTGGTAGTGGCCGCGACGTTGTTAGCGGGCGCGGCCGGCGGCTGGGCCCTGCTGGCCCGCGGGGCCGAGCAGCGGCGGGTGCCGGCTCCCGCGGTCGCAGCGCCGGTGCGTGCACGACCGGTCGCCGCCGCGCCGGCCCCTGCTCGCCTCGATTCGCTCGCCTGGACCGTGCAGCTCGCGGCGTACGCGAGACTCGACAAGGCGCTCGCCCTGGCGGATCGTCTCACGGCGGACGGCGTCACGCCCTTCGTGACGCCGGTCGCGCTGGACGATCGCCGGGGGAGCGCGGTGTGGTATCGCGTGCTCGCCGGCGCGTTCCCCACGCGCGACTCCGCCGTCGGCGCCCGCGCCGGAATGTGGAAGCGCGGTCTCGCCGCGCGTGGTCAGGGGGATGTGCTGCGCGCGCCGTATTCCTTTTCGCTGAGCGACCGCGCGCCCAGCGCCAGCCGCCTGCGAGAGCGCGGCATTCCGGCCGTGCCCTGGGGCACGGGTGCACGTCTGCTGGCGGGCGCGTTCGAGACGCCGGAGCAGGCCAGCATCCTCGAAGCACGGCTCAAGCGGGCGGGCGTTCAGGCCAGGCTCGTCACCAGGATGGGAGGGGGCACCACTCCATGAGATTGACCCGGCTCGAGCTGTCGGGCTTCAAGTCGTTCGCGGGCGCGGTCGAGCTGCCGTTCGAAGCGGGCGTGACGGCGATCGTGGGTCCGAACGGCTGCGGCAAGTCCAACATCTCCGATGCCGTCCGCTGGGTCCTGGGGGAGCAGTCTCCGCGCTTGCTGCGCGGCGGCAAAATGGAAGACGTCATTTTCCAGGGCTCGACGGGGCGGCGGCCGGTGAACGTGGCCGAGGTCTCCCTGGTGTTCGACAACTCGGACGGGACGCTGCCGATCGCCTACAAGGAAGTCCTCGTCACGCGCCGGCTGTCCCGCTCGGGACAGAGCGAGTACCTGCTCAATCGCTCCGCGGTGCGGCTGCGTGACATTCAGGACCTGCTGCGTGGGACGGGCCTGGGCGCCGATGCCGCCGTGGTGATGGAGGCGAGGATGATCGAGGCGCTGCTCTCCGAAAGGGCGGAAGAGCGGCGCGCCCTGTTTGAAGAGGCAGCCGGGATCGGGCTGTACCGCGATCGCAAGACCAGCACCGAGCGCCGCCTCGAAGAAACGGCGGCGGATCTCGCCCGGCTCGAAGACCTGGTCAGCGAGGTGCAGACGCAGGTGCGGAGCCTGGCGCGGCAGCGCGGCAAAGCGGAGCGCTACGGCAAGATGATCGAGGAGCGCTTCGGTATCGCGTTGACGCTGGTGCGGCGCGAGCTCGAAGATTTCGATTTGACGCTGGGCGGACTGGGGCAGCGGGCTGAGCAGCTGGCGGCAGCCCTGCCTGGCGAGCGGACCCGACTGGAGCAGGCGGAGCAGGAGCGCGAGGCCGGGGTCCAGGCGCGGCACACGGCCGAGGCGCGTCGCACGGAGGTGGAGCGTCGCCTGGCCGATGCGAAGCTCGAGTCGGGACGGCTGGAGGGTGACCTGGCGCTCGCCGCCGAGCGGCTGCGCAATGCCGGCCAGCGGCGCGCCACTGCGGCGCAGCGGCGGGAGCAGGAAGAAGCACGCGCCCTGCAGGCGGAGCGGGAGCGCGCTGCGGCTGCGGCCGAGTGCGAGGCCGCGGAGCGCGACCTCGCGTCGGTCGGGCAGGAGCTGGCGGGTCGTACCGCCTTCGAGCAAGAGGGGCGCGACCGGCTCTTGGCACAGCGCGCGGCCGTGCGCGAGCTCGAGGAGGACCTGCAGCGACGAGCGGAGGGTTCTCGAGCGCTCGAAGGCGAGCGGGCGGCGCTGGAGCGGGAGCGGGCGGAGCTGGGGCAGCAGCTCGCAGACGCGTCCCAGGAGCGTGCCCGGCGCGCGGAGACCGAATGGGCAGCGACGGCTCAGGTGGGCACGCGGGCGGAGCAGGCGGCGGCGCTGGCCCGCGCGGCGGCGCAGGCGGCGGCCGGCCTGGAGCAGGCGCGGCGGCGCGTGGCCGAGCTCAAGGAGCAAGAGACCCATGGTCGCGCCGCACGGCGCCAAGCCGAGGAGGCCCTCGCGCAGGTGACGGCGCGGCACGACGCCCTCGCCGAGCTGGAGCGGGAGCGCGTGGGGCTTGCCCCCGCGGCCCAGGCGCTGCTCAAGGCACGGGAGCAGTTCGGCGACGCGGTAATCGGGCCTTTGTCCGACTTCGTCCGCACCACCCGGCGCGACGCGGTGCTCGCGGAGCAGCTGCTCGGCGAGTGGCTGCACGCCGTGCTAGTGCGGGACGCCGCCGCCGTCGACACGATCCGCCGCTGGCACGAACAGGCACAGCCGGGGCCGCTGGTGCTCTTGCCGAGCGTGCCGGGACCGCGGCTCGCCGCGGACGGCCATCCCCTCAAGGACGACCTGCGCGTGGACGGCCCCGCGGCCGCGTGGGTACACGCGCTCCTCGCGGGCCACGAAGTCCTCGAGGGCGGGGAGAAAGGGGGGCGCGCGCTGCGACGGGCCAACGGTGCGGTGTTCCTGGCGGGACCCACGGCGGCGGGCGGAGGGCCGCTCGAGCGCCGCGCCGAGCTGGAAGCGCTCGCGCAGGAGGTGCGAGAGGCGGAGGCGCGCCGGGGCGGTGCCGCGACGACGCTGGAGCGCACGCTCGCCGAGCTCGCCGCGGCCGAGGCCGCGTTCGCGGCAGCGGGCGCCGCGGCGGAGCGGGCCCGCCAGCAGGAGCTCGAAGCAGGCGCGTCGAAGGACGACGCCGAGCGTGCCGCCGCCCACGCCCAGCGCGAGGCAACCGAGGCGACCGCGCAGGTCGAGCGGCTGCAGGCCCGCTTGGGGGAGGTGGGAGCCCGGCTCGACGCGCTGCACGCGGACCTCGAGGGGCATGAAGTCGAGCGCGTTCGCCTCGACGAGCGGCTGGGCCGGGAGCGCGCGCAGCTGGTCGACCTCGAGGCGCAGCAGGAGGCAGCGCGGGAGCAGCGAGTCCGGTGGCAGGTGGATGCGGCGCAGGTCGAGGCGCGGCTCGGCGCCGCACGCGAACGGGCCGGGCGCGCCGCGGCGGAGGTCGAGGAAGCGCGCCGTCAGTCCGCGGCGCTCGCCGAAGAGATGGGCGCGCTGGAGCGCGACACGGCGACCCTCACGGCGCAGCGGACCCAGTGGGAGGACCAGCTCAAGGAGCGCCGACTCGCACTCGTGGCCCTGGAGAGTGCCGCCCGAGAGGCCGGGGTCCAGGTCGAGGCGGCGGACGCGCGCGTCGCCCAGACGGAAGCGGCGCTCGAGGACACGCGCAAGGCGCTGGACGCCCGTGGCGCGGAGGAGCACAAACTCGAGCTCGAGCGCACCGAGGTCCTGGGCCGCCGGCGCGGGCTCGTCGCGCGGGTCGAGGCCGAATGGCGGAAGCCCCTCGATCAGCTGCTCGCCGACGCGCCCGAGGTCGCCGGCGACCTCGAGTGGCTGCGCCAGGAGGACGAGCGGTTGCGCGCGGCGATCGACGCGGTCGGACCCGTCAACGCCCTCGCGGTGGACGAGCACGGCGAGGAGGTCAAACGCTTGGAGTTCCTGATGACGCAGCGGGACGACCTGGTGGCCGCGCGTCAGTCGCTCCAGCAGGCAGCGCGTGAGATCGATCAGACCGCCAAGGCGATGTTCCTCGACTCGTTCGGGAAGGTGCGGGAGAACTTCCGCACGGTGTTCCAGACGCTGTTCGGCGGCGGTGAATGCGACGTGCGGCTCGCGAACGAGGACGAGCCGCTCGAGAGCGAGATCGAGATCCACGCGGCACCGCGCGGGAAGCGCACGCAACGGATCCACCTGCTCTCGTCCGGCGAGCGCACGCTGGTCGCCGTGTCGCTCCTGTTCGCGATCTTCCTCACCAAGCCGAGTCCCTTCTGTCTGCTCGACGAGGTGGACGCGCCCCTGGACGACGCCAACGTGGGCCGCTACGTGCGCCTGCTCGCGGAGTTCAAGGACCTGACGCAGTTCATCGTCATCACGCACAACCCGCGCACCATGCAGGCCGCCGACGCCGTGTACGGGGTCACCATGCAGGAGCCCGGCGTTTCGACCATCGTCGGGGTGCGACTCGGTCAGATGGAGCCGGCCTGAGTGGACCTGGTCACCGTCGGCACCGGGACGGTCGCGCCGTCGGCCACCCGGACGTCGGCATGCCATTGGGTGGCTCGGGGGAACCTCAAGATCCTGCTCGACTGCGGCGCGGGGGCGCTGCATCGCCTCGCGCAATTCGGCCTGCCGTGGCATCAGGTGACCCACGTGGTCCTGTCGCACTTCCACCCGGACCATTGGGGCGAGCTCCCGATGCTGGTGTACGCCCTCAAGTACACGACAGTGCCGCCCCGCCAGGAGTCCCTCGTGATCCTGGGCCCGAGGGGCGTGGTGCGGCTCGTGAAACAGCTGGCCGAAGGATACGGGTCGTGGCTGCTCGACCCGGGCTTCCCGATCGGCATCCTGGACGTGCAGAACGGCGAGCCGTTCCCGCTCGACGCCGAGGTGAGCCTCGAGACCTTCCCGGTGCCCCACACCTCCGAGAGCGTGGCCCTGTCCCTGACCGCGCCCGAGGGCCGGCTGGTCTACACCGGTGACACGGGGCCCTCGAGCGAGCTGGCCCGGTGGGCCTCCGGGGCCGACCTGCTGCTCGCGGAGTGCTCCCTCCCCAAGGAGATGGCGATGGACATCCATCTCACCCCGGAGCAGGCGGGCGAGCTGGCCCGGGATGCCAAGGCCCGGCAGCTCGTCTTGACGCACTTCTACCCGCCGGTTGAAACTTCGGACCCGGCGCGTGTGGCCGGGACGCGGTTCACCGGACGGGTGACGGCGGCCCGCGACGGCGACCGGTTCACAATCGGAGGGAAGTAGCGGTGCTGATCGTGATGCGTCACGGCGCGACGGAGGCGGAGGTCCGGCGCGTCATCGCGGTGATCGAGGAGATGGGGTACAAGGCCCGGTCCATGCCGGGGGCGCAGCGCACCGCGGTCGGCCTAGTCGGGAACGACGGACGGGTCGACGCCTCGCGCCTGGAAGGGCTTCCCGGCGTTCAGGACGTCATCCACGTCACCAAGCCGTACAAGCAGGTGAGCCGGGAGTGGAAAGCGGAGAACACCGTCGTGCGCCTTCCCGGCGGCGTGGCCGTGGGCGGCACCGACGTCGTCGCCATCGCGGGCCCGTGCTCGGTCGAGAGTGAGCGACAGATCATCGATGCGGCACGCCTGGTGAAGGAGGCGGGTGCGGTGATTCTGCGCGGCGGCGCCTGGAAGCCCCGCACCTCCCCGTACGCATTCCAGGGCCTCGGCCGCCCGGGGCTCAAGCTGCTCGCCAAGGCACGCGAGGAGACCGGCCTCCTCATCTGCACCGAAGCCATGGATCCCGAAGGTGTTGGATATGTGGCCGAGGTCGCGGACATCATCCAGATCGGCGCCCGCAACATGCAGAACTCCTCGCTGCTCAAGGCGGCAGGGCGGGCGAAGAGAGCCGTGCTCCTGAAGCGCGGGATGGCCGCGACCATCGAGGAGCTGCTCCTCTCCGCGGAATACGTGCTCGCGGAGGGAAACCACGACGTCATCCTGTGCGAGCGCGGCATTCGCGGCTTCGACACCGCCACGCGCAACGTGTTCGACCTCACCGCCATTCCGGTGGTGCACAAGCTGTCACACTTGCCCATCATCGCGGACCCGTCGCACGGCACAGGCCTGCGCGACAAGGTGATCCCCATGGCCCGTGCGGCGGTCGCCGCGGGGGCGGACGGGATCATTGTCGAGGTGCACCCCAACCCCGAGCAGGCCTTGTCGGACGGAGCGCAGACCCTGTTCCCCGACCAGTTCGCGCAGCTGATGCGGGAGATCCGCGTGATCGCCGAGGTGATCGGGCGGCGCGTTGCGGAACCGGCGCCGGTGGGGGCGTGAGACTAATGCGGAACGTGGAACGCGGAACGCGGAACTAACGGGCGTGCGTCGAGGGATCATGTCTAATCTGGCGCGCAGAGGCCGCCGCGTCTGTTCCGCCTTCCGCGTTCCGCCTTCCGCGCTCTTTGCCGTCGCGTTCCTGGCCGCCTCCCAGTCCCCCGATCCCTGGCCGATCCTCGACCGCGCCAGCGCCACCTACCAGACGATCACGAGCCTCTCCGCCGAGTTCGTCCAGATCATTACGAATCCGATGATCGGCACCCCCGACACGACGCGTGGGCGGCTGTACCAGATGCGCCCCAGTCGTTTTGCGATGCGGTTCACCGCCCCCAAAGGTGACCGCATCGTGGCCGACGGTCGCTTCCTCTGGCTCTACACGCCGAGCACCACGCCCGGCCAGGTGATCCGGTCCCGCATCCCCGAGTACGGCACCACCGGTCCGAATCTGATCGGGCAGTTCGTGGAGCAGCCGCGCGAGCGCTACACGGCGCAGTATGTCCGGGCCGACTCGCTCCCGGACGCGAGTCCGGTCGACGTGATCAGGCTCGTGCCGAACGGGCACGAGCAACCCTACAGCGAAGCGAAGATCTGGGTGGGTCGGGAGGACGGGCTGGTGCACCGGGTTGACATCTTCGAAAGCTCAGGCCAGGAGCGCACGGTGATGCTGCGGAACATCAAGCTGAACCGGGGCGTGCCCGGTCGCGAGCTCACGTTTTCGCCCCCGAGCGGAGTACGGGTGGTAGATCAGTAAGGTCCTTCGCTCGCGCGCCTCCGGCGCGCTCGCTCAGGATGACAGCGGCGGGCGGCTGAATAGAAGTAGGAGAAGAGAGAGTGTCGTTCCTTCCTTTCCCTTTCGCGAAGCGAGCGAGCCTGTCATCCTGAGCGCCGCAGGCGCGAAGGATCTGCTCCCAAGCTACGGCGTGCCCCTCCGGATCACCGGGGGCAGATCGGTAGCGAGCGCGGTTGCCACGCCCGCGGCGGTGGCTTCGTTCATTCCCCGCTTCTGGGCGAGCTCGAGCGCCGCCCGCCCCAGCGCGCGGTACAGCACGGCGTCGTCATGGGTCAGGGCTTCGAGATGGCGGCGGATCGTCGCGACGTCGCCTCGTTCCACCGGACCGGTGAGCGCCGCCATCGGCTCCTGACGGCTCAGGTTCTCGAGCGTCCCCTCCACCAGTGGGCGCAGCGCCTGCCACGCCTCCGCGTCCGACAACCCGGCATGCCGGAGCAGGCGTTGGGCCACGGCCTCGACCACGACGAAGTAATTGGAAGCGAATACGGCGCTCGCGTGATAGATCGGCTTGGCCTTGGACGGGATGTGAAACGCCCGCAAGCCGAGATCCTGCGCCAGCGCTTCGGCCGCCTGCACCGCGCGGGGCATCCCTTCGACCGCTGCCCAGGCGCCCTTCAGTCGCTCCGCCGCGTGCTCCGGACTGGAGATGGTCTGAAGCGGGTGGAGCGACCCGAGGGCCGCGCGGGATGCCACAAGGGGGCCGAGCGCCTCCTGGCCTTGGGCGCCCGAGAGATGCAGCACCACCTGATCGCCGCGGATTGCACCGGCGCGGGCCAGCGCCTCCGCCAGGGGTCGGATCGCGTCGTCCCGCACGGCGAGAATGACGACGCCCGCCTGGGCGATCCAGGCGGGCGGCTCGGTTTCAGGACCAACGGTGAGCTTGAGAGGCTTCGGGACCGACTTTTTCCTACGGCCGTGGAGGCGGACGTCGTAGCGCCTCCCCTCCCCCGCGCGCGCGAGCGCGAGCGCCAATCCGACCCCCGCGCGGCCGGGCCCGATGATCCCCACGACGTGGGGCGGCAACTTAGTTCCGCAAGAGCGCCGGCGTCTGTGCCGCGGCCAGGGCGAGGAGATCCTGGGGAGTCTTGGCGCGGCGCGCCAACGCCAGCGCGGCCCGCACCTGGCGGTCTTCCTCACGTTGGCGACGCACTTCCGCCGGCCGCCCGAAGACGTAGCGCGCAATCTCGTAACCCAGATCCTGGGTGATCACGTTGCGGGCGCCCGCGACGACGCTGTCCGGCACGGCGACCCCTCGCGCCCGCAGCCGCCGGATGATCTCGTCCGCCATTTCCGGTGTGACCGTGAAGTCCGGAGTCTTCACCCGGCCGGACGTCTTGACTTCAAGCGCGTAGGCGGTGCGCACGTCCCAATAGCTCGGGATCTTGTTGCCCAAGCTCTTGATGAAGGCGCGCTCCGCCGTCGTGAACGTATCGGGCACAACGAACAGGTCCGGCCGGATACCACCCCCGCCCATGACAACCCGACCATGATCGGTGTGGAACACCAGCGAGGAGTCGACCTTCGTGCTGTCGTGTCCCAGCTCCGCGGCCTCGGCCTGGGCAAGCTGGTCCTCTTCGTTCTTGCTCTTGCGCTGGATGGTCCGGCCGCTCGGCGTGAACCAACGCGCCGTCGTGAGCTTCAGCGCCGTCTCGGGCGTGAGCTGCCACAACGACTGCACCAGTCCCTTCCCGAACGTCGGCGTTCCGACGACCACGGCGCGGTCGTGATCCTGCAGCGCGCCGGTGATGATCTCGGCTGCGCTCGCTGTGCCCCCGTTGGTGAGCACCACCACCGGAAGGTTCGGCCACGGCTGTGGCTTCGCGTCGCGGTACGTTTTGGACGTAGTGGGCGCACGGCCCCGGGTCTCCACGACCTCCTGTCCCGGGTCGAGGAACAGCTCGCTCACGGCAACGCCCTGGTCGAGCAAGCCGCCGGGGTCGCCCCGCAGATCGAGCACCAGCGACTTCATCCCCTTCTGGACCAAGCCGTTCACGGCATCCGTGACCTCCTGGGCGGATGTCTCGCTCACCGGCGTGAGCAGGACGTAACCGACCCTGTCGTCGAGCATCATCGAGACCTGGACCGAGCGGATGTGGATCGTGGCGCGGGTGAGCTTGAAGGCGAGCGGCCCCTCGACCCCGACCCGGCGCACCTTGAGCTCCACCGCGCTGCCCGGCTCGCCGCGCAGCTGCTTCACGGCCTGATCGTTCTTCCAGCCTTCGGTCGAGCGACCGTCCAGGGCGATGATCTGATCGCCCGACTGGATCCCCGCCCGCTCCGCGGGCGTGTCGGGAAGCGGCGCCACGACGGTGATCCATCCGTCTCGGACGTCGATCTGGATGCCCAGACCGCCGTAGTTCCCGGTCGTCGCTTCGTTCAGCGCCCGGAAGTCGTCGCGCTTGAGGAAGACCGAATACGGATCGCGCAGCTGGTCGAGCATGCCGTCGATCGCCATCTGGTAGAGCCGCCGCTCCTCGATCGAGTCCACGTAGAAGTCGGCGACGTGAGCGAGCACGTCCTCGAACAGACGCGCCTGCTGGTAAACGGACCCCGTGGGCTCGGTCTCACGCTGCAGCAGCCAGCCCCCGGTGGCCAGCGCCAGGCCGGCCGCCGCGGTGACGATCACGATATTCCGGAGCTTCATGAGACGCCTCTTGTTGAGGGTGCGGTCACCGCCATGACCTCGCGCCAGGCGGCCTCCTGCACGGCCTTCTTGGACTGCGTCGCATCGACGTGCACCACGCCCGGCCCCGCGGCGCGGCGGTACGCTTCGAGCACGCGGCGGTGAAACGCGTCGTCTTGGCGCTCGAACCGATCCTGCACCTTGCGCGCGGCCCGTTGCCGGGCCCGCCCCACCTCGACCGGCACGTCGAGCACGAGCGTGACGTCCGGAACGAGACCGCCGGTGGCGAGCCGGATGGCATGTGCCACGTCCTCGGCCGGCAATCCGCCTCCCGCCACCTGGTAGGCGATGGTCGAGAGGTCGAATCGGTCGGCCACGACCACCTGCCCCGCCTCGAGCGCCGGCCGGATGACCCGCTGGACCAGGTCGGCTCGGGCCGCGAGAAACAGGAACAGCTCCGCGACCGGCGACATCTCGTGCGGAAACTTGAGCGCCACCTTGCGCGCCGCCTCCGCCACCGGCGTGCCACCCGGCTGCCGCACGGCAGTCACCTGGAGTCCCTCGGTGACGAGCCGCGCCGCGAGCCAGCGCACCAGCGTGGACTTCCCCGCCCCTTCCGGGCCCTCCACGACGATGAAGACGCCCATCAGCCCAGGGTGATGATGGGGCTCGCCGCCCCCTGTTTCATACCCTCGTAGATCCGCGCGTTCACCTTGGCCATGAGCTTCTCGAAATTCGCCTGCGCCGCCACGACCTGCTGATACACCGAATTCGCCTGGACGCTCTGGAGGGCTCGGTCGTATTTCTCCACCTGATCCTTCGCCGGCTCGCGCCCCTCCTGTGTCGCACGCTCGATGTCCTGGGCGATGCGCTCGACCTCGGCGAGCAGCTGTCGGCAGGTTGCATCCTCTTTCATCCGCTCACTGGCCCGGAGCAACACCTTGTACTCATCGCTCTGTCCCAAGAGCCGCCCCAGCTCGCTCGCCTTCTGGTCGATCACGCGCCCCCCTCCTCGTCGAGGCCGGCCAGCAGGAACCGCGGCTGGCCGAACAGATCATCGTACACCGCCACCCGCGACCAGCCATGCCGCAGGGCGAGCCTCCGCGCCGCATCGGCGCGCCGCTCGTCGATCTCGAGCACCACGCACCCGCCCGGCTCGAGCAGCGCGGCGGCGCCCTCGAGCAGGGCGCGCGTCGCCGTGAGGCCGTCGGCACCGCTCACCAGCGCCTCGCGCGGCTCGAACAACCGCACCGCCGGGTCGAGGGCGGCATACTCCGCCTCCGTCAGATAGGGCGGATTCGAAACGATGGCACGATAGCGCTCACCTGCGAGCGGGCCAAGCAAGTCGCCCTCGCGCACCTCGACCGGCAGCGGCGGCTGCAGGAGCGCCACGTTCTCGCGCGCCAGGGCCGCTGCGTCCCGAGAGCGCTCGACCGCGATCACCCGCTCGAAGGCGCCTTCGACGGCCAGCGCCAAGGCGATGCAGCCACACCCGGTCCCGATGTCAGCCACCGCACCCCACGTTTCCCCTTTCCCGTTTCCCGTTTCCCGCATTGCCCGCAGCACCAACTCCACCAGTCCCTCGGTCTCCGGTCGCGGAATCAGCGCCCGTGGGTCAATCTGCAGGTCGAGCGTGCGGAAACCCGTGCGGCCCACGGCGTACGCGAACGGGACGCCGCTCGAGCGCTGCTCCACCGCGTGCCAGAACTGCTCCAAGAGCTGCGCCCCGGGCTCCCGGTCGCGTTGCAGCCACACGTCGCCCGGCTTGGTCCCCGCACCGGCCACGGCCGCCCACAGCATCGTCGCCTCGCGACGCGAGCGGGGCAGGCCCGACGCCGCGAGGCGGTCGGCAGCGTCATTCAGGGCCGCGCCGATCGAGGCTGGGTGCGCGGCAGGCTCAGGCACTGAGCCGCTCCTTCTCACCCGCGACCCGCAGCGCGTTGATCAGGTCGTCGAGGTTACCGTCCAGCACCTGGGAGAGGCTGTGCACGGTGTAGTGAATGCGATGGTCGGTGACGCGATTCTGGGGGAAGTTGTAGGTGCGGATCTTCTGGGATCGGTCGCCGGTGCCCACCTGGGACCGGCGCTCGCGGGCCCGGGTCGCTTCCTGCTCGGCGATCATCTTGTCGAGCAAGCGCGAGCGCAGCACCTCCATCGCCTTGATCTTGTTTTGCAGCTGGCTCTTCTGGTCCTGGCATTGGACCACGAGGTTGGTGGGCAGGTGGGTGATGCGCACGGCGCTGTCGGTCGTGTTGACGCTCTGGCCGCCCGGCCCCTGCGAGCGGAAGACGTCGATCCGGAGGTCCTTGTCTTCGATCTTCACGTCGACCTCCTCCGCCTCGGGGAGCACGGCCACGGTCGCGGCGGACGTGTGGATGCGACCCTGCGCCTCGGTGACGGGCACGCGTTGCACCCGGTGGACGCCCGACTCGTACCGGAGCGTCCCGTAGACCCCCGGGCCCCGGGCGGCAAAGATCGCCTCCTTGAGGCCGCCGAGACTCCCTTCTGAGTGCGACACCACCTCGACCTTCCACCCCCGGCGCTCCGCGAACCGCGTGTACATGCGAAACAGCTCCGCGGCGAACAGGGCCGCCTCGTCGCCGCCCGTGCCGGCACGGATCTCCACGATCGCGTCGCGGTCATCGAGAGGGTCGGCAGGGGTGAGCAGGTCGGCGAGCCGCCGCTCGAGCCGCTCGATCTCGGGGCGCAGCCGCTCCACGTCCGCCCGCGCCAGCTGCGACAGCTCGGGATCCCGGTCCTGGAGCACCTCACGCGCCTGGGCGAGCTCCCGCTCGAGCCGGTCCAGCCGCTCGTGCGTCTGGCGGATCTGGTCGAGCCGCGCGTGTTCGCGGCCCAGCTGCTTCAGCTTGGCCGGATTCCGCGCGGTGTCGGGGTCGGCCAGCTCTTGGGCGACCTCCTCCGCCCGCGCGAGCGCCTGGCGGAGTCGGGCCTCCACGCGTTAGCCTGCGGCCTTCTCGGTCCCGTATTTCTGGCGGAAACGCTCCACCCGCCCGGCCGTATCCATCAGCTTCTGCTTGCCGGTGTAGTACGGGTGGCACTTGGCGCACACCTCGACATGAATCACGGGCATGGTGGAGCGCGTGACGAAGCTGTTGCCGCACGCGCATTGCACGGTGGCCCGCCGATAGGCAGGGTGAATCCCGGGTTTCACTGCACTCGATCCTTGACTAGAAGACGAACGGCACGAAGTGTGGAAATATAACTGGCGCCGCAAGTTGGCGGCAAGCAGCGACACCCCCGCCGAATTGACACAAGGGCCCCTTGGACGTAAGCTTGCGCGACCATCGACCCCACCACGCCCTAGGGGAAGCCCATCGTGTCGGTCACGGCGATCCTCCAAAAGGTCCCGCTGTTCAGCCAGCTAGCACCCGTCGAGCTCGAGCGGGTGGCCGAAATCACCCGCGAGCGGAGCTATCCGCGCAACTCGGTGATCCTGTTCGAGGACGACCCGGGGGACGCCCTCTATGTCGTCGCCACCGGTCAGGTGAAGGTCGTGCTCATCGGCGAGGACGGACGCGAGGTGATCCTCTCGGTGCTCGGCGAGGGGGATTTCTTCGGTGAGATGTCGCTCATCGACGAGGAGCCACGCTCGGCGCACGTGATCGCGATGGAAGACTCGAACCTGCTCGTGATCCGGCGCGAGGACTTCCAGGCCATTCTGCAACAGTCGCCGGGCATCGCCATGGGGCTGTTGCGGGAGCTGTCCCGTCGCCTGCGGCGCGTGGACGAGAAGGTCGGCAGCCTGGTGCTGCTGGACGTGAACGGCCGCGTGGCGCAGCTGCTGCTCGACCTCGCCGACGAGGCGGGGTCGGACAAGATCACGCGCCGCCTCACGCACCACACGATCGCCCAGATGATCGGGTCGTCACGCGAGACCGTCAGCCGCACGATGCGCGAGTTGGTGGACAAGGGCTACATCGAGATCAGCCGTCGCGAGATCCTGATCCGCGACCGTGGCGCGCTGGAAGCGTCCGCCGGACGGTCGTGAGGTGGGTCACGACGGTCGGGTGAGGCAGCGGCTTGTCCTACCTCTCGAATTTTCCATAACTTAGCTAAAAGGTACGGCGTTGCCGGGACGAATGGCCTACACGGTGACCTTTTGGGGGACGCGGGGCTCCATCCCCACCCCCGGAGCCCACACCGCGCGCTACGGCGGCAATACGCCCTGCGTCGCCGTGGAGGGCAGCGGCGGGGGCAAGGGAGGGAGGGGGGGCCAGCTGGTCATCCTCGACGCGGGCACGGGCATCCGCGCGCTGGGACGGGAGCTGGTGGAGCGCCAAAACGGCGCCGTGCAGGCGGAGATCCTGCTGTCGCACGCGCACTGGGACCATATCCAGGGGCTGCCCCACTTCAAGCCGTTCTTCGCCCCCGGCAACGCCGTGCGCATCTGGGGCTCACGCCAGGGGACGACGTCGCTCGAGGCGATCCTGCGCCAGCAGATGGACCCGGCCGTATTTCCGGTCCCGCTGGACGCGTTGTCGGCGAAGCTCACCGTGCAACAAGTGGAGCCGGGTGAGTTCGCCGTGGGGACGTTTCGAGTGCAGGCGATGCGCCTGCGCCACCCCGGCACCACCCTCGGCTACCGGCTCACACCCGCCGCGGGCGGCCCGAGCATGGCGTACGTGACCGACAACGAGCTCGGGCCGGGCGGACACTACGAGACCGCTGCGTCGTGGCGCAAGGACTTCGTGGCGTTCCTGGGGGGTGTGGAGCTGCTCATTCACGACGCGATGTACACGCCCGAGGAGCTGGAAGAGCACCGGGGATGGGGCCACTCGACGTTCGAGGAAGCGGTGGCGTTGGCGGGCGATGCGGGCGTGAAGCGCCTGGTGCTGTTCCATCATGAGCCCGAGCACGGCGACGAGGCCATCGACGCACTGCTCGCGGCTGCCCGCCGCCAGGCACGAGCGAAGGGTCTGCCCGCCGAGGTCGTGGCGGCGCAGGAAGGCATGACACTGACTCTCTGATCGAGGGACCGATTCTATGCGTGCTCGTCTCCTCGCGTTGGTTTCATTCGCGCTGCTCGGCTCTATCGGACGCGATCTGGGCGCCCAGGGCCGCGGCCAGGATACCCGACCGGGCATCGCCGTGCTGCCGTTCGACAACAGCGGCTCGTACGGGCAGGACAAGGAGAACTTCGACGCGCTGCAGAAGGGCATCGCCGGTATGCTGATCTCGGAGCTCGCCGCCAATCCGGCGGCCCGCGTGGTCGAGCGCGAGGAGATCGAGAAGCTGCTCGCCGAGCAGAGCCTCGGTGCATCGGGCAAGGTGACGCCCGAAACCGCGGCGAAGATCGGGAAGCTCGTCGGCGCGCGTTACGTCATCGTCGGAACGTTCATCGATTTCTACGGTGACTTCCGGCTGGACGCGCGGCTGGTGAACGTGGAGACGAGCGAGATCGTCAAAGTGGAGTCGGACCGCATGCAGCGGGACCACCTGTTCGACATCATTCGGACGGTGGCCGCTCGGCTGATGAAGGACACCAACCTGCCGCCGCTCCCGCGACAAGCTTCGGACCAGCGGACCAACCGTCAGATCCCGACGGAGGCGCTGACGTTCTATTCGAAGGCGCTCCTGTTCCAGGATCGCGGGCAGAAAGACAAGGCCGCGGAGATGTACCAGCGGGCGCTGGCCGTCTTCCCGGAGTACACCGAGGCGCAACAAGGCCTGCAGCGCATGAAGAACTCGTGACGTGACGTCCGGGGCGACCCGCTGCCGAGCCCCTCGCCGTGAGATACCTCCTGCTGTACACGCCCGCCTGGAGTCCCACAGGCGTTCGACCCGCGCTCGAGAGCGCTCAGATCGAAGCGCGCGAGGCGCGCGTGCCGCGGGACCTGGTCGTGGACGAGCGCCCGACGGTCTTCGTGCTCGACTCGGAGAGCCGCGCGATCTTCCCGGTCGACGTGCTGCGGGCGTTCGTGGACGCCGGGGGCGCGATCGTGGCGCTGGGCCGCGACGGCGAGCCCGATCTGCCCGCGGCGATGCCGTCCGAGCTGCTCTCCGGCTTCGTGCAGCAGCCGGTCGGGCCGCGGCAGCTGCTGGTCGCGGTACGGGCGGGGTATCGGGAAGCCGCCGCCCGCATGGAGACCGCCCGCGCCCGATCCGAAGCCGCGAACCGCAGCCGCGAGATCGGCGAGTTGACGCGCATCGGCGTCGCCCTCGGCACCGAGCGGGACCTGAAAACCCTGCTCGAGCTCATCCTCACGCAGGCGCGCCGGATCACCACCTCGGACGCGGGCAGTCTCTACCTCGTCGAGACGGGCGACCAGGGCCAGAAGCGGCTGCGCTTCCGGATCACGCAAACGTACTCCAAGCCCGACGCGCCGTTCGTCGAGTTCACAATCCCGGTGGACCGCTCGAGTCTCGCGGGGTACACGGCGGTGACCGGCGAGCCGCTCGTGATCGACGATGCCTACTTCCTGCCGCCGGATGTGGAATACAGCATCAACCGCTCGTTCGACGAGCGGCACGGCTACCGCACGAAGTCGATGCTCGTCCTCCCCATGAAGGATCACAAGGAAGAAGTGATCGGCGTCCTCCAGCTCATCAACCGCAAGCGCCACGCCGAAGCCGTGCTCGCAGCGCCGGCGGACGTGGAGCACCAAGTGGTGCCGTACTCGCGGCGTACCGTGGAGCTCGTGACCGCGCTCGCGGGACAGGCGGCGGTCGCGATCGAGAACAGCCGGCTGTACGAAGAAATCGAGCGACTGTTCGAGGGGTTCGTGAAGGCCGCGGTGCATGCGATCGAGCAGCGGGACCCGACCACGTTCGGTCACTCGGGACGAGTCGCGAACATGACCGTGGGATTGGCCAGCGTGGTCGACCGCGCCGAGGACGGGGCCTATCGCGCCGTCACTTTCACCCGCGAACAGATCAAAGAGATCCGCTACGCGGGGCTGCTCCACGATTTCGGAAAGGTCGGCGTGCGGGAGCAGGTGCTGATCAAGGCCAAGAAGCTGTATCCGCTGCACCTCGACCTCATCCGGCAACGCCACCATTTCGTGAAGCGCACCGCCGAGCGGGAATTCTGGAGGAAGCGGGCCGAGTTCCTGGAGTCACACGACCGGAAAGATTACGCGCCGTTCCTCCGAGCGCTCGAAGAGGAGCACGCCCGGGAAATGGTGGCGCTGGACGGCTTCCTCGACGCCGTGCTCAGTGCGAACGAGCCGACGGTGCTACCGACCGGCCGCTTCGAAGCGTTGCTCCAGGTGGCGCGTCGCACCTACGAAGATCCCACCGGTCGCCCGCACCCCTACCTCACCGAAGAGGAGATGCGCTATCTCACGATCCCCAAGGGCTCACTCGACGAGACGGAGCGCCTGGAGATCGAGAGCCACGTCACCCACACCTACCGGTTCCTGCAGCAGATCCCCTGGACCCGTGAGCTCCAGGACATCCCCATGATCGCCTACGGACACCACGAGAAACTCGACGGCAAGGGATACCCGCGACGGGTGACCGGCGAAGCGATCCCGATTCAGACGCGCATGATGACGATCAGCGACATCTACGACGCGCTCAGCGCGGCCGACCGTCCGTACAAGGCGGCGGTCGCCCCCGCGCGCGCACTCGACATCATGGCGGACGAGGTGCGAGCCGGGCAGCTCGATCAGGAGCTGTTCCGGCTGTTCGTCGATGGGAAGGTGTTCGAGGCGAAGGCCTAGCCGACCAGCAGCTTGCCGGCGACCAGCAGCAGGAGCCCGCCGAACGCCCGCTTCAGCGCCACGTCCGATACGCCGCCCGCGAGATGCGCCCCGATGAACGCCCCCACAAAGAGCCCCGCGGCGAGGATGATGGCATAGGGGACGTTGACCTGTCCGCGCCGATAGTACTCCATCGCCCCCAACAGGCCGACCGGGAGCAGCAGCGCCGCCAGCGACGTGCCGCTCGCCGTGTGCGTCGGCAACTTCACGAGGAGCACCAAGGCGGGCACAATCACGATCGCTCCCCCGACACCGAACAGGCCCGACACGACACCTCCCACCAGGCCAATGAAAGCCACGAGCACCCACGTCATCCTTTGTCTCCGCGTTCGGGTTTGCCCCCCGCTCCCCAGCCACCACCGCCCGGCGTCTCCAGACGCAACACGTCGCCGGCGGCGAGCGACACGCTCACTTTAGGGCCGAGTGGCGCGCCGTTCAAGCACGTGGACCCGCGCGCCCCGTCGCGTCCACCGGCGGCGCCGCGCGGGGCATGACGGCGTCGCTCGGCGAGGATGCTCGCCTCCATCGGGGCGAGCGCCACGAACTCGCGGATCACGCCCTCTCCCCCCGTCCACCGCCCAGCCCCGCCGCTCCCCCGTCGCAAGGCGTAGGACCTAACGCGCAACGGATACTCCATCTCCAGGACCTCGACCGGCGTGTTCCGGGTGTTCGACATGCCGACGTGCACGCCAGACGGTCCGGGTGCGCCGTCGCTCGCCCCCTGACCACCCCCGATCGTCTCGTAATAGGTCCAGCCACCCGCCCCCGCCCCCGCCCCCGCCCCCAGCGTGACATTGTTCATCGTCCCCTGACCCTGCGCCGGCACCGAGATGCCGCCGGCCGCGAGCGCCAGCAACACCGTGTCGGCGATGCGCTGCGAAGTCTCGACGTTGCCGGCGGCCACCGCGCTCGGGTAGCGCGCGTTGACCAGGCACCCAAGGGGCGCGGTCACGCGTACGGCGCGCTGCACGCCGCCGTTCGTGGGAATGTCCCCTGGCAGGAGCGTCCGCACCACGAACAGGACGGCGGAGCGCGCCACCGCGAGCGGGCAGTTCACATTGCCGCGCGCGGCCTGAGCGGTGCCCGTGAAGTCGACGTGAAAGACGCCGTCCGTGATGTCGACGCGCACCGTGATCGCCAGGTCCACGTCGTCCACACCATCTCCTTCGAGCCAATCCGTGGCGGTGAGGGCCGTCGCGGTGAACCGCCCGAGGGCATCCCGGGCGCGGCGCTCGGCGTAGTCCAGGAGGTCGGTAGCCGCGCCGCGCACGCCCGCCCAACCGTAGCGCGCCGCGAGGGCGCGCAGACCCTCCGCTCCGCGCGTGACCGCCGCTCGTTGGGCCGCGAGATCCGCGCGTCGCGTCTCGGGCGTCCGGACGTTGGCGAGCAGAAAGTGCTCCACATCGGGCGTGAGGCGCAGCGGAGGCACGATCACGCCCTCGGCAAAGATCTCGCGCGCCCCGGCAGGCATGCTCCCGGCCTGCACGCCGCCGACATCCGAGTGGTGCGCCCGCACCACGCTGTAGCCGCCTACCGCCCCATCCACCTCGATGGCCCCGATGAGTGTGATGTCGGGGAGGTGCGAGCCGCCGGTATAGGGGTCGTTGAGGATGAACACGTCTCCCGGGCGAGGGGCGGGGACGAGCGCGCGCACCGCCGCGACCGATTCGTGCATGGCACCGAGATGCACCGGAATGTGGGCGGCTTGAGCGATCATTTCACCGGCGGCGTCGAACAGCGCCGCCGAACAGTCGCGACGCTCGCGAATGTTCGGGGATACCGCCGAGTGAATCAGAACGAGGCCCATCTCCTCCGCGACGGACGCGAACGCGTGTCCCATCACCTCGAGCCCGACGGCGTCGAGGGTCATGTTCGCTCCACCAACACGGCGCCGCACGGATGCACCGTCCCGCGCCACTCGGGCTCGATCAGGGCCGTCGCGTCCCGCCCCGCCAAGATCGCCGGGCCGGCAATGGTGACCCCCGGTGCGAGATCGTCGAGCGCCCAGACCGCCGTGCTCACCCGGGACCCCCGCCAGGTGATCGGACGACTGGCGCCGGGCCGCTGCACCACCCGCCGCGCATCCGCGAATCGCGGCAGCGGTCCCTCGCGCAGGGCCACCACCCGCAGGTTCACGAGCTCGACCGACTGGCCCTTTCCGGCATGACCGAACCGGGCGCGGTGCTCGACGAGAAACGCGTCCCGGATCCGCTGCGCGTCGTCGCCCGTCACCGGCACCGTCACTTCGTAACCCTGCCCGGCGAATCGGCAATCCGCGTAGCGGAGCAGCGCGCCGTCGGGCACCTCGCTCCGCCCCTCCGCCAGCAGAGGCGCGAACGCCGCCCCGAGGTCCCCGGACGGCAGGCCCTCGAGCGGGCGGTGAAATGACGCGAGCAGATCCACTCGTTCCGCGGCAGAGGCGAGTCCTAGCGCGGAGAGGGCTCCTGGGTGGGGCGGGATCACGATGGTGCGCATCCCCAGCGCCTCGGCTAACTGACACCCGAACAGGGGCCCGGCGCCCCCGAACGGGAGCAAGGCCATCCGGCGAGGATCGAGCCCGCGCGCGACGCTCACGCGCTTGAGCGCCCGCGCCATCACTGCGGTCGCTACCGCCACGATGCCTGCGGCGATCGCGGGTGGGTCAATCCCCACCGACTCGAGCGAGCGGAGCGCACGCTCCGCGGCGTCGCGATCGAGCCGCACCGCGTCCGCGAGCGGATGCTGAGCGTCGAGCCATCGCAGCACCAGGCACGCGTCCGTGACGGTGGGTCGTTCGCCTCCCCTGCCGTAACACGCCGGGCCCGGAATCGCCCCCGCGCTCTCCGGCCCGACCTTGAGCGCGCCACCTTCGTCCACCCGCGCGATGCTCCCGCCGCCGGCGCTCACCGTCTCGATCAGGACCGCCGGCAGGGCGAGCGCAAGCCCCGCCACCGTGCCGCCGCCGTCACCGAGCGGTGTCCCACCGGTGACGAGGCTCGCGTCGGCGCTGGTACCCCCCATGTCGAGCGTCAGGAGGTCTTGCAGACCCACGGCCGCGCCGACCAGGCGGGCACCGACCACACCCCCCGCGGGGCCGGAGAGCGCGAGCGACGCCGCCCGCGTGGCCGCTGCCTCCGGGGCGAGGGTACCGCCGCTCGACGTCATCACCCGCAGCAGTGCGATGCCCCGGGCCCGCACTTCGCGCTCGAGGGTTCTCAGATAGGCGGAGACCTTGGGACGGAGATACGCTTCGACGGTCGTGGTGCTCGCCCGCTCGAACTCCCGGAACACGGGCAGCACCTCGTGGCTCGCCGCGACGGGAATGTCGGGTAGCGCGTCGCGCAGCGCCGCGACGAGGCGGCGCTCGTGCTCGGCGTGGCGGAAGGCAAACAACAAGGCGACCGCCAACGCTTCGGGAGGGGGCCTGAGCGCCCGCACCGTGGCGACCACTCGCGCGACCTCGTCCTCACCCAGCGGCTCGAGTACACCCTCGGGACCGGTCCGCTCGGCGACCGCCACGACGTCGGACCGGGCGACCAGCGGCGGCGAGTGGTCGCGGGCGAGGTCGTAGAGCGCCGCGCGGTCCTGGCGCCGCAGCCACAGGAGGTCTTCGAAGCCCTTGGTCGTCACGAGTGCGACGCGGGCACCGCGGCGCTCGAGCAGGGCATTGGTCGCAATCGTAGTACCGTGAACGAGCAGCTCGATGGGGTGGGGGGGGGTCTTCAGCGGGTCCAGCGCGCGAAACAAGCCGACGGTGGGATCGTCCGGCGTCGTCACGACCTTTCGGACTTCGATCGTCCCGTCTTGCGCGAGCGCGACGAGATCGGTGAAGGTTCCGCCGACATCCACCCCCACCCTCACCGCAGCAGCTCCCCACCCCCAACCGGAACGCGGAACGCGGAACGCGGAACGTGGAACTGATCGCTCGGAGTTCGATCCCGGACAGAAGGTTCGGCGAACGACCTGGGTTCGCTCTGTTCCGCGTTCCGCGTTCCGCCTTCCCCGTTGTCAGGCATTCCGCTTCCAATGCTGCACCGCTAAGACGCCGGCGAGGCCAAGGGTCGCCAGTACGCACAGTGTCCCCACCCAGTCGCCCAGGCGCACGTAGAGGGGAATCACGTCGCTGGTGCGAAGCCGGTCCGCCACCATCGCTTCCTGCTCCAGGCCGGTCTCCGCGTACGGGTGCCCCAGGGGATCGAGGAACTCGGAGATACCGTCATTCGCGGCGCGGGCGATGCCCATGCGGGTTTCGATGGCGCGCATGACCAGATGCGCCGCGTGCTGGTACGGACCGGCCGTGCGGCCGTACCACGCATCGTTGGTGATGTTCACGAGGAACTCGGCGCCCCTGCGCCGGTACCCGCGCGCCAGATCTTCGAAGGCCGACTCGTAGCAAATCATCACGCCGAAGCGCCCCAGGGTATTCCAGTACACGGGAAGGCTCCGGCCGCGCCCGAATCCGCCGGACCAGCGCCCTACGCCGGGCACGCTCTGCATGAGCCGCGCGGGAACAAACGGCACGCGCTCGACAACCGGCACGAGGTAGTGCTTCTCGTAGACCGGATATCGGCGCCAGTTGCCCGAGGAATCGAAGTAGAAGGCGGCGTTGAAATAGTCGTACGACCCGTCGGGGTGATTCTCGCCGTAGATCCCGCCGGCGAGGATCGGCGTCCGGCTCTCGCGCGCGAGCCCGGCGATGCTCGAGTCCCAGGCCGGTTGCAGGTAGCCGGGGATCGCTACCTCCGGCCAGACCATGAGCGCCACCGGGCCGCGCGCCTCGAGCGCGCGCGACATCGTGACGAGCTTCGCCACCACGCTATCCGCGTGCCGCGGATCCCACTTCTCTCGGAAGCCTTCGTTCGGTTGGATGAGTCCCACGGTGCCGAGCTCGCGGACCGGGAGCGTGCGCGTGCGCCAGGCGCCATACCCCCAGGCGGCGAGGATCGTGGCGAGCACCGTGAGCGCCGGACGCCACTGGAGCGTCCTGCTCCCTGCTCCCTGCTCCCTGCTCCCGAGCATCGCTTCCACGATCATCACGTTGGCCCAGGCGAGCCACAGGGTCACTCCCCGCGCGCCCGCCAGGTCGGCCCACTGCACGAGCACCGCGGCATCCGTGAGCGAGCTGCCCAGGCCGAGCCAGGGAAAGCGAATGTCGCCCTGATGGCCCACCGCCCATTCCACCGCGGTCCAGACGACGGGAAACACGATCGCCAGCGGCATGAGGGGCAGGCGGAGACGCACGCGGACGACCAGCCAGAAGAGCAGCGCATGCCACACGCCGAAGAGCACGATCGTCGCGAGATAGCCGAGCGCCGACAGCGGGGTGAAGTGCCACAGCGCCACCACGAGCCAGTAGAGCACGGCGCCCTGGGTCACGAAGCCATACCAGAACCCCCAGCGCAACGCGCCGCGCGCGTCGCCCTCGCGTTCGAACCGACGCAGCAGGACGACCGCCGGTGCGACGGCGAGAAAGCTCACGACGGGGAGACGGAACGGGGGGTAGCTGGCGGCGAGGAGAGCGGCGCCCAACGCGACCAGGGCCGCGGCTTGTCGGGTCGGCGTCGTCACAGGAGTACGTCGCGCCCTTCGTCGGCCGAGCGATAGACGGCATCCAGCACGCGGTGCAGGGCGAGCTGGTCGCGCGGCGGCGGGGCGTTCACATCCCCCTTCATCACGGCGAGGAAATACGTCCACTCGGCGCGGTAGGACTGGGCGAATGGCGTCTCGCGCCCGCTCGCCCCGGTGGGCGTCACGTCGGTGACCGACCCGTGCATCTCCTTGAACACCCGCAGCGGCTGGACCCGGGCCGACCCTTTGGTCCCCACCAGGTCGAACCAGAAGCGCTCGGCCTCACCCATGTGACGCCAGCTCACATCGATGGAGAGCGACAGGCCGTTCTCGCACACCACCAGCGCCGTCGCCATGTCCTCCACGCTGTCTTTTCCCTGCCCCATCGTGTGCGCCGCGATGCGTTTGGCCGCCGGCCACCCCGCGAGCCAGAGTCCGAGGTCGAGCAGCTGCAGGCCGAGATCCAGGAAGGCGCCGCCGCCGGCCTCCTGGCGGCGCAGCCGCCACGCCACCAGGTTGCGACTCGGCTGGAACGTGTACCAGCCGCAGCGGATCGCCTGCAGCACGCCGATGTCCCCGCCCGCGAGGAAGCCGCGCACCGCCTGCACGTCGGATCGAAAGCGGTGGTTCATCCCGACCATCACGCGCCGGCCGTACTTCTCGCTCGCTTGCAGCACCCGCTCCACACCGGCGAGCGTAAGCGCCAGCGGCCGCTCGCACAGGACGTGCGCACCGGCCGCGAGGGCGGAGACGACGTGGATCTCGTGGAGGTGGTTCGGCGTGCAGATGGCGACCGCAGTGGGACGAGCGTACTTGAGCACTTCCTCGATGTCGTCGAACGTCTCCTTGACATCGAATCGCCCCGCGAGGGCCTGGGCCTTACCCAAGTCCGAGTCGCAGATGGCGCAGACCTCCACGCCCGACAAGCGTCGCAGCACCGGGAGGTGGGCGACCTGAGCGATCGCGCCCGCACCGATCACCGCCACGCGGACCGGGTCGCTCACTTCGGCGTCCCGGGTCTCTTGTCGCGCGAGCCCGCCCAACGGTACATCACGCCGCTGCGTAGCGAGCCGGTGGACACACCGCTCGACAGGACGCCGCGGGCCTCGAGCGTGAACCGCCAGCGGTTGGCCCCGACCTCGGCGCCGATCGTGCCGTTCAAGCCCGCGGTGATCGAGTTCAGCGCATCCTGCACGAAGGTGCCGTTGATGGCGGGACCGCTGCCGTGCCGGATGTGGGCGCCGAGCCCGATCCCCAGGTATGTGATCACCGCCCGCCCCTGGGGCAGGACGTACTGCAGGTCCACGTCCCCAGTGACGTCGCTCCAGGTAATGCGGCCCAGGCGGATCGTGTCGTCCGCCGATGGATCGATCACGACGCTTTTGAGGCGCTGCTCGAAGCGCGCGCGCGCGGCCGAGCTGAAATCGGCCTTGTAATACGAGACGCCGAGCAACACGCGCACGTGTGGCGCAATGAATCCGTAATCGAGCCGCAGGCCGCCGGTGAGCGTGCCCCGGATGTTGTTCCCACCGACCGGGCCGAGATCGAGCTGGAGCGCGCTCGGCTTGAGGTTGTCGTAGGAGAACTGCGAGAGAAAACCCTGGGCGGACAGGCGGTCCGGCCGCCCGACGGTCAGGAGAATCGCGACCAGACAGACCGCCCGTCCGCCTGACCGCCTGACCGCCTCAGTAAAGGCGCTCAACATTGGTCCCCGGAAAATAGGTGGTGACGATCTTGCGGTAGTCCTGGCCCGCGCGGGCCCGGCCCACCGCACCCCACTGGCAGAACCCCACACCGTGACCCCACCCGGCGCCCGCCGCGACGAGCCGGCTGACCTGGCCGCCGTCCTTCGTCACCGAGAGCTGGAAAGACGTACTGCCGAGCAGCTGATCGGGCGCGGGCCGCAGCACCGCGCGTACGTCGGGGCCCGGCACCCGCACGTCTCCGTGCTCGAACACGATGCGCAGCTCGCCGACCCGGCCCGAGGCCGTCGTGCGGGTGACGGCGATATCGGTGATGCGTTGCAGCCCGCCTCCGCCTGCGTTCATCATCGCGGGAAGCGTCCGCGACAATATAGCGCGCAGCTTCGCGCCGTCCCATTCCTCGCGCCAGCGGAACCGCGGGGAGAGCTCACAATAGTAGTGGCCGCCCCCGGACGCGTCCGAGACAGGCCGCAGGTAGGACTGGCTCTGGGCGGTCTTGAATGCCTCGTCCGCACCGGCGGTCGAGAATCCGCAGGTCGAGTGGAAGTAGGCGTAGATCAGATCGCCGTTATAGCGGAGCACCTCTCCCCGGGTAGCGCGCAGGGCACCCCACACCTCGGCCGTCTCCCCCGCGATCCCGCTGTAGACCTGGTCCCGCACATCGGCCCAGGCATCGAAGCCCTGGGGTTCCCAGCGGCCCCGGTTCTTGAGCGCGAACGTCCGGGACACCACGGCCTGTGCGAGCATCGCCTGGCGTTCGTCGGCCCGTCGGGGTCCCAGTTCGCCACCGATCACCCCCGCCAGATAGCTCTCGACGAGTACCCGGTTCGTCACGGTGAGTCCCTCGGAATCGCGCCGCACGTTCAACCGCCCGCGATACCGGCGCCCATTCGCCATCGCGAAGCGGTTCTCCGTGACGTTCACCACAGAGATGCCGCCCCGCCGCTCGCCGCGGGAGCCGTCCGGTTTCACGAGCCTGATGCCCACCGTGTCGCTCACGACCGTCCATGCCGTCCCCGCCGGGATCGACCCGATCGGCTCCCCGTTCGCGTCGTCGGTGATGAACAGCTCGCCATCGCCCCCCAACGTGACACTGGGCGCACCGGCGACGAGTCCGATCCGCAGCTCCGGCTCGGCGCCGGGCGTGAGGGGGGAGGGTTGCGGCCGGCCGCATGCGCCGGCGAGGGCGAGGGCGCTAGCGAGCCCGCGCCTCGCCCAGCGCCTCGTCGAGTTGTGTGATGGTGGTGTCGATGTCGGCATCGGTATGCGCGCTGGAGACGAATCCTGCCTCGAACGCCGAAGGCGCGAGGAACACGCCGCGCGCCAGCGCGGCCCGGTGCCAGCGCGCGAACAGGCTCGCGTCCGCAGCCTTGGCCTCGGCGAAGTTCCTGACCGGGCCGGGCGCGAAGTACATCCCCCACATCGAGCCGGCGTGCCCCGTCGTGACCGGGACCCCGTGTCGGCGCGCGGCGTTCCCTATACCCGCGACCAGCCGCGCGGTTCGCCGCTCGAGCGTCTCGTAGAACCCCGGTCGCTCCGTCTCGCGCAGCGTGGCGAGGCCCGCTGCCATGGCCACCGGATTTCCCGCGAGCGTGCCAGCCTGGTAGACCGGTCCTGCGGGCGCGACCAGCCGCATGAGGTCCGCGCGCCCGCCGTACGCCCCCACCGGCATCCCCCCGCCGATGATCTTGCCGAGTGTCGTGAGGTCGGGTCGCACGTGGAGCCGTTCCTGCGCCCCTCCGGCCGAGACCCGGAAGCCGGTCATCACCTCGTCGAAGATCAAGAGGGCGCCGTGGCGGTCGCACAGCGCGCGGAGCGCCGCGTGGAACTCCGGCTCGGGCGCGATGAACCCACAGTTCCCGACGTACGGCTCGACGATCACGGCGGCCAGCGTGTCACCCCGTCGCCGGAACAGCTCGCCGAGGGCGCGGGTGTCGTTGAAGGGCAGCGTGAGGGTGAGACCGGCGAGCGCGGCGGGGACGCCGGGGCTGTCGGGCAAACCGAGCGTGGCGACGCCGCTGCCCGCCTTCACGAGGAAGCTGTCCGCGTGCCCGTGGTAGCAGCCCTCGAACTTGAGGACCACCTCGCGGCGTGTCGCCGCGCGCGCCAGGCGCAGGGCGGCCATGGTCGCCTCGGTTCCGGAATTCACGAACCGGGCCATCTCCACGGCGGGCATGCGCTGGCGCACCGCTTCCGCCAGGTCGACCTCGGCTTCGCACGGTGCGCCGTAGGTCCACCCCCGCTCCGCGGCTGCGCGGATCGCCTGCAGCACCGCGGGGTGAGCGTGCCCCAGAATCAGCGGACCCCACGAGCAGACGTAATCGAGGTACGTCCTACCGTCCACGTCGGTGAGCCGGGAGCCCTCCGCCCGGGCGACGAAAAAGGGCGTCCCGCCCACCGCCCGGAACGCCCGCACCGGTGAATTCACCCCGCCCGGCAACACCGCTTTCGCACGCTCGAAGAGCTCCTCCGAGCGACTCACGTCAGGGCGACCGCCCGGAAGTCGTAGTCTTCGCTGGCCGTGAGCCGGGCACGCAGGAAGCACCCGGATTCGGCCCAGCCGCCCCGCTCCACGTATGTGACGCCGTCCACGTCGTCCGCCTGCCAGGCCACCCGCCCCACATGCGTCGCGCGCTCCTCGTCGGGATCGGCCACACGGTCCACCAGCACGCGGACCTCCCGCCCCACGAACCGCGCGAGACGCTCGGCCGAGATGGCGCGCTGCACCTCGAGCAGCTCCTCGAGGCGCTCGCGCTTCACTGCGTCGGGAACGTCGTCCGGGTACTGGGTCGCGCGCGTGCCATCCTGGGGAGAGTATGAGAACGCGCCCAGCCGGTCGAACTGCGCCTCCTCGAGGAATGCCAACAGCTCCCGGAAATCGTCGTCCGTTTCGCCGGGAAAGCCCACGAGGCAGGTCGTGCGGATCGCGAGATCCGGGATCGCCCCCCGCAGCCACCCGAGCTTCTCCCGCAGCGTGCCTTGGCGCTCGGGGCGGCGCATCCGTTCGAGCATGCGGTCGGCGCCGTGCTGAATCGGCATGTCGATGTAAGGAACGATGCGCGGGCTCCGCGCCACGAGCTCGACCAGCCGCTCGGTGAGACCCGCCGAGTAGACGTATAACAGGCGATACCAGGGCACCGAGGTCTCGGCGAGCAGTGCTGCGAGCAGGTCTGGAAGCTTGGGTCCGCCCAGGCCCAGGTCCCGGCCGTAGTGGCCCAGGTCCTGGGCCACGAGGTTGATCTCTTGCGCGCCCTGCGCCTCGAGCACCTGCGCTTCACGCACCAAACGCTCGAGCGGTTCCGAGCGGTGCTTCCCGCGCATCAGCGGGATGGCACAGAATGCGCACGTGTGGTCGCAACCCTCCGAGATCTTGAGGTAACGAACGTGGGTCGCGTCCCCGAGGAATTGGCGGACGCCCGGGTGGCTCGCGAGGGGGTCGTCGATCAGCCCGCGCTCGGCGAGCGCCGGCACCAGGTGATGCAGGTCGGAGAACCCGAGGAACAGGTCCACCTCGGGGATCTCCTCCTGCAGCTCCTTCTTATAGCGCTCGACCAGGCATCCGACGGCCACCACCGCTCTGACGTTGCCTTGCGCCTTAAGGCTTGCGGCTGACAGCATGGCGTCGATCGACTCCCGCTTGGCGGCGTCGATGAAGCCGCAGGTATTCACCAGGATCACGTCGGCCTGCGGCAGGTTCGGGGTCACGACGGCACCATGGCCCACGAGCTGGCCCACCAGCCGCTCGGAGTCGACGGTCGCCTTGTCGCAGCCGAGCGAGATGACGCCGAGTTTCATCCGCGGTAATTCCCGAACTTGAGCTCGATACCCCAATCCTGCGTGCGCAGGAAGGCCATGACCTCCTGCAGGTCGTCCTTCGAGGGCGACTGCACGCGGATCTCGGTGCCCTGGATCGAGGCCTGGGCTTTCTTGAACTTCTTGTCCTTGATCGCCTTGACGATGGCCTTCGCCTTCTCCTGCGGGATGCCCTGGGTGAGCGTGATCTCGCGCCGCACGGTGTCGTTCGCCGCCGGGGTGACGGCTCCGAGCTCGAGGTTCTTCACCGGCACGTTGCGTTTGATGAGTTTCGACTGCAGCACGTCGAACAAGGCCTTCATCTTGAAGTCGTCGTCGGCGACGAGGGTGAGGACGGCCTTGGCGCGGTCGAACGCGATCGACGCCTTCGAGCCCTTGAAGTCGTAGCGCTGAGCCACCTCTTTGGTGGCCTGGTTCACCGCGTTGTCGACCTCCTGGAGGTCGGCACCGGTGGAGATGTCGAACGAGGCTGAGGCGGCCATAGGGCGGTAATGTACCCGCCCCGGGCCTAGAACAGGAAGCTTTCCAGCGCTCTCGCTCTGGAAACGTGGCGGAGGCGCGCCAGCGCCTTTTCCTTGATTTGCCGCACGCGTTCGCGGGTTATGCCGAGCAGCGAGCCGATCTCCTCGAGCGTCATCGGCTCCTGGCCCTCCAGTCCGAAATACAGTCGCAGGATCTTCGCCTCGCGCTCCTTGAGGGTCGCCAGGACTCCCTCGATCGACTCCGTCAGGGCGTGCTCGAAGATCTCGTCGTCGGGACCGGGGTTCGTGGTGTCCGGGAGATAGTCGAGCAGCTTGTTGTCCTCGCCCGGGGTGAGAGGGGCATCGAGCGAGAGGTGGGCCTGCGAGATGGACAGCGTCTTCGCCACCTCTTCCTCGGAGATGTCCATCCCTTCGGCGATCTCTTCCACGGTGGGCTCACGACCGAGCTCTTGCAGGAGCGAGGCCGAGCGCTTGCCGATGCGGTGCAGCGTGCCCGCCCGGTTCAGCGGGACGCGCACGATGCGCGATTGCTCGGCGAGCGCCTGCAGAATCGCCTGGCGGATCCACCAGACGGCGTACGAGATGAACTTGATGCCCTTGGTCTCGTCGAACTTGTGGGCGGCCCGGATCAGGCCGAGGTTGCCCTCATTGATCAAGTCCGAGAGCGATACTCCCTGATTCTGGTATTTCTTGGCCACGGAGACGACGAACCGGAGGTTGGAGCGCACCAGCTTGTCCAGCGCCTCCGGATCGCTCTGCTTGATCCGCTGGGCCAGCGTCACCTCTTCCTCGCGGGTGATCAACGGATACTGGCTGATCTCCCGCAGGTACTGGTCGAGCGATCCCTCGTCGAACGAGGCTCGTTTCGCCGTGTTCAATTGCATGGCCGAGTCACCCCTCTAGGCGCGCACGACGCCGCCGCACGAGACCCTCCAGAGGCCCGAGCCGACGGCACGACTCGGGACCCGAGCTCCAGTCGCCGGTGCTTACCGGATGATCGACCCGAGCCGGTGCCAGCGAATATCGGTCAGCCAAGGAAGCGCATCCCGCGCTTCCCGGTCGTAGCTGAAATACACGACGAGCGGCCGTCCCTTGACCGCGGCCGCGTCCACGAAGCCCCAGTACCGGGAATCCGCGGAATTGTCCCGATTGTCGCCCAGCACGAAGTACTTGCCGGCCGGGACGGCCAGGGGACCCCAGGTGTCTCGGGTAGGGCGATAGTCGCGGGCCACGCTCGGGCCGCCGAGCAGATAGTCCCGCTGCCAGTTGAACTCGGCATCGTACACGTCGCGCGGGTCCACCCGCTGGACATAGGGCTCCACCAGCCGCCGGCCGTTCACCCGTACCTCGCCGCTGCGCATTTCCACGGTGTCCCCCGGGGCCCCGATCACCCGCTTCACGTAGTTGAGCTCGGGATTCTTCGGGTACGCGAACACGATGACGTCACCGCGCCGCGGTGACTCGAAGCCGGGAAGCCGGGCGTGGGTGCCGGGGATTTGCGCGCCGTAGACGGCCTTGTTGACGAACAGAAAATCACCCGCGAGCAGCGTCCGCTCCATGCTGCCAGAGGGAATTTGAAACGCTTCGACCAGGAACGTGCGGATGATGAGGAACAGCACCAGCGCCATGCCCAGCGAGCGCATCCAATTGTCGAACCATCGCGCCAGCCGGGAGCGGCGCTGAGGGGGGGCGAAGGGCACCGGTGCGGTGCGCGCGCCGCTACCCGGCCGAGGGGCCCCCAAGTGATGCATGGCTTTTACTTTAGCCAAGCGGTCCGCCAGAAGCAACAGTCACCGCCCATCCGCGCGCCCCCGCCCACCGGCGGACCCGGTCCCGGAACTGGTCCGGGGAGTCGCCATGCAACACCCGGGCCGCGAGGCACGCGGCGTCGCCCTCGCGTTCGACGCGCACCCACGCCACTCGGACCTCCGCGAGTGCGCTGAGCGCGGCGCCGTCGAGTGGCGAGCCACCGGTCGAGAGGACGATCACCAACGATTCGTGATCCACCGACCGCACGCTAATGCAGCCGGTGTGAGCGACATCACCGTCTCATTGCAGGGCGGTGCAATTCGTCGCGCGGCGTCAGATCTCGGTGTCGATCTGCGCCCGTTGCAGCTTCCCGGAGAAGTCCACGTAGATCACCTTGGTCTCCGAGTAGAAGTCGTAGACCTCCCACCCGCCCTCGCGGTGCCCGTTGCCGGTCTGCTTCACGCCGCCGAACGGCAGGTGCGCCTCGGCGCCGATCGTGGGAGCGTTCACGTACGTGATGCCGGTGTCGAGCTCGCCCATGGCCCCGAAGGCGGCGTTCACGTCGCGCGTGTAGAGCGAGCTCGAGAGCCCGTATTTCACGTCGTTGTTCACGGCGATCGCTTCGTCGAGCGACGCCACCTTGATCACCGACAGCACCGGGCCGAAGATCTCCTCCTGCTCCACCCGCATCCCGGCTCGGACCCCGGCGAGCACGGTGGGCTTGTAGAACCACCCGCGCTCGAGCCCCTTCCCCGTCGGCCGCTCTCCGCCGATCAGCACCTGCGCGCCTTCGTCGCGCCCCACCCCCACGTAGAACTCGACCTTCTTGCGAGCATCCTCGTTGATGAGGGGGCCGACGTCGGTCTTGGCGTCGAGCCCGGGACCGAGGCGCAGCCGCTCCGCCCGATCGCACACCATCTTGACCAGCTTGTCGTGCACCCGCTCGTGCACGACCAGGCGACTCGTGGCGGTACAGCGCTGGCCGGTCGTGCCGAACGCTCCCCACAACGCGCCTTCGAGGGCGAGGTCCAAGTCCGCGTCCTCCATGACGAGCATCGCGTTCTTGCCGCCCATCTCGAGCGAAAGACGCTTGTGCATCCGGCCGCACGTCGCGCCGATGACCGATCCCGTCTCGGTCGACCCGGTGAACGAGACGACGGGGACCTCGGGATGCTCCACCATCGCCTTGCCGACGACCGAGCCCTCTCCGTGGACCAGCTGCACGACCTCGGGCGGCAGACCCGCCTCGAGCAGGATCTCCACCAGCAGGTGCGCGGTGTGGGGCACGTCCTCGGCCGGCTTGAAGATCACCGCATTCCCGCACAGGAGCGCGGGGAACATCTTCCACGTCGGGATGGCGAGCGGGAAGTTGAACGGCGTGATGAGTCCCGCGACACCGATCGGCCGGCGGAAGCTCATCGCCCATTTGTTGCGCAGCTCCGAAGGCACCGTGCGACCGAACAGCCGCCGGCCCTCCGTGTGGGCGTAATGCGCGGTGTCGATGCCCTCCTGGACGTCGCCACGGGTCTCGGCCAGGACCTTCCCCATCTCGCGCGTCATGGCGCGCGCGATGTCCTCCTTGCGCTGCACGAGCAGATCGCCGACGCGGTGCAGCACCTCGCCGCGGAGCGGCGCGGGGGTCTTGGACCATTGCGCGAATCCTCGCCGGGCCGACGCGATGGCCCGCGTCACATCGTCCGGGCCCGAGCGCGGGAAGCAGCCGATCACGTCGTCGGAGTCCGCCGGGTTGCGGTTCTCGAAGTACGCGCCGGTCCGGGGGGCGACCCATTCGCCGGCGATGAAGTTCTTGAAGTTCTCAGGCATGAGAGGTGTCAGGTATCGGGTGACAGGTGTCAGCGCGGCAGCGGCACGTCGGGGCACAGCCACAGGGCTGCCGCCCTTTCGCCGACGCGCGGCAATACTTCCCGCGTCATGAGGAGGATCCCCCAGACGATGAGGATCTGCGAGACCACGTGGGCGAAGCCGAGGCGTCGCTTCCAGGATGAAATGCTGGCCCACACCCCCGCGGCGATCACGGTGGTCACGCCTAGAAGGTAGAAGATCAGCCGGAGACCACAGCCGTGCGAATACGGCCAGACGCCCGGGGCGATGCCGATGCCGACGAGCACGCCGAGCGCCACCTTCGCCCAGGTCCCGATCCGATCGCGCGCAGTTGGCACCGCCCCGCTGCTCCAGCCGCCGCCGGGCACCGCGGCCGGCTTGCGGACGGTCCGTTCGCCGCCGCTCGGTCGTCCGAGCGTCGGGTCGGCCGCCGGCAGCTTCTTGAGCAGCCGGTCCACCTCGGCCATCTCTTTGTCCCAGTCGCGGTCCTTCTCGATGTCCGCCACTACGCCTCCCGAGCCAGTCCGTAGCGCTCGATCTTCTTGTAGAGATTGCTGCGCGGCATATCCAATGTGCGCGCGGTCACGGACACATTCCAGTCGTTTTCCTTCAGCTTGGCGAGAATGTAGGTCCGCTCCGCCACCTGCTTGAACTCCTCGAAGGTGGCCGCGCGCATCCACGGCGCCCCGGCGAGATCGGCGGGAGTCGTGCCGCGCCCCGCGTCCGCCGACCCCAGCCCGGCGATCCGCTCCACGTCCTGCGCCGTCACCGCCGGCCCCGTCCCGAGGATGAGGAGGCGCTCGACCGCGTTCTTGAGCTCCCGGATGTTACCCGGCCAGTCGCGCGTGGCGAGCTGCTGCACGGCCTCCGCGTCGAACGGTTTGGCTGGAAGCCCGCCGCTTCGGGTCATCTGGGTCACGAAATGCGCGACGAGCTGCGCGACGTCGGCGCGCCGCGCGCGCAGCGGCGGCACCTCGATGGGCACGACGTTGAGCCGATAGAGCAGGTCCTCTCGGAACCGGCCCGCCGCGATCTCCGCCTGCAGGTCCTTGTTGGTAGCGGCCACGACCCGCACGTCCACTTCCATCGTCTTCCCCGACCCGACGCGGGAGATCACTCCCTCTTCGAGTGCGCGCAGCACCTTGGCCTGCGCCGAGAGGCTCATGTCCCCGATCTCGTCGAGAAACAGCGTGCCGCCGTCCGCCAGCTCGAACTTCCCCGCGCGATCCGCGAACGCGCCCGTGAAGCTCCCCTTCATGTGCCCGAACAGCTCGCTCTCGATCAGCTCGGTCGGAATGGCGGCGCAGTTGACCTCCACGAACGGCCCGCGCGCGCGCGGGGAGAGCGCATGGATGGCACGGGCCACGAGCTCCTTGCCGGTTCCGTTCTCTCCCGTGATGAGCACGCGCGCGGCGGTCGGCGCGACCTTCTCGATGCGCTCGATCACCTGCTTCACCGCGCGGCTCGTCCCCACGATCTCGTACTGCGCGTGTACCTCGGCCTTGAGGCGTACGTTCTCGCTCGCGAGGTCGAGGTGTTGCAGGGCGTTGCGCAGCGTGAGCAGGATGCGGTCGGTGTCGAGCGGCTTTTCCAGAAAATCGTACGCGCCCAGCTGGGTCGCCTCCACCGCGGTCTGGATCGTTCCATGACCGGAGATCATCACGACCTGCGCGTGTGGGTCGAGCTCGCGCAGCTTTCGCAGCGTCTCGAGCCCGTCCATGCCCTGCATCTTCACGTCCAGAAAGACGAGATGGGGCCGGAACTCGGGGTAGCGCTGCAGCGCCTCGGATCCCGAAGGG
>Ga0209156_10000173_pt1 | contig 52301 bp, 51 predicted proteins | sample GraSoiAngelo_124_FD_185881 | JGI IMG/M metagenome (GOLD analysis project Ga0209156, IMG submission 185881) | Grasslands soil microbial communities from the Angelo Coastal Reserve, California, USA - 14_0927_05_20cm (SPAdes) (version 2) | ecosystem: Environmental > Terrestrial > Soil > Grasslands... | reverse complement strand
CAGCGAATGTTTACTGATCCGAAAATACCAGTTCGGATGGCCGACCCACGTGACATCGAGATCATCCTGGAACCGGAACGGCAGATTCAAATCCGGCCGGCGAATCAGTTCATCGAAAATTACGCGGTTATAAATCCGCTCGATCCGCACTTCGCGCCCAGCGCGATTGTAAAATAGTTCGCGGCCGCGCTTTTTGATCTGCGTCACGCACACTGGACGGATGCCAAGTAATCTTTCCGTAGCTGCGAAATCCACCCGCGTCTTTTGTCTTTCTGGCTCGATCTCCAGCAGGACCACGTTGTCCGGACCTGAATCGGCGACGATTGTGCGTTGTAGCAAATCGAGATACGCCTCGTCTTTGATTCCGCCGAATGACGAGGTCCAATTGCGCGGGATGACGGGATACGCCTTGCGCATACAATGCAGCACAAGCAACTGAAAGCCGAACAGGCTTGGAAACGCTTGCAGCTCGATCAGTCGCGGGACAAACCGATCGCCTTCCGCGCAAATCCCGAAATCGATCACCAGAAAATTTGGATGCGCCGATTCATGGGGAACTTCCAATCCTTTCGGGATCGCCGATGCCGCGTGCCGCGCGAATTCTGGCGTGCACGTAAGATCGACAATCGCATGGGCGGCGCGCGTGACTTCATCCGTGAACTCGCGCGTCAAAAAAATCGGCGTCTCCGAAATCCGAAAATCCGCAGGCCATTTTTCGGTTTCATTCACGCAGTGCAACAGCGCAGCGTACTTGTCCGGCGTGAAGTCAGTGTTGAATATTGAACGCAGCTGCGGATCCACTGTATTGATCCGCTTCGGATTAGGCGCCGTTCGGCTGCTGGATCACACTGCTAATGTGAAACGGCGTCAATATGGCAACAATCCCTTTGTCATCGGAAACAAGCACGCGATTCCCACCTGGCGGCAACCAGATGTGATCCACCGTAGGCACTGAATACTCGTGGCCGTCAGACGTGCGGATCGAAAATGGAACGAACGGCGTACGCGCGAGTTGTCTGCGGATATCGCCAATCATCAATCCAAAACTAGACCAGAAACTTCCCGCGCTCCATTACCTTTTCGCTGTCGAACCAGACGTCGAAGTCCCGGCCGACGCAGTCGATATGCGTTTTGGAAACCCAATTTGCGCCGGTGTGTTCGGCATAAGGATGACCGAAGGCAATGTGAACTCCGGGAATTTTTTCGTCCTGTAGGATGTGTCCGATAACATGGGTGCAGGCTGTGTTGGTGCCGATAGCGAATTCGCCTACCCGATTGCTGTTTTCGTCGGTGCTGGTGTAAGCGCGAAATTCGTCGCGCAGGTCCTTGTTCTCGGACCGCAACGATCGGATGCGATTGTTTTCCACTTCAATTGTCAGCGGATTGGATTCCAGATCGCCAAAGCGTTCGCACAAATAATCGCCAACCACGCCGTCGACCACGAAGACGCCGTTCGTGTTCATCGGTGCAGTGAAAATTTCGCCGCCGGGAAGATTACCCCATTTATCGCGTGTGATGATCCCGCTGGTTTTCAGCCACTTTAATTTGGGCGAAAGCCCTGCTTCAAATTCGGTGCCATGTGGGGTGCGGCAGGTGATGCGCTCAGCCTGTCGCGCGCGCTCGACTAAACGCTGACTGATCTCATCCACCTTCACAAAGTCTGCGCGCATTCCTTCGAGCATGATTTGGCGGTTAATGTTCACCATGTGGCCATGCCGGATTTTGTGATTGTTGACTACGCTGGTCATTTGCGTTCGGGCGGTAAGCTCGCCCGGCTGGGTCTGCCCGGCGAAGATCGACACCTGCGAGAGCGCCAGATCATCTAGGATGATCTCCGGCATGTATTTAAGCGGCCGACGCGCATGATGTTCCAGTACGAACAAGCTGTACTCTGAGCCAATGCGTTTCACTTCTGATTGCAATGCCGCTGCAATTTCGCGTGTCGCGGTGTCGGTGATGATTGTGATCCGCTCTCGCGGTTTCAATCGAAGGCAGACATCAACTGCATTGCGCGCTCCGGGAATCAGTTCTGGATCAATCGGACGGAGATAAGCTCGATCGGGCATACTAAAGTGTTGAGAATTACGCGAAAATCAGGAGGGGGCAAACCCGTGTTTATTGTGTCGAGTTCGGCAGCCCCCCGAGAGACATCTTCTACTGTTTTTCTTCACGATCACAGGGACGGCGACGTTTTACCGAAGAAAACTGTGTAACTTAGAGCCGACACCTTATATTCGTACGGCGAGCGCATTAGTGCGCTCGACACGAAACTGCGCGGCGTGCTGACCCTTGCAGAAAATTGCTTGCGCAGCACGCGCCCCCGTCTCAAGCTCGAAACGCGATGAACAGGTTCGCGCGCTCTGGCAAGCGGAGTCTTGCAGCAATCTGAGCGCCCGGCCCGATCGCACCCAGCCGCGCCCCGGCGGACCCGAGACCGGTTTGCACGACCCGGACTCGCAATTGCGCCACGCCGAGGCGCGTTTGGGCGACACCGAGATGCATTCGTGCGACCCTGAGACCCGATTCCGCGACCCAGAGATGCGATTCCGCGACCTAGAGATCCGTTTCCGTGACCCGGAGATGCCATTCCGTGACCCGGAGATGCCTTTGAACGACCCCGAGGTCCGTTTCCACGACCCAGAGATGCCTTCGCACGACGCTGAGAAGCCATTCCGCTGACCCGAGCCTCAATCGCAGGCCGTCGAGGCGGCTTTCCACGAAGGAAATCGCGTTTTGTTTTGCGGTTCACGGCACTGCCAAACACCGCTCTGAAATTCTTCGCTCTCCCACTATCCGTTGCGGGAAGTCCGCGCCCAGGTATCGCAAGCGATCGATGCGGCAGATAATGACGCTCTCGACGTGATGCGGTCGCGCGCGGTTGAGCAAGAAGTGGCTAACTCATCTCATGACCTAAAAACCAGCTACACCCTCGCCCCCATACTTGCATCTTACATAGGGGTTAGACGCAGTTCTCATGCGATTTCGATGCCGCCAATTGGGAAATTGATTGGAATGACGCTGACCCGCACGATCAGGAGAGCCTCTTCTGGTTCACACCTTTCAAGTAAGCGATCCGTCGTCACTCTAACGGCGGTGATCAGTGAATCATCCTCGAGTAGAGTGTAGATCTCGCTATCCGTATGTGACTGCGAACCTGCTTCTCCAGCTGACTGAGGACATCGGAACGCGTCGAATAGCGTTTTCAACCGATTATCTATGTCGCCGCCGCCGACTATAATCCGCCCGGGCATCTCGTTCCGCAGAAGAAAAATATCAAGCTCGGCTATAAGGCGATTGGATTTCCTCACGAGTGGCAAGTATGTGACTTTGCCAACCAACTTTTTCGACTGTGCATCAGTAAAATGGTGGTTATGGAACTTATCGAATGGAGAGCCACTCCAAAGCATCTTCAACTGATTGTGCAGGCATAAACGAATGTGTTGCTTATGTTTAGCTGAGTCCGCTCTCAGCGGGCCCCGGTATGACAACGTAAACCGAAGTGGTGACATAAGGTTTCGATTTACGTCTGGCAGTGTTTAGGCCGAGTGTCTCCGTCTATTCGGATCATACACTGCAAAAAGATGCGGCATCGCGGGGCCCGTCATCGGCCCTTCGCTTCACCTGTTTAGTTGGTAAATGCGTAAATAATTGCCGCCAGCAAAGCCAAGACGAAGAGTATAGCTGCAATCGTGAAAGCCGCTTTCGCCGACTTCTTTCTCTGCTTTCCTTCCTCATATTGAACGAATGCGACCGCGTCTCTCTGGAAAGCATCGATCATGAATGAAGCCTGATCTCGGCCCAAGCGACGCAAAGTTTCTGGATTCTTACAGCCGAACTTCATTAAGGTGTTCTTTTGGCTTAATGTGGCCGGCGGCTCATAAATGCCTTTAGGCGGAATTTCGACCTGCGTGGGTGGCAATTCGTTTGGATATTCCATGCGCATCGAATGCGGACCCAGATCTTGTTCTGGAAGCGCTGGAACATTCGTGCCGGGAATCTCGCCAGTGATTTCGCTGAGAGGTAGCCACTTTTTCATTCCCTCCCGCCAAATAAAATCGGACTCGAGCAGCTTTCCCTGGTTCAACTTATTCCGGATCTGCTGGCCTTTGAATGGTCCCGATGTTTTTCCATCTACTGCGACGAAATAATTTGCGTTGGTCATTCGAACTTGCGTCCGCGTTTCATTTGAGATCGGTGGCCGAGATTGGAATTTCGTACTCGGCACCTGCATAACGAACTTGAACCGTCTCGCCATTTCGGGCGACGAGCTGAATTTTTGTCCCTGCCGGGAGAACAACGTTTCCACGGGACAATTGAATCGAAACCGATTGCGCGAGCGTCAGCATGTCGGGCTTTGGCTGTAGCGATTGCGGTGAAGCCTCGACGGAAGGCGAGCGTTCTGGGGAAAGGTCGACGCCGCTCTCGAACTTAGCCATCATCTCCTTAATCTTTTCGCTGTGTTTGAAACCCGCCGCCGAAAATAACGCATCATCATTGACGCCAAGTTTTTTTTGAAGCTCTCGCATTTTTGCAAAAGTCTCTGCAAGATCTCGCTTAACCAGATGCAGATTCTCGGCGGTATCGAATGCAGAAGTCGGCCCGACGACGCCGAGGAAGATATAGAGGTGCATCCACTCTCCCAAGTAGGCACCCAATAGGAATCCATCGGAATCCGTGTTCTGAGATCGATTTTGATCTCGCACTCGGTCTAAATCTACCGAGTACTCCAGCGCGCTCGCAGCGTGGCGGGCGTTTGACGCGGCGTCCATCTCCATAAAACCTCTCGCGATTTCCGATCCAACGGTGATTTGTTTCTGGCTTGGTTGATCTAGCGGCGATTGAGCGAATACGACGAGGACAGGAAGAGAAATTAGAAATGCGAGGAGCGGGAGCGGGTTTCTAACCCGCTCATATGCGTTTTGGATGATGAGCGTCTTTTTCATAAAAGCTTTTTGAGTGCAGAGAATTCATCCGCGTTTCACCAGGCGATAAGGCAGCGAGGATAGGCGTTTGCCAAACGAAGGGCAATCAAATTGCTGGGGGCTTCGATTTGTTCGACAGCCGGGGACGGATGTCGGCCCTGACAGGCCGGGAGGCCTGTCTTCCAGAAATTTCTTGCGCGAAATGCTCCACGGACAGAAGATCGCAGCGCAATGAGCACGTTCGCGCGTTCAAATAATTACGGGCGCGCTCTTGTCGCGACGGTCATCTCCGTAACGTTTCTTTGGGCGCTCGCGTTGAGTGCTTCTTCGCAATTGCACCAGCGCGTCCACAAGGATGCGAATCGTGTCGAGCACAACTGCGCGGTGACAATGATCGCATCGGGCAGTTACGATCATGCTGCTCATCCGCCACTGGTCAGCGCGCCAGTTCCGGCGCCACAATTCTCAAAAATTCCGGCGTTGACTCCGCAGTGGGTCCAATCGCCGTTTCTTGGCGCCCGCATTTTCGAGCATGCGCCACCTGCGCGCGTCTAGGCACGCGCTGAGCCGCGTTCTCGCGGAGCGTTAGAAGTCAATTACTTCGCCTGAGTCTCGGCACGGCTTTGTGCAAGAGCCGCCGCTTTTTTCACCTGGCTTCACGCAAATCGTGAACGCCGCAACCAATCACAACTCTGAAAAATCTATTTGAAAAATATCTCAATGAAAAAATTTCTGATCGCATCAGTCGCAGTGTCGCTTATGCGCAACATTGCTTTGGGTCAAGACGTCGCTGCGGCATCGGCCAGTCCAAGCCCTTCGCCCGCGGCCACAGCAGAAGCCGAGCGCGTGGTCGTCCAAAGTCAGGAGATGGACATCACGCGTGAAGCAATTGTGTCGAGTCTCGGCGCAACGCGCTACACGGTCGGACCTGACCGTCTCGACTCCCAATCGCGAGGCCAAGACGCCCCGTTTAACCAAACGATGTTGCGTTTTCCCGGTGTCGCGCAGGATTCGTTCGCGCAGCTTCATGTCCGCGGCGAACACGCGAATTTGCAATACCGCATTAACGACGTGCTCCTGCCGGAAAGTATTCCCGGTTTCGGCCTGGAACTGGAGACCCGCTTCGCGGACAACATTTCGCTCATTACTGGCGCTCTGCCCGCACAGTTCGGATTTCGCACCACCGGCGTTATCGATATCCACACGAAGAACGGCGCCGTTTTCCAACAGGGCGAAGCATCGGTCTACGGCGGAAGCTTCGACACGATCATGCCGAGTTTTGAGTACGGCGGTGTGACCGGGAAGCTGAATTATTACTTCACCGCGAATTACCTGCATGACGGCATCGGCATTGAGAATCCGACGCGCACTGCCAACCCGATCCACGACGACACCGATCAATACAAAATATTTGGATATTCTTCATACATTCTCGACGACACCAGCCGATTGGTGTTGCTCACCAGCGGCAACCACAGCGATTTCCAAATTCCGAACAACCCCGGCCAAACGCCCGAGTTCACCGACATGGGAAGATCGACATTCAATTCCGCCAAGCTCAATGAGACCCAGGTCGAGCAAAATGCATACGCCATCCTCACCTATCAAAAGAAGATCGACGATTTCAATATGCAGGCGTCGGTCTTTACCCGCTATAGCTCGGTCTTGTTTCGGCCCGATGATGTAGGCGATCTCATTTTCAACGGCGTCGCCTCACGCGTTGATCGCGACATTTTCTCGAATGGCATCGAGTTAGACGCGAGCTACAAACTCAACGATCAGCACACGCTCCGCGGCGGATTCTTTTTTAACGAACAGCATGCCACCGTCGGAACGGCGACACTGGTTTTCCCGGTCGATGCCAATGGCAACCAGACGAGCGACGTCCCCCTGCGCGTCGTCGATAACGGCGGCAAGTATGGCTATCTCTATGGATTGTATTTGCAGGATGAATGGAAACCGTTCGAACAACTTACGATCAATTTCGGCGGTCGATTCGACATCGTGGACGCGTTCTCGCACGAGAACCAGCTCAGTCCGCGGATCAACATCGTTTACCAGCCGTTCGCCTCGACCACGCTTCATGCCGGTTATGCACGCTATTTCACCCCGCCGCCGCTGGAGAATGTCGATCAGAGCACGATCTCGAAGTTCGCCGGCACGACTAACGAATCCGCTATCACCAAGGACTCTGTCGTGACGTCGGAGCGCGCTCATTACTTCGATGTAGGCGCAACGCAGAAAATTGCCGAAGGTTTCAATGTGGGCATCGATGGCTTTTATAAAAGCGCGCATTCGGTCCTGGACGAAGGCCAGTTCGGACAGGCGCTTATTCTTTCGTCGTTCAATTACAAGCGCGGCGAGATTTACGGAGGCGAATTCACGGCAAACTATAACAAGGGTGGCCTCTCCTCGTATCTGAATGTGGGCTACGAATGGGCGCGTGGAACCAACGTCAGCTCCGCACAATTTTTATTCGATCCGGATGAGTTCGCCTACATCAAAAAGAACTGGGTTTTTCTCGACCACGATCAGCGCTTCACCGGTTCCGCCGGTATCTCTTACACGTGGAACGATTGGCAAGCGGGAATCGATGGACTCTATGGCAATGGGTTACGCCGGGGTTTCGCAAACACCCAAAAGAACCATCCCTACGAGACATTCAATGTCAGCTTGCAGCGCCAGATCAAGATCACAGAGAAGACTGCCGTCAAAATCCGTTTCGATGTCGTCAACATTCTCGACACGATTTACGAACTGCGCGACGGCAGCGGCATCGGAGTCGGTGCGCCGCAGTTCGGCCAACGGCGCGGTTTCTACGGCACGGTCGCCTACGACTTTTGAAGAGTCGAACTAATCATGAGTCGGTGTGGGGAAAAACCTAGCCATCTGGGGCAATGCCGCAGGGGGAGCACCCGGAGCGGCGCTGGATAGAAAGTCCTTGCGAAACAAATCGCTCGAACGCAAAGTCGCGCTCGATGCCGTGCCGCGCGCTTCGCATTCGATGGGGCTGGTTTGGTGGCACCACGGTCCTGCTTCTCGCTGCGGCGATTGTGTTAATGCTGGCCCTGTCAGTCGCGCCCAATTTACATGAACGACTTCATCCCGCGGCCGCACCGCTTCATGAATGCGCGGTTACGCTGATCGCTTCCGGCAGTTGTCATCACACCGCTGCCGCGCCGCTGATGATCGCGCCGGCGACTACCGTACAATTTTCGAAGGTTCCCGCTCTCAATCCGATCTGGGTTGCAGCGCCATTTCTTAGCGCGAGAATTTTCGAGCACGCACCGCCTGCGCACTCCTGAACCGTTGATATTCCCGCTTCACGCGGACAGCGGCGCTTAGCGCGTTCCTTGCGCCGCTAAATCATCGCGCGCCGAACGCAGCAAGGTTTGAATTGTTCGGGCGTTGACGCTCGAGTTTCTAAGTCAGGAGTTTTGGATGAAAAAAATGATTTTAATGACGCTGGCGATTTTTCCGCTAACGACCGGTTTGGCACAGGAAGTGACGCCCGTTTCCGCCTCATCGCCGGCACCAAAGGTTTCAAATTCAACGCCCGCTGCAGCGGCTGATGTCGAAGCGCTGCGCCAGCAAGTGCAATCCCTCACCGAGACGGTGAAAGCGTTGCAACAGCAAGTGAAAGATCAGCAGGCCGCGTTGGAAAAGGCAAACCTCACGGGCGAGTCGGGGCTTCCGCAAAATCCGGAGCCTTCTCCCATTGCGGCCGCCGAGGGTTCGCCCGCCCCCGGCGCAAGTGCACCGCCGCGCTTTCCAACTGAGGACACGTCTGTCGTTGCATCAGCAACTGCGCCTGCCGTAAGCGGCACTCCTGTACCAGGAGGTTTTCCGACCACCGATACCTCAGTCGTGACATCGGCACCGGAAACGATTTCAAGCACGGGCGTTGGCGCATCGTTAACGCAGCCAATCACGATCGGTGGCGGCAGAAATTACATGAACATCTCCTTCGACGGTTTGTTCGCACTCGCTTATTCCAGCGCGAAGGATCTTGATCACATTGAAGTGGGCGATCACGATCCGCAGCAGCGCGGATTCAATGCACGCAACATTGAGCTCGCGCTCGACGGGGCGGTCGATCCCTACTTCGAAGGCTTCGCCAACATCGTTTTCAAGTTGGACAACGACAATCAAACCGATGTCGAAGTCGAAGAAGCATTCATGCAAACCACAAGCCTTCCGTTCAATCTGCAACTGAAAGCCGGGCAGTTCTTTGCCGCGTTCGGTAGATTGAATCCCACGCATCCGCACACCTGGGATTTTGTGGACACGTCTCTCGTGAACGGCTTATTTCTCGGGCCCGACGGATTGCGGGGCGTTGGCGCGCAAACTTCCTGGACGTTGCCGCTACCGTGGTATTCGCAATTGATCTTTGCGTCGCAAAATGGGCGCGGCAGCACGGGATTTTCGTTCCGGAATCCTGGTGACGACGGAATGTTTTTCGACCGCATAACGACCGATCGTGAGGCGCGCGGCTTGCAAGATTTCGTCTGGATCCCCCGTTGGGAAAATTCCGTCGATCTTAGTCCAACTCAGGTGGTGCTGGCCGGCGTTTCGGGCGCATTTGGCTCCAACGAAACCGGCGCAAATTCGCGGACCCAGATTTACGGCGTAGACTTTCTCTACAAATGGAAAAGCTCCCATGCAGAAGGCGGTTTTCCGTTTGTGAAATGGCAGACGGAATTCATGTATCGCCGGTTCGAAGCCGGCCGGGGCGCGAATGAATCGTTTCCTGTCGCGGAAACGTTTCACGATTGGGGATTGTATTCGCAGGTGTTGTGGGGATTTAAAAAAGGTTGGGTCGCTGGCATTCGGGGCGATTACGTCGACATGCAGGATTCCAAGTTTACCGACGACTTAGATCGGCAATCGCGTTGGCGGATCAGCGCGAATCTCACCTGGTATCCGACTGAGTTTTCAAAAATCCGATTGCAGTACAATCAGGATTCTCTGGAGGAGAACTTTTTCCTCTCCGGACGGCAAGTCGAGTCGGTCTTTCTCCAGTGGGAATTCATTCTCGGCTCTCACGGCGCCCACAAATTTTAACTCATGAAAAAGATCCCGTTAATCCTATCCACAATCCTGGCGTGCGCTTTGTCGGCGCAGGCAAAACTGAACGTCGTCGCGACTTTGCCAGACTTTGGCTCGCTGGCGCGCGAAATCGGTGGAGACAAGATCAACCTCGTCGTTTTGGCCAAAGCAACGGAAGATCCGCACTTCGTCGATGCACGACCGAGTTTTGTTGTTTCGTTGCGCAACGCCGATCTTTTAATTGACGGCGGCGCCGAGCTCGAGCTCGGTTGGTTGCCGCCGCTTTTGCAAAACGCGCGCGATCCCAAGATCGAAATCGGTAAGCCGGGACGCGTCCAAGCGTCGCAGGGAATTCGCCTCATGAACGTGCCCGCAAATGTCACACGCGCTGCTGGTGACGTGCATGCGCTGGGCAACCCGCACTTCACGGTTGACCCGATCATCGCCAAAGCGATTGCGCAGCACATCGCGCAATCGTTTTCCGCTCTCGATCCAGCCAACGCCGCTTTCTACGAGGCGAACTACAAGAAATTCGAGGCCACCATCAACGCGAAGTTGCAGGAATGGGGCGCGGCCATGTCGCCATTCAAAGGCCAGCACGTCGTGGCTTATCACGATTCATGGCCATACTTCGCGCATCGCTTCGGTGTTAACATCGACATCTTCCTGGAGCCGAAGCCGGGAATCCCGCCGTCGCCATCGCACCTGACCGAAGTGATCGCGCAGGTGAAGGCCCAAAAGGTCAAAGCAATTATTGTCGAACCGTTTCACGATCGTCGAATCGCCGAAAAAGTGGCGAGCGCGACCGGCGCCAAGGTCGTGGAGTTTTCGCAATTCCCTGGCGGCCTGCCGGGAACGGACAACTACGTGAAGCTCATCGACACCCTAGTCTCGCGGCTGGCTGCGGCCCTGAAATAGTCATGTGGGAGGTGATGTTTTGGCCAATCGTGGCCTGCGTGCTTTTGCCGTGGTTGCTCGTTTATCTCGGTCTGCACGTCGTGCAGCGTGGCATCATCTTCATCGACATCGCCATGGCGCAAATGGCGTCGCTTGGAATTTGTCTCGCGGTTCTATTTCATCTCGACCTTCAAAGTTGGACCACTTTCGGCATCGCGCTCGGATTCACTTTGGTCGGAGGGGCCATTTTTTCTGTAACCGGAAAACGTTCGAGCCAAATCCCGCAGGAAGCAGTCATCGGAATTTCTTATGTCGTCGCGGCGGCGGCTGCAGTCTTGCTACTCAGCCGCGCGGCGGAAGGCGACGAGGAAATCAAGAACATGCTGGTTGGCAATATTCTGCTCGTAACGCCGCATGAAGTTTGGAAATGCTTCGCACTTTTTGTCGTCGTCGGCGTCTTCCATTTCATTTTGCGCCGCTCGTTCCTGCTTGTCTCGTTCGATCGTGATGGGGCTTACCAAAAAGGTTTGCGCGTGCGCTGGTGGGATTTTCTCTTCTACGCCGTTTTCGGCTTGGTGGTGACAAGCTTTGTTCGCATCGCCGGCGTTTTGCTCGTTTTTAGTTATCTGATTGTTCCGGCCGTTTGCGGAATCAACCTGGCGACGAGAATCAGTCGCCGCTTGCTCATCGGGTGGGTGATCGCGTGGGTCGGCGGAATCGCTGGTCTGTTTCTTTCCTTCTGGTGGGACCTGCCGTCGGGCGCAGCGATCGTTTGCACGTTTGGTGCGATACTGATTTTCATTTCATTTATCGGTTTGGCGCGCCATCGGATGCGCGCTGGCGCGGCAACCGATTCGCAATAAGAGTGCGCGGTGCACTCGCTTCGGTACCGTGACGGCAGCGGCATCGGAGTCGGTGCACTGCAGTTTCGGCAACCGCGCGGTTTTTACGGCACTATTGCGTACGATTTTTGAGGATAACTTTTCCTTGCCGCGGTAGTTTTGCCTAATGCATCGAACTGATCATTCCCGTTTCCGGAAGGCACACGATTTCGTTCCGGATTTTTCTCACGCGGAACGGCGCACCCGCATCGTGATCGGTGTTACGGCCGCGATGATGGTTGTCGAGATCGCCGTTGGGTTGATGTCGCGTTCGATGGCGTTGCTGGCCGACGGCTGGCACATGAGCACGCATGTGATTGCATTTCTGATAACAGCAGTGGCCTACTATTTCGCGCGAACGCGAGCCGGTGACGCGCGCTTCAGTTTCGGGACGGGGAAAATAGGTGTGCTTGGCGGGTTTACCAGCGCCGTGGTCCTCTCGATCGTGGCGTTCCTGATGGCTGGCGAATCTGTGCACCGGCTATTTGCTCCACTCGAAATTCACTTTAACGAAGCGATCGCGATCGCTTGCGTTGGATTACTGGTGAATTTGGGTTGCGCAGTCCTGCTTGCCGATCGTCATCACGAAAGTGACGATGGCAGCTCTCATCATAAGGATTTAAATCTGCGCGCGGCCTATCTGCACGTGCTGGCCGATGCATTTACGTCAGTGCTTGCGATTACGGCGCTAACCGGCGGCAAGTTCTTCGGCTGGGCCTGGCTCGATCCGGCCGTGGGAGTTGTCGGTAGCGGCGTTGTTTTTTCCTGGGCTTATACACTGTTGCGCGATACCAGCGGCATCTTGCTCGATCGCACTCCTTCTTCATCCGATCTCCCGGAGGAAATCCGGCGCACTGTGGAAAGCGACGGCGATTCGCTCGTGACCGATCTGCATGTCTGGCAAGTGGGGATCGGCAAATTTGCAGCGATCGTTTCAGTGGTCGCTCACGAGCCTAAAAATTCGGATCATTATCGGAGCCTCCTTCGCGAGCACGAACAGTTGGTTCATCTTACGATCGAGACGCAGCACTGTCGCGAAGATCACGAATCGTTCGTAACCTCTTGAACGAGCAAATCACTTTGTGGCAGGTCGTCGCGGCATATGCTTTCGCTCTTGTCGGCGGATCGATTAGCACATCGCTGCGATTAGCGCACAGACCGCTTTGCGCGCTGATTAGTCTGGCGGCTGGCACACTCTTGGGAGTGACCTTCTTTGCGATTTTGCCCGAAAGTTTGAACGACAGCACATGGTGGGCAGCCGGACTGGCGGCGGGGACGGGATACGCGCTGTTCTTTTTCATAAGCAAGTACGTTCATCACGTTTGCCCTGCCTGCGCCGCTAGTCATTTCGACGCAGACGTCGCGCGGCATTTTAGTGAGATCGCGACGGTGCTGATTATCGCATTGGCGATTCATAGCACGACTGACGGTCTGGCCTTGGGAATTCAACAGGAAGCTCCAGCGTCGGAGGCAACAAAATGGTCGCTATTTTCTGCGCTCTGCATTCACAAAATTCCCGAAGGCCTCGCGCTAGGCAGCCTGTTAATCGGGGCTGGATTGCAACGCACGGTTGCGCTCGGCTGGGTTGCCTCAGTTGAAGCAACCACGCTTCTCGGCGGAGCGATCGGCTTTTTCTTCCTGGCGAAAGCTTCGACGTTTTGGCTTGGCTTAATCATGGCGCACGTTGGCGGCGGGTTTCTCTATCTGGCCGCGCACGCTGTTCTTGGAGAAATGCTCAAGCATGGAAAAAAGCTTGTGCTGACAAGTTTTTCGATAGGCGTAGGACTGATCGCAATTCTGAATATCGGCCTGAGACTGATTGGGTAGCCTATGCTGAAGTTGTGGAGGCGCTTGTGCCAAGCGCCTGATATTTTAGTCTCAGCGTTTGACACAAACGCCGCTACAACATGCATTTTTTTCGTTATCGCAACGGACATCTGTATTGCGAAGACGTCGATCTTGCGCGCGTCGCAGAGGAGCTCGATACTCCGACTTTTGTTTACAGCGCGGGAACAATTCTCGATCACTACACACGCCTGGATGGGGCGCTCGCGCCGCTGGATCACCTGATTTGTTACGCAGTCAAAGCAAACACCAATCGCTCGATCCTGAAGTTGTTCGTCGATGCAAGCGCCGGTTTCGACATCGTTTCGGGCGGCGAACTTTATCGGGTGCTCGCGGCAGGTGGCGACCCGGCCAAATGTACATTCGCCGGCGTCGGCAAGTCGCGAGAAGAAATCGAATATGCGCTTGAGCAGCGCGTTTACAGCTTCAACGTCGAGAGTGAAGCGGAACTGGAATAAAATCGCTGGCGTGAAGAACGCGCGCGCCCCGATTGCGTTACGGGTGAACCCGGACGTCGATCCTCACACGCACGAGTACATCTCTACCGGCTCGCACGAAAACAAGTTTGGAATCGCGCTCACCGATGCGCCGGCGATTTACGAGCGAGCCGCCAAAATGCGCAACGTCGAGATTATCGGCGTCCAGATGCACATTGGCTCGCAGATTACTCAGGCCGCGCCGTTCGAGAATGCGATCAGGAAAGTGGCGCCAGTCGTGCGCGAGCTGAAATCAAAATACCGAATCAAGTTCTTCAGCATTGGTGGTGGTATGGGAATCGTTTACCGGTGCGCACTCGAGAGTGGATCCGGCAAATGGTGGCACGACCGCGGCGGCGAATCATCCGCGTTCAGCGTCCGCGATTACGCGGAAGCAATTGTGCCACCGTTGCGCGAGTTGGGCATTCGAATCCTGGTTGAGCCTGGTCGTTTTCTTGTCGGCAACGGCGGCGTGTTGCTCACACGCGTGCGTTACGTCAAAAAGTCGAGCGCGAAGAAATTCGCCATTGTCGATGCCGGCATGAACGAGCTGATTCGGCCTGCGCTTTATCACAGCTATCACGAAATCGTGCGGGTGAAACAGACGAAGAGTGAGAGGGAGAGGAAGGCTAGCAAAATCGATATTGTCGGCCCGGTATGCGAGTCAGGTGATTTCTTCGCGCTCGATCGAGAGATGCCCAAGCTCTATGAAGGTGATCTGCTCGCGATCATGAGCGCGGGCGCGTACGGATTTGTGATGGCCTCCAATTACAATTCGCGGCCGCTCCCGGCCGAGGCGCTGGTCCGCGGCGACAAGTTCGCGCTCATTCGAAAACGGCAGACATGGGAGGACCTGGTGCGCGGCGAGACTTAGCTGCTGTAGCCGCCGCCCTGTGGGCGGCGCGGTGCGCGCGTGTTTACAATCTAGATGCGTCCTTCGCACAGCGAAGCGGCTACAGCTCCACTTGCGCAATTTTGCGGGCTGCATAAATAGTGCTCTCGCCAATGATGATGAAACGCGTCTTGCTCGCTTGTTTTTTGTCGATGTTCGCGCTCGCCTCGCAAGCGGCGTCGCCGGCATCGGGTGAATACATCATCCTTGTGGGCGGGCCGTCGATGTATCAGTGGGAAAAGTACAAGACTTATCCGCACGATCATTGGTGGGCGAACTTTATCCGGGCCGCGCGGCTCCGCACAGAACAATTGCGCGCCGAGCTCGGGCCGGATGCGAAGATTACGTGGCTTGTTTACAGGCAGGGTTACGAGGATCGCGCAAAACAGGAGCACCAGGATCTGATCAGCCTGATCGATACGGTTCGCGATAAATTTAATCTCAACCTCGTTTGGTTTAATCCGGGGCACGAGGTGATTAATTATCTAAACAACGGGCAGCCGCGGGATCAGGTAAAGATTATTGGGTTTGAATATTTCGGTCACTCGAATCGGGCCTGTTTCATGTTCGATTACAGCAACAACATCGACAGCGCCTGTAAATCCTGGCTACACGATAGCGATTTAACGAAAATCAATCGCCGTGCTTTTGCCCGTCACGCCTACGTCAAGAGTTGGGGTTGCCATACCGGCGAGGAAATGTCGAAGAAATGGTACGCCGCGACCGCCACGCACATGATTGGCGCCATTGGCAAGACGCAATTCATGATGGAAGAGCTGCCGATCCTCGTCTCGGAAGGCGGTAAGTGGGTTAACTAAATTTCGATTGCCGATTTTCAATTGGCGATTGAACGTCGCGTGTTGCGATGAAATTAGCGGAACTCAGCGCGCTATACGACCAGCCGCTGTTCGATTTGATTTCGCAAAGCCGCGCTGTTCATCTCCGGCATTGGCGCGGCGAGGAGGTGCAGCGGTGCAGCTTGCTCAGCATCAAAACCGGTGGATGCAGCGAAGATTGCGCTTACTGCGCGCAGTCCTCTCATTATTCGACCGGCGTCGAACGCGAAGAGCTCCTGTCCCTTGAAACTGTCCTAACAGTGGCAAGGCACGCGCGTTCACAAGGCGCCACTCGGTTTTGCATGGGCGCGGCCTGGCGCGGCGTGCGCGACGGTTCGGAGAAATTCGAGCGCGTGCTGGAGATCGTTCGCGAAGTGAGCCAGCTCGATATGGAAGTCTGCGTCACGCTAGGTGAAATCGGCCCGGTGGAAGCGCGCAAACTCAAAGCCGCCGGAGTTACCGCTTACAATCACAACATTGATACTTCGCCGGAATTTTATTCCGAAATTGTCAGCACACACACGTTTCAGAATCGCCTCGACACAATTGCTGCCGTGCAGCAGAGCGGAATGTCTGTTTGCTGCGGCGCCATCATCGGCATGGGCGAATCGGAGGCTGACCGCCTGCGAATGCTGGAAGTGCTCAGCAACTTTGATCCGCCTCCGGACAGTGTGCCGATCAACTGTTTGATGCCGATGGCAGGCACGCCGCTGGCCGACCAGCCGCCCGTGGATATTTTTGAGCTTGTTCGGCTGATCGCTGTCACACGTATCGCGCTGCCAAAGGCGCGCGTTCGCTTGGCGGCGGGACGCACTAGGCTATCGCGCGAAGGTCAGGCGCTCTGCTTTTTCGCAGGCGCGAATTCAATTTTTTACGGTGACAAACTTCTCACCGCAAAAAATCCCGCGGCTGACGTGGATACTGCCCTTTTGCGCGACCTCGGGCTGCACCATCAAGGACTGAGGGCTTCTTAGCGTCGAAGGAACACGACTACTGGCAAGGGCGTCGTTCCCTGCCTGTAGCTATAAAATTTTACATCGACAGCAGGACGCGGTTTTGCGATGAAGGTGCCAGGGCTTGGTGGGAGCAACAAAAACCTCAACCGAAAGAAATTATGAACTGGAAAAAATTCTTCATCGCATTCATCGTTGCCTTCGTTTTCCTCTTCGCGTTTGGCTTCCTTTGGTACGGGAAACTCATGCATGGCGCGCATCAGGAGGTGCCAACGCTTTGGCGAACCGAAGCCGAGTTTGGGAATCACTTCCCGTGGCTTGTTTTGGGTCACCTGGTCATGGCGTTCTTTCTCACCATGCTTTATGCCCAATTCGTTCGGGCTGGCGGCGCAGGCGCCGGCGCGACTTTGGGAATACTGGTCGCGCTGGTCTATGCAGGCGCTGACCTGATCACGTTCGCGGTACAGCCGCTGACGACGAAAATCCTCGGCGGCTGGATTGTCGGCGACTTGATCCAATTCGCGATTGCTGGCGCAATCATTGGCGCGATCTACAAGCCCAGCTCACTCAAGACGACTTAGATGCTAACCCATGAAACGGTTCATCGTCGCATTCATTGCCGCATTCATCTTCATCTTCTTTTGGGGATGGCTCTATAACGGCGTGCTGCTGAAGGATGTTCTGACTGAAGCGCAAAGTCTCTTTCGGCCGCGCGAAGAAACGATGGGCCTGTTTCACTGGATCGTTATCGGTCAAGCAGGTTTGGCCCTCGCCTTCGTCATGATTTACGCCAGCGGTTTCGCCGGTGGGGGAATCGCGGCCGGGGTTCGCCTCGGAATCATGTTGGAGATTCTAGCGGTCGGCGCACGTTGCATCATTTACGCGACGCAACCCTTTCCCGTAAAGCTTCTCGTGTTGGTAAGCATCGGCGGTTTCATCGAGATGATTGTCACTGGCGTAATCGTAGGCGCGATTTACAAACCTGCGCCCCCGCGAATGCCTTAAGTCCGGCGAGTTTGTCCTGCGGGCCGAGATGATCGGTAAATCGAGCGGCTTGCTCGCGAATTCTTTCGGAGGTGGACGTTGCGCGTTGAGCGTTGAACGTTACCGTCCGTGGAGAAACCGTCGCAAACGCCCGCCGCGCTCGGCTATCGCATGCCTGCGGAATGGGAGCCGCATGCGGCGACTTGGCTCTCGTGGCCGCGACGCGAAGGAATCAGCTTCCCGGATTCATTCGACTGCGTGCTGCCGGCTTTGCGCGCAATGGTCGAAGCGCTCACTAAATCGGAGCAGGTTTGCATCAATGTTTGCAACGGCGCGCATGAAGCCGAAGCCCGCGCAACGTTGCGTGGACTACCGATGGAACGCATCGCGTTTCATCGGATCCCAACAAATGAGCCGTGGTGCCGGGATCACGGGCCAATTTTTTTGACCCGCAATGCCGATCCGAAACTCGCAGTCGTGGACTGGGATTATAACGCCTGGGGACACAAATATCCGCCATTCAACCTAGATGAAGTTGTGCCAACGCAGATAGCGAAGGTTCTCGACCTACCGGTTTTTGATCCGCACATGATTTTGGAAGGCGGTTCGATCGACGTGAATGGAGCGGGCGCACTGCTTACCACCGAATCGTGTCTCTTGAATCCAAATCGCAATCCTCAACTCAGCCGCGAACAAGTTGAGCAACGTCTGCATAATTATCTGGGTGTTCGTGAGATTCTCTGGCTCCGCGCTGGCATCGCTGGCGATGACACCGATGGTCATATCGACGATCTTGCGCGGTTTGTGTCAGAACATGCTGTCGCTGCAGTCGTTGAAGAAGATCGCGACGACGAAAACTACGAGCCGCTCCAGGAAAATCTCGCGCGCTTGCGCCAGATGAAAATCGGGAGAGACAAGATTGACATTGTTACCTTGCCGCTGCCGAAAAAAATTGTGCGGGAAAACCTGCGCCTACCCGCGAGCTACGCGAACTTTTATATCTCAAATAGTTCCGTGCTTGTCCCGACGTTTGACGATCCAAATGATGCAACTGCATTGTCGATCTTGCAGACGCTGTTTCCCGATCGTCGTGTCATGGGGATCGATTGCCGCGAACTAATCTGGGGCCTCGGCGCGTTTCATTGTCTCACGCAGCAACAGCCAGCGGTTTAAATGTGGGAGGGACCTTGGTGTCCCGACTGTCGCGGCGCTAAGGCCGTTCCCACATTCGTCACTCGGCGGCCTTCAGTCCGGGTTTGTAGCCGCTCTTCAGGATTGCATCGTGAAGATCAGGGGCATGGGTTTTGCGTGCATCAAACGTGACAACGACGCGCTCATGGCCGAGATCAACTTTCACATTCTTCACGCCTTTGATTTTCATGAGTGGTGCACGCAACTTTCGCACGCATTCGTCGCAGTCTTCGCCCTCGGTCGCAATCTCGATCGTTTCCAAAATCGCGTGATCAGCGCGTTCGGGATTAAACGGATCGGCCGGGTCGGGATCGTTTGGTCTTGCGGGGTCCATCTTTTCTTTATCTAACGTGGGAAGATGGCTCCGCGGCCGTCTTGCACGCGATTGGCTCGAGCACGCGCCAGACGTTTTTGGCAAGTATTTTTTGGCCGTCGGCGTTTGGATGAATGCCGTCCGGCAAATTTAATGATGGATCGCCTGCCACGTCTTCAAGGAGGTACGGCACCAATGCGCCGCCGTTTTTTGCGGCGAGTTCGGCGAAGATTTTGCCGAACGCCGAAACGTAGTCGTCGGCTGCGAAATTCGGCAGCTGCATCCCCGCGATAAGTACGTGCACATTTGGATTTCGCGCTTTCACTTTATCAATCATCTGCTGGAGATTGTTTTGGATTTGATCGACCGGCACACCGCGAAAGGCATCGTTGATTCCCAGTTCCAGAATGAAGATGTCGATCTTGCGTTTCAAATGGCCCGGGAGCCGTTCTAGGCCTCCTTCGGTCGTGCCGCCAGTTTGGCTGGCGTTGGTCACTTGAAAATTCAGGCCGGCAGCGCGCAACTTGTTCGCCAATAAAGCCGGATAAGCTTCGCTCGGCTTCAGTCCAAATCCTCCTGAAAGACTGTCGCCAAGCACAAGGATCGTTTTCATTTGCGAAGAAACGGGCGCGGCGCAAGCAGATTGCGCACACAGGATCGATACAAGTACGCTACAGAGCGCCACCGGAATTTTCATTAAAGAACTCTCCACGATTTAATCCTGCGTTCGACGTTTGATGTTTGATGTTTAACGGTTTAACGATTCAACTTCTTTAACGTTCTAACCTCTTAACATCCTTCCTATGGCAAATTACGCTATCAACGGGTTCGGTCGTATCGGGCGCAACGTGCTTCGCGCGATGACACAAAGACAAGTCGAGCAAGTTCGCGCGATCAACGATCTCACTGACACACATACGCTCGCCCATCTGCTTAAATGGGACTCGGTGCACGGAAAGTTCGACGGCGAGATCGGTTACGATGATGAGAACATCAGCGTGCGGGGTCATAAAATTAAAATCTTGAAGGAGCGCGACCCGGCGAACTTGCCGTGGAAAAAACTTAATGTGGATGTTGTTCTCGAATCGACCGGATTTTTCACCAGCCGTGATAAAGCCGAGCTGCACTTGAGCAAAGCGGGTGCAAAACGAGTGCTGATTAGCGCGCCGGCGAAAGATCCGGACGTGACGATTTGCATCGGCGCTAACGACGCTCTTTTTGATCCCGAGAAACACAAAATTGTTTCAAATGCGAGTTGCACAACGAATTGCCTCGCGCCGATGGCCAAAGTCTTAAACGACAAGTTCGGCGTCGCGCATGGATTCATGAGCACCATCCACAGCTACACCAACGACCAGCGCATCCTGGATTTTCCGCATAAGGATTTGAGGCGCGCACGAGCGGCCGCGATCAACATTATTCCGTCCACCACGGGCGCCGCCAAGGCGATCGGCGAAGTGATTCCAGAATTAAAAGGGAAATTGAACGGCGGCGCTTTCCGTGTGCCGACTCCGGATGGGTCGGTCACTGATTTCACCGCCGTCCTCGAAAAGGATGCAACGATCGATGCCGTTAATGCTGCCTTCAAAGAAGCTGCGTCAGACAAAACCTACAAAGGCGTCGTGGAGTACAGTGATGAGCCGCTCGTTTCCCAGGATATCGTTGGTAATCCGCACTCCTGTATTTTTGACAGCAAGCTGACGCTCATGCTTGGCAACCGGTTTGTGAAAGCCGTCGGCTGGTACGATAACGAATGGGGCTACAGTAACCGTTGCGTCGAGTTGCTGGAGCTGTTGGGGAAATAAGCGACTCGTGATCGTGCTCGCAATCGTTTTCGAAGCGTATGAAAACATGCTTTCAACGTGAGCACCGGCACGACCAAGAGTAAGATGGCGAAGCTCACGCTGCGCGATTTGGATGTGCGCGGGAAACGCGTCCTTGTGCGGGTGGACTTCAACGTGCCGACCGAAATGCGCGGCGGAAAGATTCGCATCACCGACGACACGCGCATCCGCGAGAGCCTGCCTACCATTAACTACCTGCGCGAGCACGGTGCGAAAACGATTTTGGTGTCGCATTTTGGTCGCCCAAAAGGAAAGCGCGTTCAAAAATATTCGCTTCGTCCGATCGGCGATTATTTGCACTCCCTGATCCATCAGCCTGTCATATTCAGTCAGGACACGATTGGGGAAGTGCCAGAAAAGATCATCGAGCATATGGAAAACGGCGATGTCGCTCTGCTCGAGAACGTCCGCTTCCAACCGGAGGAAGAAGCGAACGATCCGATGTTCGCTAAGGCGCTCGCGAAACTTGGCGATCTTTATGTAAACGATGCGTTCGGTGCAGCGCACCGTGCCCATGCCTCGACAGCGGGGATCACAAAATTCGTGGCGAAATCGGCGATGGGTCTCCTAATGGAGAAAGAGCTGAAACATTTGCGCAACGGGCTGGAGAAACCGGCCAAGCCGTTCGTCGTCATTTTGGGCGGAGCGAAGGTTTCCGATAAGATCGGCGTATTGAAAGCACTCATGGAAAAAGCCGACACGATCCTGATCGGTGGAGCGATGGCAAACACCTTTCTGAAAGCGCAGGGAATCCCGGTCGGCGCAAGTCGGGTCGAATCCGATAAGGTCGATCTCGCACGTGAACTTCTCGATCTCGCGGAAAAACGAGGCGTGAAATTTTTGCTTCCGATCGACGCCGTGGAAGCGGAGGAAATTCGCGCCGGAACCCCGATTCGAAACACGAGCCGGCTCTCAGCGCAGCATGGGATCAGTGATGGATGGCAAGCGGTCGATATCGGCGCTGCCACAATTGCGCTTTACGAGGAGGAAATTGCCAAGGGCGAGACGATCTTGTGGAACGGGCCTGTTGGCATTTTTGAAATTCCGGATTTTGCGGAAGGGACCATCGCGATCGCGGAAGCGCTGGCGCAATCGGGGGCGACGACGATCATCGGCGGCGGCGATTCCGTGACCGCAGTGAAACAGGCCGGACTTGCCGACAAAATGACATTCATTTCCACTGGTGGCGGCGCTTCGCTGGAATTGCTCGAAGGCAAAGAACTGCCAGGCGTCGCGGCGTTAAGCGAAAAGAGTTAGATAGAATTAACAGAATGAACGAAATGGGATTTTCCGTCACCGTCCTTCGCGTGTGAATGCTGTCCATTTTGTCTAAATGCTATGCGAAAAAAAATCGTCGCTGCTAATTGGAAGATGAACATGATGCAGGCGAGGGCGACGCGATTTGTCGAATCGCTGTTGCTTGAAATTGGCGACATATCTGATGTCGAGGTTGTGATCCTGCCGCCGTTCACGGCGATCGCCAAAGTTACGGAGGCGCTTGCCACCGCTCCGAGCATCAAGGTGGGCGCGCAGAATATGTACTGGGAACGGAGCGGCGCTTTTACTGGCGAGATCAGCGCTGCGCTGCTGCGCGACTTATTTGTGCATTACGTTGTGCTCGGGCACAGCGAACGTCGCACGCTCTTTGGCGAGACCGATGAAATCGTCAATCGCAAGGTGCGTGCCGCGCATGAGGCGGCACTGCGTCCGATCGTTTGCATCGGGGAAACGCTCGAGCAGCGCGACAAGGGAAATGTCGAAAAGATATTGTCGATCCACCTGCGGGGCAGTCTCAAAGACCTAAGCGAAAAGGAACTTCAGGAAACGGTGATCGCGTACGAACCGGTGTGGGCGATTGGCACCGGACGCAACGCGACGCCAGAACAGGCGCAGGAAGCACACACGTTCATTCGTCACACCTTGCGCCAAATGGCCGACGACATAACAGCCGAGCGCGTGCGCATTCAGTACGGCGGGAGTGTTAAACCCGAGAACGCGCGCGAGCTAATGACCCAGCCGGACATTGACGGCGCCCTCGTCGGCAGTGCCAGCCTCGACCCACGCAGCTTCGCCCAGATCGTGAAGGCTGCGCGGGAAGATCAATAAGGTGGATCGAGCAAGGGACTGCTCGATCCACCCTCTGGCGAGTCGAGACGTATGGCTCGTCTTATTTCTTAATCTCCAAATAGGTGCGCGATTGCACTTTGTTGGTGCCGGGTTGCAATTCTTCGACGCGCATTTGTTTCAGAAACCAGCGATCGTCGATCTTTTGTGCGGAGACGACTTCAAAGCGCTTCGCAAGCTGTGCGTTCCAGTCGTACCCTTCCATCCGCATCAGCGCGCCGCTCGCCTTGTCGATCCAGAGCAGAAGATTGGAATACTGGGACTCGCGGGACGGCGCGCGGAGTTGCAGCTTCCAGCAATTGCGGGTGCGGACATTTTCTTCGCCTAAAACACGCGCGTTCTGCCAATAAAGAAACTTGAATGCGAGGTCCTCGTAGGTAAGGCTGGCGTCGCGGATTTTTTGCTGGAGCTTCGACGCCACAAATTTTTCGGTTCCAGCGCCGGTTACCAAATCAAGGCGCGAGCTCTTTTCTCCGAGGCGCAATTGGAGAACCTCATTGGGGTTAGTAAATGAATACCGGATTAACGGGCCGTTTTGCGTCAGGCGAAATGGGACCACGATATCATTTTCGCGAAGCTGACCTTGCAGATCGATTTGCTGTCGCGACTCGAGCATTCGCACCGAGGCTAGAATGTCCTTCGCCGAGGGCGGAGGCTGGCCGTGAATCGATAACGGCAACATCAAAAAAAACGCGGCGATTTTTCGCATGGAAAAGAAGCTTTAAGTTTTCAGTTTTCAGTTTTAAGTCGTCCCGCACAACATACGGATTACTTAGAGCTTAACAGTTAAAGGTTAAAACTTGGACCAGACGATTTTTCATCTCATCAACGAAAAATGGACGAGTCCGGCGCTCGACTTGTTCATGGCGGCGCTCGGCGACAGCGAGATTTGGAAGCCGTTGTTTATCGCGATCGGGCTTGGCGCTCTTTTTTTTGGCGGGTTCAAAGCACGCGCCTTCATTGTATGTTTACTCTTGTCTTTGCTGATCGCCGAACTGTTTACCGGTATATTAAAGTCCGCGTTTGATCGTCATCGGCCCAAGCAAGTAGAACGCGTGCGAATGGTCGAGTTGCAAAAGGCGCGCCCGAAATTCATGAGCCTGTTTAAGAAACCGACAATCCGGTTTTCCGACCAATCGGATCACAACCGGTCGGGGCCATCATTCCCATCGGGACACATGTGGAACAACACGATAATTGCCGTATACTGCACGCTCTTTTATCGGCGGCGTGGCTGGCTCTACTGGATTATCACCGCAGCAGTCGGTTATTCGCGAATTTATCTGGGGGCGCACTGGCCGAGCGACATCATCGCTACGCTTTTTCTCGCCGTTGGTGAGGCATTGCTGATGCTGGGATTGTTCGAGCTGATTTGGAGGACAGGGGCGCGAAAATGGGCGCCGAATCTTTATGCGCAGCGCCCGGGTTTGATTGTAGGGCAGGTGTCCAACTTGCTTGGGAAAGATTCGTTCCACGACCGCGTGAAAAACTTGCGCCACGAGAAATGACGACAACCCGTGCGGTCTGGTTTTTCATCGTCGCGTTGACAGCGATTCGATTGTCGATGCTGGCAACGACCGACCTCGAATTTGACGAGGCGCATTACTGGATGTGGTCGGAGCGTCTCGCGCCGGCGTATTTCAGCAAAGGACCGGGCATCGCTTTTGCTATGTGCGCCAGCACCGCGGTTTTCGGCGCAAATGAGTTCGGTGTGCGCTTTTTTTGTCCGGTGCTCGCGGCGGGCACGAGCCTGCTCTTGTTTTATTTTGCGCGGCGATTGTTCAGTGCGACCGCCGGATTGTGGGCAGTCATCGCCTTGAATGTCACACCGATCTTCAATCTCGGCGCATTCCTGATGACGATCGATGCTTTGTCGATTTTTTTCTGGCTGGCTGCGATGTTCGCATTCTGGCTCGCACTGGAAAGAAGTCCGTATTTCACTTGGTATTGGCCGCTGACTGGGTTGCTGATTGGGCTTGGATTTCTGTCCAAATATACGAACGCGTTTGAGCTCGTTTCGGTCCTGGCCGTCCTCGCACTGGCTCCCCGCCTAAGAAGGGAATTTGCGCGGCCCGGTTTATGTTTCCTGCTCGCTATGTTCGCTCTTTGCACCGTCCCGCCGATTGTGTGGAACGCGCAGCACGCCTGGATCACGCTGACACATCTGCGATCGCGCGGAGGCGTCGAACAGGGGTTTGCTTTCCATCCATTCGAAGTTCTTTCATTTCTCGGCGCGCATTTTCTTGCCTATTCGCCATTTCTGTTTCTCGCAATCGCGTGGGGGGTGATCGCAAGCTGGCGGCGCGTGAATCAGCAATTCAAGGTGCTGTTCCTGATGTGGTTTGGATTGCCGGTGTTCTCCTTTTACCTCCTCCTGTCGATCAACAAGAGCGCTGCGCCGAATTGGGACTGCCTCGCCTTCCTCGGCTTCGGCTTGCTGGCGGTTTATTTCTGGTGGGAACGCCTCGAAGCGAGCGTCATGTTGCGGCTCTGCGCAAGCGTGGCGTTGCTGGTTGGATTAATCATGAGTGTTATCGCGCTGGATACGGACTTGTTGCGCACCGCGGGCTACCAATTGTGGCGAAGTGATCCGAGCGACCGAATGCGTGGATGGAAAAATGCGACCCGCGCGGTTGAGAAAATGCGCAATGATTTCGAGGCGCAACTGAGCGAGAAACTGTTTCTCATTGCGGATGCCCGCGATCGTGCGTCGGAAATTTCATTTTATCTGCGCGACAAACGAGCGGAGGGTCCGGGTCATCCCCCCGTTTACATTACCGAATCGCAGGACCTGGTGAATCAGTTCTCGTTTTGGCCGCGCTACGATGAATTTGCGGAACTACAGCCGGGCACGCCGCAGCCGGGGGGCGAAGTTTACACCGAGGAGAACGGCGTTAATCCCTTCGTTGGACGCGATGCGCTCTTCATCCGAGCGGGGGAAAAAGAACACGTGCCTCACAATATCCGAGCTGCCTTTCAATCGACGGAACCGGTCGGAACCATTGAAGTGCGGCGTTACGGCAAAGTGCTGCGTACATGGCAGGTGTTTCTTTGCCGAAACTATCGCACGCTCCCGCTATGACGGAGGCGACAAACTCACCGGCAGTTTCTGTGATCGTGCCTCTTTTTAACGAGGAGGAGAACATGTCGCTCTTACAGTCGGAGCTGCGCGCAGCGCTGGGTGGACTCGATCACGAAATCGTTTTTGTGGACGATGGATCGGTTGATCGAACGGTCGAGCGAATCAAACCTGCACCAAATATTCGAGTGATTCGTTTCGAAAAAAACAGGGGACAAAGCGCCGCTATTTATGCTGGCCTCCGGGCCGCCCGTGGCGCCACCGCAGTTCTCATCGATGGCGATTTGCAAAATGATCCCGTGGATATTCCCAGGCTTGTCGCTGAGATCGCACGCGGCGCCGATCTCGTCTGTGGCTATCGATTGCAACGCAAGGACACACTGGTGAAGCGGCTGACGAGCCGGATAGCCAACGCCGTTCGAAGCCGTTTCACAAAAGACGGCGTGCGCGACACGGGTTGCACGCTGAAAGCGATGCGGCGTGAGTGTGTGAGCGCGCTGGTTCCGTTCAAAGGCGTGCACCGCTTCATTCCGGCGCTTATCAAGGGCGCGGGCTATCGGCTCGTCGAAATCCCCGTGAATCATCGTCCGCGCCGGTTTGGTCAAAGCAAGTACGGCTTGGGCAATCGCGCACTCCGTGCCACCATCGACATGTTCGGTGTGCGTTGGCTGCTGTCGCGACGGTTAAACTATAAAGTACGTGATAGTGACGGCGCTTCTAGTTGAGAGCGGCGTGATTGTAGCCGTCCTAAAACGGGCTTGTCAACCTGAGCGCCCCCGCTAAGCTTGCGCTCCCGTACTCGGGGGAATCTGCATGTCGCTGGCCAGCTTACTTTCTGCCGAGCAAATCATCCCCGAGATGAGGGCGACCGAGCGTTGGCCGGCCATCGTCGAGTTGATCGATCTGCTTGTTAGCCTGGACAAAATCAAACGTGCGGATCGCGAGAGCATTCTGGCCTCGCTGAAGCAGCGCGAGGAAACCATGAGCACTGGCATCGGATTTGGGATTGCCATTCCGCACTGCTCTTCCGACCGGCTCGAAGGAGTCGTTGCCGCGTTTGGAAGATCGACTGGCGGAATTGAATTCGATGCGCTCGATAACGCGCCGGTGAAATTCGTCGTGCTTTTCATTGTGCCAAAAAATCAATTTCAGACGCACCTGCGCACCCTCGCGTCGATTGCCAAATTCTTGAACGATCGCAGCGTGCGTGAGAGCCTGGCCGAAGCAAAATCGGCCGACGAAATTTTGTCTATCTTTCGCGATCGTTCATAATAATGAGCGATGTTTGACGCACTGTAGCTGCCGCTTTCTCAGGGAAATGGCGCATGCGTTTTAAGCATCCCGGCGCCGCGCTTCGCGGAGCGAAGCGAGTATAGTGCAAATTGACTTTATCCGTGTTTCATCCGTGGGAATCTCTGGCTAGAAACTGATGGAGACTTTCCAATCACTCCTCGCAAAGAGACTTTCCGATGCGCTGGCAAAGGCCGGCCTGCCGAATGCGGGCGAACTGACGCCGGCGACAGATCGGCGTTTCGGCGACTATCAGACCAATGCCGCTCTCGTGCTCGGGAAACAGCGGAGTGAAAATCCGCAAACTCTGGCCGAAAGAGTTATTGTCCGGTTTGATATTGGCGAGCTGTGCGAACCGCCTACAGTCGCGGGCGTCGGCTTCATCAACTTCACATTGCGTGCCGACGCGATCGCAAGAAAAGCGGGCGAGGTTCTCCGAGACGAACGACTCGGCGTTGCAAGGACAAAATCGACCAGAAGGATCGTCATCGATTTCGGATCGCCTAACGTGGCCAAACCGATGCATGTCGGTCACATTCGCAGCACCGTGCTTGGGGACGTGCTGGCGCGCATCGCGCGGTTTCTCGGGCATGAAGTGATCCGCGATAACCATGTGGGCGATTGGGGCACGCAGTTTGGAATGGTGATTTACGGCTGGAAAAACTTATTGGATCGACAAGCGCTTCAGCGCAATCCGCTGGCCGAGATCGTTCGCATTTACAAGGAGACAAACGAAAGAGCGACCAGGGATCCGCAGGTTCGGGAGGCCTGTCGCCAGGAGTTGGTGAAGCTGCAAGCCGGCGACAAGGAAAACATCGACATCTGGAATGAATGTGTCGCCTTCTCAATGCAGGATTTCGAGCACGTATACAAATTGCTCGACGTGCATTACGACATCCAGTGTGGGGAAAGCTTTTACAGCGATCGCTTACCGGCCGTAGTCGACGGCTTGCTCAAGTCCGGCGTTGCTGAAATCAGCGAAGGCGCGGTCGTTGTTTTTTTTCGCGATGAGTCGGAACTAGCGAATAAACCATGCATCGTTCGCAAGCGCGACGGCGGATTCAATTATGCGACGACGGATCTCGCAACGATTGATTATCGCATGAACGATTTGAAAGCCGACGCGATTTGGTACGTGGTCGGTGCTCCGCAAATTTTACACTTCAAGCAAATTTTCGAGGTAGCGCGGCGCGAAAGTTACAAAGCGGATTTTCGCCACATCACGCACGGCAGCATCCTGGGCGACGACCGAAAGCTAATGAAGACACGCTCGGGCGAAAATGTGCCTTTGCGCGAACTCCTCGATGAAGCATGCAAGCGAGCTCGCAAGATTATTGAGAAAAAAAATCCAGATTTAAGTGAGGCGGACAAGACCGACATCGCGCATAAGATCGGCATCGGCGCTGTCAAATACGCCGATCTCTCACAGTATCGGATGACCGATTACGTTTTTTCCTGGGAGAAGATGCTCTCTCTACAAGGAAATACAGCGCCATATTTGCAGAACGCTTATGTGCGAATTCGTTCCATTTTTCGAAAAGCTGGCGAATCCGTGCCGAAGATCGACAAATTCACTCTCGGTGATCCTGCCGAAATTAATCTCGCAAAACGTCTGTGCCAGTTCGCAGAAATCGTCCCACAGGTGTTGAACGATTTTCGTCCAAACATTTTGGCAAATTATCTGTTCGAGTTGGCGAACAGTTTTCACACATTTTACGAAGCCTGTCCGGTCTTGAAATCGGAAGAACCTTCGCGCAGCTCGCGTCTGGCATTGTGCAACCTTACTGGACGCGTTTTGGGGCGTGGTCTCGATCTTCTCGGGATAAAAGTGCCGGAAAAAATGTGACACGCTTCGATTTGAAGCGTGTCATCCCGAGCGGAGCAGCGGAGTCGAAAGATCTCGCAGTTTTTTTGGCGCATCGCTCACTGAAGGCGAATAGTAATCCCGCCACAGCGGGAGACTCCGCTTGGAATGACATATGACAAAAGAAAAGCATCCGCGCATTCCCAGTTCGACCTACCGATTGCAGTTCAATCGCTGGTTCACGTTCGCTCAGGCACGTGAGATCGTACCGTATCTGCATGCCTTGGGTGTGACCGATGCTTACGCGTCGCCCTATTTTCAGGCAGGCGCCGAGAGCCTGCACGGCTACGACATCACCGACCATAACAAACTCAACGCCGTGATTGGTTCGCGTGAGGAATACGACTCCTGGACTGCGGAACTGCACGCGCACTCGATGGGCCAGGTGCTCGATTTCGTGCCGAATCATGTGGGGATCGCGGAACCGCTCAACGAGTGGTGGATGGATGTGCTCGAAAACGGGCCCAGCTCGAGGTATGCGCCCTATTTCGATATCGACTGGCATCCGCTGAAATCGGATCTGCGCGACAAGGTTTTGTTGCCTATCCTGAGCGACCAGTATGGGCGCATCCTCGAGCGCGGTGAGCTTCACGTGCGTTTCGAGGAGGGCACCTTTTATCTCCTCTACGGCGAGCGCAGACTGCCAATCGCGCCGGGCACATACCGTTATCTTCTGGGAATCGCGCTGCAAAATCTCGCGGAATACAAGGACGAAGATTTCTATGCGGAATTGCAAAGCATTCTGACCGCGCTCGAATATTTACCGAAGCGTACTGAAACCGATCCGAAGCGCATCGCCGAGCGCATTCGCGAGAAGGAGATCATCAAGCGACGTCTCGAACGGCGTTGCGCCGAAGCGCCCCAAGTGCAACAGGCAATCGAAAAAGCGCTTGCCCGGATCAATGGAGAACCGGGCGACGCGCGCAGCTTCGATGCGCTTGATGAGTTGCTTAACGCGCAGTCCTACCGGCTCGCCTATTGGCGGGTCGCAGCCGAAGAGATTAATTATCGGCGCTTTTTCGATGTTAACGATTTGGCAGCGATCCGGGTTGAGTTGCCAAAGGTTTTCGACGCCGTTCACCGGCTCGTGCTTGATTTGGTGCGCAATCGCGCCGTGACCGGTCTGCGTATCGATCATCCCGACGGTCTTTATTTGCCGCGCGAATATTTCGAAAAGCTTCAGCAGCGCTGCGCAAAAGCGCTGGCGATCGCCCTGCCTCAGGATGGACGCGCCATTTACATGATCGTGGAAAAAATCCTTACCGGCGCCGAAACGCTACGGAAAGACTGGCTGGTGCACGGCACGACTGGCTACGATTTTGCGAATCAGGTGGCGCAGTTGCTGGTCGATTCTTCAGCCGAGACGGCGATCACCAAGACATTTCATCGCTTCATCGGCCACTCCCTGCCTTTTGGACATCTGCTGTATGCGAAAAAGCTGCAAGTGATGAAATTGTCACTCGCCAATGATGTCGATGTTCTGGGCAACATGGTCGATCGGCTTTCGGAGCAGAACCGCTGGTATCGCGATTTCACCCTCGAAGCGCTCGCGCGTGCCGTGCGAGAAACGATCGCCTGTTTTCCCGTTTATCGAACTTATCTCGCGCCGGGTCAGCCGGTAAGCGAAGAAGACCGACAAATCATCGAACGCGCCGTCACTGCGGCCAAACGGCGGAATCCCGCGATTGAAGAATCCATTTTCAATTTTCTGCGCGACGTTTTGGTCTTCCGGTTCCCGGAAAACCTCGATGTCGAAGCGCGCGCCGCGCATACACATTTCGTGCTCAAGTTTCAGCAAACGACGGGACCGATCATGGCCAAGGGGCTGGAGGATACGGTCTTTTACATTTACAACCGGTTGGCCGCGTTAAATGAAGTGGGCGGGGAGCCGCAACAGTTCGGCTTGAGTATTGACGAGTTTCACGAACGCAATCTTGATCGACAGCGCAATTGGCCCGCAACTTTGCTCGCGACCTCGACGCATGACACGAAACGCAGCGAAGATGTGCGTGAACGGATCGTTGCGATCTCAGAAATCCCGGAGCTTTGGCGGCGTTGGTTACAGCGGTGGCGTCTGACGAACCGGCGCTGGAAGCGGACTATTAACGAAGTCGAAGCGCCGGACGCGGATGAGGAATACCTCCTCTACCAGACTTTGCTTGGAACCTGGCCAATCCGGGACTCGGGCGAACCCCAAAGCGCGGCAACACAGGAGTATATTGAGCGGATTCAAGCTTACATGGCCAAGGCGCTCCACGAAGCGAAGATCAATACGAGCTGGATCCAACCGAATGAAGAATGGGACGCAGCGATGCGCGATTTCGTCGTCAAAATCCTCGATCCCTCGCGTCGGAACAAGTTCATTCCGGTTTTCCTTCCGGTTGCGGAGGAAGTTGCGCGGCTTGGTGCGATCAATTCGCTCACCCAGACGCTGCTCAAGCTAACCTCGCCGGGAGTACCCGACATTTATCAGGGCAACGAGATTTGGGATTACAGTCTGGTCGACCCTGACAACCGGCGACCGGTCGATTACAAACGACGTCGCGAAATGCTCGACGCATTACCGGGTGCTACGCCAGAGGAGCTGGTGCGGAACTGGCCGGATGGCCGGATCAAAATGTTTCTGACACAGCAAGTTCTGCAATTTCGACGCGAACACGTCGATCTTTTCCGGCGTGGAGAATATTTGCCACTGGCCGTGAGCGGAACACTTACCGAGTCCTGTGTCAGTTTCGCCCGCGTGTTGGCAGGCAAGTGGATCGTTGTCATCGCGCCGCGGCTCTCTTCCCGTGTTGGCTTTCCGCCAGTTGGGGAGCTGTGGAAGGATACAGCAATCGGATTTCCCGAGACGCTTTCGTTCGAGCACGCACACGACCTCTTCACGTGCCGCCCGATTCATCATGAAGGCCGACACGTTTCGCTAGCCGACGCAATGTCGATCCTTCCATTTGGGGCGATTACGAATCTTCGGTAGGGCAAAACTCGAGCTGTAGAGCTTCCTGATTTTTCGTCGGCTCCGCAGAGCGTCCGCTCTATCGAAAATTACCGATTGCGCGCATAGCCCTGAAAAAGATCGACAATCCACTGGGAGAAGTTGCTGAGATTTGTCAGCAAATCCGCGCCGAAGGCTGCAAATGTAATTTGCGGAGATGCAAGAATGAGCATCACGCTGAGCAGCAACAGGTTCATCAAATAGATGACGACGAGCGAGAAGAAGGTGCCTTGGTCGCTCAGGTCGGTCTGATTCTTGGGAATCATCCAACAGGTGAAGGTGAAATGGAACGCCCACGTCGCGCCGATGATCGCGTAAAGCAAACGGCCATATGGCTGCATGTTTAGGAACAGGCTGAGCACGCCATAAATGGCGATTGCCAGAATGCTGTAGAGCGGGAAAAAATAAGGTGCCAGCGCTATCCAAAAATTGTTTCGGTTCGTTACCACATGGCCACCGTCGCGGTTGACGCGAAACCGGCTGACGCGCCCGCCCATCAGCAAAACCCAGAGCGCATGGGTGAGTTCATGTCCGAAGACGTAGAGGACAATCGGCCGGGGCAAGCCGAGGAACGCGATCAACCAAAGGACCGCGCCCAACGAAAAGAACCAAAATTCTTCGCCTGCCCAAAGCCGTTGCGTGACGGCTGCGTGCGCAAAGACGGTGAAAAATGTCTCAGAAAGAATCGCGCAGACCGGCAGCAAAAAAATTGCAAAAACAAACTTCACCCAGCGTGTAGGTACCGTAAATCGATCAGACGCAGGAATGAATCTTGTCGCTCGCGCGACATTTCGGACGACCTTTCTGCCACCGTCCGGTCTACGCTTTTTATTTGTCGATCTTCGATTCGTCGCAGCCAAAGTCATCCGCAGATTACGCAGATTCACACAAATTATAGCAAGACGGAACCGCGGATTACGCGGGCTTTTCGGGCGACGAGCATGACGCTGTTCATGACATCATTTCGCACGCAGAATAGAAGATCGTTTCGGCTGGGCCGCCGCAACCAACAGGCCAGCGGCCTGTGCTCCCCCAGAGTAACAGAATTACGCGCGTCCCATGTAGGCGCCGGTACGGGTGTCGATCTTGATCGTTTCGCCTTCTTTGATGAAAAGCGGGACGTTGATCGTTTTTCCCGTCTCAAGGACGGCGGGCTTTGTCACGTTGCTGGCAGTGTCGCCTCGCAGGCCTTCCGGAGATTCAACAACCTTGAGACTGACCGACGCAGGCAACTCAACCTGGACCGGTTTGCCTTCCGCGTAGAGGACCTGCACAGAAAGATTTTCCACAAGATACTCTTTGGCGTTCCCGATCAGACTTTCCTGCAATGTGATCGTGTCGTACGCCTCCGGGTCCATGAAATGATAGCCGTTGCGATCTTTGTAACTGAATTCGAGCGCCTTTCGCTCGATCTCAACCAGTTCCACCTTGTCGGCGGAGCCGAAGCGGACATCGGCGCTCTTGCCGGTGTTGATGTAGCGAATGATTGCCTGGACGAATGCGCGCAAATTGCCGGGGGTGCGATGATGCACCTCCAGCACAATGGCCGGATTGCCGTTGTATTTGATTGCCATTCCTTTGCGAAGATCGTTTGCCGCGGCCATGGGAAAGTTGCGAGTTATTAGTTGAAAGTTGAGGGAGCGCGGACGCTACACGCGCTTATAACAACTTCAAGCGCGTGAGGTCTTGTGAATCGACGATGCCGACCGGAACGTTATTATCATCGACCACGACAAGGTCGTCGATGCGATGGCGTTCGAGCAGATTAAGGATTTCAACTGCGAGTTTGTCTTGGTGGACCGTGACTGGGTTTAACGTCATCAAGTCTGCGACCAGCCGTTCGCCGATCTTTGAATCGGATTGAAAATGCCGCACGAAATCTCCGTGCGTGAAAATTCCGAGTAATCGTCGATCTTCGTCCGCCACGACAGCCGCCCCCGCACGGACGCTGGTCATTGCTTTGAGGACGTCACGTATCGGAGTGTCGGTTGCAACGATCGCCATCGCTACCGGTGGTCGCATGATTTGATGCACACGCATGAGCAGGCTGCGGCCGATCACGCCGGCAGGATGAAACTTTGCGAAATCTTCCTTATTAAAACCGCGCGCCTCGAGCAGCACCATCGCCAGCGCGTCGCCCAATGCCAGCATCACCGTTGTGCTCGACGTCGGCGCCAGATTCAGTGGACATGCTTCCTGTTCGATATTTACATCGAGAAACAGATGCGCATTTTGTGCGAGCGTGGATTTCGGATCGCCGCACATGGCGATGATCCTGACTTGGAACCGGGCAATCGCGGGCAGGATCCGGAGCAATTCCTCCGTCTCGCCACTCGCGCTTAGAGCGAGCACGACATCGCCATCGGCGATCATGCCAAGGTCGCCGTGCAAAGCGTTTGAGGAATCGAGCACGACGGCCGGCGATCCCGTGCTGGTGAGAGTAGCGGCAATTTTTGCGCCGATGTGTCCAGACTTTCCCACGCCGACCACGACCACTTTGCCGCGCGTGTCGACGGCTTCCTTAATTAGTTCAACGGCGCGGGCGAAATTTTCGCCCAGACGCTCTCGGAGTCGGTTGAGCTCAAAAATTTCTATGTCCAGGACACGTGCGGCCTTTTCAAGATAGTCCATCGAAGTATATAATGTGGGCAGGCGTTGTGACGGGCAAGAACTTGCACGCGCTCGCAAGAAAGGAAAAACATGAAAACACTACTGATCGCGATCCTGGCTGCGCTGGTTGCAACTGCTTCGGCACAAACATACACTGCGCCTATTGGGCCACAAAAACCGGTGCGAGCAATGGCCACGCCGCCACCGCTCTTACAACGCCCCGAGGTTACGGGAGTGGTTCCGCAAGCAGTTCGCGGCGGGAATCCGTTCCAGATGCTCAATCCGCGAGCGCCTGCACAATATGGCACCTGGGTGGAACACACGTCGTTTGACCCAAACATTCCGGGAAAATGGAAGGGCATTAAGCTCTTCGAAATCATCTTTTGATAAATTCGAAATTCGAAATTCGAAATTCGAAATTGGATATCCCGGTTGTCGCCTGTTATTGCGCGACGTTTCTAAAACCGGAGATGCTGCACATCTACCGGCAAATAACCGCCTTGGAACGCTGCCGTCCGGTCGTAATCGCGCAGAAACGCGAAAATTCAGCCCGTTTCCCATTTGATAAGATCGACGTCGTCCCGAAACCGGCGCTGCATTTTCTGCGACGCTTCTGGTTTCGCCAACTGCGCGATAAGCCGTGGCAAATTTCGGGTGGCGAGCTTCGCGCGTTGCTGGAGATTTTAAGGAAAACCGGCGCTCAACTTTTGCACATTTACTTTGGCCAGATCGCCGTGCATCTCCTGCCGCTAATTGGCGCATGGCCGAAACCATCGATTGTTTCCTTTCACGGCGCCGATGTGATGGTGGACATGAACAAGCCGGCCTATCGAACTGCAACAAAGCAGATGCTTGGCGCGGTAAAGTTTGTTCTTGTCCGCTCGGAATCGTTGCGGCGCGCTGTGATTCAGCTTGGTTGCGACGAAAGCAAAATCCAAGTCCAGCGAACCGGGATTCCGCTCGACGAATTTCCATTCCGCGAACGCAACTTTCCGACCCGCAGCCGCGGGGGTGAATGGCGATTCGTGCAAGCTTGTCGTCTGATCGACAAGAAAGGTCTATCGGTCGCGCTCCGCGTTTTCGCCAATTTTTTGAGGCAATATCCAAAATCGACGCTGACGATCGCCGGAGAAGGGCCATTGCTAGGCGAACTTCAAAGGCTGGCTGGCGAAATGAAGATCGACAGACGCGTTTCATTTACCGGCTTTATTTCGCAGGACCAACTGCGCGACAGTTATTATGCGTCACATATTTTCCTGCATCCGAGCGAAACCGGGCCTGACGGAAATCAGGAGGGAATTCCAAATTCAATGCTGGAAGCGATGGCGAGCGGACTCCCGGTTTTCGCAACCCGGCATGGTGGGATCCCCGAAGCGATCGAGCATGGGGTGAGCGGCGTCCTCGTGCCCGAGCGCGATGTTGGTGAATTGACGCACGCGTTGCTCGATGTAGCCGAAGATCCCGGTTTTCTTTCGCGCATTGCGCATAAGGGCGCTGAGGTCGTCCGCAAAAATTTCGACCTGCGGGCACAGGCGCGGCATTTGGAAGATATTTATCTACAAATGATTGGGTAGGTGCGGTTTACCCCAATCGCCTTTGGCTGGTGGAACGAGCCTTGAAGCTGTCCTGAGCGAAGTCGAACGGGAGCCGGCGAATCCGACAGGGCGATTGAGGTCAACCGCCCTACCTATCGTTTTGCGTTTGCGACTTGGGCAAAAAAATTTGCCAATTGCGAGCGCACCGCCTGAAAGGAAAGCCGCTCCAGTGCGTGGTGTTGCGATTCCACGACAGTCGCGGCACGCGCATCAGCATTTTTCAGCAAGTCGAGCGCCGTGGAAGCGATTTGGTCGATTGTCCGTCCGTTGCCGCAGGTTTTTGGGAAAGCGATTCGTTCAATCGCGCCATCGCCGCCGACGCAAACTATCCGGCAGAGAAGCGCGTCGCCCGCCACCTGGCCGGGCACGCGGCTGCGGTCCAGTTGCAAAACAATTTTATGCCGGGCCACTACACGCAGATAATCCAGATACGGTTTTTCCCCCTCAATCACCCGGAATTTTCCTTCTGGAAACCTTAACTCCCAAAGCAATCGTCGCACTTTAATTCCATCCAGATTGACGACTGTGACCGGTTCGCCGGCCGCTACACAAAGCTGCCGCGCGACCAGCAGAGCCGCGAAATGGTTGCGCGATGGGACATCCCATTCGCGTGTGCCAACAAAAATTCCCGCTTGTTCGTCGGGTGGCACAGAAAAATTCCATGGTCGATCTTCGATCGGATAAGGCGTCGGGATGAAAGCGATCGTGGCGGGATCATGTTTACAACGGGCGCGCTGACAAATCTCCGCAGCTTCCGGAGTGGTGGCAATGCATCCATCGGCTTGCGCCAGAATCTTCATGAAGCGCGACAATTTCGCGCCATCGCATAATTGTTGTGCAATCTGATGCAGCCCCGTCTCCTTGAGAGAAACAACGACCATCCGTCCATGCTTTTCTAAATCGCCAAGTGCGCGCTCCGAGGCCCGGAACTCGCCGCGCAAAAGGAGGAGAACCGGTGTTCCCTCTGCGATTGCGCGGCGCGTGTCATAATGAAAAGCTCCGCGCGTACACGCCGCAAAAGCGTGGAAATTGACGGGCGGATGTTCTCCCTCGCCGGGGCCGGGTGTGTCCTGAAAATGTTGCTCCGGGTCGCGACCGCCTGGATTAAGAACAGTGAGCCGAAAATCGTCTGCGCCCTGAGACGTCATTGCTTATTGGTTGAGATCGCTCGGAGCCGGCGTTGTCGCTGATTTCAAGAGCGTCTCATTCGCGTTCTCCTGATCAAGCGGTTTAACCGGCATCGCCCGCCGAATTTCGACTGGTTTTTTACCTTGCGGCTCAACCGGGATCGCTTTCCTAATCGGCGGAGCGGATTCCGGATTGATTGGCGTGCCTCCCGACTGGTCAACGCTTGAGGGTCTCGTCGATCCCGCTTGGTTCGCGCCGTCGATCTTTTGGTTGGCGGCCGTTTCTCTTGCCACCTCCGGCGTCGGTTCGGGTTTCAAGGTTGGCTTGAGCGAATTGTATGGGTCTTTGTCCGCCAACAACGTTGGGTTTTTTACGGGCACCGGCGTGACTTCGCTAAGATCCACGGCAAGCGCGGCCCGCGGCAAATCGCCGGAAGGAAGGTTGCGCACTAGGCGGGCGCGAGGTTCGCCGTGGACGTTACAAGATTCGGTAGGCGCCTGCGCGGGGGTTGCGATCTCCATATAGGTCGTGCGTCTTTGAACCGTATCGCCGGTTGCCGTTTTCACGGCGTCATAACACTTGTCGGTGGCGAGCAAACCGGACCTTGAACAAATCTCGACCTGCTTCAGATTTGCTGGCTGTTTGATTTCGCGCGGCGGATACTCCCGGGCGGCCGCATTCATAACGTCAACCCAAACCGGCAAAGCGAGTTCACGCCCGAACGCGCCACGATAGATCTTTTGCGGTTTGTCAAAGCCTGTCCAAACTGCGCAGGTAAAATTGGAATCGTATCCGGCGAAAAGCGCATCGGTGAAATCGTAGGCCGTGCCAGTTTTGCCCCCGACCGGCATTTTCTTTAAACCAAATTCTGTGTACGCCGCTTTTCCTGTTCCCGATTGGAGCGCATCAACAAGACAGGAATGCACCTCATAGGCGGTTTCAGGTTTGATGACTGTTTGCCGCGTGCGGTCGCGCTTTGCGTCCCACACGAGTGTCCCGTCCTTTTCTTCGATGCGCTCCAAAATGTGCGATGCGTTTGAGCGCCAGCCGGCGTTTGGGAATATCGTGTAAGCCAGCGCGAGCTCGAAGAGCGTAATCTCGCTGCTACCGAGAAGTGTAGCCGGATATGAACGAAGTGGCGAACGGATCCCCGCCGCAGAGCAAAGCTGCAAGACCGAATCGACGCCCGCGTTCATGCCGATGCGGACAGTTGCGCCATTTTTTGATTTGGTCAGGGCCTGCCTTGCCGTAATTGCACCTTCGTAGCGGTTCTCAGCGCTTTCCGGCCCCCATTCGCCGAGGATCCCGGTTGTGCCGCCAATCATGACTGCGCGATTATCGAGCGGCGAATCTTCCACAAGTGATCCCGGAAACATTCCTTTTTCAAAGGCAGCGGCGTAAGCGAACGGCAGCATCGCGGTTCCGGCCGGGCGCCTGGCTTGCAGCGCCCGGTCATACTGATTGTGCTCAAAATCGCGCCCGCCTACGAGGACGAGGATGTCGCCGGTCTCATTATCCAGCCCAATTACCGCGCCTTGAAGATACTCAGGCGCGGGTTGGTTGGTCATTGTGCCGTGTGCTTTTGCTTTGCGAAAGGCGGCCGCGTATTCGGCATAAGTCTGATGATTGTAATCGGGATGCTTTTCAATTCGGTCGAGATTTGTGCGGAGAGAATCCTCGGTAACTTTCTGAAGATCGACATCGATTGTTGTGTGAATCCGAAAACCTTCGTTCATCGCGCGATCCCATCCCACCGCGGCAATTACTTGCTGACGGATGTAATCAACCGCGTAGGTTTGCCCCTGAGCGTTCTGCCGGCTCCCAATCACGATTTCTTCCCCTCGCGCCTTGGCGCATTGTTCGCGGCTGATGAGGTCAAGATCGCGCATCCGGTCGAGCGCGTAATTGCGCGCTTCGCGTGACGCGTCCCGATCAGTCCAGGGCGATAACTTATTCGGACTCTTAATCAGGCCGGCGAGAGTCGTGCATTCTGCCAGTGACATTTCACGCGCAGATTTGCCGAAGTAGCCCCGCGCCGCCGCTTCCGCGCCGTAGAGGCCGCCACCGAAATAAATCCGGTTGAGATAGAGCTCCATGATTTTTTGCTTGTCGAACTGCTCTTCGATTCGGCGCGCCAGAAAAACTTCGAGCAGCTTGCGGCGGAATGTTTTTTCCTTGAGCGAAAAACTGTTGCGCGCGAGTTGCTGGGTGATTGTGCTCGCGCCCTGGCGGACGTGACCGGCCGTCAGGTTCTTCAACGCCGCGCGGACGATCCCCTGCAAATCGTATCCGTGATGCTGGTAAAATTTTGCGTCCTCGACGGCGACGACTGCGTTGATCAGGTCGCGGGGCAACTGATCGTACGGCACCGTCTCGCGGTTCTCGACGTAGATCTGGCCGAATATCTTGCCTTTTCGATCGAGAATCACGCTCGCTGATTCCATTTGTTCGAGCTTGTCCAGATCGAAGGTTGTGGCCTGCGCTTTGAGATCGGCGACGAGACTGAAAATGTAAGCTGCCAAGCCGCCCGCGAAGACCGCAAGGACCCCGGTGGAAATGTAGAACCACGGCTTCGAATACCAGGGCGGACGAAAGCGGTAGCCCGGTGGAGGCATGAGATGGGTTACTGGCATTCTAGAATCGTCGGGATGAAAACTGATCCGGGTCGTGCAACTTAGGTGAAACGGTTCCCGGTTCAACGATTTACGAGGTGACCACTGGAAACTCTGCTTTGATCGACATTATCCGCGCGGAAATTCAAAAGCGCGGCCCGCGATCGTTTGCCTGGTTCATGGAACAGGCTTTGTATCATCCCGAGCACGGATATTATTCCTCCGGCCGGTGCGCGATTGGGCGGCACGGTGATTACTTCACAAACGTGAGCGTCGGCCCGCTTTTCGGGCAACTGCTCGCTGCGCAATTCGCGGAAATATGGGAGCGGCTCGGCAAGACCGACAACTTCGTCATTGTCGAGCAAGGCGCGCATCATGGTGACTTTGTGCGCGATGTTCTTGAGTCGGTGCGCAAACGCTGGCCGGATTTTTTCGCGGCTCTGCGGTACCGAATCATCGAGCCGTTTCCGGTCTTGAAAGATCGACAATCGCTGACGCTCGCGGAATTTGGGGACAGAATCGAGTGGCGCGCTTCAATTGATGCGCTCGCGCCGTTCACTGGAGTTCATTTTTCCAATGAACTGCTCGATTCCATGCCAGTGCATCTGATTGTGTCGGGCGAAACCAAGCCCGGGTCGACCGCTTGGCGGGAAAAATTTGTCACGCTGAATGGCGACGCGTTTGCATTCGTCGATCAACCGATAGGGTATTCAAAACTTCGAGAGCATTTGAAAGAACTGCCTGCGCGGCCCGCAGGTTTTCAGACCGAGATCAATCTTGCCGCGATTGATTGGATCGAAAATATTTCAAGCAAACTCGGTCGTGGTTACGTGCTCGCCATCGATTACGGTCATCCGCGTGAGAACTTTTACGCGCCGCACCAGTCCACCGGAACGCTGCAAGTCCGCGCCCAACATCGCCTTCTCCCATCTCCCTTCGATGAAGTTGGGTGTGCCGATATCACCGCGCATGTCGAATGGACAAGTATTGCTGAGCGTGCCGAGGCATGCGGTTTACGGGTCGCAGGATTCACTGATCAACATCACTTCATCACTGGAATCCTGTCGGAATTGTCTCGTGATGAACTGCAGCAAAATGTCGATGGAAAGGCGAAACGCGCGCTCCAAACACTGCTCCATCCAGAAATGCTTGGCCGCAGTTTTCAAGTGCTCGCGCTGGAAAAGGATGCACCTGCGCCTGTCGGAGTTGCCGCGCCGTTTGCGGGTTTCAAATTCGCGCGTGAACCGCGCTCCGCGCTGGGGCTGTGCCATGCATGACTGTAGAAGTAGCCGTGCTTGCCGTGCCGAAACCTGGCGAAGGAGGTCGGCCGTGGTTCTTTATTTTGCGCTCTGAATTCCGCGCTGGGTGGTCAGATAAGCCGCAAAACTGCCAAGCCAATGTCCGCCTTCATAATGCTCCCCGGTCACCGCTGCCAGTCCCGCGCGACGATGGGCCTCAGCCGCGGCAGAGAGCGCTGCGCGGCGTGGATCATCCGCAGGAAGCGCTGAGCTAATTCCCTCTAACATCCACGCGCGACTCAAATTCAATCCGTCAAGGTGCGCGAGTTTTGGATCGCTCGGATCGGGCGAGACCGTGACCGGCAGCCAATCCGCATTTGGCGTGGTCGGGATTTGCGGCATGAATTCTTTTAACCAGCTCGCGAATTCCGCGGGGAAAAGCACACGGCGCATCACGTCAGCTTCAGCGAGACATGGCGAGAGGAAATCTTCACCGGAAGGTTCGTAAGAGAGCGGACAATCCTTATCAGCAAGAAAGAATTTTTTGGCCGAATCGGTGACCAGCTTGGCGAAGGATCCGTTCTTGGTTACCCGCGCGTAATCCAACATCAGCCCGAGCCCGAATGCCGTTTGATCGTGTTCCCCGATGCGCACCGGATGCGAGAGTTTCGGCAGCCATGTTTTCAATCGCTCGATTGCAGCTTCTTCAAGCGGGCGCAAGTTCGCTGACAACTCCCGCGCTTGGTCATCGTCCCACTCGCGCAGCTCGGCGCATAATTGGAGTAGCCACGCTAATCCATATGGACGTTCGAAACTCGCGCGACCCGCTCCGCGAAGATAAGCGGCTTCCTGGTTCAGATTTTCCGCGGTGAGGCTTTTCCGCAGCGCATCACGCGCTGGTGTAGCAAACGATGCGTCGGGAAATGTGCGTACCAGCCTGACGAGCAACCAATGTCCATGAACGGATGAATGCCAGTCGTAACAACCGTAGAATGCAGGCGTCAGCTTACGCGGCGGCGCGACATCTGCATCGCCGTTCAACACGTGACTGATCTTGTTCGGATACTCTTTCTCGACGCACGCCAGCGCCAGACGTGCAAAGCGCTCTGCGGCATGAGCGTCAAACTTTGGAGCCGTGTTCTTTTCCGCCGCCGCAGTAGTGCTTAACGGAAGCAGTAGAAGAGTCCAAAAAAGATTTTTCATCGGTGCCCGATTATCGCCAGTGGGCCGAGATGAAGCCAGCCTTCAGCGGGCCGACTGCACGGTTGAAAAGATCACTTGCAAAATGCGCTTTGATTGCTCAATATCTGCCCAGCGATTTCCCTCGGAATGAAATTTTCGATCTTGCGCGCTGCCGTTTTCATTTTCGTGGTGCCAGCGTGTGCGTTTGCCGCCAGTAACGTAGTCAATCTTTCGCACTACGACCTGATGCGGCCGGACTTTGTCACGATGAGAAGCGAGGGCATTGTCGGCGTCATTCATGAGGCGAGCTATCCGCGTTTCGATCGCGATTCGCAATACGCCGCAAGGCAGCAGGCCGCGACTCGCGCGGGTTTGCTCTGGGGCGCTTATCATTTCGGCGATGCGACCGATCCTGTCCGACAGGCGGACCATTTCGTGAGCGTTGTCTCCAATGCCTGGGAGCAAGCCGATCCGTTGTCGCGTCCAGCTGGTGTCTTGCTCGTGCTCGATTTCGAAAAGAATGGTCATTACCCCGGCGGCACGATGCGGGTTGACCAGGCAGTTTCCTTCGTGGAGCGAATTCGCGAACGCACCGGCCAATATCCGGGCCTTTATTCGGGCGAGTACAATCTGGCGCGAGTTCTGAATAACCCGAAAGTGACTAATGGGCAGAGAGCTGTCCTAACGAATTGTTGGCTATGGATTGCAAATTATCATTACGAGCCGCGTGCTACGGCGCCGTGGGGCCACTGGGCTCTCTGGCAATACTGTGGCGACGGCAAATGCGGTCTTCCGCGCTCGGCTTATCGGACGAGTGTGGCCAACATTAGGAAGGCGGAACTCAACATTTTCCGCGGGACCCGAACTGCACTGGAAGATTTCTGGCAAGGACGCGCCTGGCAGCCCGGAGGAGGAAAGCCTCGCCGCGAAGCGGAGCGGAGTCTGACTGCGGATATGCAGGTAAGCCGGCAGCCCGCTGAGTCCGCTCTGAGTGAAACCCTGCGCTAGGCCTGTTTCTACGAAGTAGTGTTGAGGCGGCTGTCTCAGCCGCAACGTCTTGCATTTGCGCGTGGGGACACGCCGCTGTTCCTCTGACGGCTCGGACTTTCCTCTGGAAAAATCGACAACATTGCCTGAGATTGCTTAGCCGAGGTTTTATAATTTTGCCCGAAGACACTTCCACTCCTGTTTTGACCGAAGCCGGTGCTGCAAACAGCGTTCCGAGTGGCACTCTTGCTCCGGATCGGGCCGATCTGCGTCCTGAAAACATTCAGGATGCCGTGATCCGTCTCGCGGGCAATTCGCAGGACGGCATCCAGACCGCCGGCGCCTTTCTCGCCCGACTCGCCGGGCGCAGCGATCACGACGTCATGACTTACATGACGATTCCGTCCACGATTTCCGGTGGGCCGTCGATCTTTCAGGTCCGCATGGGCACGGGCGAAGTGTTATCGGCGGGGGATGAAGCCGATTTTCTCGTCGCGTTCTATCAACACAGTTATCAGGATCATCTCGATTTTCTGAAAGAGGGCGGCGTGTTGCTTTACGATTCCGACAACGTTGAGCCGAACCTCGACGACAGACGTTTCGTTTATGTCGGCGTGCCAATCACCGGGCTCACGATCGAAGCGCTCGGTGGTACCGCCAAAGACAAGGGCAAAAACATTTTCGTGCTCGGTCTGATCGCGAAAATTTTTAATCTCGACGCCGAGAAGCTGAAAAAGTTGATCACCGAAAAATTCGCCGGCAAAGACGAGAGCATCGTCAACACCGCATTGATGGCGTTCCAGGCCGGCTACGCGTATCCGGTTGGAAATGTCCTGACGAAACATTATCGATTTGAGCACATCCCGAAACCGAGCGGACGGGCGCAGATCACGATGGACGGCAACCAGGCGCTCGCCTACGGCTTGATCGCCGGCGGCGTGCGGTACGGCGCCGGTTACCCAATCACGCCGTGGTCTTCCGTGATGGAAACGCTCCGGCGCGAACTGCCGAAATACGGAGGAATATTCGTCCAGGCCGAGGACGAGTTGGCGTCCGTTTCGATCGCGCTCGGTTGTTCGTATTCAGGATACCTCGCCGTGACCGGCAGCGCCGGCCCCGGCATTTCATTGAAAGCCGAAGCAATCGGTTGGGCGTCGATGGCCGAAATCCCGCTCATCATCTGCAATATCCAACGCGGAGGACCGAGCACCGGCTTGCCAACCAACGTCGAGCAGAGCGACCTGCATCAGGCGATCTTCGGCAGCCATGGCGACAGTCCGCGCGTCGTCCTCGCCCCCTCGACAGTGGAAGATTGTTTTTATATCGCGATCGAAGCGGCCCGGATCGCCCGCAAATATAGCACGCCGGTATTCATCCTGAGCGACACCTCGCTGGCCACGCGCATCGAAGCATTCGACGAACCGGATCTTTCGAAATTGATGGCCGATCCCAAGCCGGATCTGACGCCGCGCCAGACGTTCAAGCCTTATCCGATCGATCAAATCACACACCATGTCCCGCCTGGCACGCGCATTCTTGATGGAAAGTACCCGCTTCTCGCCGGGCTCGAGCACGACGAGATGGGCCATCCAACCGGCAGCCCGAAGCTACACATGGCGATGACCGCGAAACGCCGCAACAAATTACGCAAGCTCGCCGAAGAGATTCCGGTGCCGGAGGTCTATGGCCATCAGGAAGGCGACACTTTGCTCGTCGGCTGGGGATCAACCTACGGTCCGATCCACGACGCCGCGAAAATGGCGCGCGAGCAGGGCGAAAAAATCGGCGCGCTGCATTTGCGACACTTGCACCCGTTGCCGAACGGGCTCGAAAAAATCTTTGCCAAATTCAAACGCATCGTCACGGTCGAGATGAACGACCAGGGCCTTTATGGGTTCGGCCAGCTGGCGACCATTCTGCGTGCGCGCTATTGCGAACCGAAAATCCAGAGCATCACCAAGACTGACGGCCTCACCTTCCGCGTGAAAGAAATTCTTCAAGGCGTTTTTCCGGGCGAGTTCGTTTCGGCAAGGGGCTATTCACCGAATCGTCCCGTTGCCGGAAACGGCGAACAAGATGTCGATCTTGCCCGCTCCGAGTCTATCGCCCAAGGAGTTGGCTAATATGAGAGGGAAAACGCCGAACGCCCAACGTCCAACGTCGAATGACTGTAGAGGGGGCTGCCTCAGCCGCAGAGATGCTTGATGTTTGATTTAATGAATCTAGAAACCACGAAATCAGGAATGGAATTGAATCCTAGAATCCTTTTCCTGGGTTCCTGGCTTCCTGATTAAATTTTTATGAGCGAAACAACCACAACCGCACCTCCCCCGGCCGAAGCGCCACGGGAAAAATTAACCAAAAAAGCAATTACCGCCGATCACCCGACATGGTGTCCCGGCTGCGGCGATTTCGCCGTGCTCGCCGCGTTCTACAAAGTCCTCGAGAAACGCCAGCTCGATCACGAAAAGATCGTCACTCTCGCCGGCATCGGTTGTTCATCGCGCTTCCCTTATTTCGTCAACGGCCACGGCGCGCACTACATTCACGGCCGCGCCGTCCCGCTCGCGTCCGGCATCAGCCTGGCCCGACCCGATCTCCACGTCTTCCTCTTCGGCGGCGACGGCGACGGTTTCTCAATCGGCGGCAACCATCTCGATCACGGCGCGCGCAAGAACATCAACATGACCTATTTCATCATGGACAACTTTGTCTATGGCCTGACCAAGAAACAGACCTCGCCGACGTCGCCCATCGGGTTCAAATCCAAGACCGATCCGACCGGTGCGATTGATCAGCCGGTCAACCCGATGAAAAAATTGATCTCCGCCGGGGCCACGTTCATCGCGCGCACCCACGCGACGCAGGTTAAACACATGATGGAAATGATCGAGCGCGCGTTCGATCACCAGGGTTTCAGCGTCATCGAATGTCTGTCCGAGTGCGTCGAATTTTTTCCCGACGTATTCGATCCAGCCGATCCGAAAAAAGGCGGCAGCTTCGAAGTGATCCACGAAAAGAAATGGGATAACACCCCTGAGGACGAGCTGCGGCACGACGTTACTGATGAGCTGGCCGCCTACAAACTCGCTCAACTACCCTTTCCGGGAGTGTTTGGAGTTTTTTTTCAGAATGAAAGGCCAACGAAGAATTCGTTGGAGAAGAAGTGGATAGAAACTACCCGCGACAAAACCGGCGGCGCCTCTGATTTGGAGTTGCTCCAAAAAACATTTGATCGCATGAAGTGATTGGGGAGCGCACGCGCCTCGCGTGTTGTTTTCGCCGCCCTCGCCGAAAATCGGTTTTGCTGTAGCGGCGGCCGAGCCGCGCGGAAAACTCGCCTATGCTTAAGCCAGATCCTCGCGAATACGAAACCCGCATCTGGTATTCGGCGGAGAAAGGTGACGAGTGCTTCGTCGCCCAAGTCGTCGAATGGCCAGGCATTATGGCGCATGGGATACGCGCGAGGAAGCCGCGCGCCAAATTCAAGTCGCATTGGAAGGCGCTCTCGAACTAGCTGCCGAACAAGGTATCAAGCCCCCGGCACCTGCACTCGCGCACGCCTCCTGAACCGATTCAACGATTCAACGCCTTCAACGAATCACGTGGTAAAGCTCAAGACGTTCGACCGAATAAGATGAGGCGTCGAAAATTTCCTAATTCATCCTTCTTAATTCTTACTTTCGTTTGTATCTCACTCAGCCTCTCGGCAGTCTGGCTCAATGCGGCTGCCATCCCGGCGCCAACCTCTCAACCGGACCAGGCGTCAGCCATCGCGAAGATTGTTCAGGACGCGATGAAGACCGAGCACCTCCGCGCGGTCATCATCAAGGTCACGCAGGACGACAAGGTCATCACGAGCCAGGCGTTCGGCGAGTCGATGAGCGGCGTGCCCGCGACCACGGCGATGCACTTCCGCAACGGCGCCGTCGCCTTCGCTTACCTTGGCACGCTGCTTATGGAGTTCGTGGACGAGCACAAGGTCACGCTCGACGACACGATCGATCGCTGGATGCCGACGCTGCCTGAGGCGAACAAGGTCACGTTGAAAATGTTGGCGAACCAGACTTCGGGCTTTCCCGACTTCGAGACCGATCCGGCGTGGCTCGCTGCCTGGAGCGCGGATCCATTCCACATCTGGACTTTCGGAGAGCGGGTCAAGTACGCGTTCGCCCGCCCCGTGCAGTTCGCTCCGGGGACGAACTGGAGCTACGCGCACACCAACTTCATGATACTCGGCGAGATCCTCTCGAAAATCGGCAAGAAACCGCTGGACACGCTCCTGCGCGAAAAGGTGCTCGGCCCGATGGGCCTGAAAAACACCACCGCTTCCCAGACTTCCGAGATCCCGAGCCCAGTCCTGCACGCGTTCGACTCCGAGCGCCGAGGCACGCTCAAAATCCCTTCGGACATCGGATTCTACGAGGAATCTTCGTTCTGGAACTCGCAATGGGGGACGCCGATCGGAGCAAACGAGACGACGAACATCGACGACATGGTCACGACCGCAGTGAAGGTCGGCACCGGCGCGCTGTTATCGAAGTCCAGCTACGAAGCCATGACTGCGCCGAACCTGCTCGGCTTCGGGCGCAAGCAGGACAACTGCGCGCCCTCCTGCTTCACGCAAGTGAACGGGTACAATTACGGGATCGGTATTGTGCGCTCGGGATCGTGGCTGCTGCAGAACCCGCTTCTCGACGGCTACAGCGCGACGGAGGCGTACCTTCCCTCCAAGAAAATCGCCATCGCCGTGGCCGTCACCTTTGCGCCGGAAGCATTCGACTCGCAGGGGAATTATAAGAATTCCAGTGACACCGTGTTCCGATCGATCGGTGCGTACCTCGCACCGGACGATGCGCCTCCGGCTCCGCCGGCAAAAGGCTGATCACAGTTAGCCACGATTCTGTAGCGGCGGTCTACGAACGCCGAAATCTCAATCAATCATCGTCGACCGAGCAATTCCAGAAATTGCCGCGGCGACAGAATTCGAATGCGGCGGAATTTTTTCAGCGCCAGCAAATCCTCATCGCCCGTCACGATCACGTCCGCTTTTCCAGCAAGCGCCGTCGCGAGTACGACATCATCGTCCTTATCGCGACAAACGCGCGCAGGTAGTGGCTGCGGCTCGACAAATTCGCAGAGCTCGGCGTATGCGGCCAACGCAGCTCGTGTGGCCGGGCCGATCTTGTAGCGCCGCAGGAGAAGTGACTCGAGTTCCTGTTTCAATTGATTCGACCAGAGCGTGATGCAGTCGCCTGCTGCCTCATCGAGCACTTCCTCGCAGAAGCCTTTGGCAGCGAGCGCCGAATACAACACGTTCGTGTCGAAGACGACTCTCACGAGGCGATCTTGAACACATCTTCATCTGTGTAGATGCCTTTGGCGCGTGCCTGAGGGACGAGTTCGCGTCGAGCAGCCCGAAGCGCGCGGCGGAAGATATCGGCCTTAATAGCGCGGCGCACGTACTCGCTGCTCGTCACCCCTTCGGCCCTCGCCATTTTTTCGAGCCCTCGCCGCAATTCCTTCGGCAAACTAATCGTGAGCGTCTCCCTCATCTGTAAGACAGTTTAGCACACGACTAGCCAGAGGCAATCTGTAGCGGCAGCCGTGTCGGCTGCAAGTTGTAGTGGCAGCTGTGTCAGCCGCATTTGTGTAGCGGGCGATCCATTTGTCACGCCGCAGCCTCTCGACTCGCCGTAGCTTTACGCGAAGGCTGAATGGCGAAGGCGGACGAGCGCCGAAATGCTTGTCGCCCAATAACCCGGCACCGCCGAAATCACTCTCGCGTTTCATTCGCCGAGGAGTTTAGTAGATCTTCTGTTCTCACGCTGTGAAAGAGGCAACGATCGATACCCATTCCAAGGCGCTCAAGATTAATCTCGATCCGCGTTGGTACGGCACTTTTGCCGAGATCGGCGCAGGCCAGGAAGTGGTGCGCTGGTTTTTCCGGGTCGGCGGCGCGGCGGGGACGGTCGCGAAGAGCATGTCGGCTTACGACATGAAGGTCAGCGACGCCATATACGGCCACGCTGACCGGTATGTTTCGCGCGGCCGGCTCCAGGCGATGCTCGACCGCGAATTTGATCTCGACGTGGAGCGGCTGAGTCAGGAACGCGGCGAAAGTACATCGTTCTTCGCTTTCGCCGATACAGTGGCGGCGCGGAGCTATCGCGGCATCAACGAGTGCCACGGCTGGATGGGGATGAAGTTTCAGAGCCGGGTCAACGATCAGCCGAGCCAGATCGTAATGCACGTGCGCATGCTGGACGAAGAGGCATCGGCGCAACAAGAAGCGCTTGGCATTGTGGGGGTGAATCTTTGCTATGGCGCGTTTTTCTTAAGTCACGTGCCGGAGGAACTCGTCGAATCGTTGCTGGATAACCTCACTACCAGGCGCATTGAGATCGACATGCTCGAGCTCAGCGGAATCGAATTTCGCAACGTGGACAACCGCGTCATGGCGCTCAAGCTCGTGCAAGTCGGACTGAGCGGCGCCGCCATTTTCGGCCCGAACCGCGAGGTGCTGCAGCCTTCCGACACGTTGCATAACAAGGCAGTGCTGGTCGAGCGCGGCAGTTTTCGTCCGGTCACGTATGTCAACATCGACATGTTAGAGTGCGCCCTGGCGAAGTTTAAAGAAGACCCCGCAGTGGCGGACAAGCCCATCCTCTCGCTCATGGAATTGACCATGCGCAACCTGCTGGCCGGCGGCACGGAGGTTGACCGTCGCGATTTCCTCGCGCGCGCGGAGGTGCTCGGCGCCTGCGGCATGACCGTGCTCATCTCCGATTACTTCGAATATTACCGGCTCGCCGCCTATCTCTCCTGGCGGACGCGCGAACGCATCGGCATCGTCATGGGTGTGCCGAGTGTTTTTGAGTTGTTCGACGAAAAATATTACGCGCAATTGCCCGGCGGCATTCTTGAGAACTTCGGGCGTCTTTTTAAGAACGACTTGAAAGTTTACGTCTATCCGCTGCAGCGAAGTCCCGCGGATGAGTTCGAAACCATTCACACCTTGAAGGTGAAACCTGACCTGCAACCGCTCTACGACTATCTCGTCGGACGCGGAAGTTTCGTGCAGCTTGATAATTATAACCCCAAATATCTGCCGATATTTTCACGGGACGTGCTCAAGCGCATCGCCGCCGGAGACGAAAGCTGGGACGAGATGGTGCCGTCGCAAGTTGCCGAGATCATCCGCCGTCGCGGTTTCTTCGGATACAAGAAACATTAGCGTCGTGATTGGGGAGCGCTCGCCGCGGCGACTCCGTTTCGGGTGCCAGCCTCTTAGTGCCAGTCCGGCTCGGACTTTCGGCTGCCAGCTTCCCGATTGGGTAGCGTATGCGTCTCGCGTGTCATCCGTTGTTGTAGCGGCGGCTGTGTCAGCCGCAATTGGGTAGAAGGATCGCGCATCGCCTGGGTAGCGGGCGCCGCGGCGACCTGGTCTCGGCGTCCGGCCGAGAGCAACTTTTCTTTGGTACCTTTCTTGCGGTGATCAGCGCTACACCCCTAGAATTCGCACGGCATGCCAGAGATTCTGCGCGTCCGTGGTTTTCGATTTTTCTTCTTCAGTCGCGAAGGTCACGAGCCGCGCCACGTCCATGTAGAACAAGCAGAACGATACGCAAAATTCTGGCTCGATCCGGTCGAGCTCGCCGAATCACGCGGTTTTCGCGGGTCCGAACTCCGCGAACTACACTCGATTATTGCGGAACACTGCGAGAAGTTTATCATTGCTTGGGATGAGCACTTTGGCCAGTAAACCTGTCGCAGACGCTGTCGATGTTAAATGCACCGATGACGAGCTAATCGTTACACTTGTAGACGGTCGCCGTGTTTCTACGCCGCTGGCGTGGTTCCCGCGCCTTCTTCGCGCAACCCCGCAGCAGCGCGCAAACTGGCGCCTGATCGGTCGCGGCATCGGAATTCATTGGGACGACGTGGACGAGGACATTTCGGTTCGGACCCTCCTCGCTTCGTAGGACCGGCCAACCCCTCAGCAATCAACTCTCACCGATGAACTGTCTCGGTTTCCTCCTTCTTAAGTCGTACTTCCTCTGCCTTAACAATTCATGTCCTCTCGACTTCTTACTTCATCCTTCATCCTTCTAACTTTCCTGGCGCGTTCGACCCCGGCGGCAACCTCGCAGCCGGCGCAGGCGTCAGCCATCGCAAAGATCGTTCAGAACGCCATGAAGACCGAGCACCTCCGGGCGGTCATCGTAAAGGTGACGCATGGCGACAAAGTCATCATGAGCCAGGCGTTTGGCGAATCGATGACCGGCGTGGCGGCGACCACGGCGATGCACTTCCGCAACGGAGCCGTCGCCTTCGCTTATCTCGGCACGCTGCTCATGCAGTTCGTGGACGAGCACAAGGTCAAGCTCGACGACACGATCGAGCGCTGGATGCCGACGCTGCCGGAAGCCAACAAGGTCACGTTGAAAATGTTGGCGAACCAGACCTCGGGATATTGACTTCGAGACCGATCCGAAGTTCCTCGCGGCCTTCAAC
>Ga0209156_10000170_pt1 | contig 52534 bp, 54 predicted proteins | sample GraSoiAngelo_124_FD_185881 | JGI IMG/M metagenome (GOLD analysis project Ga0209156, IMG submission 185881) | Grasslands soil microbial communities from the Angelo Coastal Reserve, California, USA - 14_0927_05_20cm (SPAdes) (version 2) | ecosystem: Environmental > Terrestrial > Soil > Grasslands... | reverse complement strand
TCTTCGATACGGCAGGTCGCCAGGAGATCGACGAGGCGCTGATTCAGGAGCTAAAAAGGCTGAAAGAATTCTTAAACCCGCAGGAAACGTTGCTGGTGGTTGATGCCGCTACCGGCCAGCAGGCAGTTAGCGTTGCATCCCGTTTTGACGACGCTTTGTCCATCACCGGAATCATTTTAACGAAACTGGACGGTGACGCGCGAGGCGGCGCGGCATTGTCCATGCGCGAAGTGACGCGGCAACCAATCAAGTTCGCAGGAACTGGGGAAAAGCTCGATCAGTTTGAAGTCTTTGTTCCAGAGCGGTTGGCCGGCCGGATTCTTGGAATGGGCGACGTCGTTAGTCTGGTCGAAAAAGCGGCAGAAGCAGTGGATGAAGAAGAAGCTGCCCAATTGGAGCGGAAACTGCGAACGGCTTCATTTGATTTCAATGACTTCCTGGCGCAGTTCAAGATGATGCGGCGAATGGGGCCGCTGGAGAATATTCTTGGCATGTTGCCCAGCATGAGTAATGTGCAAGGCCTCTCTGTTGACGAGAAGCAGCTTAAGCGCACGGAAGCCATCGTGCTTTCGATGACGAACGAAGAGCGGACGCGTCCCGACATTTTGAATGCGCGGCGTCGTCAGCGCATCGCACGCGGCAGCGGCTGCACAGTCACGGAGGTAAACGATTTGTTACGGCGCTTTGATCAGATGCGGAAGATGATGAAAAGCACGGGCAAAATGAAAAAGATGATGGCGCAATTGGTGCGAATGAGAAGTTAACATGGCAGTTTCAATCAGATTACGCAGAGAAGGAACGAAGAATAGCCCCTACTACAAAGTGGTAGTGGCCGACAGGCGGAGCCCGCGCGATGGGAAATTTATCGAGATCATCGGCGCGTACGATCCAAAGAAACCCGGTCACAATAGTACGTTGAAGATTGATCGGATCGAATATTGGATCAGCAAAGGTGCACAACCATCCGATACGGTGCGCAGCTTGATAAAACAAAATAAGAAAGCAACGACGACCTCTAAGCCGTCATCCCAAGTGGAGGCAGAAAGCCCACAACCGACACAGGCAGAGTCGTCGCCTCCGGGTGAACCCGCCGATTAGTCTCGGCGCGTTGGGTTAATAACGGTTTCTTTTCGCCGTTGGTAATATCCTCATGATGTGATCCGCTGAGGACAGCGGAGGCTGGAACGCGCCGGAGAGTCGCGATTTTGTGCTTGTTCGTGTTCAGCTGTCACGCCGTCGCTATTGTGCGAAGGCGGATTCGTGGTTAGTCTTTCTGGCGCATGAGAGAGTTTCTCGAATTCGTTATCCGGCAGCTGATCGAATTTCCTGACGACATGGTCCTCACGGAAATTCCGAACGGCAGAACGACCGTCTTTAAGTTGCAACTTCGACGGGGAGACGTTGGCCGCGTGATTGGTCGCAGCGGCCAGACCATTCAAGCTATTCGCGCATTGCTTGCCAGTTCCGCCGCGCGCCATGGCCAGCGGGCGACCCTTGAGATCGTCGAGTAAATCTTCATGTCCGATTCATGATTGGACGTCAGCCGCAGGTCGTTCGACGTTTTTCTTCCTGAGTGAAGATCGACATCCTGACATTATTTCCTGACATCTGTGGCGCGCCTCTTGGCGAAAGCATCATGAAACGCGCGCAAGAAAACGGGATTGTTGATCTTCAAATCCATAACCTGCGGGACTGGACCACGGATAAACACCATGTCGTGGACGACGCACCGTTCGGCGGCGGCCAGGGAATGGTGATGAAACCAGAGCCGATTTTTGCGGCTGTCAAAGATCTCCGAAATCCAACATCCAGAGTGGTGCTGATGTCGCCCGCCGGGCAACGGTTTGATCAACAACTGGCGACACAGCTTTCGGCAGAGCCGCATGTCATCATTGTCTGCGGGCATTATGAAGGAGTCGATCACCGTGTGATTGAACATCTGGTGGATCTGGAGATTTCCATCGGCGATTACGTTCTCACGAACGGGGCAATCGCCGCGGTCGTTCTTGTCGATGCAATCGTGCGTTTATTGCCAGGGGCGCTTGGCCATGAACAATCGGCGATGGACGACAGTTTCAATCACGGACTACTCGAAGCTCCGCAGTACACGCGGCCGGCAGAATTTCGCGATTGGAAGGTACCGAAGGTCTTGCTTTCCGGAAACCATGCTGAGATTGCAAAGTGGCGCAAAGAACAGGCGATAAAGCGCACGCGCGAAAACCGGCCGGATTTGCTCGATCACCTGCAAGACAAGATCAGCGAGTCACCCTGAGCGATGCGAAGGAGCTCGCACAGAGAGGTTGGGATCTTCAAATTATCTAGTATGTCACAAGCTTCGATTGGGAGGTCCCTCATTATCTGCGCGATTCGGGATGACAGACCGCGTTGCTAATCAGGCTTTTTTCCCAACACCAAACACGCATTAATTCCGCCGAAACCGAACGAGTTACTTATTACATATTTCAGTTCGGCTTCGCGTCCGTGATTGGGCACAACGTCGAGGTCACATAAAGGATCGTGATTTGCATAGTTAATTGTGGGCGGAACCCATTGCCGATCCAAAGCGAGCGCGCAAAGCGCCGCCTCGATTGCGCCGGTCGCGCCGAGCGGATGCGCATAATAACCTTTTGTCCCACTGACTGGGATTCGTCGCGCATGTTCGCCAAATACTTGTTTGATCGATGCAGTTTCCGCACTGTCGTTGAGCTGGGTTGAGCTGGCGTGCGCGTTGATGTAATCGATTCGGTCGGGCGCTACTTTTGCATCGGCGAGCGCCTCGCGCATCGCGCGAATGGACGATTCGCCGTTTGGCAAAGGCGACGTCATATGGAAAGCATCGTTATTTAAACTATATCCGAGCACTTCCGCGTAAATGTGCGCGCCGCGGGCACGCGCATGTTCAAGTTCTTCAATGACCAGCGAGGCTCCGCCTTCGCCCATGACAAATCCATCGCGCAACAGATCGAACGGACGGCAAGCGAAGGCGGGATTCCCCGGCCATCTGCTCATGGTCTTGATGATGTCGAACGCGCCCACAGTAATGGTCGTCAGAGGTGCTTCCGCCCCGCCTGCGACAATCACGTCTGCAAAATCGTCCCTGATGTATCTTAACGCTTCGCCCACCGATACGGTCCCACTGGCGCAACTGTTCGAATTTGTGGTGCCCACGCCGCGAAAACCGAATTCGATCGCGATATTCGAATGGGCCGAACCACCAAATACCTGAACGGCAAGCGTAGGTTGAACTCCGCGCGCGCCCTTTTTTAGATACCTGAGATACTGTTCCTCGGCCTTGCAAACGCCGCCAAGCGCCGTGCCGAAACTGACACCGATTCGGTCCTGCGGGTTTTCGCGGGAATACTCGATGTGCGCATCATCGAGCGCCATTTGCGCCGACACGACTGCGAACTGTGCGTAGCGATCGAGTCGTTTCAGACGGTGCGGGGAGAAAAACACTTCTGGGTCCCAATCACGAATCTCGCCGGCAGAGCGCACACGGAAGACGCTGGGATCGAAACTAGCGATGTCATTGATACCGCTTTTTTCCGCGAGAATTGCCCTCCAAAAACTCTCGCGCCCGTTGCCGATGCAGGTGATTGGACCAATTCCAGTGATAACAGCGCGTCGGTGGCTCATGCAGTGACCTTATCTGTGTTCGCCTCGACGTACGATTTCATGCAGCGCAGTGTCTTATTTGCGATGTGATGAATGAAAAAGCCACCGATAATCTTGTCCGCGATGGGCGCTAGAATCTTCACGCGAAATGCCAGGTCGTGCTTAATTTCGACCAGCACACCAGCTGGCGCTTCCTGAAATGTCCACACTACTCGCATTCCCTTCGTGAATGCTTTCAAGTGAAGAAAGCGGACTTCAGCGCGGTCGCGATCGATGATCTGTTCGGAAATCCACGAAATGGGAATGCCTGAGCGCGTGGCAGCCATTACGACGACATTTCGATCCGGGCTCCGTTCGAGGTAACGGATATAGCGATAGTGCGGCAGAATCTGCGGCCACAATTCAAGATTCGCGGCTGTATTGAAAACCGTCGTTCTGGGTGCGCACATGACGATGGAGTTGGTTTTGTGCATCAAAAGTGATCGACACCGCAAAATGAAAACCCACCAGGCTATCGATGTTGCGCACCTTCTGCGGGACAAAGGACCCTCCCCTGAAAAGTAATTCGGCGAAAGAGAAAAAATTCTGCCGCCACAGACAAGGGGGTCGAACCCTAATCCCTAAACCTGATGAGCACGATGCGGCTTCACGTCCGACGTTCGCAATCCTTGCTATTAACTGGCTGACGTGACGGTTACATTTCTCAACCACCACCATGTCTGGCATGGTCTGCGTCCTGTGCAAGTTGGGTCATCAAGGCAAAGAACGCCTGTGACTGGCCGATGAACAGTCCCATGTCTGTCAGGAACTGCAGGGTGCTCATAGCAACGCCTCCCGTCTTGGTCGGTCGAATGATCGAAACAATGGGCAGGCTTCGATCCAGGAACGGGCACGGCTCCGGCATGATCAGACTCTTGTTCAGGAGTTCGTCGTCCACTTCCAGATCAGGAAAAGTCACCGAAACACCAGTCACGGGATCAACAGCAGTCAGCGGCGGTGCATTGCCCGCCTTATCTGACCATGTTTGAAAGTGCATCGTTTCAGTAGGTCCGATGCTGATCAGAATCCGCAAGACCTCCTCACGGGTCGCTCTGAGTGCCAACGCCGGATACAGGCTGTTGCCACCTTGTTCAATGGTTGGAAAGTGGAAAGCCGCAGTATTTGCGATCGCCTGTAGGAAATTAGCATCAGTCGTGTCCGCATCAGTCCTGGGAATTGCCGTATGCTGGTTCACCCCTAAAGTCGGGACGGCCTGCGGAAAGGTGAAGTTTGGATCAAGATCTGGGTTATGACTGTCGTCGCGATAACGCGTCCACCAGCTGGTGTCGATAGTGAGTTGCGTCAGGTTCGTGAGTCGTCTTCCGATCAAGTCCGGATTGACTCCCGTCGCGGTGCTGCCCATCAGAGTCCGAAACGGATCCAGATTTACAGGATCTGCTCCCTTGGACTCCAGGTAGGCGTTAAGGAAAGTATGGTGAGTGATTTCATCATCGGTGTTGTCGTGGATGTATACGGGCATGTCTTCGTCGAGCACCTCAATGGCCTCAGTGTAGGCTTCATTTCCGGTCCCGCCTGGGACTTCGTTATCCTGGACGCCACCGAGTTCATTGTATTGGATCCAAAAGTCGGCCTCGAGTAGCTCCAGTGCCGCTGGGAACCGAAGCAGAGCTGCATCCCCCGCTGTTAGACCTCCTCTACCAGGTGTTGGCCGAGGCCCAGGTGTTGGCCGAGGTCGTGATATCTCGCTTGCTAAAGACGCATTTGCTAAGAGCCCTGCGCCGATTGTTCCGGCTCCCATTGCGAGTGATTTGCCTAGGAATAAACGACGACTGATCGAACCTTTGAGAGACTTGGCTTTTTTTTCCGCATCATTCCTGAAAGGACGATTGTCGCTCTTACCAAAATCATTTGCTGTAGGATTACGTGTTGCTTTCATGCCCGTAGAATCGCAGCGATTTGCGCTGCGCGCTGCATGGGAAAAGTTACGCGTTTGTTACCGCGCAAGCCGGAATGGTTTTAGCTGATCAGCGCAGGGTCGCAGTCGTTGCGATGCTGCTGTGATGTGCAAAAAGAAAATGGAGCCTACGGGATTCGAACCCGTGACCTCCTCAATGCCATTGAGGCGCTCTACCAACTGAGCTAAGACCCCGAGAAAACAATTGTAGATTGTAAGTTCCGAATCACAGATTGCAACATGCCAACTGAGGGCTTGGGGCCACCGTTATCGGGAGCCGGCGAATCTCCTGAATCGCCCTTGTTCGTGACTTGCGGTAGATCAAATAATTTGACGTTTGCCTGAATAGCTTTGAAAGCGTTTCAGTCGAAGCTTGCAACGAAAGGGCGTTTGTGATGTTTAATCAGCAGAGGAACTTAATGAAGCTATCGAGATTCGCGGCTCTTTGTTCGGTCGTGGTACTTGGAGTGGGAATTTGCACGAGCACAGGACAAACAACCGGATTCGCTCCCCAGAATGCTCCTCGTGTCGCACCGAGTAATGGTGTTCGAGCGAGTAACGTGCCCCCCAACAATGCAAATCAGCCGTATGTTCCCCGTGGGCCGGCAAACATTGGCCAGCGCCCGTCCGGCATGCTCCCGCCTCGAGTCCAAAGTCAGCCCATCAATCTTCGGCCGAATTATTCACCGCTCACCCGGCAACTGAATACGAGGCTGGCGGCAATGAGGATTCAACAGCACACGCCAACTGACAATGTGCAACCAACCGGCAACCTGTTGCCGCGAAGCGGAATTGTGCAAACTCCGCTATCGATAACGGACGATCAGCGCGCGGTCAGAACGGACGATCTACAGCCGACCAAACATGTGTTGGCGAAGCGAGAGATTTCGGAAGGCTTGGAGACAATCGACACCCCACACCGCGCACGAAATGGCGATGCGCAACCGGTCGTCCGTGATTGGGCGAATCGCGATTTTAAGCAGCCCAAGGTCAAGAAGAATCACCAAACTGGAAGGAATCGGTTCAGCTATTCCGATGCGCTTCGTCGTAATTGGCACGGATGGCATAATCGCGACTGGTGGCGGCAGCATTGTAACAACATCGTTTTCGTCACGGGCGGATATTATTTCCTGGATGCGAGCTATTGGTACCCCGCTTACGGTTATGATCCGCTTAATAACTATTACGATTACGACGGGCCAATCTACACGTATAGTAATCTGCTACCCGACCAGGTGATAGCGAATGTTCAAGCTGCGTTGCAGGACGCAGGTTACTACTTCGGGTTTGTGACTGGGTCGCTAAGCGTGGAAACGCGAGCTGCTCTTGCTAATTTCCAGCGTGACCAGGGACTGATTGTTACTGGAGCAATTGACGAGCCGACCGTCGAGGCGTTGGGATTGTACTAGGTATCGCATCTGGTCGCGCGCGAAGTCAGGATTCGCTTGATCAATCTGGGTGGGGCGATTTAAGAAATCGCCTATGAGCGATCTGACCTTTCAAAATAATGTGCCGGATCCTCTCTTATCCGGAAAAGAACTGCCGACTTTCAAATTCGAGTTGGAGAAATCCAAGGGGAAAGTTCTGGGGAACAGTTTTGGAAAGGAAGCGACCGTTGAACAACTTCCCATCTCCAAAGGAATCGCCGGCGTGTCGATGCAACTTGAAGCCGGTGTGATGCGCGAACTTCACTGGCACGCGACTGCAGCGGAATGGGCGTTCGTTCTCAAAGGCCGCGTTCGCACAACAGTGATTAACCCGGCCGGTCAAGCGGAGACGAATGACTTCGAACCAGGCGATATCTGGTACTTTCCTCGCGGTACGCCCACATGCTCGAGTGCCTCGGCAACGAACCGACCCATTTCATTTTGATCTTTGACAACGGTTATTTCTCCGAGTTTGGCACGTTCAGTATTACCGACTGGATTGGACACACGCCCAAGCCGCTGCTGGCGAAAAATTTTGGTCTGCCTGACTCAGCGTTCGATGGCTTTCCAAAGGAGGAAGTCTATTTTGCCCGCGGCGCTGTTCCGCCAGAACGAATGCCGGAAAATCTTCAGGGGCCAAGCGTCTCGCCTCCAGAGACACACAAGTTTCGAATGTTAGCGGGTGCGCCGCACGCGGTTTTCAAAGGCGGCCGCGAATGGCGTATCGATTCCACTCGATTTCCCATTTCGACAACAGTCACTGGCGTAATTCTCGACCTCGAACCAGGCGCGTTGCGCGAACTTCATTGGCATCCAAACGCCGATGAGTGGCAATATGTAATCGAAGGCGATCTCAGCGTGACGATGTTTGGGTCGCATGGCCGATTTCGAACGGAGCAGCTGAACGCCGGCGATGTCGGTTACATCCCACAGGGCTATGGGCACTCGATTGAAAACGTCGGGAGCAAGCCGAGTCGAATGCTGATCGGTTTTAACACCGGAATTTATCAGGCGATTGATCTTTCTGCTTGGATCGCCAGCAATCCGGTTGATGTTCTGGCGACTAATTTTGGCAAGCCACCTTCCTTGTTCGAGAAGTTTCCGCGCAAGGATGTTTTCATATCGCCGAATCAATAGCGTTTCGTCCGGCCAAGGCGTCAGCGTGCCGTTTTCGCGCCAGCCGCACTTCCAAAAATTTGCGACGGTCGTGGACCACCGCTACAGGAATGACTGCTAACCGACCCTTGAGCCATGCAAAAATTGATCGAATGCGTCCCGAATTTTTCGGAAGGCCGTGATCAGAACGTGATTCGACAGATCACCGATATGATTGAATCGGTGGACGGCGTTTCGCTGTTGGATGTCGATCCTGGCGCGAGCACCAACCGCACCGTGGTGACGTTCGTCGGCGGTCCTGATGCAGCGGTGGAAGCGGCATTTCGCGCCATCAAGAAAGCGTCGGAGTTAATCGATATGCACAAACACAAGGGAGCGCACCCGCGCATGGGCGCGACGGATGTTTGTCCGTTCATTCCCGTCAGCAACGTGAGCTGGGATGAAGCAATCGCCTGTGCAAATCGCCTGGGACAGCGTGTTGGCGATGAATTGAAAATACCCGTCTATCTCTATGAAAAAGCGGCGAAAAATGAAGCGCGCTCGAATTTGTCCATAATTCGCGCGGGCGAATACGAAGGATTCTTCGAAAAAATAAGACAGCCCGAATGGAAACCAGATTTTGGGCCCGAGATATTCAGCGAAAAATCAGGGGCAACTGTAATCGGTGTTCGAGATTTTCTTGTCGCTTACAATGTGAATCTGAACACGAAATCAGTGCGGCGCGCAAACTCGGTTGCGTTTGATGTGCGAGAGCAGGGTAGGGTGCAGACCGAAGATGGAACGCCGTGGGGAAAACCGTTGCTGGATGCAAATAGCGAGCCGATCCGGATTCCCGGTATGCTGACGCACGTCAAGGCAATTGGTTGGTTTGTGAAGGAATACGGGATTGCACAGGTCTCGATGAACCTGACCAATATCGAAGAAACGCCGTTACACGCGGCGTTCGATGCGTGTTGCGAATCGGCAGCCAGACGCGGCCTGCGCGTGACCGGCTCAGAGATTGTGGGCATGGTCCCGAAGAAATCTCTCGTTGATGCAGGGCGATATTTCTTGCGCAAGCAAAAATGGTCGGAAGGGGTGGCCGATGAAGAATTGATCGACATCGCCATTCGCTCGATGGGCTTGAGCGAACTGAAACCTTTCTATCCAAAAGAAAAGGTGATTGAATTCAAAATCGAATCTGCTGAGCCAAAGAGGTCCCTGGCGAAGATGAATCTGCGCGAATTTTGCAACGAAACCCTCAGCGATTCGCCTGCGCCCGGCGGCGGCTCTGTCGCAGCATTAATGGGCGCGCTAGGCGCCTCGTTAGGCGGAATGGTTGCGAACTTGTCCGCAGGAAAACGCGGTTGGGATGACAAGCTCGAATATTTCAGCAATTCGGCAGTGAAAGCGCAGCAGCTCAAAGATGAATTGCTGTCGCTGGTGGATGAAGATACAGCAGCGTTCAACAAGGTAATGGATGCGTTCGCGTTGCCCAAAGAGTCAGCTGAAGAGAAAGCGGCGCGATCGACTGCGATTGAACAGGCAACCAAGTATGCAGCCGAGGTTCCGTTGAAGGTCATGGAGACCGCGTCGAAATCTTATGAATTGCTCACTGAAATGGCCGAAAAAGGAAATCCAGCCTCGGCTTCGGATGTCGGTGTCGGCGCGTTAGCCACTCGTGCGTGTATCGAAGGTGCGGCGCTGAACGTGAAAATCAATCTTGCGCAGCTGAAGGACGAAAAATTCAAGGGAGCTCTTGCCCAGAGAATGCGAAACATCAGCGCCGATTCCGATGCGCAGTTCGAGAACATCTATCAAGTTGTAGGAAGCAAACTGCGTTGAAGGGATAAAGCGGCCAAGCCTATCCTTGTCATGTTGAGCGAAGCGAAACATCTCTAGTTTTCATCCTAGCGTCGGCAAAAAAAAGATCAGAGATTCTTCGCTTCGCTCAGAATGACAACGCCCTTTTTGTTTCAACGATTCAACGAATCATGAGTTCTATCGCGGTTCTTCGCGCATCCCAGCTGGTCACCCTGGCCGGCCCGAAGCGGCCACGCGCGGGACGTGAACTGTCCGAACTGGCAATGATTCCCAATGGTGGAATGCTGATTCGCGACGGCAAGATCGACGTCGTCGGTCCCAGCGCTGAGATAGAAAAGAAAGCAGGCGATGCGGAAGTTATCGACGCTCGCGGGAAAGTCGTTCTCCCCGGTTTTGTTGATGCGCACACGCATTTGGTTTTTGCCGGGAATCGGCTGGACGATTTCGAGCGCCGCGCGTGCGGTGACACCTATGAGCAAATCGCCAAGGCTGGGGGCGGAATTTGGTCAACCGTTGAAAAGACGCGAGCAGCGAGTGAAACCGACCTTCTTATGCAAGCAAAAAAGCATGCAGACTGGTTCCTGCGCTGCGGAACGACAACTGTGGAATCAAAATCGGGCTACGGTCTGAGCGTCGAAGATGAACTGAAGATGCTGCGTGTGATGAGGCGCCTCAATCAAGAGACGCCGCTGGAAATTGTGCCGACGTTCCTCGGCGCACACGCAGTGCCGCGCAAAAGGCGTGCTGACGAATACGTCGATCTCGTCGTTAACGAGATGCTTTCGCGAGTGACTTCGGACGGTCTTGCCGAATTTTGCGACGTATTTTGCGAGAGCGGCTATTTCGATATCGAACAATCGAGTCGGATACTTGGCGCGGCGAAAAAGCTTGGATTGAAACTGCGAATCCATGCGGATCAGCTAAATAATTCAGGCGCGGCAAAATTGGCTGGCCAATTGAAAGCCACAACGGCAGATCACCTGGAAAAAACCGACAAAGAGGGGATCGCGGCATTGAAATCTGGAGGCGTGCAACCGGTATTGTTACCCGGCTCGGTCTATGCGCTTGGATCGAGCCATTATCCGCGGGCGCGAGAAATGATCGAGGCAGGTCTCTCGATCGTAATCGCGACTGATTTCAATCCCGGCTCATCGCCGACACCGAGCATGCCAATGATTTTGTCGATTGCGTGCACACAAATGAAGATGTCGCCAGCAGAGGCTGTCTCGGCATCGACGATAAATCCGGCATATTCGTTAGGCCGAGGCGATCAGATTGGCTCGCTCGAATCCGGTAAACTGGCGAACTTCTCAATATTCGATTGCGTGGATTACCGAGAGCTTGCGTATTGGTTCGGAGTTCAGCAAACGGACTCGGTTTACGTCAAAGGGAGGAGAGTCCATTAAACACACGAAAGAATTTAGAAAATGGAAGAAGAACTGCTGAAGCTCGAAGCGGAATTTGCGGAGGCAATCGTCAAAAATGATCCGGGAGCGATCGAGCGATTTGTTACCGATGAATGGATCATCATCAATGCCAATGGAGGAATCATTGATAAGGAGCGCTTTCTTGGAGTGATCAAGTCTGGCACTCTCACTCACGAGATAATGGAGTCCGATAACCTGCGGGTGCGTGTCTACGGGGACAGCGGAGTGGTAACTGCGTTGACTCGGACGAAGGGGAAATTTATGGGGCAAGATTTCAGCGCTGAGGAGCGTGCGACAGATTTTTTTGTGAGGCTCAATGGGCAATGGCGGTGCGTCCTGACGCAGCTTATTCGATTTACGAAACCGTGACGCGACGTTCCGGCCCAGCCAGGTTTGGGCAGGTTTTGCGGCGCTTGCAGAGCGCCGTTACATTGAGGTTATGAAGGTCGAAGTTGAAAAGCAGGCGGGGTCGGTCTCCACGCTGCAAATTGAAGTGCCCTCGGAGGAAGTATCCAAAGAATGGGATGCGATCGCTAACAGCTTTGCGCGTTTCGCCAAAATTCCGGGTTACCGGCCTGGTAAGGCACCGCGTGCCGTGATTGAGAAGAGATTTCGCAAGGAAATTCAGGATGAATTGACCAAGAAGCTTGTTTCCAAGAGTTATCATGAGGCGATCGAGCAAGAACAGTTGCGGGTTGCTTCGCTGGCCAATATCGAAGACGTCCAGCTTGGCGAGGACAAGTCGATGCGGTTCCGCGCAACCGTTGTTACCGCGCCGGAATTTGAATTGCCCGAATACAAAAACATTCCAGTGCAGTTGCCGGAGACGAATGTCTCTGGGTCGGAAGTCGATGTTGCAATCGAGCGGCTACGCGATCAAACGGCCGATTTCGTTGATGTTCCGGAGCGTGGACTGGAGATGGGCGACTTTGCCGTCATCGACTTTGAGGGATCCAGCGATGGCAAGCCCATTAGTGAAATCGCGCCCCAGGCGAGCAAGAATCTTCACGGCGGGAAAAAATTCTGGTTGCATCTCGCGCCCAATAATTTTCTCCCGAAATTTTGCGAACAAATGGTAGGGCAAAAGCCGGGCGAAACGCGCACGGTAACCGTCGATTTCGCGGTGGATTTTCCGGTGAAGGAATTGGCAGGAAAACAAGCAAATTACAATGTCACTGTGAGTGAGATTAAGCAGAAAGTATTGCCGGTTTTGGATGATGCGTTTGCGGCCAAATTGATTCCTGGAAGGACGCTTGCCGATCTGCGCCAAGTTATCGAACACGATCTTGTGCATGAAAAGAAGCATGAACGCGACCGAGCGAAAGAAGGGCAGGTCGTGAAATATTTGCACGAACGGATTCAGTTCGAGTTGCCGCCTCCCCTGCTAAAAAGTGAAACGCGTCGAGTTTTGGCAGACCTGGTGCAACGAAACCGCGAACGCGGTGTTCCTGATGAGATGTTAAAGGAAAAAGAGAAAGAGCTCGTCGAGACCGCCGCGGGGCTTGCGGCTCACCGGTTGAAGACCAACTTCATTCTGCATCGGATTGCAGAGCGCGAAAACATCCAGGTGTCACGGGACGACATCAACGCGCGGCTTCGTGAGGAAGCAGCGCGATATAATGTTCCCGTGGATAAAATGCGCAAGGAACTGCAGGGACACGATGGTCTGGACGGGTTCGCGGAACAGATACTGCTGGGTAAGACTCTTGATTTCCTTAAGGCGAATGTTAGCGTCGAGACAGCGCAAGAACCCGCTGTCAAAGAAGAAAAATCATGAGTGTATCGAACCAAAATCTTTCCCAGGTGCTGATCCCTATGGTCGTGGAGCAGACTGGCCGGGGCGAGCGCAGCTACGACATTTATTCGCGACTACTCAAGGATCGCATCGTTTTTATCGGGACGCCGATGGACGATCACATTGCTAATCTTGTCATTGCGCAGTTGCTGTTTTTGCAAATGGAGGATTCGAAGAAGGACATCAATATCTATATCAATTCGCCCGGCGGCTCAGTCACTGCGGGTCTTGCGGTTTATGATACGATGCAGTTTCTCACGTGCGATGTGACTACCTATTGCCTTGGAATGGCCGCGAGCATGGCTGCCGTCCTGCTTTGCGCGGGAACAAAAGGCAAGCGTTTCGCGCTCCCAAATTCCGATATCATGATCCATCAGGTTTCCGGAGGCGCGCAGGGCGCTGCCAGCGACGTGGAGCGTCAAGTCGATTACATGTTCAAGCTGAAAAAGCGCCTCATTAAAATAATCGCACAGCACACGGGTAAGTCCGAGGAACAAGTGCGGGGCGATTCGGATCGCGATTACTACATGTCTGCCCAGGAAGCGAAAACGTACGGTCTAGTGGACGAAGTGATCAAGTCTCGCAAGGAGGTGAAGCTGCTCGATGGAGCGACTCCTCCTTCCGGCGATCGATCGGTAGAAGTGGCTGAAACCGCTTTGCCGCGTAAAGTCGGAGGATAAGAGAGCTTCTCAAAAAATATGGCCCGCGCTTCCAACCTCACGATGTGCTCGTTTTGTGGCAAGAGCCATGCGGAGGTTCGCAAATTGATCGCCGGACCAGGCGTCTACATCTGCGATAGTTGTATAAACGTTTGCAAAAGCATCCTCGATAAAGAGCTCAACGAGGATGCTCGCCGACAGTCCTCCAATATTCGTGTGCCCAAGCCGGCGGAAATCCGTCGGGCCCTCGATCAGTATGTCATTGGTCAGGACACCGCGAAGAAAACGTTATCGGTGGCTGTCCACAACCACTACAAGCGGGTATTGCAATCTTCCCCCCCGGCCGATGCTTCCGCCGCGTTTCAGCCGGATCCGTTCGCTGATGTTGAGATTGAAAAAAGCAACATTTTATTAATCGGCCCCACCGGCTCTGGCAAAACGTTATTAGCCAAAACCCTCGCGCGGATTCTGGATGTACCCTTTTGCATCGCCGACGCGACGACGCTGACCGAAGCCGGCTACGTTGGCGAAGACGTTGAAAACATTATTCTGCGACTCCTGCAGAATGCGGATTACGATGTGAAACGAGCGGAGATCGGGATCGTTTACATCGACGAGATCGATAAGATTGGCCGGAAAACTGACAACGTGAGCATTACTCGCGATGTGTCCGGCGAAGGAGTGCAGCAGGCTCTGTTGAAGATTTTGGAGGGCAGCACGTGCAATGTTCCGCCACAGGGCGGACGCAAACATCCACATCAGGAATACATTCAGGTTAATACCGAGAAAATTCTGTTCATTTGCGGCGGCGCATTCATCGGTCTCGATAAAATTATTCAAAAACGGATTGGCCAAAAAGTGATGGGCTTCGGCAGCCCGACACTGGAAGTTGAGGAGGCGCTGCGAAAACAAGCTGTCCGGCATGTGGAACCGGAAGATTTGCTCGCTTTCGGGATGATTCCCGAATTCATCGGACGGTTGCCCGTCGTCAGCTCGCTCGATGCGCTAACCGAGGACGAAATGGTAGCGATTTTGACCGAGACAAAAAACGCGATGGTGAAACAGTACACAAAGCTTTTCTCAATGGAGGGTGTGCGTTTAGCCGTCACCAAGGATGCGTTGCGCGCGTTGGCGGCCCAGGCCGTCACGAAGGGAACGGGCGCGCGCGCGTTGCGTTCCATGCTTGAGCGGATCATGCTCGATATCATGTACGAGGTGCCGAGTCGCGAAGATATCGCCGAGGTCACCATCAATCGGGCGGTAGTGGAAGGCAAAAAGCTGCCGCTCATTCGCAAGAAACAGGATAAAGCGGCCTGACCCGAATTCTTTCGGGAGAGTTAAAAGTTAAAAGGGTTACAAAGTTAAAAAACGGTAAAAGCTCTTCCGTTGTAACATTGTAACTTTTTAACGCTTCACCTTTTGGTCATGCGCGTCATCCTTCTCAACACCGGCACGGAGCTTTTGCTTGGAGACGTGCAGGACGCGCATCTTGCGTTCATTGCACGCGAGATTCTTTCCTTGGGTTTGCGCTTCGAGGAACGGCGTACGATTGGCGACACTGAGGCGATTCGACACACGTTAGCCGAGCTATTTCCAGGCTGTGAAATTCTTTTTGTGACTGGTGGTCTTGGTCCAACCAGCGACGACATAACACGCGAGATGGTTGCGGATCTACTCGGGTTGGAGCTCCAAAAGTCTTCGGACTTGCTGGCTTCGCTTCGGCAAAGACTTCAAGTGCGCGGAATCAAATGGACTTCCGGCATTGCGCGTCAGGCGGACGTTCCCGCAGGTGCAGAGGTCCTGCCGAACCAGAATGGCAGCGCGCCCGGCCTTTATTTGCGGGCGAATATCAATCCCCGAATTCTGTCTCCGCATCTTTTTCTGTTGCCCGGGCCTCCGCGCGAGCTCCAGCCGATGTTTCGGGCTTTTGTGATGCCGATTTTGCGTTCAATCGTCCCAGCTTCGGCTTTGATCGAGCGGCGTCTCTACAAGATTGCCGATAAGGGCGAGTCGCTGGTCGAGGAGGCGATCGGCGAGCGCGTGCTTGCGATTCCGGGAATCGAGCTCGGCTATTGCGCGCGTCCTGGCGAAGTCGACCTGCGGATCATCGGGAAAGCAAAGGCCATCGAACAAGCAGATACGATTATCAGATCGACGCTTGGACCCTCGGTCTTTTCTGCCGCGGACGAAACGCTGGAGGAAGTGATCGTAAAACTTTTGGTGCAACGCCATCAAACGGTCGCGGTTGCAGAATCCTGCACGGGAGGATTGCTTGCCAATCGCATCACAAATATACCTGGCGCATCGGCCGTTTTTCTCGCCGGTTATGTTTGTTACGCAGACCAGGCCAAGATCGAGATGCTGGATGTTGATCCGGAACTGATCGAGAAATACGGGGCCGTGAGCGAGCAAGTCGCGTGTGCGCTGGCTGGACATGCGCGCGCGTGCGCAAAATCCGATTATGCACTTGCTACGACCGGTGTTGCCGGACCGAGCGGTGGTTCGCCGGAGAAGCCCGTTGGAACTGTTTATGTTGCTCTCGCCGCATCGGGCACAACGATCGCGAAGAGATTCTTTTTTCCAACCGACCGTGAGACTTTTAAGCAAATTGCTACGCAGGCTGCGTTGGAACTGTTACGCAAGAAATTGATTGGAAAATAGGCTTGGAGTTTGCCACCGAACGGATTCGCCGTGGCGAACCTGTGTGCCCAGCGGGTTTTTAACTCGGTTTGTGTTTAGCGCCAAAGGCGCCGTATCGCTTCAGCCTGGGGCATCGCCCCAGGAATTCAAATTGGCGTCTAAACAAGCGCTGAAAGTGCGTTTCAAATTGCGCCGGTCAATCGAACTGGTGCCGGCGATGAATTGCGCTTTCAGCGCTGGCTTTTGTGGCCTGTAGAAACCTGGGGTCTCCCCCAGGTTGAAGATTGAATGCTGCGCCTTTGCCGCTAAACACAAACATAACCCGCTGTCTTCTATTCAGCGGAGCGTAACTTCGCTGGGCGAAGAGACCAAGAGGTCTAGTTCGGCTAGAAATCGCCAACGTCTACGGACATGCCAACTTTGGCGTAGTCGTAAAACAATTTTGCTCCATCGACGGATTCGCGTATGCAGCCATGCGAGGCGGGGTAGCCGGGCAAAATTCCGATGTGCATCCCGACACCTTCACCGGTGAGCCGAAGGAACCATTTCATGGACGCGCCGGCAAAGTGTGTTCCGCTCGGTGCGGATTGGCTGCGCGCACTGACTCCACCACGTACTATGCGGCCGGAACCGTCCACGAAGTCGCCGTAAAGACTGGAATGATGATTGGGGTCCTTTTCCATGACGTTGAAATGTCCATGCGGCGTTTCGTGCCCCTTTCTGCCAGACGAGACTGGGCCGTCGGCCACGACCTGGTCCCCGATCATAAGATAAGCCCGCTGCTTTGGGATTGAGACTACGATGCGCGTATTGTCCTGCGTCGCCTGTTTCAGTAACGATTGATTGACCTTCAATGCTTCCTGTCTCCGAATGAGATCGGACGCTTTGCGCATTGGCGGCGGAGTAGGGCTTGGCTGTCGTGACTTCGGCCCCAAATGGAATTGACCGCTCGCAGAAGAGACAACCGCGGCCAGCGAAACCAACCGAATCAACATCGAAAGTCGCATAAAATTAGCTGCCATTGTAGCTGTTTACGCGCCGAATCCAACCCGATAACCATCGCGATTCATGTCGGTCGGCCGGAGAGTTTTGTACCCGTTGAGTCAGCACTGCTTTGGCCGCGCGGGCGAATTCATCAACCGCGCCGGCGTCAGAAGTGCCGTGCATCGCTTCCAGGACTTGAAGTAGACCCCAGCCCTGGCCTTGATAGCGCTCCGTGTGCAGGACGCCTTCTCCTTTGAAATTTACGTAATCGACGACGGCGTAACATCCTTGTGAGGTTCTCGTCAGACGTTCGAATTGTTCCTGTACACTGGCTCGATCGGGAGGCGCTGCTTCAGCCAGCATTTTCGGCAGCGCGCTTTCTAACCGGGCTATAAGAAATTCCGCCTGCAGATCGATCGTGTCCACGAGGAAGCTACGCAATTGATTCATTTCCGTTGAATGTTGAGCTCGAAGAAATTCCGTACGCGAGTTCCAAGGGCATGGCTTTTCGCCGGTTCCCAAGAGCAACGCTGGCAGCTTCGCGCCGCGCTTTGAGATAAAGCTCACCAGCTTGGGAAAACTTTCCTCGAACGGTCCCCGGCGGCCCTTTGGGTACCAAATGAAGTGGCCGATGCCAAGTGACGCGAAATCTTCGCCTGCGTTCCACGAAGTGAGGCCGGAGATCGTTCCGTTACATTCATTTTGCCAGATTTTTTTTCCGATTTTGAGAACGTCAACATGCGAGAGACTAGTTGCGTGGAGCGGCTTGGGCAGAAGGGCAATGAGCGCGGCAAAAACCAACGCGGCCGAAGAGTAGGAACGTTCGGATTGCGAGCACCGCTCTGTTCTTGACGGGCGGCATTTATCTATTAGCGTCCCAGTTTCCGCGGCGATAAACTTAACTGAATCATCGCGAAGAACACGTTTTATGAAACAACTTATCGTCATTTTCAGCGCATCCTTACTTGTATTGCCTTTGTTTGGGCAAGAGAAATCGACACAGCTCAAGGACCAAAAAGAGAAAGTCAGCTATAGCGTCGGTCTTCAGATTGGATTCAACCTCAGCCGGCAAAAGGTAGATATTAATCCCGACATACTCGCTGCCGGCATAAAAGACGCCCTCGCCGGCAAACCACAAATGAATCCTGATCAAATCAAGGAGGTCATGACAACGTTTGAAAAAGATATGGAACAAAAACAGAAAGAAGCAGGCGAGAAAAATAAGACAGAAGGCGCAAAATTTCTGGAGGAGAACAAAAAGAAAGAGGGTGTGAAAACAACGGCCAGCGGGTTGCAGTACAAAGTCCTCAAGGAGGGAAACGGAGCGCAACCGAAGGCGACCGACACGGTCACGGTCAATTATCGCGGGACTCTGATCAATGGAACTGAGTTCGATAGTTCATACAAGCGTGGGCAACCAGCGACTTTTCCAGTTAATGGCGTCATCAAGGGATGGACAGAGGCGCTTCAACTGATGAAAGTGGGATCCAAATATCAATTGTTTATCCCTTCGAACCTTGCCTATGGCGAAAGGGCCGTCAGTCCGGACCTCAGCGCCAATTCGACTCTGATTTTTGAAGTGGAACTGCTGGATGCGAAGCCCGCTCCGACACCCGGGGCTGCGGCTGCGCCGAAAGCTGCTCCCAGTCCAGCGACCTCACCAAAGAAATAGAAGGGGCTCTCTGGGCTTCTCAGAATCGCCTCACTTTCGGGGTTGGGCGCGTGATACAGCAGCTCTGTTCTAGTGTGGGATCAGGGCGCAGTTGCGGGTTCCGATTCGAATCGGGGAGCGTCGCCCCATAGGTCTTCCAGGCTGTAAAAAGATCGTTTATCGCGATGAAAGACGTGGACAACGACTTGCAGATAATCGAGCACGACCCACTGACTGGCCGGGAACCCGTCTATAGCCACGGGGCGAATAGAATGGTCCTCTCGCAAACGCGTTTCAATTTCGTTCGCGATTGCTTTTAGCTGCGGCTCAGACGCAGCCGAGCAAACCACGAAAAAATCAGTGAACGTCGAAATCGCGCGCAAGTCGAGGACGACAATCTCTTCCGCCTTTTTATTTGAGGCAAGCTCGGCGCAGGTTCTAGCTAAATTTTCCGGGGTTATTTCCGTTGCTCCAGGTAAAGTTTTTCGCGGCGAATGATTTCTTCCACTGCCGACGGTACGAAATATCGAATCGATCGACCAGTGGCAACTCTCTTTCTGATTTCAGTTGCTGAAATGTCGATTTTCCGGCGGATAACTGGGTAGGCGTGACGCGGTTGTTGGCCACTGCGATCAAGAACAACAAAACGAACCATCTTTTCCAAATCAGCGAAGCGACGCCATTTCGTGAGCTTGTCCACGTTATCTTCGCCGATCAGGCAGTAAATCGTCGCATCAGCGTTGCGTTGCCGAATCTGCTCGACCGTATCGATGGTGTAGGAAGGCCATGGACGTCGCAACTCGCAATCATCCACTGCAAATCCAGGTTCAGCCTCAATAGCGGCTTGTATCATCCACAAGCGTATTTCGTCTTTCGCAACGGGCGCGGTCTTTCTGAACGGAGACAGCCGAGCGGGAATAAAGATCACTTCCTCAGCGCCAAGTCTCTCAAGAGCTTCGCGCGCAACGATAAGATGGCCGTGATGAATCGGATCAAATGTGCCGCCGTAAATTGCGATCTTTTTCAACGCTCAATGCTTAATGTTCAACGTTCAATATTCAACTCAGTATCCTGTCATGTTGAGCAAAGCGAAACATCTCTGATCTGAGATTCTTCTCTCCGCTCAGAATCCCAGCTTCGAATACTGGCATTGAAAGTTGAACGCTGAGCGTCCATCTTTGCCGCCCATGAAAGCGGATTCAGTCGGCCAGCTAATCATGACCGGTGTGCCCGGGAAGGAATTAGATGGGAAAACGGCGAAGTTATTCAGGAAGGTGACACCGGGCGCCTTTATTTTGTTTGGCCGCAACATCGAAAGTGCGCCGCAGTTAAGAAAACTGATCGATGATTTGCGCGATTTAAGCGAGATCGAGCCCATCATTACAATTGATCAGGAAGGGGGCCGCGTTTCGCGTCTCCGATTGATCGGCAATGAACCGCCGAATGCGCAGCAACTCCGCGATAAGAATGACATGGATCTCATCCGCCGTCATGGTGACATCACGGGGCGATTGCTTCGCCTCTTCGGTTTCAATCTAGACTTGTGCCCGGTCTTGGACATTTCGTTCGATGACAACGCAGACAATTCTCTGCGGGGCCGCTGTTACGGGAAAACAGTCGATCAGGTTGTTCGCAACGCTGGTGCGTTCAATCGCGCCTTGAGAGGGCAGGGGATCACAAGCTGCGGCAAACATTTTCCGGGCTACTCCGCCGCGAGTTCGGACGCACACTACGAATTGCCGCGGATCGATCGGACCCGTGAACAACTGGATCGGAGCGAACTGGCTGTATTTCGGGAAGTCATCCACGATGTAGACAGCATGATGATCTGTCACGGCTGGTATCCCTGCTTTGAACCCGAAAAGACGCCTGCCACTTTATCGCGTCGGGTCGTAACCGATTTGTTGCGCAACGAATTCGGTTTCGATGGGCTTGTCATGACTGACGATCTCGACATGGGTGCAATCCTTACCGGCTATCAGCTCGAAGACACGATTCGACTGGCGATTGCGGCAGGGAACGACGTGGCGATGATTTGCCATCGCATTCCTGAGATTGAGAACGTCCAACGGATCCTTGCTACGTTGCCGCAAGATCAAATCGATCGCGCTTTGCGAAATGTGGCCCAATTCAAAGAAAGACTTACACCAGCCGGCAAATTTTCTGAAGTTGCCTTCCGTAAGATTGATGACGAGATCCGGGACCTGCGCGTCGCGGTCCTCGGCGAAGAACACGTCAGACAGACGGCGTCTCAAAGCGTTCAACGCTCGCCTGTAGAGATGTTTTGATCTTCGGAGCGCCATTCCCGCGCGTGAGGCGGGTATGCATCTTGACCCCTTAGGCGACTCCAGATTATTCTCCGCTTTCTGTGCGCGCCGAACTTACCATTCGCGGGATAATTATAGGCGTCATCATCACGCTGGTGTTCACCGCGGCCAATGTGTACTTCGGTCTCAAGGCAGGTCTCACGTTTTCGACGTCGATTCCAGCGGCGGTGATTTCGATGGCGATCCTGCGCGCTTTTCGTGACGCGACTATTCAGGAAAACAATATTGTGCAGACGGTTGCCTCAGCGGCAGGCACACTATCGTCGATCATTTTCGTGCTGCCGGGTTTGATCATGATTGGCTGGTGGACTGGTTTTCCGTTCTGGATCTCTTTCGCAATTTGCGCGTTGGGCGGCATTCTGGGCGTGATGTACTCGATCCCGCTGCGGCGCGCGTTGGTGACTACGTCTGACCTGCCGTATCCCGAAGGCGTCGCCTGCGCTGAGGTTCTGAAGGTCGGCAGTACCAGCGATACCGCGCACGCTTCCGACATCGAACACGGGCGCGCAGGTCTGCTTGCCGTGTTGTGGGGATCGATCGTGGCAGCTGCATTTGCGGTGATCGTGGCCACGCAACTGTTTGCCTCAGATCTGGCGCAAACCTTTCGAATCGGCAGGCGCGGTGCGGTGAGCGGTTATGATTTCTCTCTTTCGTTCGCGCTGCTCGCCATTGGACATTTGGTTGGTCTTTCGGTCGGCCTTGCAATGCTCATCGGCGCCGTGATCGGCTGGGGCTGGGGAGTGCCGCACTACTCAGCGCTCGTGCAAGACTTCAGTACCAGCGCGGCGGCGCTCGCGCAGAGCACCTGGAGCCGTAAGGTGCGTTTCGTCGGCGCGGGCGCGATAGGTGTGTCAGCCGTTTGGACCTTGCTCAAATTGGTAAAACCCGTCGCCAAGGGTCTCGCCGGCGCGATGGCCGCATCGCGCGCACGCAAAGCGGGCAAGGCAGACACGCTGCCGATTACCGAGCGTGATATCCCTATCGGCATTGTCGGTCTTGTCACATTGGCTTGCATGCTCCCGATTGGCTGGCTGCTCGGCTATTTCGGCACTGCGAGCGGTCTCGGCGCGCATGTAACAACGCTCATTATCGGCGGCGTCGCCTACGTCGTATTGATGAGCTTCTTCGTCTCGGCGGTTTGCGGTTACATGGCTGGTCTGATCGGTTCCTCCAACAGTCCGCTGTCGGGGATTGGCATTCTGGTCGTCATTGGCGCTGCGTTGCTGCTCGTGTTCGGGATTAAGCCGTACGTGTCGCCGGACGCGAGTAAGGCATTGATGGCGTTCGCGCTTTTTACCACTGCAGTAATCTTCAACGTTGCCGCGATTGCGAACAATAACCTGCAGGATCTAAAGACCGGTCAGTTGGTTGATGCAACGCCGTGGAAGCAGCAAGTGGCGCTCGTGATCGGTGTAGTCGCGGGTTCGTTCGTGATTCCGCCGGTTCTTGATCTGGTGAACCATGCTTACGGATTCGTGGGCGCCCCGGGTGCTGAGCTGCGGCACAATCCATTACCGGCGCCACAGGCCGGGCTGATTTCTTCGCTAGCACGGGGGGTGATCGCTGCTGATATCGACTGGAGTTTAATCCGGACCGGCGGATTGATCGGTATTTGCATCATTCTGCTGGACGAAATCCTCGCGCGCACGACCCGACACATGCGTGTTCCTCCACTGGCCGTCGGTCTTGGAATTTATCTCCCAACGCAGAGCACTTTGATGATCGTGGTCGGCGCGGTCGCGGGCTGGGTCTTCGACAAACGAGCTGAACGCAGCTCCAGGCCGGACGCAACGAAGCAGCTCGGGGTGCTACTGGCGTCGGGCTTGATCGTCGGCGAGAGCGTGATCGGCGTGGTGATCTCCGCAATTGTCGTGTTCTCTGGTGTATCTGCACCGCTGGCGCTCGTTGGGTCAGGCTTCGGAACCGCTGCGATTATCATCGGAGGGGTTGTATTCGCCGCTACTGCAATAGTACTTTATCGGTGGATCCTGCGGATGGGGACTACAAAATCGACATGAAACGAAGCTGGAATTGGTCGCTCTGGATCGGGTTCCTTTTCGCGTTGGCTGGTTTCTTCAGCTACACATTTTTCGCGCAATTCCCAATCACGCGCGATTTCCCCTGGGCGAATCTCTTGTTGTTTGCTGCGGGCGGAATTTGTCTCGTGGTGGGACTATTCCGTGCATTTGGCAATGCCCGGGCTTATCGCGGCAAGATCTTCGGACCAATTTTGTCCACGCTGGCGATATTGATGTTCGGTTTATTTTCTTACGTTCTCTTCTACGAGCTGCGACAGGTCCCGCCTTCAACTGCTGCGCCGCGAGTCGGACAAAAAGCGCCCGAGTTTACGTTGTCGGATCAAGATAGGAAGGATGTGTCTCTTCGTGATCTCGGTAGCAAATCGAAAGCCGTCGCGCTGATTTTTTATCGCGGTTTCTGGTGACCATTGTGTAACTCCGAGTTGCGGAGTTTCCAGCAAAGGCTTCCGGAACTTGAATCGCGCGGGATTCACGTCGTTGCGATTAGCGTGGACCCACCGGAAATCAATCGGCGCCAACGACAAAAGCTTGGCTACACCTATACATTCCTGTCCGATCCAAAGGCGGAAGTGATTCGGCGTTACGATCTGTTGCATCGCGGCGCAGGACCTAAAGGGACGGATATCGCGCGCCCGGCAGAGTTTCTCATTGATTCGAGCGGAATAATCCGCTGGGTGAATCTCACCGAGAACATCGCCGTACGTGCGCGTCCAGAACAGGTGCTGGAGGTCTTCGAACAGGGTGAGCAACGTGCCTCTCAATAGTTGCAAGCCAATGTCGCTGAGCACTGCGATTGACGGCGCTCCGCCGCTTCAATACGTTGTGCGCTCGTGCACCCGGAACTGGAACAACTTCTTATCCTTCAAGATCGACAGCAGAAGATTCGGCAAATCCAGAGCGAGATCGAGACCGTGCCGCTGCGACGAACGAGTCTTGAAGCGCAGCTGGCAGCAAGCGCAAGTGCGGTAGACGCACTGAAACAAAAGGCGCGCCAGGTCGAAGTGGACCGGAAGAGGCTTGAGCTCGACGTGGGGACACGCACGGAATCCATCTCGCGTCTCAAGACGCAGCAGTATCAGACGCGGAAGAACGATGAATTTCAGGCGCTCGGCCACGAAATCGAGCGGTACGAAAATGAAATTCGCAAGATCGAGGATCAAGAGCTCGAACTGATGGTGCAAGCTGACACAGTTAAGGCCGACCTGGTTGAAGAAGAAAAGAAGGCGGCCAGCGTCAAAGAATCAATCGCACGGCAAACGGCTGATCTCGACGAAAAGTCGAAAGCTTTGCAGTCGCGCCTCGAAGAATTGACCAGGGAACGCGCAGAATTGGCGACAAAAATCGATGAGGATTTGCTTTCACGTTTCGAGCGTCTTTTTAACAGCAAAGGCGATGCTGCAATAGTCGCAATCGAGCATGGAGTCTGCACGGGGTGCCACATGAAGGTGACGAGTGCGACCTCGGCCAGTGCCAGAGCCGGGAAAGAGATCGTGAGTTGCGAGAATTGCGGCCGTATTCTCTACGAAGCGCCGTGATAATCTACCTCTACCTCTCAATCTGGTCCTCCGCAGAATAAGACAAAGAGGTAGCGGAAGAGGAAGAGTGCTCACACATTGAACCGGAACAAAATCACGTCGCCGTCGCGCACAACATAGTCTTTCCCTTCGAGGCGAATCTTCCCCCCTTCACGAGCTTTCATCAGTGACCCTGCGGCAATCAGGTCATCACAGGAAATCGTTTCTGCCGCGATAAAACCGCGTTCGAAATCGGAATGGATAGTTCCAGCAGCAGTTGCTGCTTTGTCGCCCGCGTGAATCGTCCACGCGCGCGATTCCTTTTCGCCGGTGGTAAGAAACGTGCGCAGGCCGAGCAAATGATAAACGGCCCGAATGAGTGCGTGCACGCCGGTGTCTTCCACACCTAAATCGCGAAGATAATCCAGCGCCTCCTGCTCGTTGAGATCAACCAGCTCACTTTCCAGTTGCGCGCTGATGACGATTGCCTCCATGGCGAAATGGTGGCGCGCGTATTGCTGAACCGCTGCGACATGCTTTGCGGCCGTGTAGCCGAGATCATTGACCCCGGTGTTCTGTCGATTAGTCGTCCCGCTGCCGCGTTCAGCGCCCACGGCTACAGACGCCAACTCCGATTCCGCGACGTTGCAGGCGAAAATTGTCGGCTTTGACGTGAGCAGGAAAAACCCGCGTGCAATTGCTTTTTCCTCTGGCGTTAAGTCCGCATTGATGGCGGGTTTTCCTGCATCCAGATGGGGCAATAGCTTCTCGATAATCGCGTTCTCGTTCTTTGCGGTTTTATCGCCGGCGCGGACTTCCTTGTGCAATCGATCGTGTCTTTTCTGAAGCGAGGCTAGATCCGCCAGGACGAGCTCGGTGTTGATTACTTCAATATCTCGAACCGGATCGATGGTGGCGCTGACGTGATGGATATTGCTGTCTTCGAAGCAGCGCACCACCTGGACAATCGCGTCCACTTCACGAATGTGATGAAGGAATTGATTTCCGAGCCCTTCACCTGCGCTGGCGCCTTTGACCAGGCCGGCAATATCGACGAATTCGATCGCAGCTGGGACAATTTTTTTCGAATGGGAAATCTGCGCGATTTTTTGCAGGCGCGGATCAGGCACGGTCACAACGCCGACGTTTGGATCGATAGTGCAAAAAGGATAATTTTCCGCCGGCGCCTTATGCGTCCGCGTAACGGCGTTAAAAAGCGTCGACTTCCCGACGTTTGGCAATCCTACAATTCCGGCGCTGAGCATGATTTTCTCTGTAGCGGCGGTCTGTGACCGCTGCAAATTGCTGCTGTGGCGCTTTCAGAAATAGGTTCGTGAATGATTTGATCGAGCGCCGCTGCAAACTTGACGGCTTAAAGCCGTCGAGTTCGTTAATGAGCTTTACTTGGCGATTTTGTCCGCTTGGTGAATAGTTCGCATTCGATCGGGCCGTAGCACAGCTTGGTAGTGCGCTTGAATGGGGTTCAAGAGGTCGCGGGTTCAAATCCCGCCGGCCCGATTATTCTAAATCCTGCGTGGTTTCGAATCGCCAAGGCCATCGTGCTCCCTAAACGAAAATGCAAAATAGAAGAATAGTGGCTGCTTCTTTTACCGTTGGCCTTGCGCTCCTTTGTGCTGTTTTGCCAGTCGCCGGTAAGGACTCGGAAAACTTTCGCCCGGTTAAGCTAAATACTGACGCTTTGACGTACGCCAAAAAACTCATTAGCGAAGGACACGTCGTGGTCGACCGAAAAGGTGCCTGGGCCGAAGACCGACCTTCGACCGAGCTCGAGAATGAGTTTATCCGTCTGCACGGATTCAGCGAATATGCAAAATGGCATCTCGGAATCGACGATCGCTACCCCGAGAACACCAAACGGAGATACAAATTTCCCTATGGCGACTTCAAAAACGTTCATCGCTGTGGGGTGCTAGCTCTACAAGCTCGAGCAGCTGATTACAGGTATTCCGAAATCGAAAATGCGGCGGCACAACTCAGGGCGATGATCGAAGAAACTCGGAATAGAACGCCCTGACGAGGATGATTCGTGATTTGCTGCTATTTCTACGTCCACGCTGTTAGAAACGCATCGATCAGTTCTGGGAGATCCTCGCTATAACCGCCTTCGAGGATCACAGCCGTCGGCGTATCGATCTTGTGCAAAAATTCTCCAAGCGTACTGAAATCCTCGCGCTCAAGCATCATCTGCACCAGTGGATCGCATGCGTAGGCGTCGAAGCCTGCCGAAACAAGGAGCAGATCGGGGTTAAACGCTACCAATTTTTCCAGCGCCCACTTAGCCATCTCGACATGTTGGTTTCGGGGCGTCCCGGGACCGAGTGGATAATTCGTCACATGCGCAAACGATTTTGTGCCCGTTCCAGGGTAACCGGGGAATTGATGGATGGATGCAAAGGCAATCCGCGAATTGTTCGCGACAATCGCTTCGGTCCCATTGCCGTGATGCGCATCGAAATCCCAAATCGCAACGCGTCTGGCGGAGTCTTCCAGCGCATCAAGGGCGGCAATGGCGATGTTGTTGAAGTAACAAAATCCCATCGCGCGATTCTGGGTTGCGTGATGTCCAGGCGGCCGCATGAGACTGAATGCGCGCTCGCCGCTCAGCGCTGCCCGCGCAGCTTCGATCGCCGCGCCTGCAGAACGCAAAGCATGTTCATAAATCTTTGGGTAAACCGGCGTGTCCGCGTCAAAGTCACGCGTTGCGTTTCTGATCCTTTCCACATGATCACGCGAATGCGCCCGCAACAGAGCTGCTTCACTGGCAGGCTTGGGAATGCGCCATTCCCAATCAGGATGTCGCTCCTTTAGTAATGGAACGCTACGCGTGATCCTGGCAGGCCGCTCAGGATGGGCGGGCGCCGAGTACGCCAGGCAGGATTCGTCGTGAAAAATAATCATGATGTTTGCAAGGTGACGGTTCAGCGGATATTCGGCTACGACGATGCTAAATGGCCAGAAAATTGTGGTGGTAATGCCCGCTTACAACGCGGCGCGCACTTTGCAACGCACTTACGATGAAGTGATGGCACATGGGATTGTTGATTTTGTGATCGTCGTGGACGACGCCAGCCACGACGATACCGTCGCAATCGCGCGAACGCTTGAACGTGTTCAGGTAGAAGTCCATCCCGAAAATCGCGGCTACGGCGCAAACCAAAAAACTTGTTATCGCCTGGCGCTGGCTGCAGGTGCGGACATTATCATCATGATTCATCCCGACTATCAGTACACGCCGCAGCTAATCCCCGCGATGGCGGCTCTGGTGGCGAGTGGTCTTTATCCCACCGTACTTGGGTCGCGTATTCTTGGTGGGGGCGCGCTGCGTGGCGGTATGCCTTTGTGGAAATACGTCTCAAACCGTTTTCTAACACTTGCGGAAAATGCTCTCATCGGCGCGAAACTCTCGGAATATCATACTGGTTACCGCGCCTATTCGCGCCAATTGCTAGAGCGTCTGCCATTGGACCGAAACTCTGATGATTTCGTTTTCGATAACCAGATCCTTGTACAAATCATTGCCCTCGGCTGCGCGATCGGTGAAGTGACCTGTCCTGCGCGCTACATGCCCGAAGCTTCATCGATAAATTTTCGCAGAAGCGTGCGCTATGGCCTGGGCTGCCTGGCAACTGCGATTCGTTTCCGTTTGGCGAGCTGGAAACTCGCGGAACCGATTGTTTAAGTCCGTGAGACAATAGAATCTGCCGAAAGCCAACTCCCTCTCGGCCTCCGTCGTCTGTTTTTCGGATTAGTAGCGCACGCGAACCAGAAATAATCCTTCGGCAGGAGCGGCAAAACGAGCCAGGCGCTCCCGACCGGAGTCCAGCCGCGCAATGACATCCTCGATCCGCATTTTGCCGAGAGCGCATTTCACAAGGGAGCCCACGATCAATCGAACCATTTTGTAGAGAAAACCGTCGCCATCGAACTCGATGGCCAAACACGAACCTCCTTGCCGGACACGCAGCGAATAAATTGTGCGGATCGTGCTTTTTTCTGGTTTGCCGCGATTCGCAGCGAAGCCGGCAAAATCATGAGTGCCGACGAAATGTTTGGCCGCCCGCTTCAGAATTTTGAAATCGATTGGGCGTGCGATGTGCCAGGTCCGACGATATTCAAATGGCGGCAGAACAGGGGCTAACCAGATTCTGTAACGATAAATTTTTCCTTTTGCCGAAAGTCGCGCATGAAAATCGTTCGACACATATTGGCAGCGAAGAACGCGAATAATTGGAGGCAACAATGCGTTGAGCGCTTCGGTCCAGCGTGCGGCTGATAAACGATCGTTTGGAAGATCGACGTGGGCGCACTGCGCGAGTGCATGGACACCGGCGTCCGTTCGTCCGGCGCCGTGAACGCGCGTCGGCTTGCCACGGACGCGCTCAAACGCGCGCTCCACGTGATCCTGGACGGTATTGCGATGAGATTGGCTCTGCCAACCGGAGAACGGCGCGCCATCGTACGCGATAATGAGTTTCAACCTTCGTGCCATTCAATGCTCGTGATCGGTGGTCAGTGAACGGTGATCGGTAGCGAAATTTTGCTGTTCACGGATCACAGATCACTGATCACTTTTGCTTTCCACATTGGCGGCCCGTCGATCCAGATAGCTTTGCAAAATCATCTGAGCTGCTACCTGGTCGATGTAGTCTCGGGTGTCTCGTGTCTTCTTGCCTGCGTCACGCAACGCCCGCTGGGCTGCGACAGTCGTCAGCCGCTCGTCCCAGGTAACAACCGGGCATGGCAAAATGGCACGCAACTTTTCTACGAACTGAAGGACTTCAGTTGCGGCTGTCCCGATTTGTCCGTTCATCCGGCGCGGAACACCGGCTACGACATGATCGATTTTCCTTTCGCGGATGATTTCCGTGAGACGCGAGAGCGCATGTTCGTTCGCTGGAATGGTCTCAAGCGGATGCGCCAGTAACTGCAACTCATCAGATATTGCTGTTCCGATGCGCGCCCGGCCGAAATCCAGAGCCAAGATCGGGTTCATCGCGCGTTGGCTCATTGCAGCTCCGGCGGAAGTTTGCCGATCAGATTCTTGATTTTTTCTGCTTCGTGTCGGTGACAGACCAAAAGCGCGTCCTTAGTTCGCACAACAATGAGATCATGAACTCCAAGCAGTGCGATGGTCGTCCCATCCTCTTCGAAAACGATGTTGTTGCTGGAATCGATCGCAGTGATGGCGCAATTCGCGGCGTTTCCCTGCTGGTCTTTCTCAAAATAATTCGCCAATGCTCTCCAGCTTCCGATGTCGTCCCAGTCGAAACTTGCCTCCACTACGAGAACGCGGTCCGCCTTTTCCATGATGGCATAATCGAATGAGATTCGCGGCAGTTTGCTGAAGCGGTCGCGCAAAGCATTCTCGAAGTTTTTCGGAGCGCGAAGTTGGGAAATGAAATCGGCGAGCTCGGGAGCGTGACGGTTGAATTCGCGGAGCACTGTGGGCACTGACCAGACGAACATGCCCGCGTTCCAGCGAAAATTTCCCTTTCGCAAAAATGATTCGGCCAGATCGCGGTTGGGTTTCTCGCGAAAGCGCAGGACTCGATGGATGGAGTCATTGTCGGGGTGCTTGCGCAAAAAGACTGGTTTGCCTTGCTCAATGTAACCGTAGCCGGGACAGGCCCATGTTGGTTTGATCCCGATGGTGACAAGCTCGCCTGTCTCCTCAGCTGCTTCGGCAGCCAAAGCCAGCGTTTTCTGGAAAGCTTCCTGGTTGGCAATGATGTGATCGGCTGGGAGAACGAGCATTGTGCCTGCATGATCGCGGGCCACGACCCAGCCAGTCCCAAGGGCGACCGCGGCGGCTGTGTCGCGTTTGGCAGGTTCAGCGATGATGTTCTCTTTTGGAAAACCACCAAGCAATTTGCGCACTGCGCTTTCCTGGTCGGTGTTTGTCAGGATCAGCGTGTGGTCAGGCGGAACAACGCCTTCAAGACGCCCCAAGGTTTCTTCGAGTAGAGTCTTGTCGGAAACGAGGCGCAGCAATTGTTTGGGGCAAGCGCGCCTGCTTAATGGCCAAAAGCGTTCTCCGCTGCCTCCGGCGAGGATCAGCGCGTATATCGGATTGGGCATGTTCTAAATTTCCGTCATGTCGAGGGAAGTCGAGACATCCCGTTGAATTACCTCAACACTAGCGCAGCGGGATTTGATTCGCTCGCTTCCCGCTCGCTCAACCTTCGGCCTTCCCGTCCATGTCGCGGCTCCCCCAGCCGCTCCATTCTCGACTCCGCCTCGCTTCGCTCGAAATGACAAGCGTTGCGAAAATTGCCGTTTCTTTTTCCCAAACGCGCCGTATATGATACGCGATGTCTTTTCCGATATCCATTTCAAAAACTTCCGAGCAGCTTCCGGTTGACCCGTTGCTCGTCATCACACGGGCCGCCATCGGCCTCGGCTTGGGGCTTATGATGGCCGACAAGATCAAACCCTCGATTCGCCAGGGAGCAGCCATCGCGCTTGTTGCGATCGGCGCGTTAGCAGCGGCGCCGTGGCTCGTGAAACTTACGCTGGGCCAGATCAATCGACCGGAATCAGAGTGGGGGAGTCGCGCCCGTTTGCGTTCAATTCGTGGTGCCTCCGGTTATACGTCGGATACGGATATTTACTAGCTGAAAACGCAGGAGCTCGGGAAATTCTTACTCTTGCTCGTGCTCATAATGGAGAGAATATCGCCGTAGACCGGCTACAGAAACGCGTCAGCAACGGAATCTGCCAGCTCTTTACCTTTTCGTGTTAGGACGAAATTTTCATGCGATTCTTGAAGCAACCCCAGTGAAATAAACTCATTCGTTTGCTGCACAAAATCCTCCAGTTCTGAGGCGGCAATTCCTTCGCGCATACGCAGCGACAACGCAATTCGCTCGGTGCGTTTCATTTCGCTGGTCAGGTCTTCGCTGAATCCGATCGCGGCCTGGCCAGAAAGAACGCGATCGATGTAAGCGCGATAATCGCAAATATTTTGCCAGCGTTGCATGCCGAGAGTCGAAAACGCGCTTGGACCGGTGCCGAGATAATCTTTTCCCAGCCAATATGCGCGGTTGTGAACTGAGGAAAATCCAGGGCGGGCATAGTTTGAGATTTCATATTGTTCGTAGCCGGCGTCTTCCAGGATGGACATTGTCATCTCGAAAAATCCGGCATCTACGTCCGTGTTCTGCAGAAGTTCACCGCGTGCGTGGCGGAGGAAGAATTCGGTATCTTCCTCGTAGGTGAGGCAGTATGCAGAGATGTGCTCAGGCTCGAGGCTGATCGTTTTCTCCAATGTGAATCTCCATTGCTCGATAGTCTGACCTGGCAATCCGAACATGAGATCGACATTGACGTTCGAAAATCCGGCGGCTCGCAGGATATGGAACGATTTCTCGGCTTGCTGTGAATTGTGCTCCCGTCCCAAGACCTTCAGCAATTCATTGTCCCAGGATTGAATGCCAAGACTAACTCGAGTTACTCCGAGTTTGCGAAGCAGCGTAGCCTTGCGCGCAGACACGCTCCCGGGATTCGCCTCGATGGTCCATTCTGCAAGAGATGAGAGATCGAACCGTTCGTGGAAACCTCCGAGGAGTAATTCCAACTGCGAAGTTGTGAGAGCGGTTGGCGTGCCCCCACCGAAATAGATGGTTTCAGGTGTTAGCGTAAAGCTCGCACATTGCTGATCGAGGTCGCGCAATATTGCTTCACAAAATCGCGATGTTTGTGAGCGATCGAGCAAATCTTTGTAAAAGGCGCAATACGGGCAGATTCGTGCACAAAAGGGGATATGAACATAGATGTGGCGAATTGGGTTCATCTTTATCTGCTCCTAAATTGTAGGGCCTCCGCCGCGGCCGACGCCAGCCGTAAAGTGCCATTTCACAGAAACGTCCTACAAAATTGGGTGCGTCTTTAAGGGATGCAGTTGTGATTCGTAGTGTTGCTCATAGAATCGCTTGGTCTTTGCTCGACATGACAGAACTCCGGAACGTAGCCCTCATTCTGTTTTGCGCCATTCCCTCAGGCCTGGCGCAAACGCCGCAGCCTGCGCCGACTCCATCGATCGTATATTCGGTCCACGATCCTGGCTCGATCAAAGATTACAAGACGAACCCGCGGATCGTTCATGAGATGGTGAATCGGCTCGTCCTCGCCGCGACTGGGCAGCCTGACGTAGGGAAAGCATGGGCGTCACTCGTCTCTCCCACTGACAGGGTGGGAATCAAAATCAGCGCAGCCGGCGGCGAACTTTTCACGACGCACCACGACATCGTGAATGCGATCGTCGATGGACTGGCAGCGGCGGGGCATCCGCGTAACAGCATTATTGTTTGGGACCGGTCCCTTGGGGGGATCAAGGACGCCGGCTATCGGCTGGCAGCTGATGGCTACCCGGTGAGGGCAATCGCGCCGCACGATGGATATGATCCGAAAGCAGTCCTTTCGGCTCCTTTACTTGGGAAACTCGTATGGGGCGATTTGGAATACTTCGGTGATATAGGAAAAATGCCAATGCTATCCGATACCGAGAACACCAGCAACGTGAGTCATTTCTCCAAGATCATTTCCAGCGAGGTAGACAAGGTCATTAATGTTCCAGTGATGAGCATCAGTGAAACGAATGGAATTGCAGGTTGCATTTACAACATGACGATTCCCAACATCGATAACTGGCGTCGCTTTGCTCAAGGCTCTCGTTTTGGCGCAGAAAGCCTCGCGGAAATCTATGCTAATCCAATCATCGCAAAGAAGGTGGTTTTCAATCTAATGGATGGCCTCATCGCGCAATATGCTGGCGGCCCGCAGCCGCAACCCAACTACGCGATTCATCATGCCACACTCTATGCAAGTAAAGACCCGGTCGCGTTGGATGCCACCGCGTTGAAGTTTTTCGAACAATGGCGCGCGCGAGGCAGTCTTCCTGCGATCGGCCCAGTGGCTGCGTATGTCAGTTATGCCAGTCAGATCGGTCTGGGTAACTCCGCGCCGAATCGCATCGAGGTAAAAAATATCGGAAGATGATTTCTCCTAATTTCTTGCGGCTGCATGGGCAAATCGTCTCTGCTACGGATGACAAGTGAAAGCGGCGGACACCGCCGCACTCCACAAAGCAAGCGCACAGCGTGCATCAAATTGGCGGCCACGTTTTGGAGTGCGGCAGAGCTCTGCCGCTTTTGATACATTCGAAGGTGGCAATGCTGATCACATGACTGCACGATCACGGTCTTCTATCCAGCACCTGCGGACAGCCATCCTGCGTTCGGTCTCTCGTTCGTTTTATCTGTCAATCCGATTCCTGCCGCAGCAATTGCGCGAACCGATCGCTCTCGCATATCTGCTTGCGCGGACAACAGACACAGTCGCCGACACAACTCGAATTCCGGGGACCGTGCGAATGAAGACTGTAAAAATGCTCTCGAACGGGATTCAAGGCAAGGTTTCGCGAGAAGTGGTTATCAATCATGTCGCCTCGTTCGTGCCGTTACAAAAGAATGCGGCTGAGCAAACGCTCCTGGATTCGTTGCCCGATTGTCTGAAATGGCTCGAACAAATAGGGGAAGCAGATCGAGACGACATTCGCGCTGTGCTTGAGAAAATCACGAACGGACAGATGCTTGATTTGCATCGTTTCGATAATCCGGCAGAAGTGCCCGCGCTTCAGAGCGCCGCCGATCTGGACGAATACACCTATCTGGTCGCGGGTTGTGTAGGCGAATTTTGGACGCGACTTTGCTTTCGGCATCTTCGCGATTTTGCTAGCTTAATCCCCGACGAGATGCTTAGCCTCGGCCAACGGTACGGCATGGGACTTCAGTTGATCAATGTCTTGCGTGATGCCGGCAGCGATCTTCGAAGCGGTCGATGTTACTTTCCTGAGGATGAGCTTCGTGGGGTCGGTCTGAGTGCGGCGCAGATCTTGTCCCGGTCCGATCGTTTCCAACCGATCTACCAAAGATGGATAGAAAAAGCGCAGGATGGTCTGGAGTGCGGGATGCAATATTCGCGCGCGATCCGGAACCGGCGAATGCGCGCAGCGACAGTTTTGCCAGCGTTAATCGGAGCGCGTACACTGGCACTTCTGCATAAAGCTGGCGCAAGCGCGCTGCATCGTAACATTAAGGTTCCGCGCGGCGAGGTACGCACAATGATTCTAACGCTGGCCGTTAACCTTGCATCGCGGGCAAAGATCGATGCAATTTTCAATCGAGTGAAATTGTAAACGCAGCGGTTTGTAACTGCAGAATCTCGATCGCCTGCGACGCTGATAGGACTTGAATTTGTTTAGCGCCAACGGCGCAGCATTTACTGAAAGCCTGGGGCAACGCCCCAGGTTTTAGTTAAAGAAAAGTCATTAGCGCTGAAAGCGCGATTCACTTCCAGAATCTGTTCGATCAATATTGATTCGCGCTTTCAGCGCTTCTTTTTGGGACCCAACTTCCCCTAGGGCGTTGCCCCAGGCTTAAATGAGTAAGCAGCGTGGCGCTGCAGCTGCAGAATTACAGAAAATAATTTCGCTGTTTTTCGTTGATTGGTTTTTCGAGCCGCTCGAGCACCTGCATCATGTCTTCCCAGACTTTCCGTTTCTCGGAGGGCGACTGGTTCCGCAGCAGGTAGGCGGGATGATAGGTGATCATCAACGGCATGCCGTTGTATGAATGCCAGCGCCCGCGCAATTCCCGCATTGTCCCGTGTGCTCCAAGAAGACCCTCTACCGCGACTGCGCCCAGCGCGACCAGGACCCTCGGCTGAATAATATCGATCTGTTCGGCAAGGTAAGGACGGCATGTCTGCATCTCTGCCGGTGTTGGCGCGCGGTTCCCGAACGAGCCTGCCGGCATGTTCGGACGGCATTTCAGGATGTTCGCGATGTACACATCGTCGCGGGCGAAGCCCATCGCTTTAATAATTTTCGTTAACAATTGTCCCGCACGGCCGACGAATGGTTCGCCCTGCTGATCCTCATCCGCGCCGGGCGCTTCGCCTATGAACATGATTTCCGCGTCGGGATTGCCAACCCCAAAAACGGTTTGAGTTCGCGAGCGGGCAAGATGCGCGCACTTTGTGCAACCGCAAACGCGTTCGCGAACGGCCGCGAGCATCTGTGCTTTATTCGATCCAGTTTGTTGGAGCCGCGGTCCTGTGGGCGAGACGCCCGCTTCTGCCAGGGAAGCAGCTACAGAATATGAATATTGCAACTGCTCCAGCGCGTTTCTTGATACACGCGGCGCCCGATCACTTGTCTCTCGAATTTTTTCCAGCTCGGCGATAACAAGTTCGAGCGCGGGCTGCATCATTTGGAACGAGCATCCAAAATTTTGAACGGCCCTGCAATCTCTTTGTGCAATGAGAGACTTGAGGTTGGGACTGGGCTCTCATTAACACCGGCTTTCAAGTCGGTTTTCACAGCGAGAAATCGATATTAGCCGTTTCAACGGCGTACAGTTTCGTAAGTGCAATACACCTAGGCATTACGCGTGCTTAGCCATTGCAAGGCGAAGCGCGCTACTTCGCGTGAATTTTTCAGATCAAGTTTGTCTTTGATGTGCGACCGGTGAGTCTCCACCGTTTTGGGGCTGAGATGCAGCAGCTTCGCAATCTGCCGCACATCATTGCCTTTGCCGATCAATTCCAGAATTTCAAGTTCGCGATCGCTCAGTCTCTCCACCGCGTCGGCCTCTCCTTCGGCCTGGCGATGCGCGAACTTTGTGATCACCTGCGCTGCCATTGCTGGGCTGAGGTAGGGTCGTCCGCTAAAGACTTCGCGAATTGCCTGGATCACATTGGCCATCGCTTCATGTTTCATGACATAGCCCTCTGCGCCGGCGCGCAGCGCGCGCAATGCGTAGAGCGATTCATCGTGCATCGAAAGGACCAAAATCGGCAGCTTCGGAAATTCTGCCCGTACATTCTTGATTAGCTCGATGCCGTTGGCTCCAGGCAAACTTAGGTCGACGATCGCCAGATCGGGAGTCAGTTTGCGAATTACGTCCATCGCTTCCGCCGCGTCGGCGGCTTCACCGCTGACCGCAAAAGTTCCATCGGACTGGATCAATTCCTGGAGTCCTTTTCGAAATAACGGGTGATCATCGACGATCACGATGCTTTTCACATTCGGCGAAAACGGCTTCGTGGGCTTGTCAGTCGACTTATCAGCTTTCATTTCTACAGCAACCGTCCAAGGCTCCGGTTTCCGAGCGATCCCGGTCCCGCAGGGCTCTCTCCTGTCGTGTCATTTTTCAGCGTTTTTTTTACTCGCCCAGTAAGAGTTCGCCGACAGGCCACCTTCCCGATGTAGAAAATTTAGATTAATGCGGCTAACGCCTTCGCCATTTTTGCAGGGAATGGTCTTATCCGGTTATTTTTGCCCTGTTTTGATTGGCCCGCTTTACGCGGCAAATAACAGGATACGCGTGTGCCTCGTCCTTTTGGAGACTCGATCTCCAAACGGGCGCCCATCAATCGGGCCCGGTAGCCCATAATGTGAGCGCCCAGGCCCCGCTTGGTTTTCGGCTCTTTTGGCAATCCGACACCGTTATCGATCACGCGCAAAACCATCTCCTTTCCGGCCCGCTCCAGTTTAATCACAATTTCTCGTGCTTCAGAATGTTTATTGGCATTAATGACTGCTTCACGAGCGATGCGATAGAGTTCACCTGCTGCCATATCATCTTCAATGTGGAAGGACGGTTTGACTTCCAGCCGGCAGGGTATTCGCCAGATTTCCCGGTCAACCAAGTCTTCCATGGCCGTTATGAACCCAGCTGAATCGACGTCGATACGGTGCAAGGCGCGGGAAAGATTGCGAGTATCGGTCGCAGCGTCGTTCACCAGTTGCGCGATTTTTTCAATGTCACCTACTTCGATGACCCGATGGTTTTTCAGTCGCAATGCAACCGAACGCGCCATGAACGCCACTGCGGTAAGGTGTTGGCAAAGTCCATCGTGTATTTCCTGGCCGAGACGTTGCTGCTCGCGATCGCTGATTTCAAGAATTTCCCCTTCCAAGCCTTTCCGTCGCGTAATCTCGTCCTGCAATTCTCTGTTTGCCACGCGCAGATCGCGTGTTCGCTCGCGCACGCGTTCTTCCAACAGGTCTTTAGATTTTCGCAGTGCGTCTTCCGCCTTTTTGCGCTCGGTGATATCGATGGCTACAACTACCGCCGACTCCGGCCTGCCTGTAGCGTTGAGCACTGGTGTATTGCAGACGTTGATCCAGATAGCAGAACCGTCCTTGCGTAGGTAACGCTTGTCCGTTTCGACTGGCTGGCCTCTTTGCGCCATCTCCCGGAAGCGGCGTTTGGTGACATCAACATCGTCGGGATGAGTGATTGCGAAGATGCTCGTGGTCGCGAGTTCTGCATTTGTGTAACCGAGCATTTCGCAGAATCTCTTATTGGCGAAGATGAAACGGCCGTTTAAATCGCAACTCGCAATGCCGGCGCTACTTTGATTGATAATCGCTCGCAGGCGCTCCTCCGAGTTTCGCAGGGCTTCCTCGGCTCTTTTTTGTTCGGTGCCGAGAGTAAGCTGGCGTGCGATTGTCAGCGAGAGGGTCAGTTCGGAGTCGGAGAAAGAGTGCGGCTTATCATAGTAAGTCATGAACTTCCCGATGAGTTTTCGGTCTGCGATTAGCGGGATGAAGTTGGCGGCTCGAATGCCTTCAGATCTGACTGCCGCCTTCAATTTTTTCGGGAGATCCGCAAGATCGACATCGGGAATGCAGACCGGCTGGGGATTTTTGGCATCTGCTCTCCAAGGCGAATGGCCTTCCACTGCATTGCGGTAACGTTTTGACAAATCGTGCCAGGCTACGAAACGCATCACCTCCTTCTCGTCAAAGAGCAGAATAGAAGCGTGATCACACCGCAGAACTGTTCGAACCGCATCAAGTGCAGCCTGGTAAATTTCGGAAAGCGACGTGGCGGTGTTTTGCTGTTGGGCAAATTGATAAAGTGCCTGTTGCTGTTGCTCGCTCTGTTTTCTCGCGGTGATGTCCGTAAAATAGAGGTTTACGTAATCGCCTTCCGGCACCGGCGCGACCACAACCTGATACGTACGGTTACCAAAACTTATCTCCACAATGCTGCGTTCGCGAGCCGCGGCAAACCGCCGGATTCCAGGAGGCGCGGCGTGGCCGACTGTTACCCCAAAACTTTTCAGGAGTTTTTCTGCAGCTGGATTTGCGAACGTCACGATTTGTCCCTGTGCTAACCGAATGATTGGTGCAGGATTTTCTACCGGTAGGCGGCTGGCAATTTCCAAAGCCTGTTCGGTACGTTTGCGTGTGGTGATATCGTTGTTTGTCTCGAGGATGTACGCGCGGTTTCCCCGCGCGTCGCGATCCAGCACCCACCGCGAGAACACGGTCAAGCGCCTGCCGTCGCGCGAGGTGTGAACGAACTCGCCTTCCCAGTAATTATCACGATACAGTTTTTCGTAGATTTTCGGTAGAGGTTCGGGGTGTTCCGACTTGAACAAATTGTGGGTCACTTTGCCGAGCGCTTCCTGAGGCATGTAGCCGTAAGTTTTTGTGGCGCCTGTGTTCCAGTAAGTGATTCGGTCGTTTGCGTCGCGAACGATGATGGCGTCGTTGGTCAAATCCAGCAGGCGCGCCTGCTCGTCGAGCTGTTGTTCGTGGCGCTTGCGTTCGCGCAAATCAACGATGGCAGTTTGGTAGAGCAGGGCGCCATTTGTTATCGTCGAGCTGATCGGTGTACTTAAAAGTTGCGCCGGGATCGGTTCGCGTTTTCTGGTCTTTAACTGCAATTCCGTTTTTACCTGTCGCTGTGATGTGCGGCAGTAAAGCAGGTGCCGCATGAACAAATCCAAGTCAGCGACATAGAACGCGAATGGGCGTCCGATTAGTCGATCCCTTGGTTCGCCCAGCAATTCAGTTGCGGTCAGATTGGCTTCCTCGATTCGGCCGGTCCGGCCGAAGCTGACATAGGCAATGGGGGCGAAATCGTAAAGATCGACAAATCGCTGTGTGGCGGCTTCCAGTTCCGTCTTCGGATTTCGGATTGCCCCATTCCTCGTGGAACGAGTGGGCCTATTTTTCTTAGCGTCTTTTCGTTTGTCGTGTTGAGACAAAAATTTCCGCGGCCCACGGGATATTCCTCGCGTTGTTTTCAAGGAGGCCGGAATCGACCGGCGTGTGTCGCGGTGGTCTGCAGCGCCGTTGTGGCGCGCACGCTTAAGCTTGCGTTTGTTATTGACGCGACGAGGCATCTTTTGTCTGGCGGCGTGATTTGACTACGTCGCCTTCCTCCCTCCCTCAATGTCCACCAGCGTGATGACGGCGCCGTCGATTTTGTCATCAGTTGTACGATATGGCCGGACCCGTAGTGAGTACGGACGGCCTTCCTTATCGGTCACTTTACGCTCGCGTGTTCCCAGCGTTTCGATTACTTCGCGCAAGATACTGTCCAGGTCGGAAATATTAATATTAGGTCGCAGTTCGCTTAACGGCCGGCCGATGTCGGTCGGCAAAATATTAAAGGCGCTGCGGGCCGCCGGCGTTGCGCGCCGCACTGTCAATGCATTATCCACCATCACGATTGGCATTTGAGTGCTGGCGAGCAGATTGTTGAGCTCGTTGGTCAACTGCATCATCTCAAGATTGCGGTTGCTCAGCTCCTCGTTCAGTGTCGTGAGCTCTTCGTTGGTTGATTGTAATTCTTCCTTTGCGGTCTCCAGTTCTTCGTTCGTAGATTGCAGCTCTTCGTTGCTCGACTCGATTTCTTCGTTGGCAGCCTTCAATTCTTCATTGGTCGCCTCCTGCTCTTCGATGATGGTTTGCAGCGAATCCTTCGAAGCTGCCAATTCCCGGCGCAGATCCGTAACTTCACGTTGCGCTGATGTTTTTCCCAGCACGCGCATTAACCTTTCCGGCTTATTTCCGCTCGCGGTTTCGTCAAAAATCACCAGAAACCACGACTTATCGGCGCCGGGGACTTTGAATGGTACAACCTGAATATTTATCTCGTAGCTTTTGCCTCGGAGCGTAACTTTCGCCCGCTCTGCCCGGGCAGGCTTGTCTGTTTTGATGGCGCGACGAATCGTGGACCGCAAGTCTGGCACGAGATTCGGGCGCGCCAATTGAATGAGATTCAGCGTCGCTGGCCCAGGCGTATGCTCGAGAAACAGGTCGGTGTGGCCACGAAACTGTTGCACCAGGAAGTTATGATCAATCACGACTGCCGCCGGCGCGTAGGTGCTGAGAACGATGCGATCCGCCATTTTTAAAATGTCGGCGTTGAAAGTTATGCCATTACCAGATCGGGCCGTCGTTCCGAACCGCGAGAGTTCAAGACCGCGCGGCGCAATGAGATCGGCCGCGCGCGGACCGGTCTTGGCTTCCTTGGTGTAAATTTTATTTTTTTTGTCCACGAGTTTGAAAAGCTCGTCGTACATCCCCACCGATTCGGCTGGCCCCAGGATCAAGTAGCCATTCGGATTGAGCGCGTAGTGAAATTGCGGGAGGCAACGCTTGTGCAACTCCGGACTCAGATAGATCAGGACGTTGCGGCAGCTGATCAGGTCCAGTCGCGAGAAGGGCGGATCGGCCGTGATATTTTGTCGTGCGAACGTGCAGATGTCGCGCACGCTGCGATGAATCTGATAGGAACCATCGCGCTTGATGAAAAAGCGATTAAGTCGCGCCCTTGGCACATCTTTCTCGATTGCGCTTGGGTAAATTCCCGCACGCGCATGCTCGATGACCGATTCGCTCAAGTCGGTGCCGAAAATCTGGACGCGGATTTTGGAAAGTTGGTTGCCAAGCACTTCGAGAATGCAAATAGCGAGCGAATAAACCTCTTCGCCCGTGGCGCAACCCGGTACCCAGACGCGTAATTCTCGTTGTCGCTCTTTCTTTTTGTTTCTGAGCAGTGTCGGAAGGAACCGTTTTTTCAAGGCTCGAAACAGCGCTTCATCGCGGAAAAACCGCGTCACGTTGATGAGTAGATCATCAAAGAGCGCTTCAATCTCTTTCTTATTGTTGCGCAAATACCGCGCGTATTGGCTCAGTTTTTCAATCCGATGCAGCGCCATTCGTCGATTGACCCGCCGAATCAGCGTGGTTTCCTTGTAACCGCTGAAATCGACGCCCATCTGCTTTTTTAGCGAAAGAAAAATTCGGCCCAGGTCGTCGGCCTGGCGATAGGCCTCTTTTTCAACTTCCTCGGCGTTGGGCAGGGGCCGCCGGATGTATGGATGATCGGCAATGCGCCGAAGTTCGCGCGCGATCGCGTCCGGCGGCAAAACAAGATCCACGAAGCCGGAGCGAATCGCGCTGCGCGGCATCGCATCGAACTTTGCGCTCGCTTCAGTTTGGGCGAAGGTCAGACCGCCGGCCGCTTTGATCGCACGCAATCCAGCCGTCCCGTCGCTACCGGTTCCGGAAAGCACGATGCCGATCGCCCGTGATCCGCATTCTTCTGCGAGCGATTCAAAAAAGTGATCGATTGCGATGTTGAGTCTTTCTGTGCGGCGGACCAACGTGAGCTTTCCGCTTTTGGCAATCACGCATTTGTTCGGTGGCTGCACGTAAACCGCGTTTGGTTCTGGCGTCGTCGTTCCTGCAATCTCGCTGACTGGCATCGATGTAGCTTTGCCGAGTAGGTTGGCGAGACGGCTGCCGTGATGCGGATCGAGATGTTGCACGATCACAAACGCCATGCCTGTTCTGGCCGGCAAATGACGCAACAGTTCCATCGCCGCTTCAAAGCCGCCGGCGGAACCGCCGATGCCTACAATCGGGCAACTTCCATCTTTGCCTTTGCCTGTAACGTAAGGGTCCGCGCTTTGCGATTTGGTGCGGTGCCGGTTTCGCTTCTTATCCGCTGAAGCGCTTCTTGCTTGTTTGCGCGGGGGCATTCAGTCTCCTGACCAACAACCAATAATGCTTCGTTGTCGCGGTAGATTCAAGACGTCAATCGTTTTACGCAATTCGTCCGAGCGATTTGCCAGTGAAGAGATCGCTTCGGGCCGTCGCAAGAGAATTCAGACCCGGGGTTCAGCGTCCACGCAGCCGGCGCTGGAGCGTGGGCTCATTGAGTTTCGTTATCTCACGAAGGAACGGTCAGCGACCCAAGGCCAGCGATACGTTCCTCGATTAGATCACGCTCAACTTCCCAATATCTTAGCGACGAAAGAAGAAGACTGTGCGTTGATTCAAACTGGGTGGAGGCGTCATCATGTGGTATTGCGCACCGCATTGCCTTGTTATGTCTGCTCGCTCCGCGTTTGGACTTCGATGTTCTCGAGCGCGTCCGCCTCAGTCGTCCCGCCCTCATTAACGATTCTCCCTTCTCGTAAATCCTCTACTATTCACCTTTGATTCGTGTCACGATTTAACACCGGTTGTGACAGACTAGTTGCGGTGACTCGCGCTCCATCTTTCGAGATGGGATCAAACAGCTGCGGAGGACATGCTCCGCGTTGTTCGAAGGTCGCTCATCATCTCAGCGGTCTGTCGCAATCCAGCCAGGTATTGCGCGTCAAACGCGCGCAAGGCGGCGGCGACAGTTGACCCAATGCCAACGATTCCTTCTTCCACGCTTGGGCCGAGCAGCGCGATCCAAAGCTCGCCGCGAACAAATAATCGGGGACGGCGAACCGCCGTCGGGCTCCCGGGGTGAGCCTGGCAGTACAACTCCATCTGTTCCATTGCCGCTAGCGCATAGTCCATGGCGCGGCGCTCACGCGAAATGTGACCATTGTTTTTCTTCATTCGCGTGTAAAACGCACGTCTCCGTGGAATTGGATGTGGTTTTTTCTGGGATCGATGATGCCGCCTTGTGGAACGCGGAGGCGTACAGCTACCTGTCGATCAGCGATCCCGGCTACAGCGCTTAGCCATGATTCAATTGTCATGTCGAGCGAAGTCGAGATGTCTCTGATTATTTCCTCCTTGGAATTGGAGATTCCTCCAGCCTTCGCATAAAGCTACGGCTTGGCAGGCGACTGCGCTTGGAATGACAAGACACCCAAGGTTACGGGCGTTAGATCCGAATCGTTCCTCCGAACACAAACTCGACCGGGCCCGCTAAGCGTAACATAGCCATAAGGTTTTCACTGATAGGTAAATCCGTCGTGGGCCTGATTGTTCCGTCACTTGCCAGGGGTGTATATGTTTTTTCATGAGCTTCTCCCCGCAGAGCACGTTGTCCGATGTAGAGAAATTGGATGTGCTGCGGCGGCTCGATCAGTTTCGGGAGTGGCATTCGTTGGATGACAAACGTTTCTGTCTTGTTTGCGGTAAGATTATTGTCGGTTCGCAAATTGAGATAGCAGGTGGAACGCGGGGAAATGGACCGTTACGACTGACTTGTCCAACAGAGCGATGTAACTCCATTCCGATGGATTGGGTATTGCCTACGGACGAACTCGTGGCGCTGGCGGCGACGACGACACCTGACGATCAGAACACTGCTTCTTTGAGGGTATCGGATCGCGGCGAAGAACACGGCGGCTTGGCATCGCGATTGCGCAAATTCGCGCTGCATCTCAAGCTAGCTTCTTAACGCCTGATCCCTCCGACTACTGCGAGCCCGAGCCTGGACGGGCTCGCAGGACTTACCGTCTCTGGAGAGAACCTTGGTAGGATTTTATCTGATCACCTAATCATCCAGCGTCCCGATTGTTTGTTTCAATGCAATGAGCAACGTGTTTTTCTGTCATGATCGCGCATGTCACACTCGACGATCGGCTGTCGATACTGCGCACGGGAGATCGATTCCGGAAATGGAATTCGCTCGACGATCAGCGGGTTTGTAGTGTTTGCAAGCGAAAATTCAAAGGTAGGCAGATCGAGATCCGGTGTTTCAGTAGGGGCAGGTACACACTGCATTGCCCTACTCTGGGATGCACTTCAGAACCGCATCAATGGCTTTATCCGCGAGCGGCGGTCGTTTCTAAGATAGCCAAGCCGGGTTGGTGGGGCGCCAACAAGCAAGCGGCGCGTCGCGCGGCGGAGTCAATGCCACAGGCACGGAGGCATCAAGTATGATTGGATCCACTCTTGATCAACCGGGAGTATCTCCAGTGCCCGACGAGGCGCTGATGACGGCGGTTTCACGACAGCGCTATGATGCGCTTGCCGAGTTATATGACCGGCATGGCAAAAGGTTACGCGCGACAATCGACGGAGTCGTTCATGAAGAAGCCGAGGCTGATGATGTTTTGCAGGAGATTTTTATCCAGATTTGGAAAGAAGCAGACCGTTATTCCCCTAAAGCCGGTAAACCGCTTGGATGGATGGTTACCATCGCGCGCCGTCGTGCCATCGATCGGTTGCGCCGGCGTCAGGCTTATTCTCGTGTGCGGGAGCGTTATCAAAAGCGCGTGATCCAGCAGGAGCCTAACTCGCCACGTGAGGCAGACGACGTTTTCGTGTTGAATGACCTGCGTCATTTTCTCAAGCAGTGCATGCGAGTCTTGCCCCGGCTTCAGCGCGAGGCGCTAGAGCTCGCGTTTTTCAAAGGACTCAGTCACAGAGAAATTGCCGCCGCGACACATGCTCCACTGGGAACGGTAAAAACACGGCTGGAACTAGGCCTGCAAAAACTGACTCATACGCTGCGACCGCTGCGCCACAAGGTGTGATTCGAACCACCTTAATTTCGCGCCTGCGTGTGAATCATGTCCGATCGCCTTCGGACAATCCGATGGATTCTAGAGCGTGGAGATCAAAAGCGACAAGCCGCTGCTCGTTAGCTAGCGCTGAGGACCACCTCTAACGCAGCAGAACGACCAGTAACACAATGAGCAAAATAAGGCCCAAACCGCCGCTGGGATAGTATCCCCAGCCGGTGCTGTACGGCCATGTTGGCAGGGCAGCAATTAAAAGAAGAATCAGAATGATGAACAGCAGGAAGCGCATAGTTCTACCTGATTCGCATCTGGTGCAGGCGCCGCGCGCAATTTCTCGCTAGTGCGGACTCGGTGAAGAGTTGATGTTAATTTCGGTTTTCTCCTTCGTCGTCGATGGAGATTGGTTTTGCGAGGGGTTTATCACCGTCGTGTTGCTCTCTTTCTTCTGCGTGGGTGGGTTCACTACGGTGGTATTACTTTCTTTCTTTTCCGCAGGGGGATTAACCGTTGTCTCCTTTTGCTCGCAAGCTGCCAGCAGGGCCATGCCTGCAAGCAGGCAAATATATCTTTTCATACAAATGAATCGCGTCTCGGAACAGATCTTGTCGCCTTCGATCAGATTCCCAATCTCGTTGAGCGTCGGATTTATTGACGCGCTTCGAGTTGTGTCGTCACCAGGTTAGAGTGCGCCGGCCAAAGCAAGAATTATCAAAATCAAAAGAATTAAACCGAGTCCGCCACTTGGATAATAGCCCCAGCCGCGGCTGTACGGCCACGTAGGTAATGCTCCAATCAACAGAAGAATGAGAATGATTAACAGAATTGTGTTCATTATGCTGAGACAACGCATTTCGGAGGCTCTTCGGATTTAGTAGCTTAAAAAAACGCGCGCAGCCATTCACCAATGCGATTGTTTTCTAGGAGGTGAAAGCATGCTGCGTTGGGCATTAATTTTTCTTATAATCGCACTGGTGGCCGCGCTTTTTGGATTTACGGGTATTGCCGCTGCGGCCGCGGGGATTGCCAAATTCTTGTTCTTCCTGTTCCTGGTGGTTTGCCTGATATTTTTTGTTATTGGCATATCGGCAGGCAGGAGGGTTCCCTAAGCGGTGTTATGACTCCGGACGGCTTGTAAAAGGCGCGCCGGGACGGCGAGCGCGAGTTGCGCGGTCCCCACCTCGGCGTGTGTCATATCTGGGAGTGAATTCGCATGGGCCGAAGATGGAGATTTGAGCGGTCTGACCGCATCGCGGTCAATTTGGTTTGGCTCTTGGTAATCTTTATCGCATTCTCGACCGTGATCTTTCTACGGCGATGCTCATAAGCGAGGAACGCAACCTCACTAGGCGCTTGCAGGCGCCCAGCGTTATAAAACTGCCAGCAGCACGCGAGTCAATTACGCCGCAAGCTTGTCGAGAATGGTTTGTAGCTCGTGAAAATCCACTGGTTTGACGAGGTGAAAGTCGAATCCCGCTTCTTTCGAGCGCCGTAGATCTTCCTCGGTGCCAAAGCCGGTCAGCGCGACCGCCTTGATCGGCCGCGCTCGACGAGTTTGTGACACGACCTCGTAGCCGCTTCCATCGGGCAGTCCGATGTCACATACGAGCACATCGATTTCTCCCGAGCCGACGATGTCTAGCGCGCTGCGTACGTTATCCGCAGTCAAAACTTGATGACCGAAATGAGTGAGCAGGCGTGACAACATGCGTCGAGTGTCCCGGTGATCTTCTACCAGCAACACCCGTAACGGTTTTGGCGGCTTGCTACGACTGAGAGAATCCAACTCAGCTTTCGCATCTCCCTTCGGGGCTGTGTCGAGAGTAACGCTGAATGTGGCACCGAAACTCCGGCCACGACTTTTAGCCTCAATTGTGCCGTGGTGCAGATCGACAAGGTGCTTGGAAATCGCAAGCCCCAGACCAAGTCCGCCGAACTGACGGGTCACAGACGCGTCAGCCTGCTCGAATGGCGTAAATAACGAGGCCAGGCGTTCAGGTTCAATTCCAATCCCGTTATCGGTAATTTCGAAATGGAAACGGGCTGCATCGTCGTTGAATGTGTGGATGGTGATCTGTCCAGAGGGATGCGTGAATTTCACGGCATTGTTGATCAAGTTCCAAAACACCTGCTGAAGTCGGATGCAATCAGCCAATATGTGATGTTGTTTGGCGTCCAAATTGGTCGAGAGCTTTAATTGCTTCGCCGCGATTGCCGAACTTGCGATATCGATTGCATTATTAATGATGATATGTGCATCGCAGTTTTCCAAGTCGATGCGCAGCCTGCCCCGCGTGATGCGGGTGAGATCGAGCAGATCGTCAATCAAACGTGCCTGCAACTTCACGTTGCGTTTGATCAGTTGCACATCCTCCACGAACTCCTGGGGAATTTTTTTAGCGTTCTCCTCCAGGTAAGTCGCTGCCGCAAGCGCCGGCGTAAGCGGAGTGCGCAGTTCATGGCTCAGTGCCGCAAGAAAATCATCCTTGGCCTTGCTCGCTTTTTGCGCTGCAATTTTCTCAGCCTCGAACTCCCGGCTACGGATTTGGTCGGTGATGTCGCGCGTGACTTTGGAATAGCCCCGAAGCGTTCCCTGGTCGTTGCGCAGCGCAGTGAGTATGACTTCGGCTTCAAAAGTCGATCCATCCTTGCGGACGCGGAGCCCCTGATCACGAATGTTCCCGCGACGAGCTGCTTCGCTCAGATTACGTTGGGGCTTGCCAGCAGCGACGTCTTCTGCGGTATAGAAACAGGCAAAGTTCTTACCTATAATTTCTCCCGGCATGTAGCCTTTGATCTTCTGGGCTCCCTTGTTCCACGTCACGACAGTGCCGTTCGGATCGAGCATGTAAATGGCGTATTCTTCGACGCTATCCACAAGAATGTGGAACTGTTCGGCTGTCTGATGCAGGACTGAGGTAATGGAGCCGTTGTCACCCATTGGCTGCGAAGGCAATATCCCATCGGATTCGGAGCACCGCCGTTGTTTGGTTCCCCCGGTGCCAAGTAATTTTCGAAAAACTGATCTCCGCTCCGCATGCGAACTCTCTATCACTATGACGAAACTGGAATTCAAAGGCAGTTGGAACGAAGTAAAAGGGAAACTGAAACAGAAATATGCGCAGTTGAGCGATGACGATCTCACGTTTGCCGAAGGCAAAGACGATGAATTGCTGGGGCGACTTCAACAAAAACTCGGCAAATCCAAGGAAGATTTGCGAAAGGAGATCGAAAGTCTCTGAAACTAGGATTTCGTTCGGCGCGTAGTGTTAACAGAAGCTAACAAACAAAATCAGCGCATGATTCTGAGGAGGATGAGCATGGTTCGGCGCGACCGCCGGGCGCGCCGGACGCGCTGGACGCTCCAGGTTCATATTCTCCTTTAGGGGGAAGAATAAGAGTTGGAATGCAAGACCCCGGGTTACAATTTTCGAAGTTGTGATATATTCGTCCAATGCAAAAGCCTGAAATCACCGCTTATTTGAAGACCTATTGTGGTTGGAGCGCCGGGGTGCGCGCCGTGCTGGCCAAATACAATCTTCCCTACACAGAGAAGGACATTATCCAGAATCCTGCGTTTCGTTGGGAGATGGAGACAAAGAGCGGGCAGCCGCTCTCGCCCTGCGTGGAAATTAATGGGTATATGCTCGCGGATGTGAGCGGCGAAGAGGTCGAAAGCTACTTGATCGACAACAAAGTCGTCCAGCCCAGCGACGCGGCCACGGATGTTCCGACGAATGCACCGTGTGCTACCGAGCAACACGAGGGCGTTGTGAAGCTGAACCTCTAATTTGTTAAAAGGGTTACAACGTTACATGGGTTAAATCGTTGAACCGCTGAGAGGTTGAAGAGTCAGAAGGTTAAACCGCTTTTAACCTTGTAACTCTTTTAACCTTTTTAACCTTTCAGTAATGCAATTTTTCGCTCGCCTTCGCTCGAGAAAAAAGAAAGGCGGGAGCCGTCTTTTCCGTTACGGCTGGAAAGTCACGCTGCTCATCCTGTTGGTGGGAGCCGGCTTCGCGATTTTCCTCTTTTACGGGACATGGGCGCAAACGTTCGACATGAAGAATGTCGGCGAGATGCCGGAGCGAAATACAGTTTATGATGTCGATGGAAAAATTTATAGCCGCCTGGCCGGCGCAAATCGCCTAAAAGTTTCGCTCAGCGAAGTCTCGCCATTTTTCATCACTGCTGTTCTGGCGCGCGAGGACAGCCGCTTTTACGAGCACAAGGGGATTGATTGGCGCGGAATTCTGCGTGCGCTGGTCCGGGACGTTATGAGCGGCTCACCCAAAGAAGGGGCGAGCAGTATCACGCAGCAACTCGCCCGCAACAGCCTTCCACTCGGCGGCCGCACTCTCAGCCGGAAATTGCTCGAAGCAATGGTGGCGCTGCGGATCGAACGCCAGTTTACGAAACAGCAGATTCTCGAGCTTTACGTAAACCGGATTTATTTCGGTAACGGTTGCTACGGAGTTGAGACCGCGTCGCAAGCCTATTTCGGCAAAAGCGCGTCCAAGCTGAACCTGCCCGAGGCGGCGCTCCTGGCAGGATTGATCCGGAGTCCCAATCGATTTTCACCGTTAAAAAATCCGGAAGGCTCGAGAATCCAACGCAACGCCGTTCTGGACCGGATGGTGGCGTTGAAGAAACTTTCGTCAGCGGATGCGGAAGCCGCGAAGCGGGCAAAGATCACGCCGCACCCCAGGCGTATGCCTTTTGTTCAGGAGAATTACGCGATGGACGCTGTGCAGCGCCACCTGAATTTGATCCTGACACAGGACCAGATCGATAACGGTGGTCTCTCGATCTACACCACGCTCGATCCGTCAGTGCAAAATGCCGCGCAAGACGCGCTTGAAACGCAGCTCGCCAAAATCGAGCATCAATCCAATTTTCATCATCCCGTAAAAGCAAACTATCATCCGCCCGAAAACGGAGAAGGGGATTCAGCCATGCCTTATTTGGAAGGCGCGGTGGTTGTAGTTGACAATGCCAGTGGTGGAATTCGCGCACTCGTCGGCGGGCGCGATTACGCGCAAAGCAAATTCAATCGCGCGCTGGCTCCTGCAAACAGACAGGTGGGTTCCGCATTTAAGCCATTCGTTTACACGGTCGCCTTTAGTCACGGACTCTTGCCGGGAGCGGCCATCAGCGATGGTCCGATTCGACCTGGTGAAATCGATGGTGCGGGGAATTGGTCACCTGGAAATTCCGACGGAACTTACGGCGGTGTTCTCCCGTGCTCCTACGGTCTGATCCATTCGCGAAACACCATGAGCGTGCGCGTTGGACAATTCGCCGGACTAGACACAGTCCAAAAAGTCGCGAACACACTGGGAATTTCTCAAAATATTCCTCACGGTCCTGCAATCTACATTGGTTCATTTGAGACAGACCTGAAAGATTTGACCGCAGCTTACTCCGTCTTTCCTAATGCAGGGATGCGTAAGCAGGCCTATGTCATCGAGCGAATTGATGACGCGAACCACAAACCCATTTATCTCGCAGCGCATATCTCTACGCCAGCCCTCGACCCGGGCGCGGCCTGGATGACCTCGCGGTTAATGGAAGAAGTTTTGACGCGCGGGACTGCCGCCAGCGCCCGGTCCTCGTTAGGCTTCAGATTGCCGGCAGCCGGCAAAACTGGTACGACCAACGATTACAAGGATGCGTGGTTTCTGGGTTATACCAGTACTCTGACCTGCGGTGTGTGGGTCGGCTTCGATCAGCCGACAACAATTATTTCACGCGGTTACGGCGCCGCGCTGGCGTTGCCGGTCTGGACACAGGTAATGAACAAGGCGGCGCAACATTACCCAGCAGATCTGTTGCAACCTAAAATGGCGATTCAACATGCCACGGTCTGTTCAATCTCGAGCCAACTCGCCACCACGGGATGCATGTCGGCCGGGACAGCGTACGATATTGATCTGCCCGCCGACAAGGTGCCGACTGCTGCGTGCCAGGTTCACGGCGGGGAGCAGTGGCCATTTGCTCAGCAGTTCAATGGGCTGCCACAAAAAGCGGCAACTTTTCCCGGTAAGTTGTTCAAATCGTTCCGGAGACTTTTCGGCGGACGATAATGGTGTAGCAGGCATCGTCGATGCTGGTGTCCTTCGCACTTCAAAAGCGTAGGCGGGAGCGGTGAAGAGAATCGAACCCTCGTTTCAATCTCCGCCCTTCGGAGACTTGCGTACACGAGATTTGCCTACGACCTGACTGGCATCGAAGTGATACGCTTCCAAGTGAGGCGGTTGCTGCCCTTCCGCCCCTCCGTTAGCATAGGCGCTGTTGAAAGAGTCAACGTGTCTTTGTTTAGGTCGAGTTGGGCGTGGCGATGCTGATCGGTTCCTACCCAGTTCTCAAACGAACAGAGCTTTAAGTGATGGATGACTTCGTTCTCCGAGACAACCGAGAAGGGACCGCAATAAGAGAGATAGCCTTTGGCATCTAACGCCAGGAGCTTTGGGTCACCTGCGAAGGGATCATCAGTTGCGAGGCGAACACGATTGGGTGCGGAAATATTGACCGACATAAAGCCAACCGGATGATAGGCAATGAAACCAGATGCGTTTTCTCCCAAGGGGTAGCCGACAACGCTGTCATCGACCATTGTTTCCCAGATTTGCAGTTCCCAAACACCAATGATTTTTTCCGCTAGCATCGAAATCCTCCTTCTCTGTTTATGGACGCGGTGACTCTTGTGCTTTGAAGCTCAGAGCTTAGCGCAGTGAGTGGGCTGACTCAATGATCGAACCAAGCCAGTGATCAGCCTCGGACGATCTCGATCTACTCTTTCTCCCGCTCCCAGACTTGGAGGATGTTGCCACTTCCGGACTTCGAAGTGAATTCGCTGGGACGTGCCTTGCCGACCGGCGCGAAGCAGACCCTGTAACCGTCTCCTTCCAGCTCGTAGATGCCGAGCATGACCTCTTTCTCGGTCGAGACTGTGTCCATCTGCTTCGGCTTTTTCGTCGCGTCGAGCTTGATG